>Ga0210124_1000289_pt1 | contig 27377 bp, 26 predicted proteins | sample Muzzi_PWC_D2_FD_185554 | JGI IMG/M metagenome (GOLD analysis project Ga0210124, IMG submission 185554) | Wetland microbial communities from San Francisco Bay, California, USA, that impact long-term carbon sequestration - Muzzi_PWC_D2 (SPAdes) | ecosystem: Environmental > Aquatic > Marine >... | reverse complement strand
GCCCGGGACAATAATTGTGGATATCCGAAGAAAGGCAGCGCCATGATCGTACTGTTCACCGATTTCGGATGGGGCGGGCCCTACGCAGGCCAGGTGCGCGCCGTGCTGGCGCAGGCCGCGCCGGGCGTGCCGGTGATCGACCTGATGCACGACGCGCCCGCCTTTGCCCCGCAGCCGGCCGCCTATCTCCTGGCGGCGCTGGCCCGGGAGTTCCCCGAAGGCACGGTCTTCCTGGCCGTGGTCGATCCCGGCGTCGGCGGAACGCGCGCCGTCATCGCGGTGTCGGCCGCCGGGCGCTGGTTCGTCGGCCCCGACAACGGCCTGCTCGGCATCGCGGCTCGGCACGCCGGGGGCGCGCGGGTGTGGGAGGTCGACTGGCGCCCGGCGCGGTTGTCCGCCTCGTTCCACGGCCGCGATCTCTTCGCCCCGATCGCCGCCCGGATCGGCCGCGGCGCCGCCCCGGCCGGACGGGAGCGCACGCCGGGGCCAGGGCTGCTCGGGCCTGCCGCCGACTGGCCGGACGATCTGCCGCAGGTCATCTATTGCGACCGCTTCGGCAACGCCACGACCGGCCTGCGTGCCACCGCGCTGCCGCCGGACGCCGCGATCGGGCTCGGCGATCGCCGCCTGGCGCATGCCCGTACCTTCTCCGAGGTTCCGGCCGGCACCCCCTTCTGGTACGAAAACGCCAACGGTCTCGTGGAGATCGCCGTCAATCGCGGCAGCGCGGCCGAAGACTTGGACCTTGCCGTCGGCAGCGGGATCGTCGTATTGCCTCGCGCGGGCTGAGCCGAGCGGCGCCGAGCCCGAACGCGAAGCGGAACGACGACATGAGCGGTATCCCACGCGACAGCGCGATCAAGGGCCTCGCCCTCGGCATCCTGGCCATGGCCGTCATCGTCACCGGCTCCAACATCGCCGTCCAATTCCCGATCAACGACTGGCTGACCTGGGGCGCCTTCACCTATCCGGTATCGTTCCTCGTGACGGACCTGACCAATCGCGCGCTCGGCCCGAACCGCGCCCGGCGCGTGGTCTACGTCGGCTTCGCGCTGGCCGTTGTGCTGTCCTGGGTGTTTGCGACCTGGCGCATCGCCGCCGCCTCGGGCAGCGCCTTCCTGCTGGCGCAGCTGCTCGATATCGCGATCTTCGACCGCCTGCGCCGCGCCGCGTGGTGGCGGGCCCCCTTCGTCTCCTCGACGCTCGCGTCGGCGCTGGACACCGCGGTGTTCTTCGGGCTCGCCTTCGCCGGCACCGGGCTGCCCTGGACGACCTGGGCGTTCGGCGATTACGGCGTGAAGCTGCTGATGGCCCTCACGCTGCTGATCCCGTTCCGCGCCCTGATGGGCACGATCCGCCCCGACCTGGTGGCCGCCGCGCGGCAGTAGCCCGGCGCGGCGCTACTGGTCGCGCCGCAGCGAGGCGATGTAGGCCATCAGCGCATCGATCTCCTCGTTGCTGAGGGTCAGCCCGGGCATCGGCGGGTGCGGGTCCGCCAGCCAGGCGCGCAGGCCATTCTTGGTGAAGTTCGGGTCGTTGGCGACCTCGGCGAAGGGCCGCGCGGCATCGCTGCCCTTGCCGCCCGGCTCGACGATGTGACAGCCGGTGCACCACTGGCGCGCGATGGCGAGGCCATCGGCCGCCTGCTGCGCCCGGACGGCGGGCGACGGCACGGCGACCGCAAGCGCGACCCCGAGCGCGACCCCGAGCGCGACCGGGGAAACGAAGCGAACGACGCCAACCTTCATCGATCCGCGCGTCATGTCGCAAGCCCTCCACCGTTCACGCATACTCCATCGCAGAGGCCGCGCCCGCGCACATTGATCTGCCTCAAGGCATGCGCGAATCGTGCAAGGCATCGATATGCAAGGCGAATCACAATCCCTTTGTGGTGATGCCGATAATTTGCCACGCTAGGGCATTGCGATTTGCGGCGTTGCGGGCTTCGGCGCCGCATCGGCGGCGAGGCTCCGCCGATGTGCGATCGCGCCGCCCGCTGGACGCCCGGAACTCAGGGGGACGAAGCATGCGCCTGGTGATCGAGGAGACGGATTTCCGCCGCCTGTCCGCGGGGACGCGGAAAGAGCTGTTGGAGACCTTTACCCGCGGCAAGGCCGCAGCCGGCAACGGCAGCGCCAAGGAGACCGTGAACCCGGTTTGGCGGCAGCCGATCGACCTGACACCGGACTTGACGACGCGCCTGCTGCACGGCCTGTCCGAGCCGCACCGCGAGCGCCTCAAGCTGTTCGCCAAGTGCGGCGGGCGGGTGTCGCAGAAGGAACTGCTCAAGGTCACCAACGACACGGAGATGCGCGTCCTGTCGCACTTCCAGGGCGTGCTGAGCCGCCGCCTGCGGCGGTTCATCCACGATCCGGAAAAGCGCATCCACGTGATCGGCTGGGACTTCGACGCGACCAAGTGGGACAAGACGCGCAGCACCATCGTCGACGGCATCTATTACGTGACCGACACGACGACCAGGTCGCTGCAGGACTACTTCGGCATCAAGCCGAAGAAATAGTCTCAGCCGCCGGCGCGCTCCAGGATGGCGTGCAACAGGACGTTGCAGCCCGCGGCCAGGTCCTCGGGCGTCGCGCTTTCGATCTCGTTGTGGCTGATCCCGTCCTTGCAAGGCACGAAGATCATCCCGGTGGGCGCCACGCGGCTGATGTAGCAGGCGTCGTGGCCCGCGCCCGAGACGATGTCGCGGTGCGCGAAGCCGAGCGCCTCCGCACCCTGGCGCACCGCCGATACGCAATCGGCATCGAAGACGACCGGCGGCGAATACCAGAATTCGTCGACCGCGCAGTCGACGCTCTGCGCGGCGGCGATGCGCTCGCAGGCCGCGTGTAGCTCGGCCGACATCTCCGCCAGCTCGGCATCCTCCGGGTGGCGCAGGTCGGCGGTGAAGAACACGCGCCCGGGGATCGTGTTGCGCGAATTGGGGCTGACCTGGACCATGCCGACGGTGGTGACCGCGTTCGGCGGCCGCGTCGTGGCGATCGTCTGAATCTCCGCGATCATGCGCGCCGCCGCCTGCAGGGCGTCGCGCCGGCGCGGCATGGGCGTGGTGCCGGCGTGCGATTCCGCGCCGGTGACCGTCACCTCGAACCAGCGCTGTCCCTGCGCGCCGGTCACGACGCCGATGGTCCGCTGCTCGGCCTCGAGGATCGGCCCCTGTTCGATGTGCGCCTCGAAGAAGGCACGGAAGTCGCGGCCGCCGCAGGGCCGGTCGCCCTTGTAGCCGATGCGCGCCAGTTCCTCGCCCAAGCGACGGCCCTCACCGTCCTGGCGGGCATAGGCGTAGTCGAGGTCGAATACGCCGGCGAAGACGCCGGAGGCGATCATCGCCGGTGCGAAACGCGCGCCCTCCTCGTTGGTCCAGACCACCGCTTCGACCGGCGCCTCGGTCTCGATCCCGTGGTCGTTGAGCGTGCGGATCACCTCGAGCCCGGCCAGCACGCCGTAGACTCCGTCGAACTTGCCGCCGGTCGGCTGCGTGTCGAGGTGGCTGCCGGTCGCCACCGGCGGGAGCTCCGGATGGCGGCCCGGCCGCCGGGCGAAGATGTTGCCCATGGCATCGACCGACACGCTGCAGCCGGCCGCCTCGCACCAGCGCACGAAGAGATCGCGGCCCTCGCGATCGAGGTCGCTCAGCGCGAGACGGCGGCTGCCGCCCTTCTCGGTCTCGCCGATCTTGCCCATCTCCATCAGCGTGTCCCACAGCCGCGCCCCGTCGATCGCTATGTTGCGCATGACGTCTTTGCCTTCCTGCCTAAAGCCTGAGTAAATTCGCGTCCTTCGACGGCCGCCAGTCTAGCGGACGGAAGGCTACCCGTCGAAGGCCGGGCACAGGAGAGACCAGCGATGGCAGCGCGCGACACTGCAACCCTCCGCGCCGCGCCCGCCGCGGCGCCGCTGGCACCGGACGCGCGTTTCGACCCCTGGTGGTGGGAGGCCGCGCCGCCGCAGGCGCCGCGCGAGGCCGCCCTGCCGCCGCGCTGCGACGTGGCCGTCATCGGCGCCGGCTATACCGGAGTCAGCGCCGCGCTCACCCTGGCGCGCGCCGGGCGCGACGTGCTGGTGCTCGACGCCGAGGCGCCGGGCTTCGGGGCGAGCAGCCGCAACGGCGGAATGATCGGCAGCGGCCATCGGGCGAGCCTCGCGGCGCTCGGCGCGCTCTACGGGCGCGAGCGCGCCCGAGCCATCCTGCGCGAGGGCCTCGCCTCGCTGGAGTTCACCGCCGGCCTGATCGAACGCGAGGCGATCGATTGCGACTTCCGGCGCTGCGGACGGTTCCGTGCCGCCTGGCGCCCGGCCGACTACGACGCCATGGCGCGCGAGGCCGAGGAGTTGGGCCGCGAAATCGGCCTGGAGACCGCCGTCGTGCCGCGCGCCGAGCAGCACCGCGAGGTCGCGACCGCGTGCTATCACGGCGGCGTCGTCTATCTGCGGCACGGCGCGGTGCAGCCGGCCAAGCTGCACCAAGGGCTGCTGGCGCTGGCGCGCGGCGCCGGCGCGACGATCCTCGGCCACACGCCGGTGACGGCGCTGCTGCGCGACGGAAACGCCTTCCAGCTGACGACGCCGCGCGGTCGCGTCACGGCGGGCGCCGTCGTACTCGCCAGCAACGGCTACACCGGCGCGGCGACGCCCTGGTTGCGCCGCCGGCTGCTGCCGGTCTCGAGCTACATCGTCGCCACCGAGACGCTGCCCGAGGAAACGGTCCGGCGCCTGATCCCGGGCGGGCGCATGATCGTCGAGACCCGTTCGCGCCACTGCTATTACCGCGCCTCGCCGGACGGCCGCCGCATCCTGTTCGGCGCGCGCGCCGCGCTCAGACGCATCTCGCCGGCCCAGGCCGCGCCGCGCAACCACCGCGTCATGGCGCAACTCTTTCCCGAGCTCGCGACCGTCCGGCTGAGCCATTCGTGGAGCGGCTACGTCTGCTTTCCGCGCGACCACATGCCGCAGATCGGCGTCCGCGACGGAATCCATTTCGCGCTCGGCTACAGCGGCTCGGGCGTCGCCATGGCGCCCTACCTGGGACACAAGGTGGCGCTCAAGCTGCTCGGCGACCGCGACGGCCGGACGGCCTTCGACAATCGCCCGTTTGCGCCGATCCCGTTCTACGCCGGGCGGCCGTGGTTCCTGCCCTTCCTCGACTGCTATTACCGGGCGCGCGACCGCCTGGAGGGCTCGGCCTGAGCAAGAGGAACCGGCCGCCCCCCGCTTCTCGGGGGACGGCCGGCCATGACTTCCGCGGCTCAGGGGAGGCTAGGAGGACAGGAGGACAGGAGACCAGAACAGCGGAAGGATCCCTTTCTCAGACGGTCCGCACCGGGTCCATCAGCACCGAGGGCGTCAGCGTTGCGCCAAGAGCAGCCCGAGGCGGCTCACGTTCGGCGACGCCAGGATGCTGACCAGCAGCGAGGCGTGCGATTGGTCGCGCGTCGGCTGCAGCTCGGCGGCCTGGGACTGCGCGGCGAGCTTCTCGCGCAGCAGGTTGAGCAGCCCGTCGAGACCGCGGCGGCTGACCACCGCGGCGAACTCGCGCCGCTGCGTGAGCGCCAGGCTGACGCCGTCTACGGAGACATCGATGATCCGATAGGTGCCGTTCTGCGCCCGCACGCGCCATACCGGGTTCGCCTCGCCGTCGGTGCTCGCCATGACGGTCTCGACCAGCACGTCGCGCTCGCCGACCGGATGGCTGGCGACGACGCTCAGCGTCTCGGGCTTGAAGGTGCTCAGGTGGTGCGCGTAGCTGTTCAGCAGATACTCGGTGAAGAGATCCTGGAACTCCGCGCGCTGCGCCGGCGTGGCGCGGTTCCATTGCTGGCCCAGCACGAATTGGCTGGTGAGCTCGAGGTTGAAGCCGCGCCGGATCAGGCTCTTCAGCGCCTTCTGACGGGCCGGCCCATCGACCGAGGCCAGCAGGGCCGCCGCTTCGTTTCCGAGGGTCTCGACGAACTGGGCCGCGCCCAGCGGGGTGGCCTCGGCGACCGTGTCGGGGCTGTCCTGTGCGGCGGCCGGCAATGCCAGCGACCCGAGCAGCAGGGCCGCGCCCACGACCTTTACGAGTTGCTTCCCGCCTCTCATCGCATCGACTCCATCGGTTTGTTGTTGTGGCGCCTCGTTTGTCCCGTTTCGGCCGCTTTGGCCTGAGCGGTCCCCGGCGGGGCGCCTGCTTTCTTGCCGATCATTGAACCAGAGGAGCGTTAACGAACGCTTGCGAAACCCCTGGATTTCTGCGGCTTTCGCGGGAAATGCCATTAACGAATCGGAGCCGGCCCACCTGCCGCCGCGGACCTGGCGGCGAAGAGTCGCCCATATCAGCACCTTAGGCCGCGCCCGGCCGGTTCCGCCCGGCGCCGCGGCCGGTCGGCCGGGGCCTGTGAGAAGCTTGTGGCAGAGCCCGGCGCCACGGTCCGCCGCTCCCCGGTGGCCGGTTGCGTCGCCCCTGGCACGCCGCTTGCGTGAGTCCGGCCGAACCGCGAGGCCAGTCATGACCCGACGATCCGACCGCACGCCCAGACGCCGACCGTCCCGCCGCTTCGGCGCGATCCTTCTGGTGCTCGCCATCGCGCTCGTCCCGGCCCTCGCGCTCGTCCCGGCCCTGGGCGCGGCCCCGGCCTGGGCCGGGAATGCCGCGGAAACCGGGGCCTCGGGCACCGACGGCCCCTGGCGGCTCTGCGCCGGGCCGATCGCCGAGGCCGAGGCCGGGCGGCCCATGCCGGCGCACCTGCTCACCGCCATCGCCCGGGTCGAGGCCGGGCGCTGGAAGGCCGACAGCGCGGAAACTCTTGCCTGGCCCTGGACTGTGACGGCCGAGGGACGCGGGCGTTTCCTGCCCAGCAAGCAAGCCGCCATTGCCGAGGTTAAGGCGCTGCGCCGACGCGGGATCCGCAACATCGACGTCGGCTGCATGCAGATCAACCTGCTGTACCACCCCGACGCCTTCGACAGCCTCGAGGCGGCCTTCGACCCGGCGCGGAACGTGGCCTATGCCCTGGATTACCTGGTCGGCCTGCGCGAGCGCTGGGGCACCTGGACACGGGCGATCGGCAACTACCACTCCAACACGCCGAGCCTGAGCGGCAAGTACCGCGCCAAGGTCTTCATGACCCTGAACGAAGTGCGCCGCGAGGCGGTCCTGGCGCGCCGCGCGGCCCGCCTCGCCGCCCGCGCGGCGGCGGACGACGGGACGACACGGACCAATTAGCGTTTGAATGAAAGCGGCGGGTCAGCCGTTTTCGGCCAGCAGGGCACGCAGCCGGCCGGCCCGCTCCGACCAGGCCGCCCAGTCGCGCGCGCCGAGGCCCCATCGGTTGCGATGGTCGGGCGCCGCGCCGGCGGCGATCAGGCGCTCCGCCACCTCGATCTGGCCGCGCGCGGCCGCCATCATCAGCGCGGTGTTGCCGGCGCCGCTGGCGTGCCCCGGATCGGCGCCCTGGGCGAGCAGGAGTTCGACCGTCTCGAGATTGCCGCGGGCGGCCGCGTGCATCAGGGCGGTGACGCCCCAGCGGTCGGCCTCGTCGGCAGCGACTCCGCGGGCCAGCGCCGCCGCGACTCCGTCGTGGTCGCCGCGCGCCGCGAGGGTGACGAGCTTCGCCTCCGCCGCCTTCGCCTTGCCCTTGGTCTCGCCCATCGCGTTTCCCGGTCTCCGTGCCGCCTTTATCCGGCGCCGAGGGGGGCGGCGTCAATCGAAGTCGATCCGCCCCTCGGCGGCGAGGTTGCCTCGGTCGTCGGCGACCCAGACGCGGGCCGCCCGCCCGCCGGCCTCGGGCGCCCCGGCCACGACGAGCGGTGTTCCGTCGAACAGCGGCCGCAGCGCCTGGAACGCAAAGCGCGCGACCCGGTGCGACGGCCGCTCCCGCCGCGCCAGATCGACCATCAGGGTGGCCAGCAGGGGCCCGTGCACCACCAGCCCGGGGTAGCCTTCGGTCTCGGTCGCGAAGGGCCGGTCGTAATGGATGCGGTGGCCGTTGAAGGTCAGCGCTGAATAGCGGAACAGCAGCACCGGGTCCGGCGTCACTTCGCGCCGCCATGCGGCGCTCTCCGGCGCGCGGCCGGCGTCGCGCGGCGCCTCGCCGGGCCGCGGCGCGGCGCGGTAGACGATGTCCTGCTCCTCGGCGATGCACAGGCCGCTCGGCCCGACCATCTCGTGGTGCAGCGAAAGAAACACCAGCGGCCCGCTGCGCCCCTCTTTGGCGACCACGTCGGCGACACGGCTGTGGCGCGTTGCCGGCGCGCCGATCGGGAGCGGCGCGTGGAAGCGCAGGCGGCTGCCGGCCCACATGCGCCGCGGCAGGTCGATCGGCGGCAGCAGCGCGCTCGTGCGGGCGTGCCCGTCGTCGCCCAGATTGCCGCCCGGTGTGGCCGCCCAGAAATGCAGCCAGTGCCACAGCGGCGGCAGCGGGTCGCCGTCGCCGAGCGGCGCCCCCTCGTCGTCCAGCGCGGCCTGCAGCGCGCGGACGCGCATCGCGTCGATGCGGTCCTCGACCACCGTGCCGCGGCCGATCCAGTCGCGCCAGCGCGAGTCCCCGTCGCCGGCCGTTTTGCCGGCCGCTGTGCCACCCGTCTTCCGTCCGCCCGGCGACGCGCTCAATAGGGCTCTCCGTTCTTGCGCGTGAAGGCCTTGCCGCGCGGCGTCGGTGCGAGATGGAGGTCGACATCGGGATAGGCGACTTCGTCGTCGGCGCGGCGGTCGCCGACCTCGAGGTAGACGGCCGGTTCCGTGCCGCGGTTGATCAAGTGATGGCCGTCCGCCCTGCCGGCGGGGAAGCCGGCCGCCTGCCCGAGGCCGAGCCGCTGCTCGCCGGCCTCGGTCACCAGCGTCAGCGCGCCTGACAGGACGTAGACGAACTCATCCTCGCGGCTGTGCCAGTGGCGCTGCGACGACCAGCCGCCCGGCGGCAGGCTTACCAGGTTGACCCCGAAATTCGTCAGGCCGAAGGCGTCGCCCAGCGCGCGCTTGACCCGCCCGGCCGCCTTCGCCGCGAACGGCGCCGGGTAGCTGCTGCCTTCGCGCCCGGGCACCGTCATCGGATCGATCGCCGGCGGTTTGAGCTGGTCGCCCATGGTCGTTTTGCCCTTCCTTGTTGCGCTCCAGGCCATGTTGCCGGCCACACGGCGCCGCCTCAATAGGAGCGCGGCAGGTCGAGCACGTGCTCCGCCAGATAGGCCAGGATCAGGTTGGTCGAGACCGGCGCCACCTGGTAGAGCCGGGTTTCGCGGAACTTGCGCTCCACGTCGAAGTCCTCGGCGAAGCCGAAGCCGCCGTGCGTCTGCAGGCAGGCCTCGGCCGCCGCCCAGGAAGCCTCGGCGGCGAGCAGCTTGGCCATGTTGGCCGCCGGCCCGCAGGGCGCGCCGGAGTCGAAGAGCTCGGCCGCGCGCCGCACCATGAGATCGGCCGCCTCGCATTGGGCGTAGGCCCGCGCGATGGGGAACTGCACGCCCTGGTTCTGCCCGATCGGCCGGCCGAACACCCGGCGCGTCGCGGCGTAGTCGCGCGCCTTGGCGACGAACCAGCGCGCATCGCCGATGCATTCCGCCGCGATCAGGATGCGCTCGGCGTTCATGCCGTCGAGCACGTAGCGGAAGCCCTTGCCCTCCGCGCCGATGCGGTTCTCCGCCGGCACCCGCAGGCCGTCGAAGAACACCTCGGTGGTCGCGTGATTGATCATGGTGCGGATCGGCCGGACGACGACCGGCGGCGCGGCCCCTTGCGTCGCGGCGCGCAGGTCGACCAGGAAGAGCGACAGCCCCTGGCCCTTCTTTTGGACCGCCTCGCGCGGCGTCGTGCGCGCCAGCAGGAGCATGAGGTCGGACTGCGCCGCGCGGCTGGTCCAGATCTTCTGCCCGTCGATCACGTAGTCCGCGCCGTCGCGCCGCGCCGTGGTCTTGAGGCTGAGGGTATCGCTGCCGCTGTCCGGCTCGCTCACGCCGAAGGCCTGCAGCCGCAGGCGCCCGGCGGCGATCTCCGGCAGCCAGCGCCGCTTCTGCGCGGCACTGCCGTGGCGCAGCAGCGCGCCCATCACGTAGATCTGCGCGTGGCAGGCGGCGCCGTTGCCGCCGGAGCGATGGATCTCCTCGAGGATCGCGGCGGCGGCGGAGAGCGGCAGGCCGCTGCCGCCGTAGTCCTCGGGGATCAGCGCGGCGAGGAAGCCGGCTTCGCTCAACGCCGCGACGAAATCCTCGGGATAGGCCCGCGCGCGGTCGAGGTCGCGCCAATAGGCGCCCGGAAAGCGCGCACAGAGCGCGCGCACGGCGCGGCGGATCTCGCCGTGGGTCTCGCCGCCGATCGGCGCCGGCTCGGCCATCGCTGCGCCCGTCCTCCGTCCCCCGTCTCGCCCGACCCGCAGCCTAGCCGATCGGCGAAGCGCCGCGAAAGGCCCACCCTTGCCGCGCGCGATCCGGCCCCGCCATACTGCGGCGATGAGCGAACCCGCCCGCCGCAACCATCGCGACGTCCTGGAGGAGACCCTTGCGCTGAAGGGCGCGCGCGTCGCCGACATCGGCTGCGGCAACGGCCGCATGACCCGCGTGCTCGCCGCGGCCGGCGCCCAGGTGACCGGGGTGGATCCCGTGCCGGCGCAACTCGCCCGCGCGCGGGACGCCGAGGCCGTGGCCGACGAGGACTACCTGCAGGCCGGCGCCGAGGCATTGCCGTTCGCCGACGGCAGGCTGGATATCGCCGTGTTCTTCAACTCGCTGCATCACGTGCCGGTGGAACTGCAGGACCGCGCCCTGGCGGAGGCGGCGCGCGCGCTCAAGCCCGGCGGGCTGCTGTACGTCGTGGAGCCGATCGCCGAAGGCCCGCATTTCGAGGTGGTGCGCCCGATCGAGGACGAGACCCACGTCCGCGCCTGCGCCCATGCGGCGCTGCGCAGGGCCGCGGACGACGGCCCCTTCGAGCAGGTCGCGGAGACCGTCTACCTGACCGCCAACCGCTATGCCGACTTCGCCGAGTTCCGCGACCACATCGTCGCGGTCAACGAGACGCGGCGCCCGGCGGTCGAGCGCAACAAGGCCGGCCTGCGCGCCGCTTTCGCCGAGCGCGCCGAGCGCCGCGACGGCGGCTGGTCACTCGACCAGCCGTGCCGGCTCAATCTCTTGCGGCGCCGCTGAGGCGCCCCGTCTCGGTGTGAACGCGGCTGAAAGCGGACGACGCCATGGCCATCACCTACACGTCCAAATTTCACTGCCCGGAGGACCCCGGCGGGTCGATCCACGAGGCGCTCGCCATGGGCGACGCCTTTCCCGGGCCGGCGCGCGACATCGTGCTGGCCTGGATGCTGCGGCTCGACGGCAGCGTCGCGCCGCACGAAGCGGCCGGGCGGCTGCTGGACGGCCACGGCCTGGCCGAGGGCCCGCTGCCCGCGGGGCCGCGCGGCGAGCTGATCGCGCTGCTGCGCGAGGCGGCGCAGGCGACCGAAGCGACACTGAAGGCGCGCGGCGGAGCACGCCGCGCCGCCCGGCGCGGCCGCGGCAAGAAGCCTGCAAACTGAAAGTCAGCCCCAGAGCTCGGGCTCGGGCGGATAGACCAGGCTGCCGTCGTAGCGCAGCCCGTGGTCGCGGTCGCGCGCCAGCAGCAAGGGTCCGTCGAGATCGACCACCGCGGCGTTCTGCGCCAGCAGCGTGGCCGGCGCGATCGCCAGCGAGGTCGACAGCATCGACCCCATCATGACGGTGAAGCCCTGGGCCCGCGCCGCGTCCTCGAGCTTCAGGGCTTCGGTCAGGCCGCCGGTCTTGTCGAGCTTGATGTTGACGGCGTCGTAGCGCCCCGCGAGATCGGCCAGCGACGCGGTGTCGTGGCAGGATTCGTCGGCGCAGACGGGCACGGGGCGATGCAGCGTCGCCAGCACGGCATCCTGCCCGGCCGGCAACGGCTGCTCGATCAGCTCGACTCCGAGGATGTCGAGCTTCGGCGCCAGGCGGACGAAGTCGTCGAGCGACCAGCCTTCGTTGGCGTCGACGATGAGGCGCGTGCGCGGCGCGTTGGCGCGCACCGCCTCGACGCGGGCCAGGTCGTCGGGCCCGGCCAGCTTGAGCTTGAGCATGGGCCGCTCGGCGTTCTGTGCCGCGTTGCGCCCCATCGCCTCGGCGCTGTCGAGGCTGAGTGAATAGGCGGTGGCGACCGGCCTGGGCGGCGACAGGCCGAGCAGCTGCCAGACGCGGTGGCCGGCCCGCTTCGCCTCGAGGTCCCAGAACGCGCAGTCCACGGCGTTGCGCGCCGCACCCGGCGGCAGGGCCCGCTGCAGTCCCTGGCGATCCAGGCCGTGGGCGATCTCCTCCGCCAGGGCCTCGACGGCCGCGATCACGCTCTCGACGCTTTCGCCGTAGCGCGGATAGGGCCGGCACTCGCCGCGGCCGACCACGCCGTCGGCCTCGAGCTCGACCACCACGACGTCGATTTCGGTTACGCTGCCGCGCGAGATCGTCCAGCGCCCGCGCACCGGCCAGGATTCGGCGCGGACGCGCAGCGCGATCATGGCGCGAGGCGGTCGACGATCGGCGCCACGCCGTCGCGAAACGGATCGACCGCCGGCAGACGTAGCTCCTCCTCGATGGAGGCAAGCAGGGCGCGCGCCGCCTCGGCATCGAGCGCCGCGGTGTTGACCGCGATGCCCTCGCAGGTCACGTCGGGGTTGGTCAGGCGCGCCGCCGCCAGGTTGGCCTCCAGGCATTCGCGCAGGTCCGGCACGGGATAGTCCGGCAGGCCGCGCAGGTGCCGGCGCGTCGGCTCGTGACAGAGCACCAGAACGTCGGGCTGCGCGCCGTGCAGCAGGCCGAGGCTGACTCCGGCGAAGGAGGCGTGGAACAGCGAGCCCTGCCCCTCGATCACGTCCCAGTGGTCGGGGTGATTGGCGGGCGACAGCCATTCGACGGCGCCGGAGATGAAGTCGGCGACCACGGCATCGACCGAAACGCCGTCGCCGGCGATCAGGATGCCGGTCTGGCCGGTGGCGCGGAAATCGGCGTCCAGGCCGCGTGCCCGCATCTCCTTCTCCAGCGCCAGCGAGGCGTACATCTTGCCGACCGAGCAGTCGGTACCCACGGTGAGCAGCCGCTTGCCCGGGCGGCGGCGGCCGTTGGCGACCTCGAAGCTGCGGCTCGGGTGGCGGACGTCGAACAGGCGGCGGCCGTGCTGCGCCGCCAGGGAGTTCAAGCTGGGCACGTCGGTCAAACGGTTGTGCAGGCCGGCGGCGAGGTCGAGCCCGTGGATCAGGGCCTTCTCCAGCACCTCCACCCAATCGGGGCCGATCACGCCGCCGCGGTTCGCCACCCCGATCACCAGGGTGCGGGCGCCGGCCGCGACCGCGGCCTCCAGCGTGACGTCGGGCAGGCAGAGGTCGGCATTGCAGCCGGGCAGGCGCAGCTGCCCCAGGCACCAGCCCGGACGCCAATGGGCGATCCCCTGGGCGGTCTTGGCGGCCAGCTGGTCCGCCGCATCGCCGAGAAACAGCAGATAGGGATGCTCGATGGCCATGATTCCGCGCCTCCCCTTACGTGTCGTTCTTGTGCCGCCATGTTATCCGACAGGCCCCGGGGCGCCGCAAGCGTTGCCGGGACTCCGGCCCCGCCGCTAGATTCGCTGCCATGACCGGGCCTCCGCAGAGCGACGACGGTGCCGGCTGGCATCGCCGCGTCTGGAGCCTGGCCGGTCCGATCATCGTCTCCAACCTCTCGACGCCGCTGCTCGGCGCGGTCGACACCGCCGTGGTCGGCCGTCTGCCCGACGCCGCCTACATCGGTGGCGTGGCGATCGGCGCGGTGATCTTCAGCTTCCTGTACTGGGGTTTCGGCTTCCTGCGCATGGGCACCACGGGCTTCACGGCGCAGGCCTTCGGCGCCGGCGACATGGAGGAGCTGCGCGCGACCTTGCTGCGGCCTTTGATGATCGCCTTCGCCCTGGGGGCGCTGCTCATCCTGGCGCAGGCACCGATCGGCCTGGCGGCCTTCACGCTGCTCGACGCCAGCTCCGCCGTCGAGGGCTTCGCCCGAGCGTACTTCGACGTCCGCATCTGGAGCGCGCCGGCGACCTTGACCAACTACGCGGTGCTCGGCTGGCTGCTCGGCACGCGGCGCGCCAAGACGGCGCTCGCCCTGCAGGTCTTCCTCAATGGCATCAATATCGTGCTCGACATCGTCTTCGTGATCGGGCTCGGCTGGGGCGTCGCCGGCGTCGCGGCGGCCAGCGTGATCGCCGAGTTCGCCGCGGCCGGCCTCGGGCTCGGCCTGATCTTCTACGCCCTCAAGGGGACACCGGGCGGACTGGAGCGCGCCCGGCTGTTCCGGCGCGAACGGCTGGTCGCGCTGTTCCGGGTGAACTTCGACATCTTCCTGCGCACCTTGGCGCTGATCTTCGCGTTCAGCTATTTCACCGCCCGCGGCGCCGAGATGGGCGACGTGCCGCTGGCGGCCAACGCCATCCTGATGCACCTGCAGACCTTCATGGCCTACGGCCTCGACGGATTCGCCCATGCCGCGGAGATTCTGACGGGTGGCGCCGTCGGCGCACGCTCGGCGGTCGCCTTCCGCCAGGCGGTGCGCGTCTCGACGGTCTGGGCGCTCGGCACTGCGTCCGCCGTCGCCGTGGCCTACGCCCTGGCCGGCCCGGTGATCGTCGGCCTGTTCACCGTGGTGCAAGAGGTGCGCGCCGCGGCGCTCGCCTATCTGCCGTGGATGATCGCCTCGCCGCTGCTGTCGGTCTGGAGCTTTCAGCTCGACGGCATCTTTATCGGCGCGACGCGGACCGGCGCCATGCGCAACGCCATGGCGGTGTCGCTGGCCGTGTTCCTGGCCGCCTGCTGGCTGCTCGTCCCGGCCCATGGAAACCACGGCCTGTGGCTGGCCCTCATGCTGTTCATGGTGGCGCGGGCGGTGACGCTGGGCGCGGTCTATCCCCGGCTGGCGAAGGCCGTGGCGGCGTGAGGGATGCGCCGGTCGCCGTCAGCCGGCCAGCGGCAGATGGATGACCACGGTGAGACCGCCGCCCGGTCGGTTCTCGGCCACGACCTGGCCGCCGACCGCCTCGATGTTGCGGCGCACGATCCACAGCCCGATGCCCATGTGCGCGCCTTCCGGCGCCGGCCGCACGGCCCCGTCGCTGGCTCCGTCGACGGTCCCGCCACCGGCATCCGATCCGCGCAGCGAGATGTAGCGGTCGAAGATGCGCTCGAGGTCGTCCTGCGCGACGCCGGGCCCGCGGTCGCGCACCGCGACCACCGCCCAGGCGCCGTCGCGCTTCAGCTCGACCTCGATGGCCGTGTCCGGCGGCGCGATGCCGACGGCATTGTCGACGACGTTCTCGATCACTGTCTCCATCAGGTCGTCGCCGGCGCGCACCGCGATCCCCGGCGCCAGCGACGACTGCAGGCGCAGGCCCCGTTCCGCCAGCGTGGTCGCGTAGGCGGCCAGCATGCGCTCGAGCAGTTGCGACAGATCGACCCGCTGGCGCGGCGCGTCGAGCACCTCCGCCGTGGCCTGGTCCAGCCGCCGGGCACTGGTCACCAGCTGGTCCAGCCGATCCAGGGATTCCTCGATCACGTCCAATGCGCGGCGGCCTCGGGCATTGTCTTCCGGGACGGCGCGCTTCAGGGGCTCGGCTGACTGGCGCAGGATCGCGATCGGAGTCTTGAAGGCGTGGGCGTTGTCTTCCGCGGCGCGCCGCAGGCTGTCCGCCGAGTCGCGCAGGGCCCCCGTCATGCGGTCGAACTCCTGCGCCACCTCGGCCAGCTCCGGCACCTCGTTGCGGGCGGCGAAGCCCTCGCCCCCGGCCTTTCCCGAGCCGATGCCGCGGGCCAGGTCGCGAAAGCGCATGAGCCCGCGCCAGATCGAGAAGAACAGGCCGAAGGTGAGCAGCGCCATCGCGACGTAAATCGCGCCCGCCAGGCGGACTTCGAGGGTCTGCCAATACGGCCGGTCGATGGCGGTACCCAGCATCTCGCGCGCGCTATGCGTGGTGATCACCGCCCAGCAGCCCGCCGGCGTGGTGACCGGGGTAATCGACGTGAGGATCTCCGCCTCGCCGCCGGAGCCGGTATGGCGCAGCGCGACCGGGATTTCGCCGGCGCAGGACTGCGCCAGGGCGCCCAGCACGCCGCGCTCGATCAGGCGGGCGCGTTCGGCCGCCAGCGTCACCTCGGGCACGGGCGGCTCGGAGGCGACGAAGTAGAAGCCTTCCGGGCCGGTCTTGTCGCTCGGACGGAACAGCACCTTGATGCCCGCCTCGCGGGTGGAGAGCGGCTTGATCGCCGCGTTGACCTCCGGCAGGGGCGACGGGCTCTCGCGCAGCAGCAGGGGGCGCAGGCTCTCGGCGATCAGGCGCCCCTGGTCGCGGGCGCTCTTGAGCAGCAGGTTCCGTTTATCCTCGTCGGCGTGCCGGAACTCGCTGTAGAGGATTATGGGGACGAGCGCGAAGACGAGCAGAAGTAGCGCCGCCTTGGCTCCGAGGGTTCTCGTGACGTTGCCGAGCGGCCGTCGCCGCGCCCGGCGTTTCTGGGCCGGCGTCGCAGGCACGACGGCCCGCTCGGCACGGCTGACGCTCATCCGTCTCGGCCGCTGGGTCCCGCGCCGCCGTCATCGCTCGGCCCGCTCTCGCCGGCCTCGTCGCGCCAGCGATAGCCGAAGCCCGGATAGTTGTCGATGCGGTCGAAGCCGTCGTCGACGTCACGGAACTTTTTGCGAATTCGCTTGATGAAGGAGCGGACGTTGGCCCGATAGCCGTCGCTGCCGCCACCGGCGATGAAATCCTTGCCGCGGACGACGTCGTAGATCTGGCGATAGGTTACGTCGCCCTCCGCCTGGGCGGCGAGGTATCGCACGATGGCGAACTCGCTGAGCGTCAGGTCGACCTGCCGGCCCCGCCAATAGGCGCGGTGGATGTCCTGGCGCAGCTCGAGCGGGCCGCGCCGCAGCGTGCCGCCGCGCGGCCCCTCGGGCCCGGCGCGCTCCGCCGGCGCGGTCACCGGCTTGGCGCCCTCGGTGATGATCTTGAGGCGGCTGAGGATGATCGGCAGGCGGCGCGACTTGTCGATGAAGTCGACGGCGCCCCATTTCAGCGCCGCCTCCTCGTACATCTCGTCGCTCAACATGGTCAGGAAGATGACCGGGACCTGGAACTTGGCCTCGCGCAGACGGCGCAGCACGGCCGGGCCGTCGAGCCCGGGCATGCGCCAATCGAGCAGCACGACGTCGACCGGCTGGTCCCCCAGGAGATAGTCCAGGGCGGCCTCGCCGCCGGAGAAATCGATCACCTCGTAGCCCTCTTCCGAGAGGTTGAGGCCGAGCGATTCGCGGAACAGATCGTCGTCGTCCACCAGCGCCACGCGCGGCGCCACGGCGGTCTCGGAAGGTATCTCGGAAACGGCTTGTGCTGTCATGACCTACCCGGTGTCTGCGTGTCGGGCCTGCAGTACCTCAGCCAAACAGCGGCTGGCCCGGGCCTCGCTGGGCTGTTTCTCTGCGCCGTCCGCCGGCGCGTCGCCGTTGTCCTCGACCTCGTAGGTCAGGACGCGGAACACGTTGTCTTCGACGCTGGGATAGAAGAACACGTTCAGCAGGCAGATCCGGCCGTCGTAGGCCCAGACCCTGGCCGGCGGCTCCTCGTGCTGCTCGATCGGCTCGCCGAGCAGCGCCTTCGCCGCGGCGAAATCGAGTCCCACCAGCTTCGCCGGATCGGGCGCTTCGCCGCCGAGCGCCGGCTTCCGGGCGGGCAGCGGCGGAAGCTTCTGCACCGCGCCCGCCGGGGCCTCGGACACCGACTCGGTTCCGACCGGCTGCGTGGCTTCGGCCTCGGGCGCGAGGAGGTCCTGCTTGAGCTGTTCGAGGGGCGCGCAGGCGGACAGGGCCCCTGCCGCCACGATCAGCGCGCCCAATGGCCGGTACATCGCAAAAGATCCCGTATTCAATTCGTTTTGCGGCCGACTGCCCGTGCGGCCGGCCAGCATTTTGGCACTTTCGCCGCTAAGGATTCATTAACAAACGCCGATTTCCGATGGCGGCATACCCGCCCAGGTTGCAGCCCGCCAGCCCTCCCAGGAAATATTAACGAATTCCCGCGAGCGCTGCCAGCGGCCAGGGCGACAGGACCCTTTGTGACGCTTTGAGCTCGATTCCGGGCGGTTCAGGCGGTCAGGATCAAGGTGTCGCCGGGATTCCAGTAGCACCACAGCCCCTCGCCGATTTCCATGCGCGGGGTGGCGTCGCGCGCGTCGTTCTGCACGGTCGCGCTGATCGTCTGGCCGCTGTCCAGGGTCAGGAAAACGTGGCTGGCGTCGCCGTAATAGGCCACCTGGCTAACTTTGCCCTGCAGGGCGATCCGCCCCTCGCCGGGCGGCTCGCGTCGCACCCGGACCTTTTCCGGGCGTACCGCGATGCCGACCTCGGCGCCGCTGCCGCGCTGCGCGGCGTTCTCCGGGACCGACAGGTCGAGCGCCCCGAGACCGGGCACCTCGACCCGCAATCGGTCGCCCTCGACCGCGGCGATCCGGCCCTCGAAGAGGTTCATCTTGCCGATGAAGTCGGCCACGAAGCGGCAGTTCGGGAATTCATAAAGCTGCGCCGGGGTGTCGATCTGGCGCACCTTGCCGTCCTCCATGACGGCGATGCGGTTGGCCATCGAGAGGGCCTCGTTCTGGTCGTGCGTCACGATGATGAAAGTGATGCCGACCGTGTTCTGCAGGTTAACCAGCTCGAGCTGCATGGCCTCGCGCAGCTTGGCGTCGAGCGCCGAAAGGGGCTCGTCCAGCAGCAGCACCTTGGGGCGCTTGACCAGGGCCCGGGCCAGGGCCACGCGCTGGCGCTGTCCGCCCGAGAGCTGATCGGGCTTGCGGCCGCCGTAGCCGCCGAGCTTGACCAGATCGAGGGCCTCCTCGACGCGCCCGGCCTGCTCGCTATGCGGCACGCCGCCGACCTTCAGGCCATAGGCGACGTTCTGTGCGACCGTCATATGCGGGAAGACGGCATAGGACTGGAACACCATGTTCACCGGGCGCCGGTTCGGCGGCACGCGGCTCATGTTCTGACCGTCGATCAGAATCTGCCCCGCGCTCGGCGTCTCGAAACCGGCCAGCATGCGCAGCAGCGTAGTCTTGCCGCAGCCGGAGGGACCGAGAAGCGCAAAGAATTCGTTCTGCGCGATGTCGAGCGAAACGTCGTCGACCGCGACCACCGAGCCGAAGCGCTTGCTGATATTGCGGGTGGAGATGATCGGCTGGCTCTCGGCCATCGTAGATTAGCCCCCCTCGGCTGACGAGCGGCGTGCCGGCGCCTGCAGCCGCATGGCGAGAATCGTTGCGATCACGGTGATGGCGATCAGGACGGTCGACGCCGCATTGACCTTCGGCGTTACCGAAAACCGCAGCATGGAGAAGATCTTGACCGGCAGGGTGATGCTGTCCGGCCCGGCCGTGAAGAACGTGATGACGAAGTCGTCGAGGGACAGCGTGAAGGCGATCAGCGCGCCGGCGATGATGCCCGGCTTGAGATAGGGCAGCACGATGTCGCGCATGGTCTGCCATTCGGTCGCGCCGAGATCCTTGGCCGCGTCCTCGAGTTCCCGATTGAAGCCGACCAGGCGCCCGCGCACGGTGACCGTCACGAAGGGAAAGGAGAAAGCGATGTGCGCGATGGTGATGTTGGCCAGGGTGAAGGGCCAGGGCAGGTCGGTCGGCCAGCCGATGCGCGCGAAGAAGGCCATCATCGCGACGCCCATGCAGATCTCCGGGATCACGATGGGCAGCACCATGAAGCCTTCGTAGGCTGGCTTGCCGGGGAAGCGGAAGCGCCACAGGGCGATGGCCAGAAAGACTCCGATGATCGTGCTTATGACGGTGTTGGTCACGGCGATGCTCAGGCTGTTGATGAAAGCCTGGATCAGGGTGTCGTCGTCCCATGCGTCGCCGTAGTACTTGAAGGTGAAGCCGCGCCAGACGACGTTGCGGCGGCTGTCGTTGAAGCTGAAGGCCATGAGGGCGATGATCGGCGCGTAGAGCAGCAGGAAGGTCACCCCGATGGTCAGGCGCAGCCACCAGCGCCGCGTGTACTCCAGCGGGCCGATCACCTTGCGGTCCTCATTGGCGGGGCGCGCTGTCGACCGGCTCATCGCTCAGCTCTCCAGGCCCCGACCGCGGCCGCCGGAGAGCGACCGCAATGCGATCGCCCCGAAGGTCAGATACATCAAGAGAAACGACAAGGCGCCGCCGAACGGCCAGTCGTTGGCGGACTTGAACTGGCGCTCGATCACGTTGCCGATGAGCTGGCTGTCGGTTCCGCCCAGCAGCTCCGGGATGAAGAACGCGCCCAGCGCCGGGATGAAGACGATGATGATGCCTGACAGGACTCCGTGCCAGGTCAGCGGGAAGGTCACCGACAGAAACGTCCGCCACTGGCCGGCGCCGAGGTCGAGGCTCGCTTCGATATAGGCGCGGTCCATCTTTTCGATGTTCGCGTAGAGCGGCAGCACCATGAAGGGGAAGAAGGCGTAGACGATGCCCAGCGTGACCGCCGTGTTGTTGTAGAGCAGTGGCAGTGACTCGAAGTGTTCCCCGAGCAGATGGAGGTCCGCCAGGCCGATGAAGGCCAGGACAGCGTCGGCTTTCTGCCACAGCCACTCCAGACCGAAATTGATGAACCCGCGGCTGCGGAATACAGCGATCAGCGAGTAGGTACGAATGAGCGCGTTGATCCAGAACGGCAGGACCACGGCCATGAGCAGCACCGGCTTCCAGCGTTCCGACGCGAAGGCGATCGCGAAAGCCACCGGGTAGCCGACCACCAAGCAGGCCACGGTAGCACCGCCGGCCATGAGAATCGATTTCCAGAAGATCCCGAGATAGAGCGGCTCCAGCGCCCGGGCATAGTTGGCCAGGGTCCAGGTGATCTCGATGTCGATGACGCCGCGCTTCTCGCCGAAGGAGATGACCCACACGATCCCGAGCGGCAGGATGAAGAACACCAGGAGCCAGAAGGCGCCGGGGGCGTTCAGCATCCAGAAGACGACGGGATTCTTGCGCCAGCTTTCCATTCAAGACGCTCTGCTGCCCGGTCGGAGATTGCCGGGGCGATACCGCGTTCTCGGCACCCTATAGGCAAAGGGCGGCCCGATCGGGCCGCCCCGCCAATCAATCTGACCGGCCCTATGCGGCCAGGATGCGCGTCCAGGCCTCGTCGCGCAGCCGCTGCGCCTCTTCGCCCAGGTAGACCGAGGGCTCGCAGCGCGCGAGCGTCTCGTCCGAGGGGAAGATTGCCGGATTGTTGTTGTACTCATCCGGCAACAGCTTGCGAGCCGCCGCGTTCGGCGTGGCATACTGAATGAAGTCGGCGATCTCGGCGCCGATCTTGGCGTCGAGGATGAAGTTGATGAACTTGTGCGCGTTCTCGCGATGCGGTGCGCCGGTCGGGATGCACATGCAGTCCTGCCAGACGTTGCTGCCCTCCTTCGGCACCACGTAGGAGATGTCGTCGTCCTCCGCCATCACCTGCAGGATGTCGCCGTTCCACTCCATGGTCAGGTCGACCTCGCCCGAGGCCAGCAGGTCCTGGCCGTTGTCCTGGGCGAAGGCTTTGATATGCGGCTTCTGCTTGATCAGCAGGGCCTCGGCCTCCTTGATTTCCTTCGGGTCCTTCGAGTTGTAGGAGTAGCCCAGGTACTTCAGGGCGACGCCGATCACGCCTTCGTTCAGCAACGCGATGCGGCCGGAATACTCGTCCGAATCGAGCAGGACCTTCCAGCTGTCGGGCGTCGAGCTGACCTTCGACTTGCGGTAGCCGATTCCCAGAGTTCCCCACATGTAGGGCAAGGAATACTTGCGGCCCGGGTCGAACGCGGCGTCCTGAAAAGCTTTCGCGAGATTCTTGCGGTTCGGAATCAAGCCATGGTCGAGCGGCTGCACCATCTTCGCCGTGATCATGCGCTCGACGTAGTCGTTCGTCGGGATGATCGCGTCGTAGCCGGGATTGCCCTCGCGCAGCTTGGCGAAAAGCTCGTCGTTGCTGGCATAGAGGTCCATGGTGACATCGATGCCGGACGCGTCCTTGAACTCGGAGAGCGTGTTCTCGCCGATATAGGTGTCCCAGTTGTAGAAATTGAGCTTGGGCTCTTCGGCGCTCCAGGCCAGCTTGGATCCGAAGCTCATGCCGGCGGCAACGGCGCCGGTCGCGGCCAGGAACGAGCGACGGTTGAGCGGGTACCCGCGACGGGTCTTCATTGATTTGCCCTCCTCTGCTGCGAATCCAGGGCGCATTCAGCTGCCGATTGGCACGGCGCCCCTCGTTTCTCGGGCGAGATTGGCCCGCCGGCCCTGCCCTGTCAATGCGGCGTCCGGTGCCGGGAGCCGGCGTCACGCGCCCCGGCGGCGTGCCAGGCGGACGAAGTCGAACAGCAGCAGGGCGACCGCCAGCCCGCCGCCGCCGAGCGCGATCCAAGGCCGGCCGCCCGCGGCCACGGCGGCGAAAGCGACCAGGGCGCCGCCGCACACCAGGACCCGCGACGCCACGGCGGCGTGGCTCGCGCCGCCTTGGACGGCGCGCTGGTAGAAATGTTCGCGGTGGGCCTGCCACAGAACCGCACCGCGGCGCGCCCGGCGGGCGAGCGTCAGGGTGGCATCGGCGAGGTAGTAGGCCGGCAGAACCAGCGCCGCCGCCCATTGGCCCTCGAGCGCGGCGGCGAGCAGCAGCCAGCCCAGCAGATAGCCGAGCGGCACGCTGCCGACGTCGCCGAGGAACAGCTTGGACGGCGCCCAATTCCAGGCCAGGAAGCCGAGCGCGGCTACGGCGAGCAGCGCGGCACAGGCGACCAGCCCGGGCGAAAGCGGCGCCAGGGCGCCGACCAAGACCAACCCGCCGCCGATCACCGCCGCCTCGACGCCGCTGATGCCGTCGATGCCGTCCATGAAGTTGAACAGGTTGACGAACCACAGCCAAAGGAGCGCGGCGCCCAAATGATCGAGCAGCGGGGGCAGAAGCCCCTGAAAGACGAGCCCGGACCCGCCGATGCCGTAGATCCCGAGCGCCACGGCGAGGACCTGCACGACCAGGCGCCAGGCCGGCGGCAGGCCGCGCAGGTCGTCGATCCAGGACACCGTGCCGAGCAGCAGCGCGCCGAGGAGAGCCGGCCAAAACCCGCGCGGGGCCGGCGCCAGCCAGGCGTCGGCGGCAAGCCAGGCCAGTACGATCACCGGCAGGAGCGCGAGGCCTCCGCCACGGGGTTTCGGCCGATCGTGGCTGCTGCGCCGATTCGGCCGATCGTAGATCCCGATCCGCGTCAGCGCTTGGAGCGCGAGCCAGGTGGCGGCACAGGCGATCGCCGCCACCGCCGCGCTGGCCAGCAACAGGACATGCCAGAACGTCTGATCCAATCGCGCGACCCCCTTGCCAGGCTGCGACGCAGGACTGCAGCGCCGTTATATCGCCGCGCTCCGCGCCGGGACCAGCCCGACGGCGCGAAGCGACGCCCGGACCTGCGGCCGGCGTAGGGATTTTCCGGTTTCGCGCGCCGCATGCCTCGCCTAGTGTGCGCGCCGTAGATTTCCCGGAACGCCCCCCTTCCCTTGCGAGCGACGCCAGTGCGCCTGCCTGTCATCTTGTCGGTCTATGCGGCCACCTTTCCGCTCGTCAGCCTCGTCGCGCCGAAGGGGACGGTGCCGCTGCTGATCCTGGCCACCGTGGCCGGCGCCGTGGCGACCTGGCTCGAGCGCCGCCGACTCCGATGGCCCGGGCGAGGGCTACTCGCAGTGCTCGCGCTGTTTCTGGCCTGGGCCCTGGCCAGCGCGGCCTGGAGCCTGGACCCGGCGCTGAGTCTGCGGGACGGCGCCAGGATCGGCGCCACGCTGCTGACGGGAATCGTCTTCCTGGCCATCGCGGGAAGCCTGGCCACCGACGAGCGGACCCGCGTGCTCAAATGGCTGACCATCGGCATCGTGGCGATCATGGCCCTGCTCGCCGCGGAATACCTGCTGGGCTATCCGCTGCTCCATCTGATCTATCTCGTCATGGGCCATTCGGAGACGAAGCCGCTGCTCGCCGGGCAGATCATGCCGCCGCGCTACAATCGCGGCGTGACCGCGCTTGCCCTGGCCGTCTGGCCGGCGCTGGCCCTGATGGCCCGCGGAAGCGAGGGTAAAAGCGGCGCGCGGCGCGCGGCGCCCTGGCTGCTATTCACGGCCGCCGCGATCGCCCTCGTGCTGTCGAACAGCGCGGCCGGCGTCGTCGCCCTGGCCATCGGCGGTGCGATGTGGGGCCTGTCGCGCATTGCCCCGAAGGCCGGGCGGGCCCTGGTGATCGTCGTGCCGGTCGTCGTGCTGATCGGCGCGCCCTTCGCCGCCCGGGAAATGAGGGACGCGGGACTGCAGCACGACCACTGGCTCTTCAATTCGGCGCAGCACCGGGTGGAGATCTGGGGCTTCACCGCCGACATCATCGCGGGACGGCCGCTGCAGGGATGGGGGCTGGGCGCCTCGAGATCGATCAGCGAGCTCAAGCCGAAGTCGGAGACCACCGGCCGCCCCTTGATGCTGCTGCATCCGCACAACGCGGCCCTGCAGATCCTGCTCGAGCTCGGCGCGGTCGGCGGCGCCTTGGCGCTCGCCGCCGTCTTGCTCGTCGCCCGGGATATCAATCGCGCGCCGGCGCGGATACGTCCCTATCTGCAGGCCCTGTTCGCGGGCGTGCTTGTCGTCGCTTCGGTTTCGTTCGGCCTGTGGCAGGCGCATTGGCTGGTCACGATCTTCGGGGTCGCGGCGCTCGCCAGGCTCACCTTGCCGGCCTCAGGCGGCGCCGCTCAGCAGCGGCAGACGGCCCAGGCCCCCGGCGAGGGTCTCGGCGGTTAGCACCTGGAACGCGGGCCCGGCCAGGGCGCGGACGGCGTCCCGCTCCTTCGCGCCGTCGCCGGTGGCGACATGGAGGCCGCCGGAGAGGCCGGCGCGGCGCCCGGCTTCGAGGTCGCGCACCCGATCGCCCACGATCCACGACCGCTGCCGGTCCAGCGCGAGGCGATCGAGCCCGCGCAGGACCATGCCGGGCCGCGGTTTGCGGCAGGGATGCGCCGGGTGGCGGTAGGCCCCTTCGCCATCCGGGTGGTGCGGGCAGGCGATCGTCATGTCGATCCGCGCGCCCTGCGCGGCCAGGATCGCCTCGAGACGCGCCTGCGTCGCCGCGAAGGCGTCCCAATCGTAATAGCCGCGGCCGATTCCCGACTGGTTGGTCACGACCACCACGGCGACGCCGCGCCGGTTGGCCGCGAGGATCGCCTCGGCGCCGCCGGCGATCGGGCGTGCATCCGCAGGGCGGCAGAGATATCCGGGGTCCTCGAGCAGCACGCCGTCGCGGTCGAGAAACAGGCCGGGGCGACCGCGCAGGCGCTGCGCCGCCTCCGGCCGGACCACCTGCACCCAGATGCCGTCGGGCTCGACGAACCGCACCGGAATTAGCCCCCCGCCGTCATGGTGTCGCCACGCCCGATGCTCGCTCGAACGGGGAAAGAAGCACCCGCACCCGTCCCGAAACGAGGCGGACCGGCTCAGTGGGCCGCGCGTTCGAGTCCGGGCTCGCCATACTCGGGCACCAGATGGCGAATCTTGCGCACGACCTCCTCGGCATCCCCCTTGCGCGCCGCCGCCGCCAGGTCTTCCAGGCTGCGCTCCAGAATCTCGAGATCGGCGGTCCGCGGCGCGGCCAGCTTCAAGCCCGGGTGTTCGGTCGGCACCAGGGGCTCCGACTCGTGGAACAGCTCCTCGTGCAGCTTCTCGCCGGGCCGCAGGCCCGTAATGCGGATCTCGATGTCCTTGTCGGGGCGCAGCCCGGCCAGGCGGATCATCTGGCGCGCCAGGTCGATGATGCGCACCGGCTCGCCCATTTCGAGGACGTGGATCTTGCCGGCCGCCTCCGCGGGCCGGGCAACGCCCAGCGCCGAGGCCTGCAGGACCAGCTCCACGGCCTCGCTGATCATCATGAAGTAGCGCGTCATGTCGGGATGCGTCACGGTGAGCGGCCCGCCCGCCGCGAGCTGGCGCTGGAACAGCGGGACCACCGAGCCCGTCGAGCCCAGCACGTTGCCGAAGCGCACCGTGACGAAGCGGGTCGCCCGCCCCGAGGCGGCTCGCGCCGTGAGGTCGAGCGCCTGGCAATAGCTCTCGGCCAGGCGCTTGGTGCTGCCCATGATGCTGCTCGGGTTGACCGCCTTGTCGGTCGAGATCAGGACCATGGCGATTACGCCGCAGCGGCGGCAGGCGTCCGCGACATGGCGGGCCCCGATCACGTTGGTCAGGACGCCCTCGACCGGGTTCGCCTCGACGATCGGCACGTGCTTGAGCGCCGCGGCGTGGAACACGAGATCGGGCCGCTCGTCGGCCATCAGGCCGTCGACCCGGGCGCGGTCGCGAACGTCGGCCAGCAGGGCGGTGCGCGACAGGCCGCCGTGGCGCTCGCCGAGCTCGAGGTCGATCGCATAGAGATTGTATTCCGAGTTATCCAGCAGGGTGAGGTGCGCGGGGCCGAGCCCGGCGACCTGGCGGGCGAGCTCGGCGCCGATCGAGCCGCCGGCCCCGGTCACCAGCACGCGCCGCCCCTGGATCAGGCGGCGCATCGCCGTGCGATCGAGCGGCTGCCGCACCCGGCCCAGGACATCCTCGACCGCGACGGGCCGGAGCTTGAGGCGGGGCTCCTCGCCGCTCTGCAGCTCGGTCAGGCGCGGCAAGCGGGCCACCGACGTGCCGCCGGCATCCGCTATCTCGAGAATCCGGTTGAGCTGCTCGCGCTCCGGGCGCCGGGTCAGGACCAGACGCTCCGGCGCCTTTCCACGCTTCCTCAGGCCGGCCAGCACCGCTTCCAGATGGTCGACATGGTCGAGCACGGGCACGCCGTGGATCCGCCGGCCGGCCCAGTGCCCGGTGTCGTCGACCAGCCCGAGCACCTCGTACGGCGCCTCGCGGTTGCGGGCGAGCTCGCGGATGAACACCTCGGCGCTGTCGCCGGCGCCGATCAGCAGCACCGGAACCCGGCGGTGGCTGGCCCGCTCCAGCAGGTGATCGAACCCGCGGTCCTTCACGACGCGGTAGATCATGCGCGGCGCGCCGAGCAGGAAGACCAGAACGAACCAGTCGATGACGAGGACCGAGCGGGGCAGCGCTTCGAGCCGGGTCGCCATGAAGGTCACCGGCAGGAAGATCAGCAGGGCCAGGGTGACCGCCTTCACGATCGCGACCAGGTCGTCCATCGAGGCGTAGCGCCAGACGCCCCGGTAGAGTCCAGTCAGCCAGAAGACGACGGCGCAGACGGCCGTGAACAGGCCGAGCGCGATCCAGAGCTCCGGCGTGAAATAGAACGTTATTCGGTCGCCGAGCCGGAGAAAAAGCGCCAAGCCGAAGGACAGCACC
>Ga0210124_1000287_pt1 | contig 27474 bp, 23 predicted proteins | sample Muzzi_PWC_D2_FD_185554 | JGI IMG/M metagenome (GOLD analysis project Ga0210124, IMG submission 185554) | Wetland microbial communities from San Francisco Bay, California, USA, that impact long-term carbon sequestration - Muzzi_PWC_D2 (SPAdes) | ecosystem: Environmental > Aquatic > Marine >... | reverse complement strand
TAAACCCGAGCTGCAAATACGTCCGGCCTACCGGGAAGATATTGCCGATCTGGTCCGTATGGATGAGATCTGTTTTGGGGTTTCGCCCGATATCTCTCAAACTTATTTTGAAAATAATCTATCCGATTTGCGGCGAACCCTATTGATGGCTACGATTGGCTCAAAACCGGCCGGGAAAATTCAGGTATTAATCGCAGAGGCAGAAACCTATATTTCCGGCTTTTGCATGCTTCCAGCGTATCGCGGCCAGGGTTATGGTATGGCGATATTGACCGATACCGTTCATCAGTTAGTGACCAGGGGGCATCAAAATATTACACTTGAGGTAGAAGCCAATAATAGGAGCGCTTTATCGTTATATGAACGGTGTGGTTTTGAGACAACAACGGCATACGATTATTACCGTCTTCCGGTTACAAAACACAGATAAGGCTTTGATATGAAAACGATGGGTGTAGCCCCCATAAAACCCATAATCTCCTTTGACATACTCGATCAGCTTGATGTTCGGGTGGGAACCATTGAAAGGGTGAAGGATATGCCCAAATCGGATAAGCTGGTCAAACTCACTGTTGACTTCGGCGACCATAAGCGAACCATTCTGGTCGGTATGAAGCAGGAACGCGAAACCCCTAAGGAAGTCGAAGGGAGTCAGGCCCTATTTGTGGTTAATCTTGAACCCAGAAAAATGATGGGAGAGATGTCCGAGGGGATGCTCTTTGACCTTGGGTACGCTGATGGTCTTACCCCTGTTTTGGCTGTGCCGGAGAAGCCTGTCCCTAACGGGACGAGAGCGGGATAACTAAGCTCGACAAAATCAGGAGTCCAAAAGTGTACTTTTGGACTCCTGATCCAACTTATATGTGGAGGAGAAACATCTTGAACCTGACCATTGACCGTGACTACCTCATCAAAACCCTGACCGATATGGTCCACATCAATTCAGTCAATTTATCCCTCGTCCCCAGTGGCCGGGGTGAAACCGAGATTGCCGCTTACATTGCTCAAGCTTTGCGCGGTCTTAACCTGGAGATTGCCCTTCATGAAGCTGACCACAGCCGGGTCAGCGCCGTAGGTATCCTCAAAGGGCAGGGGCAGGGCCGGTCACTGATGCTAAACGGTCATACCGATACGGTAGGTGTTGAGGGCATGGCTGATCCCTTTTCCGCCAAAATTCATGATGGGAAGATGTATGGTCGGGGAACCTATGATATGAAAGGCAGCATCGCCGCCTCTATGGCCGCTGTAAAAGCCTTAATTGATGCGGGTGTATCATTGGGCGGGGATGTCATGATTGCCGCCGTCGCTGATGAGGAATACGGCAGCTTAGGCACTGCCGATATTATCAAACGGTACAACGTCGATGGCGCTATCGTGACCGAGCCGACCGAAATGAATATTAGTCTGGCCCACAAAGGGTTTATCTGGCTAGAGGTGGAAACGATTGGCCGGGCCGCTCATGGCAGCCGATTTCAGGATGGCATTGATGCTAACATGCGGATGGGGCGCATTCTGGCCGAGTTGGACAAATTGGAGCAAACACTGCGTACACAGAGCGGGCATCCCCTGCTTGGTCCGCCCTCACTACATACCGCGATGATTGAGGGTGGAACTGAATTGAGTGTTTATGCAGCCAACTGCCGACTAAGGTTGGAGCGTCGCACTATTCCCGGTGATACAGAGAGTCAAGCCATCGCCGAGATACAAACCATTATTGATAAGTTGGCAGCGGCTGATCCCAGCTTTAAGGCTACCGTAAAGTCTTTCTTTGTGCGAGACCCCTTTGAGGTCTCAGCAGAGGCCGATATTGTCCAGGCGCTTGGCCGAGCCGCCACCAACGTATTAGGCAAACAACCGGTCTATACCGGCGAGACCTATTGGGCGGATGCCGCCTTGCTAGCTGCGGCTGGAACCGAGACCGTCATGATGGGTCCCAAAGGGGGCGGAATTCATCAGAAAGAGGAATGGGTTGATATCCAATCGCTGCTTGATTTAGCCCATATCTTGGCTCAGACTGCCTTCGATTATTGCCAATAATCACCTCTCAGCTAACTTCGACTTTGTACATATACAATATGTTGAGGAGCAAGGCATCTTAGATGCCGTATTTGGTAGTCTAAGCCGCATCTGACGCATGCGTGCTAACTTCTCAAAATGTACAAAGTCGAGCTAACTACCTTGAATAAAACCCATTATCATCTAACACCACCGCTTTCGAGGCTTCGATAACTAAGGTCATCGGTTCGCCATTGCCATTTCCATTACCCGACTGAATCCTCTGGCTTTGAGCATCACCCAAGGCCAACTGATTCGGGGGTTCGATTTCCAACAGATCCATCAAAATCAGTAGTGAGTTTAGGCAAGCCCTCGGAACATATTTCAAAACCTGGTTCATCTTTCTTATAATCCGGTCGTGGCTAATTGTGCCAAAGGTTCCGCCGGTATTCGCCAGTTCTAAAAAATGCTTGAGTGTGTTTGGGTCAGCATCGGGAATGTTATTGATGGCAAATAAAACTATTCCTTCCAGATGTAACTTCTTAATCTCATGTTTTGAAACGTTATTGTTATTCATAATAAGTCCTCCACTAGCACTGAGCGTAAATTTTGGTAAAATAGAGTAGATTGTTTTTACTTTATCCGGTTTTTACTCCTGGGAGTCGGTAGGCACGCTCCTGATTTGACTCCGACAATTCGGAGAGGATATTTGATACCATGCCAAAGTCACCCCGAAGATTTGCTCAACTACTCACCCAAGCAGTGCGACGTATCACACTGCTTGAGGATAGTAAGATACAGATTATTCAGGACGAGTTAGGTTATGCCCTCGGTCGAGATGCCGGGGGGTCATCCATTGAGTATTGGCGTAAAGGACACGTCCCCTCGAACCTGGCCGAAATAGAAGACCTCGCTCGTGAATTGGTGCAACGGGGCGGCTTGACTAATCCAAGTGAACTTGAGCAATTTCTCACCTATGCCGATCATCCAAGCCCGGCTATTTTAATAAATGAAATGCTGCCATATCTGAAACAACATACCCCTGCTGGAGCATCCTTTACCGGCGAAACTGACTATCACGGTGTCCCGTCTTTAGAGGAACACCCTGCTTTTATTGTTGGCCCTCCAATTACCCATCCCCGCCATTTTTTTGGCCGGGAAAGGGAGATCAATCGCCTGTTTAATCTTTTGAAGCGCCGTCCTTTACAAAACGCGGCTATTATCGGGCCTCGGCGCAGTGGAAAAACCTCACTATTGAATTATCTGAAGACTATTACCATCACGGCACCCGTCCAACTTCGAGCTAACCAGCGCTGCGATTGGCTGCCTACCCCCGAACAATACCAGTGGGTTTTGGTCGATTTTCAAGACACGCGCCTGGGTACCCGAGAGCGATTGCTGCGCTACTTACTCAATCATTTGAACCTCCCCATACCTGAACCCTGCAATCTCGACCAATTTCTCGATGTGGTCAGTCGAGAACTGAACAGACCCACCGTCATCCTGCTAGACGAGATTGGAGTGGCCTTGCAGCGTTACCCCGAACTTGATGATTCGTTTTGGGAGGGGTTACGCGCCCTGGCTACCAATCAGGTGGGGGGCAACCTGGCCTTTGTGCTGGCTGCCCATGAGTCGCCTGATCAACTGGCTAACCACAATGATTTAGGTTCGCCATTTTTTAATATTTTTGGCTACACCGCAATCCTGAGTCCTCTTAAGGAAGTGGAAGCTCAAGCCCTCATTGATAGCTCCCCTATCCCCTTTCCAAGCGACGACATCGCCTGGATTCTCGACCAAAGCGGAGGCTGGCCGATTCTGCTCCAAATTCTCTGTCGCGAACGCCTTATCACGCTGGAAGATGGTGAAATCGATACGACCTGGCGTGATGACGGCCTACGACAAATCGAACCGTTTCGGCATCTTTTAGGGTAGAGGTATGGATACCCGAAACTCGAAACCCGAAACCCGAAACACATACACCCACTCCCCTACCCTGCATCCCAACTTATTGTTGGGTAGCCTACAACTGCTCTTTTGGTTGCTGGTCCATCCCTCGGCCTGGCGAAACTATATTACCCACATCGACCCTAATCTACCTTCAGACTTCTATCTGGCCGAGTTGACCGATGTACAAATGGGTAATCCTGCCCTACGACGACTACTGATTAAAGGCTATGTCGTCTGGCCGCTCCTGGTAGGTTTGATAGTGTGGGTGTCGGGAATAGCTGGGGCAAACCAAATTTTTGGCGGTTCCGAAGGCATTATTGCCGGAATTGCTTTTGCGGTAGCCATTAGTGTGGCTTTTGGCATTGTGGGAGGAGTGCTGGTCAGCGTGGCGGCGGGAATTGTAAGCGGTATTGTGGGAAGTTTAGCCTTTAGTTGGGTCAGTACCTGGCCGGAAGGTGTTGGACGCACAGCTATCTTGATCTTGGCAGCTGGCTTTGCCCTTGGCGTAGTGGGCAGCACTGCCTTTGGTGCAGCCAGCGTCATTCCGGGCAGCCGAGCCGGACACCGACCATCTTATTCCGTAACGCGCCAAATGGTTGGTATTATTGTTGGTATTTTGATTGGGGTGGTCAGTACCGTAGTAGTTAGCAGCTTGGCGATTAGCCTGGCCAGCAACCTGGATTTTGAAACGGCGCGAAATTTAGTCTTTGGTGTTGCCGGTGGTGGGGCGATTAATGTCGCTCGTGGGGTGGCCTTTGGCGCAGCCAGCGGCGTAGCGGTTGGCGTGGCTGTCGGGCGACGTACCAGCCGACAACAAGAATTGATTTATGGGATAACCTTTGGAGTGATCATTGGAGTGGCCCGTATTCTTGCCGTTGACATAGCCCCTGAAGTAACAGGAGCCGTTGTTGCCGCGTTGCTCTCGGCCTTGTTTGCCCTCTCCTATGTATTGGCCGAGCGCATTGCCGGGCCGTGGGCCGGGGCGGTGGCCGGAGCACTAGGCAGCGGCTCGGTACTGTTTCTCAGCGTTATTGGGGATTATGATCGCTGGCCTATTCTCCCTATCGGCGTAATTTGCATTATAGCCGGGTTGACTCTGGCATGGTGGCGGCCAATTGCTCTCTATCCCCTCCTTACACTTTGGAATCTCCTCATCTATCGGGCCGATCGCAATAACATCCGGCGAATTGCGCAAGGCCATAGCTATTTGCACCGGAATGCTGCCTTTTGGGATGAATACCAACGATTTACCTTCATTGGTCTGATGGACCATTTACTCCTGATATTGACTCATAATCCCGTTGAGGGACAGGTTGCTCTCGATTTTCTAAGTACCAGCCCGCAGCGTCAAGCTGCCCAGACCGCCCAAATTGAACTGGATGCCCGTATTTTGGAAGTATGCAGCAACGTAACCACCATCAGTCAGACTCACCACCATCTGGCCGCCGGTGAACTGGCTGGCCCAACCAGCGCCCTCCTCCGGAGCTTTAGCCGTATCAGCCGAGATGTTGAAGCTGCATTACGACAAGAAAGTGCCTACAATCAACGGCTGGCCCTCCACACCGTTGAAGAACGACTGGATGGTCTACTTCGAGAATTGACCCGCAGTAGCGAACCTTACACAGAACGGTTTCGACCCATTACAACCCACTGGCGCAATATTGTATCCGACCACTTGCGCCAACTAGCCACCACTGTCGAAGCCCGCCAGGAGATTGACAGCCCCTATATTATCGGGGTCCCCCTGACCGAGCAACAAGAAATCTTCACCGGGCGGACAGATATTAGCGCCCGGATTGAACAACTCCTCCAAGACCAGCGTCGTCCGCCGCTCCTGCTATATGGTCAGCGACGCATGGGCAAAACATCCCTGCTGAACAACCTGAGTCGCCTGCTACCAACAACCATTGTGCCGCTCTTTGTCGATTTGCAGGGCGCTTCACGGGCCAAAGACCATACGGGATTGCTCTATAACATTGCCCGCGATATGATTAAATCTGCCACCCAACGCCGAAATTTGACATTACCCCCCCTATCCCACGATACTTTGGCAACAGACCCATTTACCCGTTTTGATGAATGGCTGGATGAGGTTGAAGATAAACTGTTAGGTCGGGAACAGTTAACGGCTCTCCTGGCTCTGGACGAATTTGAAACATTGGACAGCGCCATTAGCAAAGGGCGCTATGACGAAGAAGACGTTTTAGGCATGTTGCGCCATCTGATTCAGCACCGTCCTCGTTTTAAAGTGCTGCTGGCCGGTTCTCATCACTTGGACGAATTGCAGCGTTGGGCCAGCTATTTGATTAATGTGCAGGTGGTTCATATCAGTTACCTGGCGGAGAATGAAGCCCGCCAACTCATCGAGCGCCCGGTTCAAGACTTCACCCTGCGCTATGAACCAGAAGCGAGCCAGCGGGTACTGTCTCTGTCTCGCGGCCATCCATTTTTAATCCAACTCCTCTGTGCCGAGATTGTAGCCCTCAAAAACGAACAAGACCCTGCCTTACGTCGTCTGGCTTCTTTTGATGATGTCGAGATGGCCGTGCCAGAGGCTCTAACTAGCGGTAGCTTCTTCTTCGCCGATATCCAACGCAATCAGGTTGATGCCAAAGGATTGGCCTTACTCCAAGCCCTGGCAAATCAGGGCGAGCAAGCCGTCATTGACCGGGTTGGTCTCAGTCACCAAGCTCAACTCACTGTCGACGATGGTGTGGATCAAACCTTAACCCGTTTACTCCAGCGCGAACTCGTTGAGGCCGTCGAGGGTGGTTATCGTTTCCAGGTAGAACTTATTCGACGTTGGTTTGCCCAATCATGAAACCTGAACGCTTTTCTCGCCAATATTGGTTGCGTCTGATTATTTTCACTTTAGGCAAGTATGATGATTCAGCAGTTTTCAAAATATAACTGGTACAAAATAAGCTGGATTCTGACTGTAGAAGTTGGCGTAATTATAATTATCGCTTCGTTCTTTTTACCGGGTGGAGAGGATTTACATCGATTTTACCTGCCATTTATTCACGGTTGTTTGGACTGTGGCTTTGTTCCTTTTTTCGCCCAGTGGGTACTCTGGCCTTTGTCATTTGTGCCTCCATATCTCGCCTGGCCGGTCTGGACAACGATCAGTATTGCCGGTTTAATGAGCCTATGTTGGTATACCAAAGTTAATCCGCTGCTCGTTATCCTGTCATTTCCGGCATTGGGTCAATTTTGGCTAGGACAGATTGACATACTGATTGGCACAGGGTTAGTGATTGGATTGTTAGCAGCCAACCCCTATGTACGCGGCGTAGGTATTGTACTGGCTTTAATCAAGCCACAGATTGCAGCCCTGGCTGTTTTGATATTGCTCATTCACCAACCACGGCGAAAGGTCATCAAAGTATTGACTTTGCCCTTTGTAGCCATGATCGCAAGTTTCATTGTATATGGTTTAAATTGGCCTATCGAGTGGCTTACTAACTCGCTGAACACTTTACCGATGCACCAATGGCGTCTGGCTTCGAGAGATATCTGGCCGTATGGCGTTATCCTTATTTTGGCGGTATTTCTAATCAGGCCACTCCGGCCACGATTTGAAGCTACGTTGCTGATTTCGGCCTTAGCCACTCCATTTTTTGGCGTTTATTCCTATCTTGTTTTCTTACTATTTCGAGCGCCTTGGTGGACCTTACCTTTATCTTATGCCTGGATTTTGATGTATCCGGCGTGGGGTCGAAGCGCAATGCGGCTGGCCTGGGTGCTACCCGTTGGCCTATTAGGATATCTGTTTTACACAGAAAGGCTACAGGGAAAAGATGGATTGGCGAATGATACAAACCCATCGAGTCCCACCTTCTAAATAAGCATGTGCTCTCAAAATCCGTCGAAATTTAATTGCCGGTACTGGCTGCGTCTGGGTATCTTTACCGTTGTTGTCATCACTGTGCCACTACTAGCTATGCTGGTCTATCTGCTTCAGCGCCAGATTGATACCCTGGTGACGCCGGTCAGACAACCCCTTGACCACACCCCCTCAGATTATGACCTGCCCTATGAAAATGTAACCCTGACCAGCCGCGACGGCCTCAAACTGGCCGCCTGGTATATCCCCGGCCCCAAGCCCGATGCAATTATTCTGATTCACGGCATCCATACCAACCGGGCGGTGATGCTGCCCACAGCAGCGATTTTGGCCGAGGCGGGCTACCCCCTCTTGCTCATTGATTTGCGCGGACACGGCGAAAGCGAGGGCAATCTCATCAGCTATGGCTACCGCGAGGCATGGGATGTCCAGGCCGGAGTCGAATACTTAGCAGCGCTGCCAGGTATCGAGCAGATTGGGGTGATTGGTAGTTCGATGGGTGGGGCGGCGGTGGCCAGGGCTGCCGCCGCCAAGCCTCGCTTGAGCGCGGTGGTTATCCAAATTAGCTACAGCAGCCTGCCCGACGCCGTCGAAGATGCCTTTGACAACCTCTCCATCTTTCCCAAGTGGCCCTTTGCCCCCCTGGTCATCGCTCTGGCCGAACGCCGGGTTGGGGTCAAAATTAGCGAGGTTGACTCGGCCCGAGATTTAGCCACCCTGTCCCCCCGGCCGGTGCTGATTATCCACACTACCGATGACCATCTCTTCCCCCTACACCACGGCCAGAAGATGTATGAGGCCGCCCACGAGCCAAAGGAGTTATGGATTATCGAGAACCTGGGCCACGATGACCCGGCCATCTCCCGCGAGGCTGAATATCGGGAGCGGGTGGTGTCGTTTTTTGAAGCAGCGTTCGGGCAGTGAGGCCGCTGTTTCAGAGCGGTTCGGACGCGATACCCTTTTTTTATTGTTGACGAAAAGATAAAGAAGTGTTTATAATAGGGTATATTTGGCTCAATATAGCCTCAGATAGACTGAAATATTTCGGCCTATGTAAGGATTATATAGAAATTTTTCTGTATAGAAAAGTCTACGAGGTGTTTATACGGAAAAATTTCCGTATATGTAGACAGCTAGACGAAAATTTCGCGGTCTATACTCTGTTGGGCGGCTGTCTTGAATCTTCTTCCGGTTTTTCCCAAGATTTTTTCCTGCCCGATTTGGGAAAGTTTCCCTATGTCCCCACCTTTGTAAGTGTTAAAATGATGTCATTAAATGATAGTATTAATTTCACTTACAAAGGAGATTTTTTGAAATGCAAAACACATCACTTGCTCGCAAAGCTGGTATAGTTGGTATGACTGGCGCTGTATTGTGGGCTATTGTCAATGCATTAGAAGTTAGTTTTAACCTGTTTCCCCCTGACGGTAGTGGCCCTCTTTATGTAACCAACCAGATTTTGGCTTTAGTGGCTCTGGCCGCCATTGCCTGGGGCATTTTGGGGATAATCTGGGGTAGCGGGGTTAGCGGGCGTTTTGGTAGAATCGTCGTCTGGATATTCTCAATAGGGCATGTTTTGATTATTGTGGGAGGTATCATGGCTTTGATTGTCCATGCCGACGACACACCGATTTTTATTGTGTTCCCCATTGGTGGCTTAATGATGGATGTGGGCGCGCTGCTCACCGCTATTGCCGTAATTAAAGACAAACGCTGGGACGGTTGGCAGCGTTTTATGCCATTGATCTACGCTATTTATCTATGGTTGGCCATTGAAGCCCCCTTTATTATGGGCGTTTATGGCGATGCTGGCCCAACGGGTATGGTAGAGATTATTCAGGATTTGGGCTTGTTCTTGGTGGCCCTGGCGGTGTATACATCTCAAACAAGAGTTACTGCGCCACACCGGTCTCCTGTCGCCCAGGTTTGACATTCATCCCTTCAACTGCTAACTTTCCCTGAAAGCCGTACTATTTTCAGGGAAAGTACATTTTTCTTCTATGAACAACTCATCTATTCCGCCACATTCTCGCTTTAAGCCTAGTGCCTGGGGGGTATTGATATTTGCCCTGGCGTTGGTCTTTCTCAGCGCCACCCAACTGGCCTACCGCTTTACCTTGCCCACTGATGGCTGGGCCATTCTCACCACCGAAGATTTTGATACCCCGGATTGGGTGTATCTGGAAAATCTGGTTGGTGCGCCTTCCGATTTGCAGCGAGATGATATTGTCACAATGGTTAACGGTCAGTCTATTCACGGATTGGCTAGCGAGGTTTATGTGCCACTGCCAGTTGGTTGGGAAACCAATCAAATCGTTCAAATGGGAATTATACGGCAGAATCAGCCGCTTGTATTGGCTGTGCCAATTGTCCACTGGACGCCCCAGGCTTTCTGGCGATATATGATTGTCAGGCTGGAAATACTGGTAGGATTGTTAGGAAGCCTCTCTTTCTTCGCCCTGGCCCTTTTTACTTTTTACCAGCGCTCAGATATTCCCGCCGCCCGCGCCTTGCTGGTACTGAGCGCGGCTTTTCTGACTATTAACATCAGTGGTTTGTTGCCAGATGGACTTTCGGTACAATTTAACCTGCTGGCTTTTTACGCCAACGCAGCTCTTGGGTATCTCATTTTTGCTGTCTTGTTAGCGCCAGCGTTGTTTGCCTTCACCCTGCTCTTTCCTCGCCCCAAACGCATCATCCAGCGCTATCCCTGGTTAGGATTTGTTCCGTTTGGGGCAGGCATTCTGGTCGGCATTGTTGTTCTGGCAGGACAAGTTCCGGTGATCGGTTGGCTGGCAACGCAAGGTATGGTTGTTGCTTCGATGATCAGCCTCATTCATTCCGGCTTCACTCAGCGCGACGCTGTCAGCCGGGCACAGTTGCGCTGGGCGGGCGGTGGGTTCGTCGTCGGCCTGGGCTTGATGATGCTTGTTTTTCCGTCAGCTTCCGGCTGGATCGCCAATCCCTTTTTGAATGAATTGATGGGCTCCGGCTTTCATCTGGGATTTACGGTTATTGGGATTGCCTTGGCAATTGCTATACTGCGCTACGGCTTGTTTGAGCTTGATCTGGTTATCAATCGCGCCTTGGTATATACCACGCTCACCGCCTGTGTCATCGGTATCTATGTGTTGGTAGTGGGATACCTCGGCTGGTTGTTCCGTACTGAAGGAAACCTGGCATTTTCGTTGATTGCAACCGGTCTTGTAGCCGTGTTGTTTGCGCCCTTGCGGACTTTGGTACAACGCGGAGTCAATCGCCTGATGTATGGTCAGCGAGATGAGCCATATCAGGTACTGACCCGGTTGGGCCAACGGTTGGGAACTTCCCTCGACCCCTCATCAGCGCTATCGGTGACGGTGGAAACAGTGGCTCAGGCGCTCAAACTGCCCTATGCAGCGATTGCCCTCAGGCAAGAGGATAGCTTGCAAACTGTTGCCGTTTATGGGGCAGCCTGTAACGAGATGAGTTGTTTTCCTCTTGTTTATGCAGGCCAGACAATTGGTGAGTTGAAGGCAGCCTCCCGCGCCCCCAATGAGTCTTTCACCCCGGCTGATAAACGCCTTTTGTCTGACCTGGCCCGTCAGATTGGCGTAGCCGCGCATGCCGTATTACTGACTGCCAATCTGGAGCAAGCCCGTTTGGCCTTGGTAACGGAACGAGGCGAGGCGAGGCGGCAGCTTGGCAGCGACCTGCACGATGGCGTGGGGCATCAATTGGTGGGTTTGACCCATCAAGTTGAAAGCACGCTGGCCCTGGCGGCGGATGATCCCGCACTGGCTCGCAGTCTCACCGACATCAACCGGCAACTGAAAGCCTTGACCGGACAAGTACGTGGCTTAGCCCACCAGCTCTTTCCACCCGAACTGGAACTGTTGGGTTTAGCCGGAGCTTTGCGTGAACGCGCCCAAATGCATTCTCCTTTACGGATTTACATAGACGCCCCGGAAAGATTACCCTCGTTACCGGCTGAACTTGAAGCGGCGGCATACTATATTGCCCTTGAAGCCTTGACCAATGTAGACAAACATGCCCAGGCAAAAACGTGTCATATTCGTTTGAGATTATCCTCAAATCCCTCAGTCTTGCCGCCAACCCTGTTGGAATTGGATATTAGAGATGACGGGCGGGGGTTGTCTTTATCAACAACCAGGGGATTAGGATTACGCTCAATGCAAGCGCGAGCCGCCGAAGTTGGCGGAACATGTTCAATTGGACCTAATCCGGGCGGCGGCACAGCCGTTATGGTGCAAATTCCCTGCCCGGTCACAAAGGAGTAAAATCTTGCCATGGACACCATTCGTATTCTCATTGCCGATGACCAAACCATCACCCGCAGCGGTCTGCAAACGCTGCTGTCCGCAGTAGAAAGCATTGAAGTCATTGGCGAAGCGCGTAACGGGGAAGAGGCTATCGAATTGTCGGCGGCACTCCAACCCGATGTAATTTTAATGGATTTGCGGATGCCCGGCATCAACGGGATTGAAGCAACCCGCCGTATCCATCGCACCAGCCCCCATATTAATATTCTGGCCTTGACCGTTTTTGAAGACGACACCTCGGTGTTCCCGGCTATTCGCGCCGGAGCGCGGGGTTATCTGCTCAAGAATACTGAGCAGGACGAACTTTTGCGTGCTATTCGCACTGTGGCGAGTGGCGGTGCGATTTTTAGTCCTGGCATCGCGCAAAAGGTGTTAGGCTACCTTACTGCGCCACCGCCTGATGTGCCGGACAATGCCTTTGATGAACTAACCTCGCGGGAGCGCGAGATACTTGAAATCATCGCTCAAGGCAAGACCAACGCCGAGATTGCCACAATCCTCAACCTGAGTCCCAAGACGGTGAGTAATTACATCTCTAATGTGTTACTGAAGGTTCATGCTACCGACCGGGCGAAGTTAATGCTGATGGCCCTTGAGGCGGGGATGGGGCAAGCTGATAAGCGTTCATAGCCAATTTATCCACATTTGGGTTTGTTAATTTAGGAAGAATAGATGGTCGGGTCGGTTAAATAAACAGCGACAGGTTCAATCCACAGTTGCCGCCCAACAAATCGTTCCTAACAAATTGATTATAATTACGGTCACCAGGAATGTAATAATGTATCGATCAATTTGTTTGGTGGGGAAATACCCCGCCAGGGTAGAGCTTGTTGCAAGCGAATTGGCAAGCCCGGTTTTTAATCAACCGTATTGAGCCAGCAAAAGCACTTCAGGGCGGTGTAACCTCGCTGACCTTGCCAATCGTGTGAAACGTTGGCATTAGATAAACTCCCAATTCTCTCCTTTACACTACCCACCCCGAAACCGGGCCAACTTAGCCTGAAAGCCTGGCCGCTCAATGACCTCCCGATTGACAATGTTATTGGGCAAAAGACCCTGAGCTACCTGGGTCATCGCGACGCAGTTAGTTTTCCCCGCCTCAAGATAGGCGTCAAGTGTTCCGGCTGTCGCATGGGGAGATAAAACTACATTATCCAACTGGGTTATGGGGTCACCCGGTGGAAGTGGCTCTTGATAGAAAACATCAAGCCCGGCTCCAGCAATACGCTTCTGGGTCAGGACCGCCACAAGCGCCTGGTGATCAACAACCGGGCCTCGGGCCATATTGATAAGATAGGCCGTCGGCTTCATCAGAGCCAACTCAGCAGCGCCAATTAAGCCCCGGGTTTCCTCGGTTAGGCGGCAATGGAGCGCCACAAAATCCACCTCACGCAGTAATGTCTCCAAAGAGACCAAGTCAACATTCAACTGTCGGGCCTGCTCCGGGTCGGCGTGGGGAGAGTAGGCCAGCAATCGCATCCCAAAGGGCGCGACCAGACGGGCCAACTCGCGGCCAGAGTTACCCAACCCCACAATTCCCAGGGTGCGGCCCTTCAACTCGATGCCCCTGACTTCGTCTCGCAACTCCCATTGCTCCTCCCGCACCATCCGATCCAAAGCCCATAACTGCTTGGCTAAAACCAGCATAAACATCAACGAGGCGGAGGCTGTGGGCATGCTCACGGCCTGAGGGGCGTTTATCAGAGCCACATCATTGGCGGTACAGGCCGCCAAATCGATTCGGTCATAGCCTGCGCCATAGCGTCCAATAACAACCAGACGCTCAGCTCCATTCGCAAAGGTTTCTGAGGTAACGTAAGGATAAACGATAACCAAGCCATCAACCCCGATGAGTTGTTCCGGGCTGATTACCTCTGTGAATTTATCGAGGAATCGATAATCGACCAGAGGTGATTCATCTAGCACATGCAGCCCAATATCGCCATAGGCCAGTTCATCAGCCTCGTTGAGAAAATCACGGCTGAAGGCTACTTGAAAACGGTTCATATTAAGTTTCGCGCCTGTTCCGGCCAGGTTGTGGGATCAGCCAGGGCATATTCAACCTCATCCAATAAAGCCTGTAACCGGCTGACATCTGTTTCCGCCAGTTGCGCAAAGGTCATGATACCGTTACGCTTCAACAATTGCTCAATTTTGGGGCCAATACCGTTAACTTTTTTCAAGTTGTCCGGGCGAACGTCAGAAGCAGGGGCAGATTCAGTCGTAACAGCTTGAGTTGGCTCTGCGACAGCTTGTACAGTAGCCTCATCTTGTGTCTTGCCAGCCTCACTCTCTTCGTGCAGAGTCCAAATAACAGCCACCACGATGACCAGTACAATCAACAGAAACCAAATCCAAATAGGGACGCCAAAAGCTTGCTCTTGCTGCTGAGCCTCAGGAAGCAGATTGGGCAAGGTCATACGATAGATCGAAGGTGAGATTGTTAAATAGAGTAGAGTATGTACCACTATTAACTCCCTCCTTAGTTAATAACCTGAGCTTGATAATTAATAGTAGGTTGGGTTGAATGGCGTGACCGGAGTGAAATTGGCCCAGAATTTGTTGGGTTTCGCCTCATAATCCCGGTTAATTGCGCCAATGAAACCCAACTTTGGCTGTCCAAAGCAGATAAATCTTAGCTTAACCCAACCTACGCCAGAATTTCCGAGTTCAGGTTAATATGTACGAGAGTGTGGCTGACACGAAATCAGCCACACTCTCTGTTTTTATAGTTGTAACGACTCTAATCAGATATTATTGACCATCATCCGAGCCAAGTTGTTTCATCCAACTTTCCACCTGTCGGGCGGCAATATCGCGCGAACCTAAGCCAAAGGCCAGAGCAACCGCCACTGCGATAGCCCCCAACATCAGGCCAAAAGCCAGGTTGACAATGTCATCGGCAATGCCCATCTGCCGTAAACCCATCGCTGTCGCCAGAACCACAATCGCCAGACGAGCCGCCTGGGATAGAAAGTTCGCTTGAGCGCCAGCAGTACTCAAAATCACATTGCGGGCGACATTCGCCACATACAATCCCAAACCAAAGATGATAATGCCGAGGACAACCTGGCTTAGGAACGTGAGGAATTGAGCGACCAGATCGGCCAAAATAGTAAAGCCTAATATCTCTGCAGCTTGAATGGCGGCAAAGAGCATCAAACCAATTAAGATCAGATAACCAACCACCTCGGCCGGAGTAGTCTGACCTTCCTCCGGCTCACTGCCCAGCCCAATCAAACTCAAAACATGATTGAAGCCGACCGTGGTCAATAAATTGGTCACCAGCCCAGCGACCAGTCGCCCAATCAGATAAGTAACGCCCAACACAACCATCGCCCCAAAGATAAGCGGTATGGCCTCCAACAGAGTGTTCAACATGTTGGTCGCCGGTGCAGAGATTGCTTCAATTTTCAGTGCATTGAGAGCGGAGATGATGACCGGGATCAAAATTAATACGTAAACGACCGTTCCCACCAGGTTAGACAGACTTTGACCCCCAACAGCGGCGGTTAGGCCAACCCGTTCACCCAGGCCATCTGCACCAAGGGCTACCAATAAGCTCGTGACAATCTGTCGGACAATTCGGGCTACAAACCAGCCAACCACAGCGATGACAGCTGCCCCAAATATCTGCGGTACGAAGCCAAGCACCTCACCAACCATACCCTGTACCGGAGCGAGCAAGCCTTGCATACCCAAAGCACCCAGAATAGCCGGTAGAAATAGAATGAATACAAACCAATAGATGACGGTCGCTAAAGTTTCGCTCATAGGAACCTGGCGTCCCTCATCAAGTCCGACTTGACTGGTTAGCGTATCATCCAGCGTGGTAGCCCCTAATCCCTTAGAAACAACAAATCGTAAAAGGGTGGCAATCAGCCAGGCGATTAGCAAGAGTGCGGCTGCGCCCAAAAGATTGGGGATAAAGGTGAAAACTTCGTTGAGCAAGCTATTGAGAGGCCCGGTAACAGCTGTTAGCTGCAAGGTCTGGAAAACAGCCACTAATACGAAGAGCATCACGAGCCAAAAAACGACCCTCCCCACAATTCCTTCAACATCGACTGGCTTGTCGGTTCCCATTCTAGCAGCCAAACGATTATCGAGCGTTGTTTTCTCTAGGGCTTTGCGTGCGGTGGCCGAAATAAGCAGAGCCAGTATCCAGCCACCAACTAATATCAGGGCTGCCGCCCCAAAATTGAGGATATATCCTCCAAAAGTGTTAACAATTTGATTAATAATCTGCTGCATCATTTTCCCCTTTCTTAAGTAAAGAACCTCTTAAAGCTTTCTGTGGTTTAAAATTAACAAATCGGTCTTATGCTTAACCCAAAAGGCCACCGAGGCCACCGGCCAAGTCGCCTAAATCACCTAGACCACCGCCTTCTAGAATGTTATCAAGCTGTCCGGCAATGGGGGCAGGCAGCTTCCCTTTGAGATAGGTCAAAACCGTTTCCACCGCGACACGGGACATCTCCTCAGAGAGACCGGTCTTTTCAGATACCATTTTTACCACTTCATCCATTATTTTATTCTCCTTTACTGTTATAAAATTTAGGATATTTGTTAAAAACATTAATAGATTACATTAAAACACATCTAGCGGGTGATAGTTACGGGGTTAATGCGATAACTTTCGTCCAATCACATCAAGAAATTTATCAATGCATTAGGCCCACACCTCCCATCTTTTCAATCTGGTCAAGGCTCGTTCAAAGCCCGCCAATGTTTGCTCGATATCCGCCTCGGTATGGGCTAAGGACAGACGTCCCGATGGCCCCGAAGGATCAATACCTTCCAGCAGCATTGCCGCCCGAACCAATGAGGTGAGGCCACCCATGCCTATGGATAGACGTTCTGGTTCAGCACGAGTTAATATCTGTGCGGCATCATCCGGTTGAAAATCTTTCTGCCCTACCATAAGGTGAAACCCGCTCAGGTCGCCATAAACGCAACCCGGTGTGCCGGTAGTTTGCATGATCTCATTCATGCCTTGAATCAGTTTTAAGGTTAAATCACCCGCATGTTGCTGGGGGGTACCTGTGGCAACAATTTCAAGAGCAGCAGCACCGGCTGCGGCGCTCAACGGATTGGCATTGTACGTGCCGGGATGCATCATCCGTTCATAGCGATTGGCATGTGAGTCAGCTTGAAAATCAAGCAGCGTCATGATATCTGCTCGACCGGCGACGGCTCCACCGGGTAAGCCCCCGGCCAAGATTTTCGCCAAGGCGGTCAGGTCTGGCGTCACATCGAAATACTCTTGAGCACCCCCGGGCACATAGCGAAAGCCGGAGACGACTTCGTCAAAGATGAGCATCACCCTGTGCGCAGTGCAAAGCTCACGAAGTGCCGCCAGAAAACCCTCTTTGGTAGGGATAGCAGCATTGGAGCCACCGGCAGGTTCAAGTATAATAGCGGCCACATCGGAGTCTGTTACCAGGGCTTGTTCAACCGCATCAATATCATTGGGGGGAAGACAGATAATAGAGGCCAGGGTCTCGTTAGGGATACCCACTGAGCTGGGTACATCGTAAGGCGGTTTGATACCCAACATCACTGTATCGTGCCAGCCATGAAAATGACCAGCGAATCGGATTAGCTTATTCCGGCCAGTAAAGCCACGAGCCAACCGAATAGCCATCATCGTCGCTTCGGTGCCAGAACTCACAAAGCGCACCCGTTCCGCCGAAGGAACAAGGCGTTGCACCCACCGTCCCCAGGCCAATTCCGGTTCGTGCGATGCCCCATAATGCGTCCCCCGGCTGAGTTGTTCGCCAACGGCTTGGCAAACCGCCGGATGATTGTGACCCAATAGCAACGCACCATGCCCCATCCAATAATCGACAAACTCATTGCCATCAAGGTCCCATTTATGTGACCCTTCGGCATGGGAGACATAAATTGGAAAAGGCCTTAAATATCGGCCATCATGGGTGACACCCGCCGGAAAAATCTTAATGGCTTCCTCGTACCGTTTGGCAGAGGTTGGGAACTGAGCTACAAACTCAGCCTGAACAGTATTCAAAATTGATTTCATCATTAACCCTCAGGAAAGAATATGGTGTTTTGGATGACAAGGGACGAGTACTACCATCGGTTTGAGAAGTGGTAACCCGTGGGGTTCTCTTTGATGTTGGGCACGGACGTGGCAGTCTTGCCTTTCACATCGCCCAACGGGTAATCGCCCAAGAATTTTTGCCGGGAACAATCAGCACCGACCTGCACCACCATAACCCTCATGGTCCGGTCTTTGATATGGATCAAGGTACGCCGATGGCTGGATGGAGTGATATGTAAACGTACTGGCTTCTAGAGTCGCCTCTAGTTCCAGTCCACCGGTGATGTCAATTGGCCCAATACCGCCCGTCGAATCCGGTCAAAACCCTGAATAACCAGCCAGCGACGAACATAGCCGGTATCTTGGTAATTACGACCCAATTCCGACAAACGTAGTTCGCCGGGACCGTGCAAAGCAATAAAGGTGGATTGATTGGCAAAGGGGCCTATCATCGCCAACCCCACCCCATCTGTTGGGGTTATTTTTTGGGCCACTTTAGCAGCCAACATAGATTTGTCATCTTCCAAAGTGGCTGAATCATCAAGGTTTAGTGTTTGAAGTGCTTCTTGCAGATCCAATGGGTGAAGATTGGCTACAATTAAGTCGCCAAATCCGGCTTCTGTCAACTCTCGGGTTAGCTGACCATCCGTCAGGGTATCGACAACCCCTAACTTTATCTTATTTTCGGCTAACAAATGACCCACGACCTCCGGGACAGTCTCTTTTCCTACGCCATAAATGGCAACACCCAAACGCTTTCGTAATTCAGCTTCCATTGGTGCAATCAGAGCATTAGCCTCATTCTCGGTATCGGCTTTAGTCGTGATTCGCACATCGGTTTGACCGGCATGGGCGGCCAGGCCCACCGTTGGATTTTTCTTGATCATTAAGTCACCAATGGCCCGGTCGATGTTGCTTTCACCCACCGCGCAAGTCCGTAATACTCGAACCTTCATCACCTTAACGCCACCCATGCGTTCTATCAACAGCGGGACGACACTATTTTTCATCATATATTCCAACTCGCGGGGAACACCGGGTAAGGAAATGATGAAGCCCCGCCCGTTGACATCTTCGCTCAAAAAGCAAGGGGCGGTGCCAACCGGGTTAGGCAAGGGCATTGCTCCTTTGGGGATATAGGCCTGACGTTTATTATTATCCGCCATCTCCCGACCAAAGTTGCGGAAGCGTTCTGCTATTTGTGCCTCTAATTCGGTACTGTAAACCAATTTGCGTCCGGTAGCGGTGGCGACCGCTTGACGGGTAATATCGTCAACCGTTGGCCCTAATCCACCGGAGGTAATCACCACATCCGAGCGGTCTAAGGCTGAGTTGAGAACTTCGAGGATTCGAGCTTCGTTATCGCCAACCGTGGTTTTGTAGTAAAGGTCCAGGCCGATATCGCGTAGCATCGTTGCCAGCAAGTTGGCATTCGTATCGACAATTTCTCCCAACAGGAGTTCTGTACCAATCATGACAATTTCTGCGTGCATGGGGGTCCTTTCGGGTCGATTTTGTGGTTATAGGCTTAGAGCCTCTACGATCTGTTGAATCGCATCTTCCGTTGGTTCAAGTTGAACATCGGCATAAAGCCGCCACGTTTCGCGGTGAGAAACGGCTTGGCCGGGTTCGAGGATGGTTTGGGGGCCAAGCGTTTCCAACTCGAGAAAATCGGCATTGCAATAACATTCGCTGGAACTGCCAAAATCGAGATATTCTGCCTCAGCTTGATAAGTGGCTTGCTTGACAAAGAGCGTTTGATTCAGGTAATAGGCCAGCCAACCCGCCGGGTTGGGAAAGCCCAGCTTGAGCGCCCCTTCTCTTACAGAGGCATGCACCACGATATAACGATTCCCCCATTGAATATGAGAGCTATTCATATCGGTGTAGGGCCACAACGTTAGACGCCGGTTAGGTTGCAGACCATCGGGGTCGGCAATATCTGTAATTTGAGGCAGAACGACGAAGCCACCCAGCTTAAGTTGAGTAATGGCCCAAGGAGCCAACTCAACCGGCCATATCCCCTCATTTTTTAAGGTATGGTCGATAATGACGGTTGCGCTTTGATCCGGCAGCGTAATATGCATTGATTTCTGAATGCCGGTCTGAACTTCGGTGGGTTGAACGACCTCCAGCCCATTTTCAATTTCGGTGATGGTAACAGGCTGGTTACCCGGTAAGTAAGTCCGGCGTTTCACTTCGGGTGCGTGCCATAATCGATGACCACCCCAAAGATTCATTTTCCCAGTACCGGGGCAATCAAGCATGACGTCAGGCAGTTCGGCCAGCAAATTTTCAGCACCCAACAAACTCAACCGAATAATACGTGGGCCAACTGACTGAGTTACTAATAATTCCAGAGAATTATTTTTCAAGGGTATGCAGTCTAAACCGAGAAAGGTGATAGTTCCCATAAGTTAATTAGAATACACCATTCTTACTTCATCTGCAATAATCTCTATGCCCGCTTTAACAATCGCTTCATCCTGAGCGTAACTCATTCGAATACACTCGTATTTGTGTTGCCACTCCTCTTGCAGACCAGGGAAGAAGTATTGGCCCGGTACAACCACCACTCCCCTTTGCTTGAGTCGCTCGTAAAGCGCCTGGCTGGTTATCGGCATGCCCTTAAACCACAACCATAAGAAGAACGCCCCTTCCGGCTTATGAATATAAAATTCAAGGCCAGCCATTTCTTGCCGCACATAATTTATTGCCAGTTCAGCCTTCGATTGATAATACGGTTTGATGACATCCCGGCTCAAATCGATAATCTCCCCACTCTGCACCAAATCGAGCGCCAGCGAAGCCCCAAAACTCACCGGAGCCAGACTCATCACCGCATTCATCCCAGATATGGCTGTCGTAATCTGCTCATTGGCAATGATAATTCCGGTGCGTGTTCCGGGCAACCCCAATTTTGAGAGGCTCATACAGAGGATGATATTCTCATCCCACACCGGCTTGGCTTCGGTGAAGATGATATTTGGAAATGGCATACCATAAGCATTGTCAATAATAAAAGGAATGTCATGATGGTGAGCCAGACTGCGCAGCTTTTCGATTTCACCATCGGTAAGCACATTCCCGGTTGGGTTGGTGGGCCGCGAAACGCAGATGGCTCCAATCTCATCCGTCACCGAGACGGCATCAAAATTGATGTGGTATTTAAAGAGATGATCATCAAGATATTCAAACTCCGGCTTGCTGGCGATGAAAAAATCATCGACCAACCCCACATCGAGATACCCAATATATTCCGGGGCAAGGGGAAGTAAAATCTTCTTATGTGAGCCATCGTCAAAGGTCCCGGCCAGCATGTTAAAGAGACAAAAGAAGGCGGTTTGGCTACCATTGGTTAAGGCGATATTTTTGGCCTCGACATTCCAACCATACTCTTTGTGCAGCAAACCAGCCAGAGCGGCAGCAAACTCCTGATCCCCTTGAGGTGGCCCATAGTTACCAACCAGCCGCTCAAAGTCGTCAACGCTATCGAGAATTCTGCCCATTCTCTCTCTAAAAAGAGCTTCCGCTTGCGGAATGTGACTGGGGTTTCCGCCGCCTAACATTATTACGTTTCCGTCGGTGGCGAGTGCGCTACCTAAATCATCCATTAACTGGAGAATGCCCGAACGACTGGTGAATTTCTTGCCAAACTGTGAAAATCTCATATCTGCTCTCCAAACCCACTGCTATAACGGAGGGTTTTATGTCCAAAATATATGTCAAGAGTATAACATGAGCAAATGGAGGGATCAAACGGGTTCAACTTGGCGAAATGGGCGAGCTATTCAAGACAAACAACTACTTCCGACTTTGCTTTATACCTTCTTATTGACCGCCACAAAAATCTAATATAAGATAAGTTGTCCTTCGTATTTATGTCGCATCACTCAAAGATATAAGGAGAGAACCCCATGAGCGATTCCGAAATCTGTTTTCTAACAGCTACAGAGCTAGCCCATCGCATTCAAACCAAGGAGCTTTCCGTTACCGAAGTGATGGCGGCTCATTTGAACCAGATTGAACAAACCAATCCCCAGGTGAATGCCATCGTCACGCTTTTGCCGGAACATGCGATGGAGCAAGCCAGGGCCGCCGATGAGATGTTGATACGGGGCGAAGCGGTTGGTGGTCCCCTGTTTGGCCTGCCCATAGCCATCAAAGATTTGGTGCCCACCAAAGGAATTCGGACTACTTATGGCTCCCCTATTTACAAGGACTTTATACCTGATGAGGATGCCCTGATTGTGGAGCGATTGAAAAAGGCCGGTACAATTGCCATCGGCAAGACGAACACCCCGGAATTTGGGGCCGGTTCGCAAACCTATAACGAGGTGTTTGGCGAAACCCTTAACCCGTATGATACAACCAAGACGTGCGGGGGTAGCAGCGGTGGCGCAGCCGTGGCTTTGGCCTGTGGGATGATCCCAATTGCGGACGGTAGCGATTTGGGCGGCTCACTCCGCAATCCGGCTAATTTTTGTAATATTGTTGGCTTTCGTCCGTCGCCGGGGCGAGTACCGAGTTGGCCTAAATCAGCGGCCTGGTACCCCTTATCAGTTCAGGGGCCGATGGCTCGAACGGTTCAAGATATCGCCTTGATGATACAGGCCATTGCCGGACCTGATCCTCGCTCACCTATTGCTATTGCCGAACCAGGCAGCCTCTTCTCCAACCCTTTGGAACGCGACTTTAAGGATGTCAGAATCGCCTGGAGTCGTGATTTGGGCGGGCTTCCAGTTGATCCCCGGGTTACGGCAGTCCTCGAAGGACAGCGCCATGTTTTTGAAGCGTTAGGCTGCATCGTAGAGGATATTGAACCGGACTTTACCGATGCGGATGAGGTCTTCAAGATTTGGCGAGCCTGGTCATTTGAACTGAATTATAGTGAGTTACTTTCGACACACAGAGATCAAATCAAAGATACCATCATCTGGAATGTTGAGATGGGTCAAAAGCTAACGGGTCCCGAACTTGGCCGGACCGAGGTCAAACGTACAGAGATTTTTCACCGATTTCGTGAATTTATGGCGCAGTACGAGTTTTTGATTGCACCGGTTAGCCAGGTACCCCCCTTTGATGTGCAACAACGCTATATCACCGAAATCAACGACGTCCAAATGGAAACCTATATTGACTGGATGAAGTCGTGTTATTATATCAGTATCACCGGCCATCCGGCAATATCGGTGCCTTGTGGGTTTACCTCTGACGGCTTGCCAGTTGGGGTTCAAATTGTGGGGCGGCATCAGGATGATTGGGGCGTGTTACAATTGGCCTACGCTTTTGAACAAGCAACCAACTTTTGGAAGCAGCGACCTGAATTGGCTAAGCCCATCTCTTGATAATAAGAGTCGAAGCTATTATTCAAGATTGTGTAGCTTTGCTATAACTTCCTCGGTGATACGAGGCAAAATCTCTAAAGCTTTGAGATTTTCTTCAATCTGCGAGATCTTTGTCGCCCCAAATAGCAAACTTGCTACCTGGTCATTTTTCAGGCAATAGGCCAAGGCCAGTTGAGCCGGAGTGCAGTCTAATTCCTGGGCTAAATTCATGACCTGGTTAACCTTTTCCAGCAGCTTCTTTTGACGCATTGACTCGATGGCTTTGGCGTCAAATCGCCCTTTGATCGTGGCCTCGGATTGGTTGTATTTTCCACTCAATAAGCCCCCGTACAGACTATACGAGGCCACAATGCCAATCCCGGCAGTATCGAAAATTTTCCTGGCTGAAGCATCTTCAGCCGGGGATGTATCAATGAGGCTATAACGTAACTGAGCGGCACAGGGCAGGCTCACGCCTGCCGCTATTGCTTTCTGGTAGGCTGCCTCGATTTTATCGAGTGACCAATTGACCACACCCCAGAACCGTATCTTGCCCGTCTTGACCAGGTCATCCATTTGCTGCACCAACTCATCTACCGGCAAAGATGGCGGGGGTGGATTACAGTAGAGTAGATCGATATAATCCATATTTAAGCGCGAAAGTGACCCATCCAATTCTGCTTCTGGGCTTTCGTCCGGGTAATATTCGTACCAAAGTTTGTTGGCAACCACCAAATCAGACCGATTCCACCCCCCTTTACGCAAAAGACCACCAAACACAACCTCCGAGTAGCCACTTTTCATCGGCACGGTGCCGGTGCGGTCATCATAACGGGCGTCGTCCAGAAAGTTAATACCTGCTTCAAGTCCCCGGCCAATCACCGTCAGGGCATCCTTTTCAGCCATAAACTCATAGGTTAACCACGAACCTAAAGACAGAGCCGAAACTTCAATACCCGAGTTGCCCAATTGTCTAAATTCCACTATTCAATCCTCCTTCGCAAGTAACATTGGTAGGAGTGCAGATTGCAATCTGCACTCCTAGTTTCGTACTCTTGATGTATTGACGCTGATGACCACTCTCCTGAAACACAGCCAAGTCTCTAATTTGAGGCAACAATCTCCGCTGCATGTCGAAACTGGGTTTCATAGAGACGCGCATAAAGGCCACCCTGAGCCAACAATTCCTCATGGGCAGAACGAGACCCGTTGCGATGTCCCTGTTCGACCAAATGGCCTTGCTCCATCACCAGAATTACATCCGCCGCCAAAATTGTGCTTAGACGATGGGCTATCACCAGGCTGGTCCGATCCTGCATAATTCGCTCCAGCGCCTCTTGAATCAATGCCTCGCTTTGGCTATCCAGGCTACTGGTAGCCTCATCTAATACGAGTAAACGTGGATCTTTGAGAATAACCCGGGCGATGGCGACTCGCTGCTTCTCTCCCCCACTGAGCCGATAGCCGCGTTCCCCCACCACCGTATCATAGCCTTCTGGTAACTCGTCAATAAAGTGATGGATGTTGGCCGCTTTGCAAGCAGCCTCAATTTCTCCCTGGGTGGCATCAGGTCGGGCATAGAGTAAGTTGGCTTTGATGGTATCGTGGAACAGATAGGTTTCTTGTGTCACCATGCCAATAGCCTGAGCCATGGACTTTTGCGTCACATCCCGCAAGTCATGTCCATCGAGGCAAACTCGCCCAGAAGTTGGGTCATAGAGACGGGGTAAAAGATAGGTTATGGTAGTTTTACCCGCCCCACTGGGACCAACCAGAGCCGCCAGTTGACCCGGTTGAATCTCAAAACTTATGTTCCTTATAGCCATACTCCGGCTGGCAACTTTAGACGGAACAGCCGTTTGTCCATTATCGCTAATGTTTCCGCCTGGCATACGTTCTACAGTTAAACCGAGCACTGACGCGCCGCTATCGCCTCCCTCGGTGTAACTAAATGAGACATCATCAAAGATAACCGAGCCGGCAACATCGTTGAGCTCAATTGCCTCCGGCTTGTCTTTAATTTCAAGGGGAAGGTCGATTATATCAAAAACCCGTTCAAAACTGACCATACTGGTAGCAAAATCAATATGAGCGTTGCTCATTGAGGTGATTGGCCCATATAGTTGAGCCAAATATGTACCAAAAGCAACAATATTGCCGATGGTAAAGCTCCCCTGTAATACCAGATACCCCCCCATCCAAAATACGACCGCCGTGCCGATAGCGCTGACCAACCCCAACCCAACAAAGAACCAGCGTCCAATCAAGGCCGCCCGGACACCAATATCAGCTACTTGACCACTTCGTATGCTAAACTTGCCCATCTCATCAGACTGGCGTCCAAACAGTTTAACCAGCAAAGCGCCATTTACGTTTAAGGTTTCAGCCATCAGAGCATTCATTTTGGCATTTAGATTCAGGCTCTCTCGCCGGACTTCGCGCAGTAGACGTGCCACGCGGCGGGCCGGGAAGATGAATAAGGGCAAGATTACCAGACTTAAAAGAGTTAATCGCCACTCTAACGAGAACATAATAAACAGAGTACTGACAATGGTTATAAAGTTGGTCGCAACGGTAATAAAAGTGCCAGTCAAAGCATTTTGGGCGCCTATGACATCGTTATTCAGACGGCTCATCAAGGCGCCGGTTTTAGCATGGGTAAAGAATCTCAAGCTCATACGCTGGAGGTGATTAAAGAGGGCATTCCGCAGGTCGGCAATCAGACTCTCGCCAATAGTGGAGCTTAGATAACGCTGAACAAGCCCTATTAACGCATTGACAATGGGAATGCCAATCATGCCTAAAGCCAACCCATTCAGGCGCGTAAAATCTCGGTTGGGGATTGCATTATCAATCAAATCTCGATAAAGAAGCGGCGGAATCAAACCCAAACCGGCAATGGCAAGAATAGTGACAAACAGACCCAAAATTTTGAATCGATAAGGTTGGGCATAACCCCAAACCCGTCGCAACAAAGTCCAACTCAGTTGGGGTCTATCACGTTCATCATACCTGACATAACTCCGCCACCCACCACCACTACCTCTAAACATATTTTTTTCTCACTTTCACATAGATAGATTAAGAATTATAAAGTAAATTAGGATGGAACCCTAATGAAGATTAGGGATGATAATTATTGCGCTGTCTGGAGGAAAAATTAGGGGGTCTCATTTAGTGACCACCGGGTGTATGTTGCTTGGGCTTCATCTAAGGCAGTTCTTAATTGTTCTGCCAGAAGCCGTACCTGAGGTTCCTGCAATATTTCCGCATGGATACCGGCAATCTCTTTTATCTCGACTCCATTAGTGGCTACTTTATCCCAGCCCATGTTGGGGTCAAACGGACCAAATAAGGAATAACCCTGCGTCCGAAAAAGCGTTACACGGCCTGGATAGTCTCTCGGTCTATAACTCGTGAGAGCCTGATAGTGGGCGTCCAAAAACCGGTGATGGCTCTCTGGAATCTCGGTTAAATCCTGGTCAAGAATAGCTTCAATATTCGTCCGGGTAAAATCGCCGTTAGGAGAGGTAAACGGACGAGCAAATTTCTGGTTAAAAACCTTAACTTTTCTTTGCACTCGGGCCATTCTTTCATCAGGCTCAAGTTTTAGAAAAACGTTTAGCCAATGGGGTAGGTTTTTCAAAAACCCAAAAAGATATGAAGGTGTCCATATCGACTCGTGTCGATTCAAGTTTGGAGGCGTATTATCTATCACAGCCAAAAGGCCAACCTCTTGACCTTCCTTGTGAAGTTTCCGGGCAATCTCAAAGGCCAGTGTTCCTCCATAACTGTACCCCCCCAAATAATACGGCCCTTCAGGTTGAACGGTTCGAATCTCTCTAATATAGTAAGCCGCCATATCCTCGAATTTGGTAAAGGGTTCATGGACTCCATCCAAGCCGCGTTCTTGCAACCCATAAACAGGTTGATCTGGCCCCAAATGCCATGCCAAGTCGGCGTAATCAAGCACAC
>Ga0210124_1000286_pt1 | contig 27485 bp, 25 predicted proteins | sample Muzzi_PWC_D2_FD_185554 | JGI IMG/M metagenome (GOLD analysis project Ga0210124, IMG submission 185554) | Wetland microbial communities from San Francisco Bay, California, USA, that impact long-term carbon sequestration - Muzzi_PWC_D2 (SPAdes) | ecosystem: Environmental > Aquatic > Marine >... | reverse complement strand
AACATTTCTGACAGACTAAAGATAAATAGAATAAAGATGACATTCTAAGATAATCTGTTATAGATCCGATTATAAAAAGGCAGGGCTTGAAATAAGTTCGGTCTTTTTTTTTACTGCTTTCTCAAAATTTAATGCAAAGGTTAAAAGGTCAGTGCCGTTAACGCCACTATCGATATCGAAATCTCCTTCATATGGAGGTGCGCTTACACAATTGGTTCGGCCAAAGTCTGCAGCAACACCGCCAAAGGCGGGCAAGCCAAGGTAATTGCTCAATTTAGGTTTTGGTAAGGCGAGTCTGAGGAGAACCGCGATTCTATAAAACAAGTGTTTTTTAATGTTCATAGTTACTAAAAGAACGTGATGACGTGAAGTCGGATCATCAGAATGACCCATGAAAGTTATGGAGTAATATGTGTGGAAATCGTACTCCTCAGACATGGTAGACCACTGATTGCTAATAATATTTGGCTTTCTGCTGCTGAATTTGGGCATTGGTTGGGCGAGTATAAAACCGCTGGAATTGATGAATCGTCAAAGCCTTCTCGAGAAACACGTAAAATTGCCCAACGATGTGCGATGGTTGTATGCAGTGATCTAAAGCGTTCAGTAGAATCGGCCAACGCCTTGGGGGTCAAGTCTATTGGGATTAAAGACCCGGCATTTCGCGAGATCGAAATGCCATATACACATTGGACGTTTCCAAAACTGACTCCAAAAGCCTGGTCGATGATCTTCAGAATACTCTGGATTTTAGGCCATTCGCCACACGCAGACCCCTTTAAACAAGCCAAAGCGCGGGCGCGGATATGTGCAGAAAAGTTGGTGAACATCGCTCGTGAGCATCATTCTGTGTTGTGTGTCGGTCATGAAATGTTAAATTGGCATATGACAAAACACATCCTTAATCTGGGTTGGACAGGTCCTAATTGCGTTCGACAATCATATTGGGAATTTGGAGTGTATCGTTTACAGTTGAAATAGTGGCACCCACATTGGCGTCTTGATGAATGGAATTCGACTTTGCTATTTTTTCGCTTATACAGAACTGTAAGAAGGTTATTATAAAGAAGATGGGGAGAATTCCGACTCAAAAGAGAATGATATTCATCTTATAGCATGGTGTAATGTACTATCTGAAAAAGACGGGCGATACGGTTGGGATTTTTATAGTATTTTTCCTAACTTCAATGAGGGTAGATCCTTATTTGTGGTTTGCTTTTTTGCAATTTTGTAAGAAATTAGATATCTATAACGAAAATAGAGATGCTTGGAACTTTGTTTATTGCCAGATGTACGAAACCGCTTCGCGGTAACTTTAGTTCAGTTTTTTCAGCATCCTTTTGAGGTTTAAGATTTATTTTCATTTTTTGTCATTTTGGATAAATTTTTAAAGCACGGAATTGAAATTTTAGCTTTTACTTTCTTTAAGGATATGCAATATTACCTCCTATAATTATAATGAAAAAGAGAGGGTGGATACTTTTGTACCCATATAGCATATTTCATGCAAAAATTATCGACGGCTTAGTACATCCTGATTTATCCTAATCCCGCAGCGAAATATCAAAATCTGATAATTTGATACGGCCAGAGTTTGACGATAGATTTGTTGCCTTAAGGCGTTCCGGATAAAACGTATCACCGCGACAAATTACCCAAAATACCAATATTGGTCCATTTTTCGATGGCTAAAGCCATGGCCGCTCCGTGTGAAAGCAGCAAATATGTAATAAATACCACATTTATTAATACATATTTTACATATTGAGAAATTTAATCTAAAGTACAAATGGGGAAAATGGGGCGGGTTCACTACAAAGGAACGATATCACCTGTGAACAGTCAAAGGGTCGATCCTTTTATATTGCCTTGGGGATCTGGCGGATTTGTTCAGTGAGGATGAAAATATAGGTAATGAAAGCACTTGTTTTTCTACAGGTTAACCCTCTGATAATATCCTTTGCTAAATCATTAATATTAGCTTCATGATGCTTCTTTTTTTAACATGGTTCATATACAATACTATTTTATTTCCTGAGTGGTATATTTATTGCATAATTTGGTATTAAATTTTAGAAGAATTTAAACATGGAGTTCCATTAATTTTATTTTGAACTGAAAAATTGGTTATTCAGTTCTCAAGAGTTTGGCAAAATGACATATTCCCTTTACGGACCGACCATATCTGTAGTTATACCTGTTCACAATGGAGGGGATAATTTTCGCAGGTGTCTGTTAAGTGTAAAAGCATTGAGGCCATCACCTGATGAAGTCATCGTCGTGGCAGATGGCGATACAGATGGTTCTTGGAAATTAGCAGAAGAATTTGATGTGCGGGTGTTAAGGAAGGCCTGCTCCGATGGGCCTGCTCAAGCACGAAATTTGGGAGCACAAAGTGCCAAGGGGGATTTTCTATTTTTTCTTGACGCAGATGTGGTTGTCCCGAGCGATATCATAGAACGAATTGTTACTTCCATTCAAAATGATCCCGATTTAGATGCCCTGATCGGTTCCTATGATGATGAGCCCTTTGAAACGAATTTTCTCTCTCAATACAGAAATTTGCTTCACCACTATGTTCATCAAACATCAAACATAAGCGCATCCACATTCTGGGGCGCTTGCGGAGTAATCCGACGGGAGCTGTTTTTGAAAATGGGTGGTTTTGACAAAAGATATCGTTATCCCTCTGTTGAAGATATTGACTTGGGTTACAGGCTCAAAAAGGCAGGTTACAAGATTTGTCTGCTTAAGCAGATTCAAGGCAAACATTTAAAGCGTTGGGAAGTCTTATCCCTTTTAAAAGCCGATTTTTTTTATCGTGCGCTTCCCTGGACCGATTTGATTTTAAATGAGGGACGATTCATTAATGATCTGAATCTAAAACTTTCCAGCCGTATAAGCGTTATGGCGGTTTTTTTGCTGGCTTTGACCGTCATAGGGGCGATGTTCGTCCCGAGGCTCTTGGGTCTATCGGTTTTTTTTATGGTATTAATTTTAATCCTGAATCGTGATCTTTATCATTTTTTTCAAAATAAACGCGGTTTAGGTTTCGCTGTAAAGACAATTCCGTGGCACTGGCTTTATTTTTTTTATAGCGGGTTGGCTTTTTCCATTGGTTTTGCAAAATATCAGATTAAAAGTTTAGGCTATAGGAAATAATTTTTCTATGGAAAATAAACCCGTTGTGGTTATAGGGGCAGGGCCAGCAGGTCTTGCCGCGGCATATGAGCTTTCCAGGAAAGGGATTCAGCCGGTTGTAATAGAAAAGGCGGATACGGTGGGGGGAATTGCACGCACCGAGACTTACAAAGGCTACCACTTTGACATCGGCGGCCACAGATTTTTCACAAAAATGGAAAGGATCAACCAGCTCTGGCATGAGATGCTGGGTGACGATTTTCTCAAGGTTTCCAGAATTTCTCGAATCTATTACAAGGGATGTTTTTATGATTATCCGATTCGTGTATTTAACACCTTTTTCAATCTTGGTTTTTTGGAAAGCTTTTTGATTGCAATAAGCTATTTCAAGGTACAGTTTCGGCCTCATGCCGAAGAAGTGAACTTTGAACAGTGGGTGTCCAACCGTTTCGGCAAACGACTTTTCAGGACTTTTTTTAAAACCTACACGGAAAAAGTATGGGGTATCTCCTGTCATCAAATCAGTTCGGATTGGGCTGCTCAACGCATCAAAGGATTATCACTTGTCGTGGCCATATCTAATGCACTTTTAGGCGTTCAAAATGCAAAAAGCTTGATCAGCACCTTTAATTACCCATTAAAGGGACCTGGAATGATGTGGCAGCGTTTTCGGGAAAAGATTGAAGCTAACGGTGGTCAGGTACGGCTTAATTCTGAAGCTATTCGTTTGCGACACGATAATGGTCGTATCCTTAGTGTCTTGCACAAAAAAAATGGCGTAACCGCGGAAATTTTTAATGGGCATGTCATATCCAGCCTTCCCATAACTCAGCTAGCTAACATGCTTGAACCAAGTCCGCCCGATAAAGTACTCGAGGCAGCACAAAGGCTCACTTACAGAGCATTCATCATTGTGATCCTGATTCTCAACAAGCAGGATCTTTTTCCGGATCAGTGGATTTATATCCACAGTCCTGAGGTTAAGGTCGGCCGTATTCAAAACTTTAAAAATTGGAGTGCCGCCATGGTTCCCGATTCGGAAAAAACCAGTATCGGCATGGAATATTTCTGTAATGTGGGAGATGAAACCTGGACGATGTCTGATACGGAACTTGCAGATATGGCTTCTCAAGAATTGTCAGTGTTGGGACTATCCGAAGTCAGTGATGTTACGGATAGACTGGTGATACGCCAGCCTTACGCATATCCTGTATATGACCAAGATTATGATAGTCACCTAAAAGTAATTCGTGATTATTTCAGGACTATCAACAATCTTCAAACTGTTGGCAGGAATGGAATGCATCGATATAACAACATGGACCATTCTATGCAAACGGGAATTATGGCAGCACAAAATGTTATGGGGGCAAATCATGATTTATGGGATATAAATGACGAGAGTGAATATCATGAAGAGAAAAAGCAAAAAGATAAATGGCGTATTTTAACTAAAGATATGCTTGTCCCCGCCTTCAATAGGATGGACAAGTTGGCACTTGCAACGGCATTAGGATTTACTTTTGGTTTGCTTTTTTTTATTGCTACGACCTGGACGTTAATAAAAGGAGATAGTATTTTAAGCCCTTACATATTGTTATTTTCACAATATTTTATAGGTTATACGCTAACGCTAAAAGGCGCTTTTATCGCATTTGGGTACAGTTTTACATGGGGATTTTTAGCAGGATGGCTTTTTGCATATCTTCGGAATCTTCTTTTTGCCGCTTATATCTATTGGGCAAGGCGGAAATCTGAAGTGTTGACCCTGATTGATTTTTTTGATCATTTTTAATTTGGACAGATACATTCGGACCTATGGAAACGAAAAAAATAAACAATAATAATAGAATTAAGGAAGAAAAACTGTTTAAAGGCGTGCTCCTGTTGAACGCCAAAATTATTGGATTGGTTTTAGGCCTGATGTTCGGGTTGATGTTATTTGTTGCAACCAACTGGCTTGTTATCAAGGGCGGATATCAAATAGGACCTCATTTAGAACTTCTAAACCAGTATTTTATCGGTTACAGTGTTTCATTTTGGGGAAGCCTTGTTGGGTTTGCCTATGGTTTTGCGCTGGGAACCTTGAGTGGATCTTTGATTGGATGGATATATAATATCATCGTTAAGCTCAGGAATTAAAAGAATATACTCATTGATAGACGCTGACTATATTACCGAAATTAAAATCGTATGGAAATGAGAGAAAATAATCTGTTTTTTTCAATTATCGTTCCCACGTATAATCGTCCGAGACAAATTGTTTCATGCATTGAATCCCTATCGCGTCTCAATTATCCACAAGCCTGGTTCGAAGTGATTGTAGTGGATGACGGCAGCCGAATCCCCGTTCAAAGCTTAATCGCTTCCTTTTATGATAAGATGAATTTAACGGTTATAACCCAGAAAAACGCCGGTCCATCGATGGCGCGCAATGCCGGTGCCAAATATGCAAAAGGAGATTTTCTGGCATTCACCGACGACGATTGTATGCCTGCGCGTGATTGGCTTCAAAAGCTGTCGCTTCGTTTCAAATCATCACTGGGGTGTTCGATCGTCGGCCGCACCGTGAACGCACTGGAAGAGAATATATTTGACACTGCCAGCCAGACCCTTCTCGAATATCTACATGCTTACTATAATCAGAATCTTGAACAGGCTCGTTTTATTACTTCCAACAACTTGTCGTTACTAGCGAAAGAATTTGAAGCTGTGGGTGGTTTTGATACTGATTTTTCAAGTGCAGGCGGAGAAGATCGAGAATTTTGCGAGCATTTGCGGCATCATGGTTATGAAATTATTTATGCTCCGGAGGTTGTCGTTCACCATTTACATGGATTGACATTTTCGTCATTTTGGCGACAACACTTCAATTACGGATGCGGCGCATTTCTTTTTCGTCAAAAATGCTTCAATAATCGCAGACAGCGTGTCCGTCTTGAACCCTTGAACTTTTATTTGGAGCTGTTTTTATATCCATCTGCCCATAATCACAAACAATCCGTCCTTAAGCTTTCGGTTCTGTTATTGATTTCGCAAGTGGCAAATACCTTTGGATATCTATCGAAACGGATTTAACATTTTTTAAAAAAATATTTCAGAATTCATTTTGCACAAATCGCTATCGATAGAATAAATTAAAATTCATTATGTTAACTTACTATTGATACTTTTTAAAAAAATCTAATTTTTAAAATTCGCATGTATTAAAATCAAGTGAAAATTAGTTCACAATTTCGCGAATTAAGATTTATCGGCAAAGGTTATGTAAGTGAAGGGGCGGAGCTATATATTGATGAAGCTATCAGGATCCTATTACGATTAAAGCCTAAAATTCCTTTCTGGGGAAATTATGAGGCCACTTGAAATAGGGAGGCTAAAGCAAATTCTAAGACGGGCGATGGCATCCTTCCGCTGCCGTGTTGTTATCCTGATGTATCATCGAGTGATTGAAGCGTCATCGGACCCTTGGGATCTTTGTGTGAGTCCAAAGCATTTTACCGAACACCTAAGGATTCTACAGCAGAGTTACCCCATTTTGAGTCTGCATGATCTTTTAAACTCTCTTAGAAATGCACGACTACCAAAACGTGGAGTGGTTTTGACCTTCGATGACGGCTATGCTGACAACCTATGGAATGCCAAACCCCTTTTGGAAAAATATGAGGTGCCGGCAACAGTTTTTGTCGCAAGCGGAAGCGTTGATAACAATGGGTTCTGGTGGGATGAACTGGAACAAGCATTATTACAGCCAAGTAAACTGCCGAAAAGCTTGCAACTGAATGTGCATGATCGATTGTATGAGTGGCCAACTACCAATTTAAACCAAAGACAGCATGCCTATCTGGCTATTCATAAGATTCTACTACCACTTAGGGTCATTGATCGTGATCAGCTTATGGCCGAACTGTTTGCTTGGGCTGACTTAGACAAAATAGAGCGTTCGGACAATAGGCCATTGACCACAGCCGAGTTAATGAAACTGGCGCAAAGCGAATTTGTCGATATTGGTGCCCATACCGTGACGCATGCCTCCCTTTCTATTTTATCCAGAGACGACCAGATCAGGGAGATTGACGGAAGTCGCAAAAAGTTGACGGCAATCTTGGGGAGTCCGGTGGACACGTTTTCGTATCCCTATGGTAAATTTACTTCCGACACGATTGATATTGTAAAAGCATCCGGATTTGAGATGGCGTTGACATGTGAAAAAAATGCAGTCCAAGTGGGTGCTGACCAGTTTCAGTTGGGACGCTTTGAAGTTGGCGATTGGGAAGGAGAAGAATTCAAAGATCATTTGTATGAGTTTTTCAGGACCTTATGATGGGCAAGACTCGAATGTCAAAATTTCGCTCGGCAGTTCTGTAAGTTTTTGAATAGGTTCGTAACTCTCATTTTTTTTTGAACGTTAATATACACCCACAAATAGGATGAATTTCATACGTTTGCACAGAGCTTGATAATAATGCCTGACCTTAATTGAGTGAAAGTCGAGGATGCCCCAGATCCAAGGCGACCAAGGGTGAAGCTGTAGTCGTCTATCGCGAACCCTCGGCAACGAAGGGGATGGAGTATAATCGGCTTCCCCGACGGGTAAACAAAATCGATATAAAAATGCAGAATTCATATCTAACCGTTGGTAGAGATATAAAAATTGTTAAAATCATCGGATGATTCAGTGAAATTAAGACTTTATGATTCCTATCGGTTTTGTTTACACTCATTTGAGGTCTGAGGCTCATAGGGGAAAAGTCCCATGTTGACATCCGAAGACCAGACCACATCGCCCAAAATGGCTGAAGATTTTCAGCCACCAATAATTCGACGACAAGCGCGTCCGGGATGGGTGGCAATAGATTTTGCCGAGCTTTGGCAATACCGCGAATTGCTTTTTTTTTTCGCAGTTCGGGATATCAAGGTGCGTTACAAGCAAACGCTTCTCGGTATTGCCTGGGCGATTCTACAACCTGTAATGACCATGGTGGTCTTTAGCATTTTCTTCGGAAACCTGGCGGGAGTTCCCTCCGATGGTTTACCCTATCCTGTTTTTTCATTCTGCGGGCTCCTGCCTTGGCAACTTTTTGCCTTTGCGCTGACCCAGTCTAGCAACAGCCTGGTCAATAATGCACACTTGCTTACAAAGGTCTATTTCCCACGGTTAATCATCCCGTTCGCGTCAATGATCGCCGGCCTGATTGATTTCGCTATCGCGTTTGTCGTGCTGGTTGGAATTATGTTTTACTACGATATCATTCCGGGTTGGGCTTTAATAACATTGCCCTTTTTTGTTGTACTGGCCATAGCTGCGGCGCTTTCGGTCGGTCTTTGGCTTTCAGCACTGAATGTGAAGTACAGAGATGTCCGATACACAATTCCTTTCCTTACCCAATTGTGGTTGTTTGTTACGCCGGTGGCGTATGCAAGTTCTCTGGTGCCGTCAAAGTGGCAGGCAGTGTACGCAATCAACCCTATGGCTGGTGTAGTCGAAGGATTCAGATGGGCGCTGTTGGGGAAGGCAGCTCCTCCAGGAACCATGTTGATCGTATCTGTAGCGGCGACGGCCATGCTTCTCGCAGGTGGGTTGTTTTACTTCGCTCGAATGGAAAAGAACTTTCCCGACATTATATGATTTTCAAATGAGTGACTTGGCCATACAAATTTCAGGCTTATCCAAGCGCTATCGTATCGGTATTCGCGATAAGCATCCGACAATCCGGGAAACCCTGATGCGTGTCTCCTCGGCTCCACTTCGCAAAGTTCGGCATTGGGTGTCCGGTACAAACGACGGTACCGGTGCAGAGTGGATCTGGGCACTGCGTGATGTCGATTTTGAGGTGAAAAAAGGTGAGGTGATCGGGATCATTGGTCGAAACGGAGCGGGAAAAACGACGCTTCTGAAAGTGCTTTCGGGTATTACAGAGCCTACGGCCGGATATGCCGATATTTATGGAAGGATAGGTTCTCTGCTGGAAGTAGGAACGGGATTTCATATGGAACTGACCGGTCGTGAGAATATCTTCATGAACGGCGCCATACTGGGGATGCACCGGCAAGAAATTAAGAAAAAATTTGATGAGATCGTTGATTTTTCCGAAATAGAAAAATTTTTGGATACTCCAGTTAAGCGGTATTCATCCGGAATGTATGTTCGATTGGCTTTTGCGGTTGCTGCGCATCTGGAACCGGAGATTTTGATCGTGGATGAAGTACTTTCAGTGGGAGATATTCAATTTCAGAAAAAATGTCTCGGTAAGATGCAGGATATTTCACATGGACAAGGCCGGACGGTTCTGTTTGTAAGTCATAATATGGATACCATTCAAAGGTTGTGCTCGCGATGTATAATATTTGATCAAGGAAAATTAGTCTCCCAGGGTGATACTTCCAGTATGGTTCTTAAATATATATCGAGCAATTCCTATCAAGCCCAACCGGATCGGTGGATCGATGTTTCGGAAATGAGGCGTCAGGGAACAGGAGAGGCACGCTTTGTGGCAGTTCGATACAGCAGTCTTAATGATGCAGTTTCGTTTTATCCGTATCCGAATGGACCGCTTGAAATCTTATTGGCTATTGAGTCTGATTCATATAGATCTGTCGATTCTCTTGCCGTGGCGATATATAACAAAACTACCGGTACCCGTTTAGTTAATGCCGATATAGCCTCCATTGGGCAGGTTATAGACCTTAAAAAGGGTCACAATGTAGTCAGGCTAAGGATTGAGCAGTTATATCTTAATCCTGATGTTTATATGCTTGGGCTATGGCTTAAGGATAAGGGTTTGAAATGGACCCCTTTAGATTATCTGGAAGTCGCGTTTGAAATCGAGGTGGTACAAAATGAATCTGAAGATTTCGGAATCAGGGAAAATTCTTCGGTCTTCTGCAATTTTAAGATTTTAGAGGTAATTTAATGGATGCCGTTTATCTAATAAGTAATTGAGAACACTGAAATGAAAAATAGCCCACTCGTTTCATGCATTATTAATTTCTTAAATACCGAGAAGTTTCTTGAGGAAGCGATTAAAAGCGTGTTTGGGCAGACCTATAAAAATTGGGAGCTGTTGCTGGTGGATGATGGCTCCACCGACAACAGTACGACAATTGCCCGTAATTATGCCGAGCATTATCCGGATAAAGTGCGCTATCTTGAGCATGAGGGTCACCGGAATCTCGGCGCGAGTGCCGCTCGCAATTTGGGTATCTGCAACGCCAGAGGCGAATTCATAGCTTTTCTGGATGCTGATGACGTATATTTGCCGCACAAATTGGATCGGCAGGTACCTATTCTGGTATCACATGACCAAGCAGGAATGCTTTATGGCTCAAGCTACTATTGGTACAGCTGGACCGGAGATCCAGATGATATTCAAAGAGACCATGTGGTCGAAAACGAGGATGCGCCAACCATTAGGATGATTCAACCGATCGAATTCCTAACACTCTTCATAAACAATCATATTTTAAAACCTCCGACATCTAGCCTTCTAGTACGGCGGAGTTTAGTAAATCGTATCGGTGGATTCGAAGAAGCATTCCGAGATCTCTTTGACGACCAAGTATTTATAGTCAAAATGTCTCTCGAAGCTCCTGTAGTGATAGTAAAAGGCGTTTTTGAAAGATATCGACAGCACATGGATTCATGCACATTTATTTCCGAAAATATTACGGGTGAAGATCGAAAAGTGCGACAAACTTACCTAAACTGGTTAGAGGAATATTTGAATAAGCTAAAAATCAAGGAAGAGAAACTTTGGAAAGTACTCAGAAAAAAGCAACTTCTTCACCGTCATTCGATTCTTAAGGACATTATATTTTATTTTAAGCGGATATCGATTCCGATGAATAAATGGACCGGGAAATTAGCAAGGTGGATATTGCCGGCTCCCGTTCATGATTGGTTAGGCGTACGATTGTATGGTCAAGAATACAGTCCGCCACCAGGAAAGGTTCGTTTGGGTAGTCTTCGACGTGTCACGCCTATAAGCCGGGTATGGGGTATCGACCGAGGCAAACCCTTAGACCGCTACTACATTGAGAGGTACCTATATGCCCATTCGGCTGACATTAAAGATCACGTTTTGGAGATAGGAGACCGTAACTATACGCGTCGTTTTGGAGGCAGTCGCGTGACGAGAAGCGATGTGCTTGATGTCGCAGAGGGCAATCCCAACGCGACAATAGTAGGGGACTTATCCTGTGCGGAACACATTCCTTCGGATTCCTTCGATTGTGTCATCTTAACGCAAACTTTGCAGTATATTTTCGATTTACGAGCGGCCATTAAAACACTGTTTCGCATTTTGAAACCGGGAGGCACAGCCCTTGTGACAGTTCCAGGCATCAGTAAAATGAGTGGTGCTCATCGTGATATAGATTCATCGTACTCCTGGCATTGGTATTTTTCAACCCTGTCCGCAAAGCGACTATTCGAGGAAATCTTTCCTGAGAATAACGTATGGGTTGACGCTTACGGGAATGTATTGACTGCCATGGCCTTTTTAGAGGGGCTGGCCACTGAGGAACTGCGCCGAGAAGAACTGGAACACTATGATCCTGCCTATCCGGTCACCATTGCAGTCAGGGCGGTGAAGACAGAATCTGACTGATAAACATTGATCTCTTAATGAACAAAAACAAAATTGCAGAAAATAGTATTGTTGAAAATGAAGAATTCGCCTCGAAAAATATGGGCATTCAAGGTGAAATACTAAGGAGACCGCTCATTAGTGCGATTATTATTTTTTTTAACGAAAAGCGGTTTCTTGAGGAAGCCATTGAGAGCGTTTTCGCTCAGACCTATGATAACTGGGAGTTGTTGTTCGTTGATGATGGATCAACTGATAAAAGTACTGAAATTGCCTGTCGCTGTGCAGAAAAATACTCTAAAAAGGTACGCTATCTAGAGCATGATGGCCATGACAATCGAGGCATGAGTGCTTCGCGCAATTTGGGGGTTCGTAACGCCAAAGGCAAATACATTTGCTACCTGGATGGTGATGATGTTTGGTTGCCGAACATGTTGGAAAAGCAGCTTGCAATCCTGCAATCACAACCTCAGGCAGCCATGGTGTCTGCACCCCTCCAATTATGGTACAGTTGGACTGGAAATCCTGAAGATATGCATCGTGACGCTCTGTATGGTCTTGGCTCAGGCATTGTGCATCCTTATGGTGACACCTTGGTTAGACCCCCCAACCTTTTGAAACTCTTCTTGCGGGATGAAAGATTCATACCGAGCAGTGTTTTTGTGAGGCGTGATGTTATAGAGAACGTTGGTGGATACGAGGATGTTTTCCGTGATGGCTTTTCCGACGCCGTTGTTTTTGTGAAGATATGTCTTTCCTCTACGGTGTTTGTATCCAATGAGTGCTTATACAAATATCGAAAGCACTCCGAATCATATACCCACAAAGCATGGCATGCAGGAGAATTCCCTGCTTCACGACAGATCTACCTGAACTGGATCGGACAGTATTTCTTGGAACAGGGGGTCAAAGATCCAGAGATCTGGCAGGCGCTTAAGAATGCACTATGGATCCATCATCATCCCGGGTTGCAACGTTTGAAGGAAAAAGTTATACGTTTAGGGCATCAGATATTGCCTGTTTCGGTTCGTACATGGTTAAGAAATAAATGGTAAGAATGTAGTAGATCAAAATATAAGTTAAAGGAGCCTCAAATACCTTATGATTATAACTGATGATTTATATCCTTTCAGAGTGGAAAAAATTCAAAAGAAATACCCACACTTTCCAGATCTCTCTTTTGAAGAATATATTCACCTTTGGAACGCCATTTGGCTTCCAGCCACAATCAAAAATTCGTATATTGATGATGCAGAAAGCTTTGGGTTAGAAACTTTTAATTTTATAACCACCTTTTTTAGAAATGCCCAAGAGGTTTTCGCTAAGGTTAATAAGCATTATGACAGTTATATTGCATCCCAAAGATATAAGGATGACATGTATAACGTACACTTTATAAGAACTGACCGATTGAATGAAGAATTGTATGATTTTCTTTTAAACGTAGGATGGAAACGGAATGAGGTCGAGTTCGTGCTTGATTTGGAAAAGATTTTTCCAAAAGAAGGAGTAAGAAGCAAGGAACAAGTATGGGAAAAATACTATACTCAAAAGCTGAAATCAATCATTAGGAGGAAGGAAAGACTTATTTTTGATATATTCCCACAGTTTGATGTATAGGTTTCATTTAGGCTTATTTTACTTGATAAACAAGGTAGGTTCCTCACATAAATGTATGCGTAAATTTATAGTAAAAAGTTGAAAAGCATGAGCTCTTCCAGGTATTTGGTGTAATCGCCAATACACTTTTATCAAGGAGGAACCCATGCCTATAAAATCATTAATCAGAGAAACTATTTCTTTGCAAGGCTTTCGTATTGATTCAGTTGATAGATATTCTTTTGTCGTTGGCATTAAAATCGTTCCGGACAATCGTTTTAACCCTCGTTGTGAGAAATGTAGCAAACCTGGAAGATACCGAGAATCCAGAAATGAAAGGCAATTTAAGCATGTCCCCATGTTGGGCATCCCTGTGATGTTAAGTTATTCACCCAGAACGTGTCTATTGTAAAAAGAGGTTTGAATTAATCGGATATTTTCCAGCTTTACAATTTTGCTAAAAAATTTAAGCGAGATTAGAGTTTGTTATTATCAAATCGTAATAAATTTCGACCCCGCCAAACAACCGGCGGACAAGTAAAACATCTTCATCCTGAGATTTAACAATAAGATCTCCATCCATCTGATCTTATAGCCTATCACTTGTTACTCGTTACTGTATTTAACTCTGTTTCATGAACATTTTTTATGAATTTTAAACGTATAACTTCTGAAAGAAAGGATCATTTTGAACTTTTTTGCAGGGGTTGTGCAAAGGTCTCGCTATTGCTTTCGGGAGTTCTACATGTGTTGGAAAAATACGAGCTGATTTATCTGATAAAACAAAAAAAGAGAAATTGAAAGGCAGTAAGGCCCAATGAAATTGAATGGAAAGAAAATTGCTGTAACTGGTGCAGGTGGCTTTATCGGGAGTCATCTCGTTGAAGAACTTGTGAAAAAAAGTGCTAAAGTTAGGGCATATGTCCATTATAACTCTCGAGGCAGTAAAGGATTATTAGAATTATTGCCTCAAGACATTTTAGATGAAGTTCAAGTCTTAAGCGGTGATATTCAAGATCCGTTTTCAGTGAAAAAATTAGTGGCGGGATGCGATATCGTGTTTCATTTAGCAGCTCTTATTGGAATACCATATTCATATGTTTCTCCACAAAGCTATTTAGCCACCAACGTCAATGGAACGTTAAACGTTTTAGAAGCATGTAAAGATAATGGTGTAAATAGACTGATTCATACATCTACAAGTGAGACTTATGGGACCGCTCTATATACACCTATAGACGAAGGCCATCCTTTACAAGCCCAATCTCCTTATTCCGCTAGTAAAATTTCAGCAGACAATTTGGTGCAAAGTTACTTTTTATCTTTTAATGTTCCAGCTGTAACTATTAGGCCGTTTAATAATTTCGGTCCTCGTCAATCCGCAAGGGCAATAATACCTACCATTATAATTCAAGCACTTACTCAACAAGAGATAAAACTTGGGTCCCTTGCGCCAATTAGAGATTATGTTTATGTTAAAGATACAGTTAAAGCATTTATAATGGCAGCGATTGTCGACCAAGCAGTTGGAAGGATTATCAACATTGGTACTGGCAGGAGTTCTTCAATTGGAAACATTGTAAAAATTATCCTTGGCCTGATGAACATTGAGAAACCAATAATTAAAGAGGATGCACGAATAAGACCGGCGAAAAGCGAGGTCATGGAGCTTATTTGCAATAATGCACTGGCTCAAAGCATGCTAAATTGGGAACCTGAAACAACATTTGAAGAAGGACTCAAACAGACATGTGACTGGATTAAGAATAATAAAGAGAGATATAAAGCCAATATCTATAATATTTAAAATCAATTCGATTAGGCTATGAAAACAATTTATAGGCTAAGGAACATAACATGAAAGACAAAAGGCAGGCGGTAATATTAGCTGGTGGGCTTGGTTCACGTTTAAAGCCTTTTACAGAAGCAATCCCCAAACCACTGTTACCAATTGGTGAAAAATCGATAATTGAAATCCAAATTTTGCGTTTAAAAAAGTATGGTTTTACCGATATCTATTTAGCGACCAATTATAAATCTGAATACATAAAATCATTTTTGGGAAGTGGGAAGCAATTTGGCGTTAAAATTATTGTGAGCAAGGAGGAAAAGCCATTAGGAACATGCGGTCCGCTCACGCTGCTGAAAGATAATTTACAAAGTCCTTTCCTTGTCATAAATGGTGACATCCTCACTACCATAAATTTTGAGCGGTTATACAAGTATGCTAAAAGCATGGAATCCGACTTTACTGTTGTTACAAAAGAGCTTATCATGCCTTATGCGTTTGGCAAAATATATTCAAAGGGGGATTTTATAACAGGAGTCGAAGAAAAACCGAACCTAAGAAACGAAATAATTGCAGGCATATATATAATGAAAACAGGAATTTTTAAATATATACCCGAAGATGAATATTTCGGAATGGATAATCTTATCAAAAATATGTTAAAGCATAACATTCCGATTGCTAAGTATCGTATGGATGAAATATGGCTGGATATCGGACAATTGCCGGATTATGAAAAGGCCCAAGATATTTACAATGAACACTTTAAAGAACAGTAAGCTATCAATATGAACTACACCATACCACTTTTTGATCTCCATTATGATCATGATGAAAGTCTTGCTGCAAAGAATGTTATTGACTCAAAATGGATATCAATGGGCCCTCAAGTTAAAGTTTTTGAAAATGCATTCACCAAACATCTTAATGTTAAGTATGCAGTCGCCGTATGTAACTGTACCGCAGCTCTTCATCTTGCTCTCTTGATACTTGATATTTCCAGAGGAGATGAGGTGATTGTTCCTTCGCTAACTTTTGTTGCCACAGTTAATGCGGTAAGATATGTTGGGGCATCACCGGTTTTTTGCGATGTAACATCTTTTAATGACTTCTCATTGGACCCGGATGATATAAGGTCGAAAATCACCAACAAAACAAAAGCCGTCATTGTTATGCACTATGGTGGTTTTGCCTGTAATATGGGTAAAATAATGAGCATTGCACGAGATCATAACCTTTATGTTATCGAAGATGCTGCACATGCGCCAGATTCAGAGTATCAAAAACAAAAATTGGGTACTATCGGTGATATCGGATGTTTTAGTTTTTTTTCTAATAAAAATATTTCTTGTGCAGAAGGCGGAGCACTGGTCACGAATAACGAAGAATATGCTCACAAAGCTCGTTTGTTACGATCTCACGGCATGACAACTCTTTCGTTTGACAGGGCAAAAGGTCATGCGACGGAATATGATGTTATAAGTCTAGGATATAACTACCGTATAGATGACATTAGGGGCGCTTTAATTTTGTCTCAATTAGACAAACTTAAAGCAGATACTGACAAGAGAAAATATTTGCGTGGTATATATTGTGAACATTTGAAAAACAATCCAAAGATTATAGTGCCATATGATCTATATGAGGAAAGGACATCCGACTATATATTTCCAATACTGCTCAAGGATAGCACTGAAGAAAAGCGAAATAATGTGAGAGATCAGCTTAGGCGGGAAGGTATAGAGACCAGTGTCCACTATCCTGCCGTTCATAGATTTTCGATTTATCGTCAATTTTCTTGTCAATTGCCAAAAACAGATTATATAGCAAAAAATGAGATTACTCTTCCATTATTTTATAGCCTAGAAGAAGAAAATATAGCGCACATAACTTTTGCCTTAAAGAAAATCATATAAAGAACATGCCTGTTGAAGACAAAGTTATATTAGTAGGTGGATTTAAGGAAATCATTGACCTGTGCGAGGTGTGCGGGAAAACTATCGTTGGTGTAATTGATAACAACATAAATGGTGACTTTAACGAGTACAAGTTGTTAGGAACGGACAGCAATGCGTCAGACATATATAAAAAATACAACGATATTCCCTTAGTCATTACGCCTGACAAACCACTCTCAAGAAAAAGCTTGATGCAATATTATTCAAGTATTGGATTTAGCTTTGTTTCATTAATTCATCCTGGCGCTCAAGTATCCAAATCTGTAAGCTTTGGAAAAGGTGTTATTATTCAAACTGGTGTTCATATTTCTTCTAATGTATCCATAGGAGACTTTGTAAAGTTAAATACATATTCTAACATCATGCATGATTCGAAGGTGGGTAATTTTACAACTGTTGCCCCAAATGCCGTGGTGCTCGGAAGAATTAAAATTGGAGAATTATGCTACATTGGTGCAAATGCGACTATTTTGTCAGACATCCAAATTGCTAAAGGCGTAATGGTGGGGGCAGGTGCAGTTGTTACTAAGAATGTATCAGAAAGTAAAACCGTTGCGGGCAACCCTGCTTCCATCCTCAGAACCTGCAGAACCAGAGACTGAAGGTATCAAAGCAACAATCAATCAATTTTTTTATAAAAAAGATGAAGCAGAATATTAATAATGACGAAACAGCAAGTATTGTTGTTCCTGTGTGTAACGAAGAACAAAATATTGAGATATTTTATCAGAGAATTACTGATGTAATGGAGACTACTTCTCTAAAGTGGCAAGTTATATTTGTTGAAGATTCCAGCACCGATCGAACAGTAGAGAAAATAAATGAAATATGTAATAAGGACAAAAGGATTTGTGCAATATTCTTGACTAGAGGGTTTGGTCATCATGAAGCAATTACGGCTGGAATAGATTATGCAAGTGGAGATATTATTATTATGATGGATGGAGACTTGCAACATCCCCCAGAAGTTATCCTAAGACTCCTTGAGGTATACAACCAAGGCAATGATATGGTCTATGCCAAGCGTTTAACAAAAGAACCCTTTTTAAAGCAGCTTGGTTCGAGTGTTATCAATATCCTTATGGCTCTTCTATCCGATTACCCTATCGACTTGACAACCAGTATTTTTCGTATTTTCAATCGAAAAGTAGCAGATACGTTGATTTCAATGAGAGAACGACGCCGATTTATTACTGGAATGTTGAGTTGGCCGGGCTTTAAAACAGCAACAATTACTTTTGAAGAACCTCTAAGAGAGAAAGGTGAGACAAAATATAATTTTAGAAGAATGCTTGACTTAGCATTTGGCGGCCTCACATCTTATAGTGTCAAGCCATTGAGGTTTGGAATATATTTAGGTCTTATAATATCGTTGATCAGTCTCTTAATTGGATTATATTACATTTTGAAATACTTGATTGCTGGGACAAACGTGCAAGGGTTTACGTCTGTTATTGTATCGATGTTCTTGTTGGGTGGAATTATACTGTTTGTCATCGGAATTATCGGTGAGTACATAGGGAACATTTTCACAGAAATTAAAGCGCGGCCTATATACGTTGTAAAAAATACATTAAATATAGATAAACAAACTGACATAAATTGAAGATTCAAGTTATTTTCTTCAACTGGTTTCTTCCGGTTATAGGATTAAACATACATGGCGAAAAGCACTTTTAGCAGGCTGACCGGTGGATTTGCCTTTCGAATCGGGTTAGTCGTGGAGCGGTTGGTATTCGACTTGCCTGTCTGTGGCGGTCAGATGCAGGGGTTGGCTAGGTGGATGCAACGGCTTGGGTGATCTTCTCTCTCCAATGGGGGGGAGTCATCCTTTTTTCCCCCCAACCGCTTGGCCGACTAATTAGTTTTACGCATAGCCTTTCCCCTTCTATCTAACTTTTGCTAAATATTTGAGATCTATGAAGAGAAATTGCCTTAACTTAACATCTTTTAAAAAATATTAGACAATCTCCAAATTTCTTATCGCCGAAAAGGCGAATATAAATGACAAATAAGCGTACTATAGCCACTATTTTCTTATTGAGTCTGATTGTGCTGCTTTCACTGTATTTAAGAGTGGCAGGTCAAAGCAGATCAGGCTTGGGGTTTAACGAAACCATCCACGTATATGCCGTCAAATCCTTAATGGAAAAAGGGAAGCCCGAGCTGCCGTCGGGTAAGATATACAACAGGGCACTGCTTTTTACGCATACGGTGGCGCTTTCTTTCAAACTATTAGGCGTTAGTGAGCTGTCTGCCCTTTGCCAAGTATCATATTCGGAGTATTGTCGGTTATTATTGTTTTTTTCATAGGCCAGGGGTTCGGGAATTCTGTCGGCTTGATTGCCGCCCTGCTAATGGCGTTCATGCCTTTTGAAGTGGGCTGGTCCAGGGCTCGCAGAATGTACAGTATGTATCAGTTCTTTTTTCTGCTGACATTATTCAGCTTTTATAAGGGTTTTGAGCCGGAGAAAATTCATGTTAATGATGAAACTCATAAGATTGAAAAGTCTTCAGAAAGTTCAACGAATTCGGAAGAACTATTTTCGTGAAAGGACAGGAATAAAAGTAGATTAAACGGGTAAGATCAGCAATGGTTCTTCCTCTTTATTATTATGTTTATTGATTACTCCAAAAATTACGGTTTATGATTTCCATCTTGAAAAATTGAAGCCATAAAATCTTTGTGATTTTTACATCGAAATTCTCACTTAGAAACCTTGAACATTTGCAACATCTTACATTTTGACAGCAGTTCAATTGTTTGTGATATCAAATTCTGAAAATTGAACGGTCAAGTGACGTATTGATCCGGCTTGCTATTCTGCCAAATCAAGTTTAGACCGGTACAAATAACTCTTTGGCGATTTGGAACACAATAACTTATCAAATGCAGTATCGTAATAATTCAAGACTAGCGATCAGTGTCGTAATATGCACCTATAATCGAGCCGAGTTGCTCGCCAAATCTCTGCAAACGCTATGTGATCAAACGATTAACAAGTCCGACTACGAAATCCTTGTGGTTGATAACAACTCTCAAGACAGCACGCCTAATTTAACAAGAACTTTTTGTTGCAATTATCCAAACATCAGGTATTTTTTAGAAACTCGAAAGGGTCTATCCTATGCACGAAATCGAGGATGGCAGGAGGCAAAAGGACAATATGTGGCTTATGTTGATGACGACTGTAAAATGCCTATACGGTGGTTGGCTGTCGCAATGAAAATCATTGATCGGATTGCACCGGCTGTGTTTGGCGGCCCTGCCTATGCCTTTTATAATTCGCCGAAACCATATTGGTGGAAGGATAGCTACGGAACCTATGAACAATCTCAGGTATCTCGCCAGTTGCGTCGACTTGAATATTTGAAAGGAAATAACATCTTTTTCCGTCGCGAGGTACTCGAAAGTACGAATGGATTTGATACTAGATTGGGCATGTCTGACAAAAAATTAGGCTATCATGAAGAGACAGAGTTACAGATGCGAATACGTAAAACCATGCCCGACACATTGATTTACTACGATACCAACTTACATGTATTTCATCTGGTCCGACCTGAAACGATGACTTGGCGCTGGATACTGAATAGTTGTTTTGCGAGTGGCCGTTATTCATATTATGCATTTCAGACCACAGCCCCCAAAATAGTTAGAGTGACAAAACTTCAATTGTTAATTAAAGCCTGCGTTACACTTTTTTTATTCTTCACGGACATTTTGGTTGGCCTACTGCGATATGATCGTGAACGATACCCACATCTGCAAAATTACTTATATGAGAATACTATTAGATACATGATTGTATTTGGAGAAATTTACGAACAGTACATTAACGGATAGTATTTTATTTGGTATGAAATTAGGAATATGAGGGTTTGAAATGGCTTCCGATAAAATTACAAACGGAAAAGGCAGGAAATTCGCACTCATCCATATGGGAACAGATGAAGTCTATGGGCTTGAGTTTGTGGCAGCCGAACTAAAGAAGAACGGACACCGGATTCGGTGGTTTGACGGTGACATGGACGCGGCAGCGGATGAGGTTATTGGCTGGCAGGCAGAGTATATGTGTTTCTCTCCTTTGACAACCTTCTTTATTCCTGCCTTAGAGTTCAGCCGGAAGGTGAAATCTCGATATCCCGGTATTCGTACGATTTTCGGCGGTCATCACGTGACCGCGGTTCCGGAGATTTCTGGTGTGGACGGCATCGATACAATTGTTCTCGGGCCGGTATACGGCACCATTGAGAAGATTGTTTCAGGTAGTTCCGAAAAGGTACTCAGAGGTCAACCCGTTCCGGTACACATGATGAGACCGGCAAGCAGAGAATACTTCGAAGATGTACCCAATATTGGCAACCGCCATCGGAAAACCATTATGTCTCACTTTGGTTGTCCATATAAATGTTCCTATTGCTCTACATCACTCTTGAAAGCAGAGTATGGTATGAAGGAGTACAGAAAATACTGGCTTACCCGTCGTCCGATTGATGACATAATTGAAGAAGCCAAGATCTTTCTGGATTTTCCGACCAAAGAAGTGGCACTGGAAGATGATGACATGTTGTATGGCAAAGAGATCGATGAATGGTTGCCTGAATTCACGGCCGTTTGGAAACGAGAAATTGGTTTGCCGGTCATCGGTAATGTAACACCGAATACGGTGGTAAAGGTATCAGATGAAACCTTGCATACTGTCGCAGAGTTGACATCTGTTGTCCAGATGGGTGTCCAGGCCGCCCGGAGGGAAACTTTAAAGCTTTTCAACCGGCAGTTTCAGAACGAAGAGCAGGTCGCCGATGCTGCTGATCGTTTAAGAAGCCATGGAGTTTCCGTCAAGCTGGAGTTGATTGTTGGTGCGCCCGTAGAAGATCCGGTTGGAGATGCCATTGATACGATCAAGCTCGCGCAGAGAGTCGGTGCAGGAACATTTGTCTCGGCATTTCCCTTGATGGTCTATCCCGGCACAGCGCTTCAAAAATGGTGTGTAAAGAACGATGTGCCGTTGAGAGAAGATTCTACGTACGAATGCTATGGTGGAGTAGGCTCAATTCGTTTCGATCACGACACTCAGAAAAGGATCACGAATATTTCAAAACTAGCCGCTTTCTTTGTCAAGTATAACGTTGATGAACGTTGGATGCGCGCATTAATTGAAATGGATCTTAACGACGCAGCCTCAAAACGAATCAGCGAATCGACTTATTATGAGAGTCTTCGATTTCAACTTGGCGATCAGATAGAAAAAGAGTTTGACAAAATATTGGCCAATACAAAGTTTCGTTATTAACGATGTCACTTTCAACACCGGTTGCATTCCTCATTTTTAATCGTCCTGACTTAACCCAGATCGTGTTCAGGTCTATCGCTAAGGCTGAGCCTAAACAGTTGTTCGTTGTAGCGGATGGCCCACGTTCCCCGGAAGAAGTAGAAAAATGTGCGCAGGCCAGGGACATTATAGACCGGGTAGATTGGGAATGCGAAGTTTTTACCAATTATTCAGACAAGAATTTAGGCTGTGGTCGACGAGTTTCAAGCGGCATCGAGTGGGTTTTTTCAGAAGTTGAAGAAGCTATTTTTTTGGAGGACGACACTCTCCCTGATCCGTCTTTTTTCCCATATTGCGAAGCGTTGCTTGAACATTATCGGCAAGACGAAAGGATTATGACGATCAATGGCAACAGTTTTCAGTTGGGTTCGAGAAGGACCGAATATAGTTATCATTTCTCGAAATATTGCTCCTGCTGGGGCTGGGCTTCGTGGCGAAGGGCATGGAAGCACTATGATTATGAAATGAAAACCTGGCCAGTGTTTAAGCAAACCGGAATGATGAAAATGATATGTTCAGATCCGTATGAGCGACGGTTTTGGACAAGTTTATTTGATAAAATGCACGAAAATCCCGTTGCAATAGATACATGGGACCATCAGTGGAAATATGCTTGTTGGTCTCAAAATGGGTTGGCGATAGAACCGAGCGTCAACCTTGTTGCAAACATTGGTTTAGGCCGGACAGATGCCAGCCATACCTGCTGTTACAATCCGTTGCTGGCTGAATTGTCAAAGAATCAAGAACTATGGGAAATAAAACATCCTCCATTTGTCGTAAGACATCGCGATGCTGATTGTTTTTTATTTGACAATATTATTGGAGGTAAACAGATGAAGGAAAATAATTCGTTATTCTACAAGCTTCGCCGAGGCCTTCGTCGATTCGGGAAAAGGTCAGGGCGGTATGCCACTGATGATCATGTACAGGAGAAACGAACATGCCGATATTGATCCGAATTGATAACATTTTGAAACTTTTTATTCCGCCAATATTGATCAAGGGCGCACATTTCGTTCAGAATTTATTTAAAAAACCGGATCCATACTCAATTGGATTTCACCGCTTAGGGTATGCTCCCGACGGATGGCAAACAAAATTGAAAAACGATCAAAACAAAGGTTGGAGTGTTAACAGCGTTATTGATACCGAAAAAGCCAAATGGGATGCCTTTTCCCGCAACCTGGAAGGCCCCGGACCACTTGGGTTCTCACATGAACACACCGACCTGTCCGTCACTCGTAATCCGAACTTTCACAATGTCCATATTTCGTATGCTTATGTGTTGGCCTTAGCCGCGCATAAAAAGGACAGTATCTCAGTGCTGGACTGGGGTGGTGCATTAGGGCACTACTACCTTATCGGTAAAGCGGTATTGCCCGACGTGAACATTGATTTTCACGTTAAAGAAGTACCTTTGATGGTCCAAGCCGGAGCGCAGATCAACCCGGATGTTCACTGGTATGACGATGGAACCTGTCTGGAAAGAGACTATGATTTGGTCATGATGACCGGATCGATACCATATATGGAAGATTGGGCTGATGTTCTTCATCGCATAGCCCGCTCGGTTAAAGGATATCTGTTCATAGCCCGCTTGCCCGTCATTGAACACAGCCCGTCTTTCGTAGCGGTTCAACACCTTTATAATTCACAGATGCTGCATCAGCTAATCAATCAGGCAGAATTTCTGGAAGTGGTAAAGAAAACCGGTTTGACCCTCGTTAGGGAGTTCGTTGTTGGTGATCGCCCCTATATCAAAGGCGCCCCCGAACAATGCGAGGTTCGGGGCTGGCTCTTTAAAAGAGAGACGATAGCACGCTTATCATGATACATCTCAAAGATACAGATATCAAAAGGTTACACAGACCCAAAGTGGATACATTAGCTCTTTGCATGCTCGTTGCGTGTGGAGCGTTATATTGGGTTTATATTTCCATCAACTCATCATTTTGGGAACCGGATGAGGCTATTTTTGCTTATAGTATGACTTCCGGAAATCCTCTATTCCTGCCATTCATGAGTATCGGTCGCTTTTTCCCATTAGGATATCAGGAGTTTAATGTGCTCGGACGATTTACCAGCTCCCCTGATATTTTTCACGCGTTTGCTGTAGGTCAGGTACTGCTGAGCACCGTCTTTGTCTGGTTTGTTTTTTTCCGAATACCATGGCGATTCCGCATATGGCCAGTACTCGCTATTTTTACAAATCCTTCGATTTTTTACATTTCGCAATCCTTCATATATCTGGAGAGAAACATTATTCTACTGCTCTCCGTGTTTGTGTTTTGCTTCTGTAAGTTCCATAGATGCCAAAAAAAAGTTTATCTACTCGCCGCTCTCACCGCTGCATTACTGAGCTTGTTCTATAAAGAAACGGTATTTCTAATTTTCCTGGGTTTCTCTCTCGCAAGGGGAGGGTATCTGTACACCCGGAAACGACGAGAGTTGCGTTCAGATAGACCGGTACGCCTGTCAGATTTTATTTCAGAACTCGCTTTGATCGGTTTTGCACTTTTTTTCTTGACTACTTACTACATTTTTATACATTCGGTTAGATTAGGTCCTCTGTATGACCATAAATTGGAGGGGCCTTTGATTGCGATGATAATTAGTAACTTCAGTGACTATGTGACCGGGCACATCATTTTCACGCTTTCTGTCATTGCATACCCGGTAAGAATCTTATTTTTGTCAAAACTTCCCCTCCATCCGATCTGGGACAGCCTGTTGGTTGCTGCGTTCTTTTTTTTCGCTGGGAATATTATTCTGGGACTGGTGGGCAGTCCCTATTCATATTACTCCGCGCCCGGTGATTTCTTGATTATTTTAGGTACGTTTGGGCTTCTAATCAATTCAAAAATAAACATTCATCTTATTACGGCTATCGCGGTCATGATATTTCTACTGAATCTGCCTTTAACGATAGACTATGCGCGAGCATACAAGAAACTTTCCTTTCTGCACGACAGTGCTTTATCATTTTTGCAAAAGAGAGCCAAGGCACATGAAATATCACTCTTTTTTGACGGTCGTAAAGGGTGGGTGAAGAGTGGACTGGCATCAGCACTTCGAATCCGAGGACTGAATGTTGAAGAGCAGGAGTATTGTCTACTCATCCATCAAACATCCACAACAAACTCAATCGGCAAGAAGATTCACACGAAAAATAATTTTAAATCAGCTCAAAATGAACCACAGCCTGACGACTTTGTATATGTCGGGTTCTTTTCTTTCTGGCAGTCAGTTCAGCAGCATCAGAACAGAGTAAGGAGATACTTAGATGACGAACAACACTACGTTCAGGTGTTTCCAGATACGCCCACGAGGGATGTCGATGCACTCAGCATTTACATCTTTCGAAAGAACATTTAAAGTGTTTATAATAAAACTCGCTTTGTGAACACAATACAGCTTTGTTAGGGATTTCACAAGTATCTTTACCCCTTTTTATAGACACTTTTTTCCGTGGTTGAGTCTTTTCGCATAATGCCGTCAGTAATTTTAGTAATTACTTTTTTGGGGAGCGACAAAGTGAGGAAATCGTGAATAACTGCTTGATATGTAATACATCGATTAAGCCATTTATGTCCTTTGGCCGGATGCCGATTGCGAATGGCTTTCTTAACCCTGCTCAGTTTGCCGATGAGTATTTCTTTGAACTTCAGGTGGCATTTTGCCCGGTCTGCGGTATGATGCAATTGGCAGAACAGGTGGCGCCGGAAAAAATGTTCCATGAAAACTACGCCTTTTTTTCATCCACTTCATCCCGGATGGCCACCCACTTTAAGCAATTGGCAGATTTTCTTATAGAAAGCTATATGAAAACACCAAACCCATTTGTGGTAGAGATCGGCAGCAACGACGGGATTATGTTGCAGCATTTTGCCAACTCAGGTTTGCGTCATCTGGGGATCGAACCTTCGCGCAATGTTGCAAAGGCGGCAAATAATAAGGGCATTCAAACGATTTGCAGGTTTTTCGACGAAGGTTTGGCCCAGGAGATTTTGGCTGGGCACGGACAGGTGGATGTATTCCTGGGCGCCAATGTGATGTGCCATATTCCGGATATCCACTCCGTTGTTGCCGGGATTAAGATTTTGCTAAAACCAAATGGTCTTCTGATTTTCGAAGATCCTTATCTTGGCGACATTGTACAAAAATCATCATATGACCAGATCTATGACGAGCACGTGTTTTATTTTTCCGTAAAATCCATCAGCTATCTCATGGAGCATCATAAATTGGAAGTCTTTGATGTGATGCCGCTAGATGCTCACGGAGGTTCAATGCGTTATATGGTTGGCCACAAAGGTGCCCGAACAGTATCCGAGGCGGTGGACAAACAACTGGCACAGGAAGAGGTGATCGGTCTTCATCGACCTGAGACTTATCATCATTTACATCAAACCATAAAAAAATCCCGTGACGATCTAATGGAACTACTGCATGATTTAAAGCGACGAAGTAAGCGGGTGGTCGGCTATGGGGCTACATCTAAAAGCACCACGGTGATTAACTACTGTGGCATAACCCCTGACCTTGTCGAATTTATCAGCGATACAACTCCCATCAAACAAGGAAAGTTCAGCCCTGGTGCACACATCCCGGTACGTCCATATGATGAATTTATGGCCGATTATCCGGACTATGCGTTGCTATTTGCCTGGAACCATTCGGCCGAGATTATGTCCAAGGAACAGAACTTCCGCCGTAGCGGCGGCAAATGGCTGGTGTATGTGCCAAAGGTAAAGGTGCTCGAATGATTCCGGGTGCAAATCCCCGACTCCAGTACCTGGCGCATAAAGAAGAGATCGATAATGCGATTATGCATGTATTGGATCGGGGTTGGTACGTTCTGGGTGAAGAAGTAAAGGCATTTGAGGCTGAATTTGCTGCCTATATCGGCGTTTCACATGGGGTTGGCGTCAGCAGTGGTACAGAAGGGCTTTGTATGGCGCTCACAGCATGCGGCATTGGGGTCGGTGATGAGGTTATAACGGTTTCGCACACTGCGGTGGCTACAGTGGCGGCCATTGAAAAGGCTGGAGCCACACCGGTTATGGTCGATATT
>Ga0210124_1000285_pt1 | contig 27490 bp, 15 predicted proteins | sample Muzzi_PWC_D2_FD_185554 | JGI IMG/M metagenome (GOLD analysis project Ga0210124, IMG submission 185554) | Wetland microbial communities from San Francisco Bay, California, USA, that impact long-term carbon sequestration - Muzzi_PWC_D2 (SPAdes) | ecosystem: Environmental > Aquatic > Marine >... | reverse complement strand
ATGTCTTGATGGGCACAGTAGCCCAATTTATGCCAACCTTTTTCAAAGAACTACAGCAAGATGGACAAATTGATCGAGCCATGACCGTTGCCCGGGGTGTTGTGCGAGATCAGTTTGACTGGTGGGCACCTGTGCTTTTTATGCGGCTTAAAGCTGGTCGTCTGTGGTATACACCCGGCTTCACCGGTGACAGCGAAGGCACGGAAAAATGGCCCGCCCTGATCGACAGTATCTTTGAAGAAGAATGTACCCCCATTTTGGGTCCCGGTCTGACCGAGCCATTATTTGGAACCCGGCAGACGCTAGCCCATCAACTGGCGGCGGATTACAACTTTCCCTTGGTGGCCTATGCCCGAGAAGATTTGCCGCAGGTGGGCCAATATATCACCACCACCCAGACCAAATCAAGTCTGCTACCACGAGAGTTTATAGGGCGACTTTTCCAGGAAGGTGCCCAACTCCACACCGGTATCCTGCCGGATAAGCTACAAGCCTTGGCAAACAAGAAGAAAGTTAAAGAGAAAGAGCTTATTCCTGCCCTGAATGATTTGACCAGGGTTATTGGGGAACATCGCCGGACTCAGAGCGAGGCAGAGCCATACCATGTACTCGCCCGGCTGCCCTTTCCGATTTACATTACAACCGACCCTACCAACTTGCTTGTCGATGCCCTGGAAGCCGTCGAAAAGAAGCCTCGACTGGAGTTGTGTCGCTGGCACAGCCAACGGTTCAAAGATATTCCCTCTATTTATGAAAAAGAACCCAAATTTTGGCCAGATGAGGATAACCCGCTGGTCTACCAGTTGTTTGGGCATATTAATTGGCCCGAGTCCTTGGTGCTAACCGAGGATGATTACTTCGACTACCTGATCGGCATTACGAGTAACACCGATTTAATTCCAAATGTTGTTAGAGAAGCTTTGGTCAATACTGCCCTGCTCTTCCTGGGTTTTCAGATGGATGATTGGAACTTTCGGGTCTTCTTCCGCAGTATCATGAGCCGGGAAGGGAGAGACCTATTAGATGAACACCCTCACATTGCGGCTCAAATTACACCCGAAGAGGGGCGCATTCTGGAGCCGGAGCGAGCCCGCCAATATTTAGAAACCTACTTTCAAAAGAACGCAGCGATTAGCATCTACTGGGGCAGTGCCGAAGATTTTATCAGCCAGCTACATCAGCGCTGGGATTGGGATGAATAGGAGGAGCAGCCATGGAAAACGCACAGGTATCAACGAATAGTCAAAATCCTTATGTTGGCCCCCGTCCCTTTGAGCAGGGCGAAACCCTTTATGGGCGCACTTATGAAGTGCGCCAGTTACAAAGCCTGCTCATTGCCGAGCGGATTGTGATGCTCTATTCTCCCTCGGGGGCTGGGAAGACCTCGCTGTTGCAGGCATCGCTAATGCCCCGAATGACAAAAAAGCGTTTTGAGGTGTTGCCCGTTGTCCGCGTTAACCAAGAGCTACCACCGGAGGTCACTACCAATCGCTATGTTCATAGCGTGCTTGATTATTTGGAAAAGCCCCTACCGCCGGAAGAACAAATACCCCTATCTGAGTTGGCTACACTCTCTCTAACCGAATATTTGAACCGGCGTCGAGCCGCGCAAGAAAACCCAAAACGTATGGTCTTGATATTTGACCAGTTTGAAGAAATCTTAACTATTGACCCTACCAATCAGGCCGCTAAAAAGGAGTTTTTTACCCAGGTTGGCGAGGCTCTCCACCAACGCTGGTTATGGGCTGTTTTCTCACTCCGAGAAGATTACATCGCTGGTCTTGATCCCTATCTGCGCCCCATTCCCACCCGGCTTAATACTACCTTTCGCCTGGAATTGCTGGATAAAGAAGCGGCTCGGGAGGCTATGCAAGGTCCAGCCCAAGAAAAAGGGGTAACTTTTACTGATGCCGCTGCCCAACAATTGGTCAACGATTTGTGTCAGGTTCGAGTCCAGCAGCGAGATGGTCGAATTATCGAACAGCCTGGTAACTATGTTGAACCGGTTCAGCTCCAGGTGGTCTGTGACCGCTTATGGGAGAACAGATTCAAATCTGTCCAGGGGTCACCCCCCAAGGGCAGCAAAATAGAAGCGACACATATCAGTTCAGCAGGCGATGTGGATACTGCCCTGGCCGGTTACTACGCCGAGCGAGTGAAAGATATTGCCACTAAAACTACCGGCGTCAGCGAACGCCTAATCCGTAACTGGTGCGATACAAAGTTAATCATGGCAAACATTCGAGGCCAGGTTATGCGTGGTGCCGAGCAGAGCCAAGGCTTGGACAACGAGGTCATCGAAGCCCTGGTTGATGCTCATTTGGTGCGGGCCGAGGACCGGCGGGGCGTCACCTGGTACGAACTGGCTCATGATCGACTGATCAGGCCGGTCAAGGATGACAATGCCGCCTGGCAGGAAGCCAATCTCAGCCAACTTCAGCGACAGGCGGCCTTGTGGAATGCTCAAACTCGGCCCGATGGGTTGCTCTTACGTGATGAAGCATTGCAAGAAGCTATTCGTTGGGCCGAAACCCATGCCAATGAGTTGGAGCCTTTCGAACAGGAGTTTCTGGAAAAATCCCATGAAGAGCAAGCGCGAACCCGCTTTGTGCGCCGGATTTTTATTGGCATGGGGGTTGTGACTCTTATTGCTATTGTAGCTACTGTTATTGCTATAATCAAGGGTGTAGAAGCTAACTCACTTCAGGAAGACGCTGAGCAAGCGGAGGCTACGGCTATAGCTGGAGTGGATCAAATTAAAGTCGTTCAAACTGAAGCGCGAGCCGCCGAACAACTGGCCATAGAGAGACAACAAACCCTTGAGGATACCTTACAGGAACTGGCCGCAGCTCAAAGTGGAGCACAGAGTGTAGCGCAACTACAAGCCACTGCGGCTGCTGCATTAGCTGTGGTAGCTACTACTCAAGCAGATGCCCAGGCTGCCGAGCAACTTGCCTTAGAGAGACAACAAACAGTGGAAGCTGCCCTAGCAGCCATACCACCAACCGAAACACCAACCATAAGCCCTACCCCATCACCAACTGCTACCCCAACCGCTACACCCACTAACACCGCCACTCCAACTGATACACCCACCAACACCGTCACTCCTACCCCGTCCCCAACCAATACCCTAACGCCCACCCCCAATCGAACAGCGACTGCGGAAATCCGACAAGCAGAAACCGATGCTACTGCCACCGCCGCAGCAAAACCATCTTTCCCGCCACCGGGAAGGCTCGTTTTTACTTCTAATCGGGCCAGTCATATCGACCTCTATTCGATGAAGGCCGATGGCAGCGATCTAAAGCCTCTTACAACACAGTTAGGACAGGAGGCCAATTACGCTGCGGGGAGAATTGTTTTTTCAAAGACTAACTACCCCACGCCCCAACCAATACGTGTATTTATGTACTGGATCCAGCCTGATGGACAAGGAGAACAAAGGATAGATGATGTGGACGCAGATAATTTTGAGCCAACCTTATCACCAGATGGTCAACAGGTTGCTTTTAGTTCTACTCGCGATAATCGGGATTGGGAAATCTATATTATGCCAGTCAATCATTCCCGGCCGGCTAAACTGACCTGTGCCAACATAGATCCGGAACTATTGAAATGGGCACCTGCTTGGTCGCCTGATGGTGGACAGATAGCCTTTGTAGCCTCCAAGAGAAGGGCCGGTGAGGGCAACACCGGTGAAGGTAATATCTGGATGATGGATGCTAACGGCGAAAATTGTGAGCAATTAACAGACACCCCCGGTGTTATTGATAAATACCCTGACTGGTTACCGACGGATGGGACAGAGATTGTTTTTGTCAGCAATCGCGATGACGGCATTTTTCGACTTTACCGGATGAACAGCGATGGCAGCGAACAAGAGTTGGTACCCAACTCGCCAGAACAAGCAAATTATCCAGCCTGGTCACCTGATGGTGATTGGTTTACCTTTACAGTACCTACCCGACAAATTGATGGCCGCCTGGAGAGTGCTATTTATGTAATGACCGTGGATGGCGATCACCTTACCAACATTTCCGATATTTCCAATGGTCAAGGTGACGATTGGTATTCAATTTGGCTTCCTGAGTAGACAGTTCCCAATTTTCTTCGACAGTGGGTCGGGACTTATCTTTTGCGATCGATTAAATAATAATTAAAGTACCGAGAAGGAGCGTTCTATGCCAGAGCCTACAAAATTCTATGCCAATGGGGTCAATAAGGCAACCGACCAGTACTGTTGACGATGATAGCCTGGCAAGATATTCTTTGAGAGCATAGGAAATTCGAAAATGTATCAAAAAATCAAAATGTTTTGGCAAAAACTGCGCCACGAGGAGACTTTTATTGTTGTTGTCGTTCTGGTTACGCTGGTGATTGTGCTAGTTATGTTTGTAAACGTCCCAGAACTAGGCTGGACTGATCACTTTAAAAGCACCAAAGAAAGAGTTTGGGAGCTAGCCAAACTTCTAATTATTCCAGGCACCTTAGGATTAATTGCCTACTACCTTAATAAGCGTCAGTACATCAATACTCAAGAGTTGGCTGCTAGACAAGAGAAAAGCGCCCAGGCTATTGCCAAGGATCAAATCGAAGAAGCGGCGCTGCAAAAATATTTTGACCGGATGACGATGCTGTTACTTGAAAAGGAACTACGCGACCAGGCAAAGGATTCAGAAGTCTCTAGCCTGGCGGAGGTTCGGACCCTTACAGTATTGCGTCGTATGAATGGGGAACGCAAGCGTAATATTTTGCACTTTCTATATGAGTCTGGTCTCATTATGGCAACCAAGCAAATCGTTAATCTGCATCGAGCCGATCTAACCCAACTTAGCCTGGTTCAGACTAATCTGGAGCAAGCCAATCTGGCTGGGGCCAATTTCACCGGGGCCAACCTATCTGGTAATGTTCTGGCCGGGGCCATTTTGGAGCAATCCAACCTGACTCAGGTAAATCTAACCGGGGCCGATCTCACGGGTGCCAACTTGACTGCAGCAAAACTGACTCAGACTGATCTGACAAGGGCCAACCTGACTGAAGCTGACCTAACGCAAGCCAATTTAAAGGGTGCTAAACTGACTGATACTACCCTTACAATGGCTAAGTTGACCGAAGCCGAATATAACAATACCACCCAATGGCCCGATGGTTTCAATCCAGAGAAAGCCGGTGCAATTAATACAGGGTGAATGAACCCAAAACCACGCCAGGAGTCTTTTATGCCAGAACCTACAAAATTCTATGCCAACGGTGTCAATGCTACCACCGGTCAGTATGGCCTTGAACCAATGACCGAAGACCAGTTACTCAATGCTATCAAAGGGGCCGTGCTGCTGCCCGATGGGGAGAAGAACTACCTCGACAGCAAGAACAAACAGACCGAACTGAGAGAAAAGTACAAAGAGTTGGGCGGTCTCGAAGCCCAACTCGGAAGCGCTACCGACACCGCCGAAATCACCGCTAAAATCGAGAAATGTAAGGCCCAAATCGAAGACCTTGAACACCTCGGTACGGTTGCCCACATTGACCCCATCAAGCTGGATGAAACCGGCTGGGGTATCATCTTTGCCAAAAATGCAGACCCGGCCATTAGAGCCACCTTGCGGGCTGCTAACCGGGTGACACTTGACGGCGATACCGTATTGTGTGTGCCCCAAGATGAGGATGGTGATATCGATACGGAGTTGTGGGCCATCCACACCGAGGCAGTCAGACAGGCCCAAGCCGGTCGGGCCGAACTGGTTAAGACGGCCATTGAGGCTGGTACCAGTTTGTTCAACCTGTTTAGGCCGGGTTAGGAGCAGTTTTGTGGATCAGAGATATTCAACCCTAACTGATATGTGGCAAACAACCGCCGAGCCATTACCTGCCGCTCTCTCCTTTGGCAACGAAGCGACGGCGACATCGGTCTCGCGGTGGCTGATGGATTTGCCAGCCAATCCATCAGCGGCGATGCACCGGTTAACCTCTCTGGAAATGGAACATCAGACGATTGAGGAGGGCTTGGTTAGCCTCCCTGATCGACTGGAACGGTTGAGCAATCAGGTTAACGGTGATGTATCATTCGCTGTCGTCCCGGACGGGCCGGAGAAAGAACTCCTGCAAGCGATGGCTGAAATACGTGGTGAGGTCAGCTTTGCGCCCGGCCAGCCTTCGACCTTGCAGTCGGTAGGTGAGCAATTTCACGCCGCGATGCAGCACCTGTTCCGGCTACTAACCCATTTGGCCTGGATCGAGACTCGTAGCGAAGGCGTGCTTTTGGGACAAACCATTATCGGCTGGGGTGGGGATACCCAGACCCTCTGGAACAGAAATTCTAGAACAGAAGACCGGGCCTTACATCAACGTAATTTGAGGTTAGCTTTAGCCACCCGGCTGACCCAACTCCGCCTGTTGATCATCGCCACCCAGGCCGCAGCTAAAATCTCGCTGCTATTAGGTAGCTCCGGTGGGGTGGGGGCCGTGCTGGTGCTCCCGGTTGCCTGGAACTATGTCAACCAGATATTGCGCGAACTGGAGCGAAACAAAACCTTGACTTCATCAATTTAGCGCTTTGGGTTGTTGAAACTCGAAGGGTTCAGTTAAAATCATTTATCTTATCAAGGAGATATGTTATGGCTAAAGATATCGAAACTGCTCTAAAGAATATTGCTACACAAGTATCCCAATACGTAAAAGATGCCGCCGAGATGCGGGTCGAAACTCAATATGTGGAAGTCAAATTCGGTGAGGGTGCACCGACAGGCTTTGGTCAGGCTCAACCTGCGGCCCGCACTCTGATTAAACTCGATGGTGACAGCGAGACGATCATCCCTATGCGTCAAGGTGAGGATGGTCTGGAGATTGACGATGCTCTATTTGAGGTTCACGAACGAAATGTCGCTGCGGCTATTGAGTATCGAGCTGAAATGCTCAATGCACTCCTCTCAGCTCTGCAGGCGATAGGCCAGTAGAAATCATAGACCAATTGCCCGTACCAAACAAAAGGTCCGAAAATCTTTAGAGCAAAGTGGTCAAAAAAGACGGCGAGGTTCACAGTACCCAAAAATAGCCGGTGGAGTAAGTCCGTAGGCAGTTGAGTACTTGGCAGAGAAAGTTAATCGAATGGTCTCTTTATTGAAACTATTTGATAAACTCGGGCTGGTAAGGTCCTTTTGATCCCAGATTTCCAACAAACTCTGGTAATTGAGAATGTCCTAATAATTGTCTTACGGCCATCGCTTCTCCAATGTGATACCAATAATGATAAAGCATTCTCTGAAGTAATGTACCAATGTTTTCCCCAATAGAGTTGCCGTCTCTTGCAAATGTGGTTTGTAGTATTTCTGGGGTCAATGTATCCAGGTAGGGGTCTGCTGCTTCAATAATGGTATGCCATGCAGCCCACATTTCTGCCAGAGGAGGCATACTTGCCGGTTTACCAAAACCGACCAAATCATTCAATTCAGGAACAACTATTCTACCTTGAGCCCACTGCACCCAATAGCGCTGTTCTTGATCTGCTAAATGACCGATCATCCAGCTAATACAATTCATGGGCTTTACTCGGCGGCGAGCATCCTCATCGGAGATACCGTCCAAAGCACGTTGTAACTCACTACGGGTGAATCGTAATTGGGTGACAAGAAGGTGTGTCATTATTTGTCCTTTTTTTGTTTTCCGTTAACAGAATGTCCATTCTTTCCATTCAGGGGCGGCATTTTAGCGACTGTTTCCGTCAGGTGAGCGTAATCTAAAGCGCCCCGGCTGCGAGGAGCATACTCGAAGATGGTGTTACCCCGGCCCGGCGCTTCTGAGAGGAGGGTGTCAACACGAATGGGCCTTGTCACGCGTGGGCCAAGCTCTTTTAGCAGTTTGACGACCTGTTCGCTCACCCGGCGGCGAGGATCGTACATCGTGGGGATGATGAGACGAATTGAAGCGGCCCCGCCCAAAGTTCGGCTAATATTTTGTAAATAGCTCATAAATTGTTGGGCGCCAGCCATCGCCAGCATTTCCATCGAGACGGGTACAAAAACCTCATCAGCATACACAATAGTGTTGATAGTTAATAGCGAAAGGGACGGCGCACAATCAAGAATCTGATAATCGTAATCGTCTACATCCATAAATAATCGTTGAAAAAGCTCTTCGCGGGCCATTTCCAGCACCATGCGTTGTTGGACTTTGAATAAATCGAGGCTGCTGGGTAAAAGGTCAACATTCTTTCGAGCCGGTATAATACATTCTGCTGCGGTCGCCTTGCGAGCCAGGACATCAGCCAGGGATTTTTTGTATTCGGGTATCCCTAAAGATACAGCCAGATTAGCTTGAGTATCGGTGTCGATAAGCAGCACCCGGTGTCCACGCAAGGCCAAGGCCGCCCCCAGATTAACACACGTGGTCGTTTTACCGATCCCCCCCTTAAACCCCAAGATTGCAATTTTACGCATCACGAATTCCTTAACCGCTTCATTCACTAGAGTCGAGTAAGAACTTATCCATAAAGAGGCGTGCAGACTTCAGTCTGCGAAATTTGGCGGACTATAGTCCATAATCCAGGAATTTACGGATAGCTACTAAATTGTATCACCTTACATATTTTTATGTCAAGCGAAAAGAGGGAAGAAAACTTAAAGATTCAGGCTCTTGATGCATTTCAAGGAGATACGGATTTAACCGTAACCAAGTGGCAAGTGGCAGGTCGCCTGGGGCAAATAACAGTGAATTTACAGGTGACATCCTTACCTTGCCACTTGCATACCTGCCACTTACCGCCACTTAATCTAACTTCCTTGGAATCTATATTGAGTCAAAAATTGATAAGCTCATTTAGCTATCACCTTAGAGCATGATAAAATCCCCTGGCCGAATCTAACGCTGGGCCGAGTACCAATATAACTGTGAGGTTACATTGTGGGAACACAACTAGGAAAATTCTACAAGAAAATCAACTGGCTGATTAATGGAGCGATAATTGGCTTGATAATTGGCGGCCTTATTCAGCGAAGTCTAACTACGTTGGTGATTGGAGCCGTCATTGGGGTCTTTATTGCTGTGGTTATTAAGATCGTGACTTGGTTTCGGGCTAGACGGTCATTGTACTAACGTATATTAGCCATCTTCGTTTACTAGAAATGACACAAACCCAACCAACAACCACCCATATGAGCCGTATCGCCCGGGCTGCCACGTTAGTGATGGTGCTATTCATCGTGAGCCGGGTCTTAGGTTTGCTGCGGGAGATTGTCATTGCTCGTCAATTTGGCACCAGCGCCGATATGGATGCTTATCTGGCGGCCTTTCGCCTGCCGGATTTTCTCTTTTATGTGGTGGCCGGGGGGGCGCTCGGCTCCGCATTTATTCCCACATTTGCCGGCTATCTCACCCGAACGGATATGTCCGGCGCATGGCGATTAGCCTCGGCAGTGATTAATTGGGTTATCCTCATTTTGACATTTCTGGGAGGGTTAGCCGCCATTTTTGCCCCCTGGCTGGTGCAAACCCTTTATAGCGACTTCTCTCCGGCCCAGCAAGCCCTGACCACCGAATTGATGCGCTGGATGCTCATCTCCACGGTTATCTTTGGCGTCAGTGGGGTGATGATGGGTATCCTCAACGCGCAGCAACATTTCTTATTTCCTGCGCTGGCTCCGGTGGTCTATAACGGGGCGATTATTTTAGGAGCCTGGTTTTTAGGGCCAATCTGGGGGGTACGGGGGTTGACGGCCGGGGTAGTCCTCGGCGCGGCGGGCCATTTGTTGGTACAACTGCCCCGAATAGTATGGGGTAAACAACGCATATCATACCAACCCGTATTGGCTGTGGGGGACCCTGGTCTATATGAAGTGGGTCGCCTGATGGCTCCTCGCGTACTTGGCTTGGCCGCCGTGCAACTGAATTTCGTAGTGAATACCATTTTGGCCTCGAGTCTGGCTGTGGGGAGCTTGACGGCTCTCAACTATGGCTGGATTATTATGCTGTTGCCCCAGGGCGTTATTGCGCAATCAGTGGCGACGGCGCTCTTTCCGACCCTGGCAGCGTTGGCCGCCACCGGAGAGTATGCCGAGATGCGTCGAGTTTTTGGGGTCACGCTTCGCAGCCTGCTCTTTCTAACGCTACCGGCTGCTGTTGGACTGATAATCCTACGAGAGCCAATCGTGCGCTTGCTCTTGGAGCGAGGGGCATTTAACGCGGCTTCCACCAAGGCTACCGCCTGGGCGCTGGGCTTTTTTACCCTGGGTTTGGTTGGGCATTCCCTCGTTGAGATTACGGTGCGGGCTTTTTATGCCCTGAAAAATACCAAAACCCCGGTTGGTATTAGCATTTTGGCGATGGGGATTAATGTTCTTTTGAGCATCCTGCTGATGAACCTGTTTGAGAGGTCGGGTTTGGCTCCGCACGGAGGCTTGGCCTTGGCTAACGCCAGCGCGGTAACGCTAGAGATGGCGATTTTGCTCTTATTGCTTCGTGCGCCGATGGGAGGCTTGGCTGAAACGGGTCTCGGCCGGCCGTTACTTAAAATAGGTCTGGCCGCAGGGGGAATGGGGTTCGTGTTGTTGATAATCTTGCCTTATTTGCCCACCTATAATAGCTGGTTGGCCGGAGTGATTGGTATTGTTATCGGCGGGGCTGTTTATATCGGCTTGGCCTATATACTAAATGTGGATGAGTTGAATCAGACTCGGCAAAGGTTTAGGCGTTGGATTTGAGACAACAAAGTATTTTGTCCCCAAAAGTCTAATCGTGCATCGCCAGGTTCTTCACTTTGAGAGGAACAGGAGCCCGGCTGGCAATAATGGAGTTAAGAGCAGCTGCAAACTCTAAGGTGTCATTGAAACGATCCTCTTTTCGTTTGGCTAAGGCTACCTCAATTACCGCCGTAATTCCTCCGGCTTCTTGCCAAAGGGCCGATAAGCCTTTCGGCGGGTCTTTGCAAATTGCTTTTTCTAACAACATATAAAGTTTTACTTCATGACGGAGATTTTGGGGAAGCTTGTCAGTCTCCGCTTCGATGGCTTTAATGTCAATGTAATGATCCCCGGCCAGCATATGGTATAGCAGTTCACCGACTTGATACACATCGCTACGGGCATCCAATTTTTCGCCTCGAAACTGCTCCGGTGAGCTACAAATAACCGTACTCGGCTGGAAACCGGCCTGGGTTAATCCCATACCTCCGGCCCCTTGAGGAACATGGGCAATGCCAAAATCGATAATCTTGGGGCGACCATCTGCGGTGAGCAAAATATTCTCCACTTTGATATCTCGGTGAATAATTTTCTTTGAGTGAAGTTTAGCCAACCCCTCACAGATACCTGCCGCTATCCGGGCGGCCTCCTCGACGGACAGCTTGCCCTTTTTGGCGAGCAAATCCCACAGGCTGCCACCAGACAGATACTCCATCACCATATGAATTTGCTTGTCTTCTATCCGCAGGGCATAAACCGTGATGACATTTGGGTGTTCAAGTGTAGCGGCAATCCGGGCTTCTTGCATAAAGCGTTTGACGGCCTTTGCATCCTTGGCTTTGTCTACCAGTAATTGCTTAATCGCCACCCGACGGTCTAACATCCTATCATAGGCTTCAAAGACAGCGGCAAAACCACCCTTGCCCAGCACACGAACAATCTCATATTCAAATAGCCTTTGACCGGGAGATAGCAACATGAACCTCCTCAACTAATCGACCATTCCCAAAATTTCTCTCCTTAACATTGTGACGGCATGTGGAAAAAATTACAATAGGGAAATAGTCAGGTAAGCTAACTCTTTTTGATGACAACAGATGTTCCTTTATCGTTTATCGCGTTTTATGATTTTGAGCAATTGGCCGTTTTTGTTGACAAATGATTGGAGCATCAAGCCATCTCTGGTAAAATATACGGCTTGTAACCTACAAAAAAGATCTGACAGGTTTTTATGCAACCTCAATAGTAAAACCGTTTCACATCTACATTTCGTCTTCAAATAACCATATCCAAGAAACCTGTCAGGTTTGGTCTAAATTGGGAGGATATGTTAGTTAGCTCAAGCAGACGTTCCCCTAATCTAATTCTTATATTCTTGGTTTTATTGCTTGCCTTGGGGCTATGGTTGCGTTGGCGATTCATCCAAACCGTACACCTCTACCCAGATGAGTTTGTTACCCTATTGGCCGTCCGCATGATTGGCGAAAAGGGTTGGCCGATCATGCCTTCTGGTCTCTTTTATGACCACGGTCTCTTATTTTCATATATAGGTAGTGTGGCCTCGATTTTTGGGCCAATGCGCTTGACGGTACGCTATGCCAGCCTATTATTTGGTGGGCTGACGCTGGTTCTCATCTTTCGGGTGGGGCGAAGGTGGTTTTCCCCGGCTGTAGGGTTAATGGCTACCGCTGCATTAGCGATTGCGCCGACTGCGATTCACTGGGGCGGGCGGGCCAGAATGTATGCCTTGTTACAATTGTTGGTCTTAGTTACGCTATGGTTGGCCTATGAGGGTATCACTCAAAATAGGGCTTACCTGCGCTGGTTAGCCTTGTTTGCTTACCTTGGCGCGACCCTCACCCACTTTGCCGCCGTCACTTTAGCTCCGCCTTTGGTCTTAGCTGCACTTGTGTTGTGGCTTGAGAGTAGGGCAGGGGAGCAAGGGAGTAGGGGAGTAGAGGAGAGGTCTGCAGTTCTGCGATGGATAAAATGGCGGCGGGAATGGCTTGAATTGATTGCCCTCGCAGGTGTGCTTATTATCGCCTTTTTGGTTAAACGAGCCGGTCAGCCTAAAGGTATCGAGGCTCTCGACGGCAGTGGTGGACAGGCTGTTACTGGCCTGGTCGAGGTTTTTAATATCTATAGTGACTTCTCATTTAATCTTGTCGACGGGTGGCAGGCTATTGCACCGTTCTATCTCACCCTACCGGCACTTATTCTTACGCCATTCGCCTTGATTACCATTTTTGGTAGTGTCAGGACTTTTGGCGGAGTTTTAGCCGGACACCAGTCATCCACACCGGCTGAAGCCTCGACTCCTGCTCCTTCGCTCCCTCACACTCCGGCTCTTTTCCTAAGCATCATCCTGATCGTCACTACCCTAGAGATGATGCTTCTCGTCTCCCCTGATCGCCGTGATGACAAATACCAGTTTATGCTTCTACCTATTCTATTACTATTAGGCGCTCAAGGCATTAACTTAATCGGGCGATGGTTACTCACTCTTTCTCGTATGGTTTCAAAATCAAATTCCAAATTGGCAATTACCAATTACCAATTACCAATTACTATTTTGTCACCTTTGCTTATTTCTTTCTTTATAATAGCCCTCACCTGGTCCGACGCCCAGGCCCTCTTGGCTAATACCGGCGATGATTACGATTCCGCCTTTGCCTATGTTCAAGAACATTGGCAGGCGGGCGATACCATTCTTACCGGCACGCCGTCTGCGGCGGCCTTCTATCTGGGCCGTAATGACTTCTATGGTGTCCAGCGACAGGGTGGCTACGACTATCGCCTGTTAGACGTGGATGACCAGCCAGTTGACCGTTGGTTAGCCTCTCCTGCCATTCGCACCGAAGCGGACCTTCACCAAATACTGGCCAATCATAGCGTCTGGCTGGTCTTAGAGCGCTGGGGGTTGCAGCGTGAGTACTATGACCTTCCCTTTCAACAGCAACTCCTGGCCCAAACCGACTATGTTACCGAGGCTCAGGGTATCTTTATTTTGCATTCCAAGCCCGATGCCCAACCCATTCGCCTTACTCCCACGCACACTATGGAGGCTGTCTTTGGTGATATGGTTGAACTGACCGGCTACACTGTTGAGCCGGAACAGGTTGCACCGGGCCAGTCTCTCCGCTTAACACTCTATTGGCAAGCCTTAGCCGCTATGCCCGATGATTACACCGTCTTTGTCCATTTACGGCTGCCGGATGGTGGCGCTGTGGCTCAAGCCGACCATCGACCTCTGGGCAACCTTTATCCCACCACCCTCTGGCCGACTGGTGAAATCATCCGCGAGAGCAGTGAGTTGCCACTTTCCCCAGATTTAGCTCCTGGGGATTACAACTTGTGGGTCGGTCTTTATTTGCTGGAAACCGGCGATCGTCTGATTGTCAAAGATGATGCTGGCGGGGAAAATGCAGTAAAGCTGGGGGGGGTGTCGGTTGGAAATTAGTCTATCCAAAATCCCAAATCCCAAATCCAAAATTGACTGGCTTATCCTGGTCGCTCTCATCTTTATCCCCCGGCTACTCAACCTTAATATCTTTCTCACCCCTGATGAACCCCTCTTTCTCGAACATGCCCGCCAGTTTGCAACCGGCCTGACAACCAGCGATTTTAGCCAAACGCTCGGTATCGGTTATCCCGGAGTAACTGTGGCCGGATGGGCGGCTCCGTTTGTTGGTCTAGCGCAATCCGAAATGGGTGCATATGTTGCGGGGCGAGTGGCTACAGTAATATTGACTGGCCTGCTACTTTTGGTGATGTATGGATTGGCTAAATCTTTGCTGGGGCAATGGCCTGCCTTCATCGGAATGATTTTATTGGCGCTCGATCCGTACAGTATGGCCTATAGCCGCCTGTTACACATCGCGGCTCCGCTGGCCCTTTTTATGACCCTGGCTGCTTTAGCCCTGTTACTCTGGCTGCGTGACTCTAAGTATCGCTGGGTGATGTTAGCGGGTCTCTTCAGCGGTTTAGCTCTCCTTACCAAATCGACTGCTTTACTATTGATCCCGATGTTGGGCGTCATTATATTGGTCTGGAGTCTATCTAACGACCTATGGCGTGTCTTAAATTGGTGGGGATATATTTTTATTGGCCTGCTGACTACCTCCATAGTAGCGATAGTTGTCTTTTTTGTCCTCTGGCCCGCAATGTGGGTTGACCCGGTTGGGGCGCTCAATCTCACCTTTGGCAAACTCTTTGTCGATCAGGAGGCGGGCGCAGGAAATCTGGGCCTCTTCTGGTTTGGCCGCTTTGTCGAAGATCCCGGCCCAGCTTTTTATCCCATCGCTTTTCTGCTTAAATCGACTCCCTGGTTGTTAATAGGATTATTATTGAGCTTCTTTTACTTCTTCAAAAATACTCCAAACCCCGGTCCCGAGGCTTTTAATCCAAAATCCAAAATCCACACAGTCCTGCGGCCTGCGCAGGGAAATCCAAAATCGCAAACCCTATCCCTATGGTCGTTTGCTTTGATTTATCTTATCATCATGACCATCGCCTCGAAAAAATCCATTCGCTATATGATGCCTGCCTTCCCCGTATTTTATTTATTAGCAGGGCTAGCTTATTTCCATCTCTTGAAAACCATAAAGACTCAAAAACCGCTCAGTTTTCTTTTTCGTTCCTCATCCCCCCTGCTCCCCATCTCCCCCGCTCCCCTGCTCCTGACCCTACTTTGCCTTATTCTCTTTACCCTTTTTTATCACCCCTACTACTTCACTTACTATAACCCCTTGGTGCTGGGCTGGCGATGGGCTCCCCAAACCCTACTCGTGGGTTGGGGCGAAGGGCTAGATGAAGCGGCGCGGTATTTAAACGACCAGCCGAAGGGGGAAGTCTCAACCTGGTATGAATGGCTCTTTTCCATTTTGTACCAAGGTGAAGTACAGCCGGTAGTGCCCCAAGAAAATCTCGTCACCGCCGACCATACGGTTCTCTATATCAACCAGGTACAGCGCGATATTCCCGGCCCCAATATCATTGATTACTTTCGCAGCCGCCGCCAGCCGGAATATACTGTGCGCTTGGCGGGTATCGATTATGCCTGGGTCTATCCGGGGCCTATTGTCGGTTTTCGACCCGACCCGACTCCTCAATACCCTCTCACCGATGAATTTGGCGGCGAAGCACAATTACTGGGCTACGACCTCCACCCCCCACAACCTACAGGCGGCGACTCATTAATCGTTACGCTCTATTGGCGTGTCCTGATGACCCCTCCCACCGAACGCTTTGTCTATTTGCGCTTGGTGGATGACCAGGGTCATATCTGGGCAAAAACCGATAGCCCGCCGGTGACGGGACTCTGGCCGACCACCCGCTGGCAGCCTGATATGCTCATTGAGGATGCCCAGGCGTTGCCAATTCCCCCTGGAACCCCGCCCGGCAACTACCGCTTAGAGGTTGGGTTATATAATCCAACCTCCGATGTGCCACAAATTCTCCCCGCCAGCGGCCAGCCGGTAGGTGAGGGAGGCGGGCTACTTTTGGGCCAAGTCACCATCAATTGGCGGTCCATGCAAGCAGAGCCTGATCTTCCCTGGCTCACTAATGCCCGCCTCTCTTCTGAGATACACCTGATTGGTTACTCGCCGCCACCAGCGGCGGCTACTTCTGGCGACCTTATCCCTATTCGGCTAGCCTGGCGCGAAGCGAGTTCCCTCTTGCGCTTTGGGAGGGCGGCTGAAAGCGAGATTGTCTTCAAGTGGTATCAAGATGAACATGCCCAGGCGGAACAACGAGCATCATTCCCCCTCCCGGTCGATGAGTGGGGGCGTCGAGCCACCCTTCTCTCGCAGCATGACATTATTGTGCCACCGACTTTGGAGACAGGAAGTTACGATTTAAACGTCTCGCTATACAATGGTGCTCAGCCTGCAGGTGAATCGGTTTGGTTGGGAACGGTTGAAGTAACAGCGCCATCCCATCAATTCGACCTGCCGTCTGAGGCCATTTCACCATCCCATCCGGCGCAATTAACCGCAGAGTCTACGCAGAAAATATCCCTGACCGGTTATAATTACGAGATTGCCGATCAAGGAATCAATTTGAAACTCTACTGGCAGCCTGAAACACCTATCACGACCCGTTATAAAGTGTTTGCCCAACTTCTGACTGCTGATAATACCCTGGTTGCTCAATCCGATAGTGTTCCGGCCACAGGCGAACGCCCGACAACGGGGTGGTTGCCCGGTGAAATCATCACCGACCCGCATCGGCTGAATTTGATCTCAGATTTACCCCAAGGTAATTATCATATTATTGTGGGTCTCTACAACCCTGTCGATGGTCAACGCGTGCCTATGCTCAGTGAGGTTGGAGAAACAATAGCCGATGCAATCTTCGTGACCGAGGTCACGCTACCATGACTGAGCGTGTCTCTTCTTTGCTTTGCATCTGTTTAATTCTCTTGTTCGCTATCTTTTTCAGTGTGCTAGCTCTTCGGCAGCATCAAGCCTACTTAACCAATGGCCTCGATATTGGCAATGTTGACCAGGCATTATGGAACACAGCGCAAGGCCGTTTCCTTCATTTTTCACTTATGGCTCCCGTTGAGTCTCGTCTGGCCCTGCATGTTGAGCCTATATTACTTCTCTTTGTTCCGTTCTACTGGCTTAACCTTGGCGGCCCTGAACTGCTTCTAGTAGTCCAAGCCACCATTGTCGCCATCGGAGCCTGGCCGGTTTATCAATTGTCAACCTTCGGAAATTATCAATTAACAATTAACAATTCTACCCATATCCCACATCCTATGTTCCTGGTATTCCCCTTAGCCTATCTGTTGCTCCCCACGCTCCAATCTGCGATTCTGTTCGATTTTCATGCAGTCACTTTGGCCTCGACCTTTTTGCTCTTTGCTTTTTTGGCGCTTGAGCAGAGAAATAACCGCCGCTTTTTTGTTTTCGTTGTGCTGGCGATGGCCTGTAAAGAGGATATGCCTCTGGTGGTGGCGATGCTGGGGTTGTATGCAGGGTTGACTCAGGGCCGCTGGCGACTGGCTGGTGTCACTCTTGGCTTGAGTATCGCCTGGTTTGTGGTCGCCGTATTTGTCGTTCAACCACAGTTTGCCGCCGGGGGAAATATTCAATTAGAACGCTATGCCTGGTTGGGAAATAGCCCCTCGGAGATGTTGGAAACGCTCGTTACCCAGCCCGACCTTGTCTTCAACCACCTCTGGTATCAGGCCGATCTACCCGACTACCTGGCCGCGCTGTTTTTCCCAACGGCATTTCTGGCGCTGTTCAGCCCTTTGACCTTGTTGCCGATGTTGCCTACGTTGGCCGTCAATCTTCTCAGTGGAAATCCCTTCACCTGGCGCTTGGAGGATTTTCATTACGGCGCTCCCCTGGCTCCTTTTCTGATGATCTCGACGATTTACGGCATCCGGCGAATTACTATGTGGGTAGTATTAGGAGTGCGGACTTCAGTCCGCCTTCCTCAAAAACGAGACGCATCCATATTGATTTTATTGCTCACTTTACTTCTTGTTATTTTCACCGGGGTCTACCATTATCATCGTGGCTATACCCCATTATCACACGCCTTCGTTTGGCCTGCGATTACGCCTCATCACCAGCAACTCAATGCCATTCTGGCTACGATTCCACCCGATACACCCCTCTTTGCCCAATCCAATCTGGCCCCTCACCTTTCCCACCGCCGGACCATCTATACCGATTTTGCCTACTTCACCGATCCCAACTTCCCGGCCCAGGAAACCGTGCAGGATGTTGTACTCGATATTACGACCTTTGAGAATTTCGGTGGCCTGCACCAATTTCTTCGACAAACGCTATTTGAGAGTGGTAACTACCAACTTGTGACGGCCCAAGACGGTATTCTTCACCTAACGGCGACGGACGACGGACGACGGACGACCGCTGGATACGATGATGTCAGTCTTCCGACTTCCTTCTACACGTTTACCCAACCCAATACCCCACCTGATTACAATCTACAAGTTGATTTTGGTGATAAGCTGCGCTTGCACGGTTACACCTTACACTTTAACCGGCAGGAGGAAATCCAGGTAACGGTTGATTTGGAACCCCTGCAACCCCTGGAGTCATTACAACCTGTCCTCTACCTACTTGATCCCGAAGGTCAACCAATAGGCGCAACCACCGATTTACAGCCAACCTTGGTCTGGTATCCGGTGGAACAGTGGTCTGTTGGGGAGGTGGTACGGGTTCGGTTCAATACGTTGCCCTGGTACACCCGCGAGACCCCAATCTATGGGCTGGCTTTAGGCGTAACAAGTGGTTCTGATGTTTGGAATGTGGGGCAAAGACTCCGGCCATCAATTAGCGACCCTACCAACCTTGCCACCCGTTTGCCCGCTGACGGCACCCTCATCGAGTTGGCCCAAATCAAACAGAAAGCAAACATGCCTCAAGGTGGCCCGCGCCACCGCCAATTTATCCCCCCGGTAATACCATTCGCCTTAGATACCAATTTCGACAATCAAATCAAACTCCTGGGCCACACCAATTACCAATTACCAATTACTAATAATCAATTAACAATTATCCTCTACTGGCAAGCCACAATCACCCCCGAACCTCTAACCCGCTTCGTGCAACTGGTCGGGCCGGATGGACGGGTATACGGCCAGCAGGATTCTGTGCCTGATTTTGGCAACTATCCGACCTCGCTCTGGCAGCCAGGGGAAGTAGTGGTCGATACGGTGACGTTTCCTATTGACAAAGAGCGGCCTGCGGGGAATTACACCCTCCATATCGGCCTGTACCGGCCAAATACCGGCGAGCGTTTGCTGTTGCAATCGGGGGCAGACCATGTGGAGATACCCGCGTCGGATTAGTTTTGAAGGCTGGGGTAGGTTACAATAATCAAAGTTTTGTAGGTTGGGTTAGATCACAATTTCGATGTAACCCAACCTACGATTCTTTCCCCTTAGACGTCCAACGCAGAGCATTGGAACGAGGTCAACAATTCCCAAAGAGTCCCAAGAAATCCACTAAAACCCCTAGAGACTGTAACAGCGCCAATGAAGCTTATCAACCATATTCTCCTTCTATTTTTCAATGTTTACCAGCCGGTGTATACTGCCTCGAATTGGTGGAACAAACTGTGGTGACTCAACAATCGAATAGTGTGGCCATCTCCAAAAAGGTGTGGTTGGCTCTGTGGCTGGTTATATTTGGCCTGCTTTTTGCCTGGCGTGCCCAAAATCTGGACGCCTTCGGCCTATCGAATGATGAAGGCGCTCACCTGATGTGGGCCAAACTGGCCGTAGATGGCTATCCCCTCTATAGCGAGACCCAAGCGGTCCAGGCTCCCTTGTTCATCGAGTCGATCGGATTAGCCCTTCGGCTGGCTGGCCCCTCGATTCAAACCGGGCGCTGGGTAACGTTAATCGCTTTTGCCCTCTTAGCCGTTGCCTTGAGCTGGCTGGCCCATCGTGTGGGTGGCTGGCCTGCCTCATTGATGGCCCTGGTGTTGTTGGGGATTTCTCCGCTGGTATTTACTTATTCCCGTTTCGTCATGGCCGAAATACCGGCCACGACTCTGGCTGTCGCGTCGGTGGCATTCCTGATTCTTTATGTGGACAAACGGGGTAGGGACGAGGCAACTCGGATTGAAGGTCTCGAAGCAAACAACCCAGGTTTCGAGTTGCTTCGCCCCTACTTTAAAAGAGGCTGGCTTATCGTCTCTGGGTTGATGTTGGGGCTAAGTTTTATCACCAAAGCGCTCTATCCCTTTGTGGTGATCCCGGTGGGCTTGCTATTGTGGATTCATCATACACGAGGGCAGACTACCGGCGTATTTGCTCGATTGTTATCGCTTCGTAAAGATTGGCAAGCCTTGATTGTTGACTCGCTGTTGTGGGGCATTGGGGTTACTCTGCCTGTGATAGCAGTCTTCTTTATTTATGACCCATCCGCCCTTTATGACCAACTGGTTGTCTTTCGGGGCGACTTGCGGGCGGCACTTCCCGGCTCACGGCTCGAAACCTGGGGGCAATTTGAGCTATTTTTCATGAGTCACTGGGGTTTTTGGTTATTGGCGTTTGGGGGTATAATGGCGACTGTTTTTCGGGTGATAGGTCAAAGCCGCATTGCGCGAGACGAATTATCAACACCGCCGACCTCAAGACGCTTGGCCCAACAAACAAGTCAGGCTGATGCTCTTTACTATCTTATTTGGATTGTGTGGTTAATGGCCGGGATGGCTCTGTTATGGTGGCATACACCCCTCTTTCCGCATCAGTTTATTGTCTTATTGCCGTCGCTTATCTTGCTGGCCACCGGAATGGTAACAAATTTTACTGTTTTGTGGTCACGGCAGCGACATAATGGTCTGGTTTTTTATGGGGGGAGTGTTATTCTCCTATTGGTTTTGCTTGGAGCCGCGGTTAATGTGCCATCAATGGTGGCGGCCAATCAAAAAACAGCGGCGATTGTCACGGGAGGACGAGAGCAAGAGGCGCTTCAACTTCTTGATGCCGTTTCCAATCCCGATGATTTTCTTATGGGGGATAGCCAACTGCTAATTTTCAAGGCGAACCGCCAGACGCCGCCGCCACTCGGTGATGTGGCTTTAGTTGCCATCCAGGCCGGACGCCAGACCTCGGCGAAGATGATTGATTTGACTCAAGCGTATCGGTCCCCGGCGGTGGTGCAATGGAGTTTGCGCCTGCCCTGGTTGTCCGAATATTTGGCCTGGATTGATGCGAATTATCTGGCACGCCGCATTTGGGACAACGACCACATCATCTATTTTGGGCAGCGTATCCCGGAAGGTCAGGCTATTCCCAATGAACGTGATGTCCGTTTGGGCGACTCGTTAGTGTTGCGGGGGTATGAACTTGGTCCAATTGTAGCCGGACAGGATGTGAACCTGAAGGTGTATTGGCAAACAAGTTCGCCGTTAGCAGACGATTATACGGTTTTTACCCAGTTGCTTGACAGTAGTGGGGCCTTAGTGGTAGGTCGGGACAGTCAACCGCTGGGAGGGTTCTTTCCCACCAGCCAGTGGCCGGAAAATGAAATCATCACCGACATGGTTCGATTGTCATTACCGGCTGATTTACCTGCCGGGGAGTACAGTTTGATTACCGGGATGTATCAGCTAGAAACCTTGGAGCGTTTGCCCGTATTGGATACGGGAAGCGACAACATAGTATTAACAACAGTTGAAATAGAGTAAACGAAGCATATTAGTAAACAACAATGCGTAACACACCATTACATACCAAAGGGTACCTTAGAGAATGGGCCATTATTGGCCTTTTTTCTTGTTTAACCGTTCTGATGCTTTATCCGCTCTCTATCCATCTTTCTACGATGGTTCCAGAACCAACTGACCCATTGTTAAATGCATGGCGCATGCAATGGAATACTCGAGCCTTTCTCAGCGGGCCGTCTGGAATTGCCAACTTATTTAATACCAATATCTTTTACCCTTTCCCGCTTACGCTTGCTTATAGTGAGCATTTTTTGATGATATCGGCCCAAGCCCTTCCTTTTCTTGTATTGGCAGATAGCCATTTATTTGGGATGAACCTGTCGGTTTTAGTTACATTTGTACTTTCCGGTTATGGGATGTACTTGCTGCTAACTGAATGGACCGGGAGACGTTGGGCGGGTTTGGTGGCAGGGGTGTTGTTTGCCTATTCGCCGCAGCGTTTCGGCCAACTGAATCATCTGGAATTGCTTGTTACCCAGTGGATGCCGTTGACCTTACTGGCTTTACACTGGACCCTTACCCGGCGCGGCTGGCGTTACTCGACCTTATTTATTCTATTTTTTAATCTGCAAGCCCTATCCGGGTTTCATTTCTCGTTCAATTTAGCCATTGCTTGTGTGCTATTAGCATTGGTCTATATGATTACCAAGCGTGTCTACTGGCGAGGTGGTTTGTGGGTAGCGGCAGGTGTCTCGATTTTAGTCACCTTGCTTTTTAACTGGCCTATCTGGCGAATGTATCTTCGGTTCAGTGATGTGATGGGAGCCATCCGTACCCCCGGCGAGGTTCGTATCTATAGTGCCGCTCTGACAGATTACGCGACGACAATTCCCCATAACTTGCTCTATGGCTGGACTTTTAATCACTGGCAATTGGAGAACCACCAAACTCAACCCTTAATGCCCGTCGGTATCGTTGGTTTTCTGTTAGCCGCAGTAGGGCTGGTTTCTCTATTTAAAAAGAAGCATAGCCTCCAATCTTCAGCAAAAAGTAAAGGTGATTCATCCAATACGCAACACGTAACACGCAACGCGTTTTCATCAACCTACACCAACCCGGTGATTATCTTTCTGTTTTTGCTTGCGGCTATCTCGCTTTTGCTCTCCTTTGGCCTTAATGAGAATGCCCTTGGCTCTACCTTGGCTCCCGTGTTGAAATATTCACCGTATTTTTGGTTATATGATAATGTCCTGTTCTTTCAAGGGATTCGTGTGCCTGGCCGGTTTGGAATTCTGGTTGTAGTCGGCTTAACAGGATTGGCTGGCTGGGGCGTGGCTCAATTACCAACCTTCGGCAAATCCAAAATCCAAAATCTAAAATCCAAAATCGTAATTGTTGGTCTGATTGCGCTCATTCTACTGGAGTTCTGGTCTGTGGGCTTAATCGGCCCTGAGTTTCCGGCAGGACAGGATATTCCCCAGGTGTATCATTGGTTACAAGACGAGACCTCACCTGATAGTGTGGCCTTGGAGTTGCCTTTCCAAGGGCCATCGGAATTCGTTTACGAATATTACTCATCCCATCACTGGCGGCATCTGGCGAATGGTGGTACCGGATTTACCCCACCTATCTATAAAGAGTTACGCCAATGGTTTAACAACTTTCCCGACCCCCGCTCGGTTGATATTATTCAGCAAATGGGCATAGATTTTGTGGTTCTGCATCCTGACTCTTACCACCCGAACGCCTGGCAGCGGGTCATGGATGAATTACCGCTCTACTTACCGGCCATCGAACAAGTACACCAGATTGATGAAGTTCTTGTTCTTCGCATAGCCAAACCGTTATGCCAGAGCCAAGCTGACTCGGTGAATGTTACGCTCGATTCAACTGATTTGGACGGATTGCCAAATGCGATGGCTGTGAAGTATCATAACGCTGGACCAGCCGCTTTTGTCGCCGATGTGCAGCAGCCTAGCCACTTAGTTTTTTCAGATGGAACGATGAGAAACTTCACAGAGCCGTTGGTGACTCCTGCCGGTGAAGTTCAATCGGTGATTGTTCCACTTAGAGATATGCAGAATGTAAATGATCTGATTGAGGCACAGCTAACTACACTTGAGCGGGTGGTTTCGGTGGAAAATAATCAGGCTCAAGCGCCAATAAACATTGATGCTGAAACACAATGGCAACCACTTGGCTTAAAGTACGCCGACGGACCGCAATTGATTGCTTATCATTTGAGCAATGAAACTCTAACACCTTGCTCATTATTAACGGTAGATCTACAATGGACAAACAGTCAGCCCGACGATTGGGCTGTCGTACAATTACTTGATCCTTTTGGCCGGATTGTAACTCAGGATATGACTCAACCCTGGTCTCGACCCTCCTCGCTTTCTCTTTCAAAGGGGGCACTTGATACGCACACATTGCCACTTATTGGCTCTTTACCGGCTGGGAAATATGGGCTGCGAGTCTTGGTTCAAACAGCCACTGGTGATGAGCGATTACCCATAACTGACGAAGGTGTTACCATTCCCAGTAACCAGATTCCTCCCTTGCCGGTTATTATTCAGCCAGCACCCCGTTCTTCTACCTTAGACAATGCTAAGACAAGCCTTGCCATTTTTGGCGATACCATTAGATTATTAGATGCTAAATTGGCCGAAAGCGAAGTCGGCGCAGGTGATTGGCTGCGCTTTTCGCTGGTCTGGCAGGTTGAACAACCCATCGATTCAAATTTGACCGTATTCACCCAACTAATTGGTCCTGATGGTCAAGTTTGGGGACAGCGAGATAACCAACCGGGTGGCGGTTGGTATGGCGTATCACTCTGGCAGCCTGGTCAGCCCGTGATTGATGACTATGCCTTTCAGATTCAACCCGATGCTCCTCCCGCCACTTATCGGCTGGTTGCCGGGTTGTATCACAGCGATACATTGGAACGATTGCCGGTGCAGGCTGGGGGCAATTTTGTGGAAATAGCCACCGTGCAAATCGGCAAATGAGTGAAGGGCGACGATGAGATTGCGCCTGATTTTACCTCCAATAGGCTACCTCTTGGTGGGTTTGCTAGCCACCTGGCCCTTGATGACACACTTGCAAGGGTGGGTTCCCGGTACAGGTGATTGGGGCCAGAACATGTGGGCCTTATGGTGGACTCGCCAGGCACTGCTTAACCTCAGCCAATCCCCCTTTTATACAAACTATCTCTTTTATCCCGAAGGCGTAACCCTGCTGTTTCATCCTTTGGATGTGTCGGATGGCCTGTTATCCATACCATTCTATGGTCTATTCGGCGGCGATGTTGCCTATAACCTGATGATTTTGCTTTCCTTTGTTTTAGGTGGGTGGGGGACTTACTTACTGGCACTCCACCTAATCGGACATCGAGGGGCCAGCTTTGTAGCCGGATTGGTATTTATTTTATCTCCCTACCACTTTTTACGGATTGATTTAGGCCATTTGAATTTATCAACCTTGCAGTGGATTCCCTTTTATGCTCTATTCCTATTTAAATTTGTGCGAAGCGGCTCCAAACACTCGGCGGCACTGGCTGTCTTTTTTTTGGTCTTCAATGCACTCAATTCTTGGTATTATGTTGTCTACTGTGGTTTATTTTCTCTAGCCGTTCTCTTTTGGCCTGAAAAAAAATTGCACCTGAACGATCCCATATACATACCGGACGACCTCCGTCATTCGTCATTCGTCAGTCGTCAATTGCTGAGTCGACTGACTCGCGTTGGCATAATTCTGGTTTCGGCGATGCTCATTCTTTCTCCATTACTAATCCCCATGCTCCGGCTGTTAGATACGACCATCTTGGTCGGGGCGCACAATCCGCTGCGGCACTCGGTTGATGCGCTTAGTTTTTGGGTACCTGGCCCGCCTTCTTTCTGGGCAAAATGGTTCGAGAATAGTTGGATTTCGTATGCAGCTCAAAACCGGGAGCCGGGAGCGTCGGCTTATTTGGGGTATACCGTATTAGGATTGAGTGTCATTGGTCTCTTTTGCCGTCAACGGCGGAGACAAACTATCTGGTGGTTGTTCATTGCTTTGGGTTTTGCTGTACTGGCCTTAGGACCACAACTTCAAATAAACGGGCAGATAACGAATGTATCGTTGCCCTATCAATGGTTAGCCAACCTTGTCTCTATCTTTTCTATTACGGGCATTCCAGGCCGATTTGTGGTTATGACCTCTCTGGCTTTGGCGATGTTGGTTGCCTACGGCCTAATCATATTAATCAATTGGCTGTCAAAGCATAAGATAATCCCGTCAGTCGTCAGTGGTCAGCCGTCGGCGGTCAATATAGCAATTTGTCTGGTTGTTGGGCTGTTGATCGGTCTCGAGTATCTCGCTATCCCCATCCGGTTAACTCGAACAGACCTGCCCGAATTTTATGATGTTGTCGCTTCCGATACAACACCCTATGCTATCTTGGATATTAAATGGGATGCCAACTTTCTAATGCATGCCCAAACCAGGCACGGCAAGCCATTGGTCGGTGGGTGGTTAGCCAGATTGCCGGAGCGTCAGGCTGCCTATTTAGAGCAAGATGGCCTGGACAAGGTATTCTTATATTTGCTATTGGAGCCGGAAGGAGTCACGTTGACCGATCCAGAGGTCATTCGTCCGGCTATTCAAACTGCGTTGGCCGAGCATAACGTGCGCTATATCATCGACCACAACGGTACAGCCGGGTCATGGTTAGAGCAGTTGGTGGGTTGGCCTGTAATATATAAAGAGGGTAATATGATAGTATATGGAAGTGTAGAGTGATAGATCAATGACTCAGTTCTCCGATGATAAGCCGTCCTCCGTCATCAACCGCTAAAGTTTGTGTCTCGACCGGAAAATGTTCGTCCGTATCTGGTAGCCACAAACCAAGGCGAATAGAAAAGGAGGTTTCAGCATTCAGAACGCTCTGCGGTAAGGGGATGATGTCGAGATGGGTAAGTTCAGGGGTCCAGGTTGTTGTAGGGCCTTCGCTTTTTACATCCCAGGCCCAGAGTTGGTGGTCGGCTTGAGCGACGATGTTACCCGCAGCGTCAACAAAATGGATAAAGACGGTATAATCCTTAACCGCAGGACGAGCCAAACGCCAGGCTGTGACAAGACCCTTACCCGTCTTTGCCTCCTCCGAAATTATGGCTACGGATTGATCCCCCGGATAGATGGGCGATGAGTCGATGAAGTACCCAACAAACTCAATTGTGCCATCGTCAAACCTGGCTTGGAATTGTTCTTGATTGTAAGGTAATGGCTCTACCTCATAAATTTCATAATCCCCTTGATGAAAAACGGGCTGAAAATATTGCGAATGCTGATATTTTTCGGGATGGCGCATGGCTTCTCGTTCGGCAGGTCCGACAAAAATGTAGTCAGCCCCCAGATTCTTGAACAATTGATAGCTCCTGACCGGTAAGCCATTGTCAAAGGCTTGCTGGCTCAGTTCCAGAGCCAGGGCCAGAGCTTGCACATCTTGATGAAATACAACAGCCTCTCCGGTAGAGAAACCAACGGGGCGACTCCCTAGCGATAGCTGAAAACGAGAGGCATTGCGATGTATCCGGTGTTGGACAACGGGGAAAGGTTTATCTTGAGCATGGGTTACTTCGGGCAATGCTCGTAATGTTTTGTATATATCG
>Ga0210124_1000283_pt1 | contig 27647 bp, 33 predicted proteins | sample Muzzi_PWC_D2_FD_185554 | JGI IMG/M metagenome (GOLD analysis project Ga0210124, IMG submission 185554) | Wetland microbial communities from San Francisco Bay, California, USA, that impact long-term carbon sequestration - Muzzi_PWC_D2 (SPAdes) | ecosystem: Environmental > Aquatic > Marine >... | reverse complement strand
TCTCTTCGGATTTGGCAGTCAGCATAATGACGTACACATCTGACTCGCGGCGCAACTGGGTAAGGACCTCGATGCCGTCCACACCGGGTAGCATTACATCGAGCACAATTAGATCCGGCTGTAAGGCTCGAGCCGCTTTTAGACCCCTGGGACCATCTGTGGCTGTGAGAACTTCGTAGCCTTCCTGACGCAAGTAAGCGGTGACCAGATTAATAATATTGGGTTCGTCATCAACCACCAATATTTTCACATTCGACATTACGGTCCTCACACGTTTAAAGAAAGCTCTGGACAACACATTTCCAAATACAAATGTTACGCTTATCGGTAAGGTTGTTAAAAAGCAAACCCCCGGCCTGATGACACCGGGGGCATTTGTCGAGCAGTTATTTATCCAATGATCCCGTCGCCCGCTACAGCCGGGTACGGCAACTTATTCGCCACCCATCTCTAGCAATTTTCCGTGCCAGGTGTGGGGAAAGACTTGTCCGGTGAAGCCGTTGACGCTGAGCATTCCCACGGTTTGACCATCCCGGTTGACGTGGAGGGTATAATAGCCGTAGAATGGGTCGGCGTGTTCATCGACGGTCAGGTTGGCTTGGGTAAAGTAGGTGTCTAGATAAGTCTGGGCCACCTCAACCGCCTGGTCGGGGGTGACCGTCATCTCGGTAGACGCATCGGTTGCACCAAATCCGCCCATCATCCTTCCCATTCCGTAGCCGCCATTACCCGGCATCATCTCGTATTTCAGGTTCCACATCATATTGGGTCCCATCTCCGGGTAAACACTTTTGGTAGTCGGGTCAATAAGCACTTCCATTACACCGATACCAGTGTCATTTTCGACAATTTGGGCATAGGCGTGGTTGTCAAAAATCATAATGTCATCCACTGCCAGGTTACTGTCGTTCAAAATAGCCAGGTAGGTGTTAAGTGTTTCAGTTGTTTCGGCCAGGGACAAAGGTTCGGTGGTGAAGAAGGGGTTGTTGCTATTTAGCATCATATTGCCCCCCATCATCCCATGCATGCCACCCCCCATCATCCACCCCGGTCCATATTGTTCGCCGCCATTGTTCTGGAAGTTACCCCGCATCCAACCGGGACCGAAGCCGAAGGGTGTTGTTTCGGTAGAATTCCGAGGATTGCCCATCATCCATCCCGGGCCGAAGCCGCCCATCATCCCACCGGGACCCTGGGCCAAGGCCGGAGCCACGGTCAGTAACCCCACCAACACGAGGATTACTAACCCGCTTCCAATTGCAATTAAAAACCATTGTTTTGAGGTATTCACTGTTATCTCCTTCTAACAAGAAAAGCTTGCACGTATTTTATAGCTGTTGGTTACTACAATCTTATCGCCTCCATATGAAGTTTGATTAACGATTGTGTAAAGTTTTGGTAAAGATAAGCTGAACGGCCAGTCAACAAATCGATCTTTACACAATCTTCATAAAACCTTCGTCATAACTTTAAACAAGCCTTCTATACTGTAGTCGATATCACAAGTAATAGGACACAACTTAAATGTAGGAGGTGCAATTATGATGGGCGGTGGAATGATGGATGGTGGCTTCGGTTACGGTCTTGGCAGTTTTGGCCTGATGGGCGGATTGATTGGCCTGCTGTTCAACATCGCCATTATCATTGGCGTTATTGTGTTAATTGTCTGGGCTGTGCAAAAGTTCAGCTCAGACAACGCGAGTTCAAAAGCTACTTCTGCTGCTCACCCCTTCTCGGCCCGTGAGATTCTGGATGTTCGCTATGCCAGGGGTGAGTTAACTCGTGAAGATTACCAAACGATGCTCCACGACGTTTTGCAAAGCTGATAGGTGCAAGGTTTGATACATCTAGAAAGGATAGAATGATGATGGGACTTGGTTTAATATGGATGCTACTGTTCTGGGTTGGCCTAATCGTTCTGGCCGTCTGGCTGGTTGGGTTACTATTTCCAGCAGCAAAAAAACAAAACACAGATGATAACACTTCGCTTTCCGCCGAAGAAATTCTTAAGATTCGTTATGCTCAAGGCGAGCTAACAGCCGAAGAATATCAAGAGATGTTAAGAACTATTCAACAGGAGCGAACCATATGAAACAACTCACTTTACTTGGGTTGGGTATTCTTTTGATCATTGGATTATCAGCCTGCAATGGCGTGATGGATAATTTAACCGGCTACAGGATGGAACCAAGGCAAGGTTCGGGACCGATGCGCGGTATGGGTATGGGGTCCAGTATGATGGCCCGTCACCATGCCACTATTCCCCAGGTGTATGCCGGGCTAACCAATCCGGTTCCATCCAATGAAGAATCTCTAGCACGCGGCGCAGAGATTTACAGTGCCAATTGTGCCGCCTGTCACGGCGATGGGGGGATGGGCGATGGCCCAGCAGCAGCCAATATCAATCCAGCCCCGGCACCCATAGCCCACACCAGCCTGATGTTAGGAGACAGCTATCTATTCTGGCGGATCAGCGAAGGGGGCGCAGGGGAGCCGTTTAATTCAACAATGCCCCCCTGGAAATCCATCCTGGATGAGCAAGCCCGGTGGGACGCAATTAACTATGTGCGGGCACTTGGCAGCGGACGGGTAAGTCCCAAAGAGGTTGTAGGTGGAGCCACCTTCGATCCGGCAGCGGAAAACACCATCCGAACTGAGATACTATCCCAGGCGGTGGAACAAAATGTACTGACCCAGGATGAAGCTGACCTATTCAATCAAGTTCATTCAGAAATGGATAGCCTGGCAGCAGCCAGCACATTTGAGTCGATGAGTGGTATGGGTGAAACAGAAGATACTTTACTGGCAGAACTGGTTGAAACGGGCAAAATCACCCAAACTAAAGCCGATGCCTTTAACAACATTCATGACAAGCTGGTTGAAGCCAACCTGATGGAGTAATGTGTAAATTTCTCTAGAAATCTCATAAACGTTAAACGACTTTATAGAAGGAGTCGTCATGACCCTACGGGACACCACAAAGAATGAAAATGGTGGGGGGACACCCCCCAAGCCCCCCGGTCTGCGACGCTATTTACAGAGGAGAGACTTATGGAAAAGAAACGTCATCGCAAAAAAACAAGAAAATCGCCACCAAGACGCCAATTTCCGTGGATGTGGCTAGCCGTGGCGAGTGCAGTGCTACTGGTTGTCGGTGGTCTGGGTCTGATCTGGGCATCGTCCAGCTCTACGGTTGTCACATTAGACGTTACGCCGGAGGTGGTCGGTGCGCCCCGGCTGGCCGTTGATCAGGAAGTTATCGATGAAGGCTATGTTAAGCTCGATAATACCATTCGCACTACCTTCCGCTTGAGAAATGTTGGCGACCAGCCCCTGCACATTCTGGGGGAACCTGCCGTAGAACTGGTGGAGGGATGCTGACCGCCGCAGGCTGTCGTCGGTTCGACGACACTCAAGCCTGGTCAGGAAACCACCTTGACGATGGATTACATGATGCACGCCGGGATGGACGGTCCGCACCGCTTTGATGTTCACCTCCGTACTAACGATCCATCTGAACCGGAGAAGTTATTAATTGCCAAGTCGGACTGGGGGCCATAATAATGAACTCTCGCCTTCCTATATTAATGATATTACTCCTTTTGACGTTGGTTTCAATTGTGAGTGGGTGTGTTGGCGCACCTGAGACCGCCCAGGTAGAGTTGACGCTAGGCCCCGAATCGGCGCTGCCGAATTTCCTCCAGGATGCGCCGGTGGAGGTGAAAGAAGTCTATCGATTCGCCCTTGCTAACCCAGACATATTAAGCAAAATGCCGTGCTATTGTGGGTGCGGAGCCATGGGGCATCAGAACAACTTACAATGCTACATTAAGGAAGTTCGGGCTGATGGGTCTATCGAGTTTGAACCTCATGCCTATGGTTGAAGCACCTGTACCAACATCACGCGTGACGTGATGCGATTGATGCGCGAGGGTAGAGAACTAACAGAGATTCGGGCCTATATCGACGCTGAATACAGTAAATATGGATCACCAACTGATACAGAGCCTATTCAAGAAAGCAATTTTAGCCCGAGTGGGCCAAATGCGCCAGATGCATCAGGCTCTTTGCCAGCCAATGCGCCGCAAGAAGGGACGACCAGTTCATGCGAACAAACCGGCGAGCTGAGTTCGTGTCAGGATAACTGATAATAAAAACTTTAATGGAGTTTCAATATGTTCATCAAGCGTTATCTTCTATCAGTAGTTCTAATATTCATCGCCCTATTAATCGCTGGTTGCGGGGGGAGTAATGCCTCTATTGTATCTCAATCTACCTCTGAAGATATTTTTAGTTTGCCGAGAAACGATAAGGGCTACATTGATATTTCCGTCGATCAGTTAACGCCTGCAATGGCTAACAAAGACTTCACCCTGGTCAATGTTCACATTCCCTATGCCGGTGAACTTCCGCAAACCGATGCTTCTATTCCTTTTAACGAAATCGAAGCCAACCTCGGTCAGCTTCCCATCAACAAAGATGCTCGAATTGTTGTTTATTGCCGTAGCGGAAATATGAGCGCTCAGGCTTCCGAAACATTAGTCAACCTGGGTTATACCAACGTAGTTGATGTCAATGGAGGGATGGTAGCCTGGCAAGTCGCCGGAAATGAACTTATCACGAAGCAGTGAAATATTCAACTTGACTAAGACCCGCTTGGTGAGCGCCATCGAAACCTTGCTTCAGGAATGAGGTAATTTAGAAACCAAAATATTCTCATCATTGTGTTGAAATCTTGTTGTTGATACAGGGCCTTGACTACTACTTGATGATCAGCGAGACTCACCTAGGGAAAGTCTCGCTGATTTTTTTGCCTCACAATGTTGACAGGCCAAAAGAATTATCCTAACCTATGTCAGAATTAATCCCGACTTCCAGACCTGACAATTCTGGATCAGAATAAAAACATTTTGGGAGGATTGTTTGATGAAGAAAATTCTTGGACTGTTCTTTTGGTTGGTTTTACTTAGCCTATGGCTGACCGCTTGCGGCAGTGACGCACCGCTCTTGGCCGAACCGGACGAACCGACAGTGGTCTATGTTTACACCGATGGCTGACCGCCATGAGCGCAGATGGCCCCCATCGTGGATGGGATTGAAGAGCAGTACGGTGAGCAAATTGTCGTCAAACGAGTCAATGCAGAGGTAGGCGACGGGCCGGAGATTGTTAAGGCTTATCGCATTCCGGGGCATCCGACCACGCTTATTTTTGATAAAGAAGGCAGTGAAGTGCAACGTCTGTTCGGTCCGCAATCGACAGAAGTTGTTGAAGAAGCAGTACGAAGAGTGCTGCCGTAAGCCCTGCAAAGAGTTAACCGATGTCCACTCACGCGCCAACCCGGCTCATTATTTTAGCTTCAGCCCCCCTCTACCAAGCGGCCTGGCAGGCTTTGCTTTCTGAGCAGCCCGACATCGTCGTCGCTGGTGTGATTAGCGATATTTCTAATGCGTCAGATTTTCTGCAATCGGATCGACCGACCACCCTGTTCATTGACCATTCCCCACCGCTTTCCTCGTTAGCTCAACAACTAAAAACAATAGCCCCTAATTCTGGCCTATTGTTTCTGGTCGATTCGTATGATCTCGACCAGATTTTGCCGCTGTTACAGGCTGGAGCCACCGGCTGTATCTCCCGAGACGAGCCGGTGGCTGAACTGGCTCGAGCCATCATCGCCGTTGGACGTGGTGAGATAGCCCTGCCACCTTCTATCGCCGCCCGTGCTTTAGCTTCTTTAGCCCGCGGCAAGTCCGCAACAGGCGATTTGATTGAACTTCTCTCGGAAAGAGAGGTCGAGGTACTGCAACTATTGGCCCAAGGGATGACCAACAAAGATATTGCTCAAACCCTTATCCTCAGCGTTCGTACCGTTGAAGCCCACCTGCGTAATATTTTTGGCAAGTTAGGCGTCCGTTCGCGCACTGAAGCTGCGCTATGGGCAACCAAACACGGCTATAGGCCACAAGAATAGGTGATTCCACCTATCAAGCTAACCGTAGTTCCGCCGTAGAATGCTCTTTGTTCTCCTTGTATAATCGTTATACAGAATTGAGAAAGAATGTAATCATGCAAGCAGAGCCCGAATCAACATCATCAACCAGAGTAGCCGTGTTGGGCACACTGGCCGAGTTCCACCGCGAACCAATCCCCTATGACCTGGAAGCATTGATTCAACTGGTGGCTAACTTAAAGCCCGATTTTGTCTGTCTGGAAATGACGCCGGAGCAGTGGCAGCAACAAGATTTTGGCAACTTGCCACCGGAGTATCGGGAGGCGTTGCTACCGCTGGCCTACCAAACGGATATGGTGGTTGTGCCCATCGCCGAAGCCCGACCCCCGGCTGAACCCACCGCTTCCGGCTGGCGAGGCTGGCTCATGGGGCTCTGCCGCAAAGGATTAGCCTCCATTCAACGCACCGCCCCCAACGCGGCTGCGGTTAATCAGGGTTGGCGGCACGATTTAGCCAATGTACTGTACCACTTGATTGCCTGGCTGGCCGGGGGACAGGTCAAAAAAGAATGGCAGATGCATCGCCACCATTTGGCTCACCAGGTCTTAGAATTGGCCCGGCGTGACCCTGGACGGCGTATCCTGGTGGTGGTCAATGTGCGGCATTGTCATCATATTCGTCCTGACCTTAGAAAGTATCCCGATCTTGAAGTTGTACAATTTTCAGCGTTATGAAATTCAACCCGCATCCTAAGCGGTTTCATCAGAAAGGATTAAATAATGACACACTCACATACAATGGATGATCATCACAGCGGCCATCAAATGGCTGCTGATACAAACCAACATCAAACCCACAGCGCCGACCACCACGGTGGCCATGGCGTGGACCATACCGGCCACGAGTTAATGTTTCGTAACCGCTTCTGGGTCTGCTTGGTGCTATCGATACCGGTATTACTATATAGCCCGGCCTTACAAGGCTGGCTCAATTTCTCTATGCCCACCTTTCCCGGCAGCCAGTGGATTACGCCCCTCTTTGCCATTATCGTTTTTCTATATGGCGGGATACCCTTTTTACAAATGGCCGTGCCCGAAGTACAAAATCGGCAGCCGGGGATGATGACTCTGATCTCCCTGGCAATAAGTGTGGCCTTTGTTTACAGTGTGGCGACTCTCTTTATTCCGTTGGGCGAAAGCTTCTTCTGGGAACTGGTCACGCTGATTGACGTGATGCTGTTGGGTCACTGGCTAGAGATGCGCAGTGTGCGCCAGGCCTCCGGTGCCTTAGATGAACTGGCCAAACTGATGCCCGACACCGCCGAGCGCATCACCGACGACGGCAGCACCGAAGAGATCACAGTGGCAGAACTTCGCACTGACGATAAAATTCTGGTGCGACCTGGGGCCAGCGTCCCCGCCGATGGCGAGGTCATCGAAGGGCAATCAGACGTGAATGAGGCGATGATTACCGGCGAGTCGAAGCCGGTTAAGAAAACGTCGGGTGACAAGGTGATTGGTGGCACGGTGAACGGCGACGGCAGCCTGCGCGTGCGAGTCACCGCCACCGGCGATGAAACCGCATTGGCCGGTATTATGCGGCTGGTCGATGAAGCGCAGAAGAGCAAATCGCGTACCCAGTTACTGGCCGACAAAGCGTCGGCCTGGCTCTTTTATCTGGCGATTGGGGTAGCCATATTAACCGCCATTGCCTGGACCCTTGCCGTGGGTTTGGAATTGGAGGTGTTGAAACGGGTCGTGACTGTGTTAGTTATCGCCTGCCCCCACGCGCTGGGGCTGGCCATTCCCCTGGTGGTGGCGATCTCCACCTCGCTCTCAGCCCGCAACGGTATTTTGGTACGGGACCGGCTGGCCCTGGAGTCAGCCCGCAATCTCGATACGATCATCTTCGACAAAACCGGCACTTTGACCAAGGGTGAACAAGGTGTAGTTGGTATTGCTACGACAGACGGTCATAAGGATGAGGACGCTTTGGCCTTGACCGCCGCCATCGAGGGTGACTCGGAGCATATGATTGCCAGAAGCATTCGTCAGGCTGCCAAAGAGAGGAGATTGTCACTGCCTAAAGTGAGCGATTTCGAAGCCATCAAGGGGCATGGCGTGCAGGCTCAAAACAACGGTCACAAAGTGTACGTGGGCGGACCAAACCTTCTCAAAAAACTAGAGGTTGAATTGCCAGACAGGTTGACCCAATTTGCCGAGGAGGCCGGCCGGAAAGGACAAGCGGTGGTTTACTTGATTGAAGAGGAGCAACCTGTGTCGGCCTTTGCTCTGGCCGATGTTATCCGGCCTGAGAGCAAGCAGGCCATCCAACGGCTGCATGAGCTGGGTATTGAGGTGGCGATGCTGACCGGCGACAGCCAAGCCGTGGCTAAAGCCGTCGCTGAGGAACTGGAGATCGATACCTACTTTGCCGAAGTGCTGCCGGAAGACAAAGATAAAAAGGTAGCCGAGTTACAGGGACAAAATAAAATTGTGGCAATGGTCGGTGATGGGGTAAACGATGCTCCCGCCCTGACCCGAGCCGATATCGGGATTGCTATTGGTAGTGGGACAGATGTCGCGGTCGAGTCGGCGGGTATCATTTTGGTGCAGAGCAATCCACTGGACGTGGTCAAGATCATCGAGTTGAGCCGGGCCAGTTACAGCAAGATGGTCCAGAACTTAATCTGGGCCACTGGCTACAATCTTGTTGCGCTGCCGCTGGCCGCCGGGGTGCTGGCGCCCATTGGTATTTTGCTATCACCGGCAGTGGGAGCTTTGTTTATGTCACTGAGTACGGTTATTGTGGCCCTTAACGCTCAACTACTGCGCCGAATCCAGCTCGCTTAAGCAGAACTGGTTTAAAGATTGTCAAATGCTGAGTAAATATAGGTGAAAATCTGTTGGAACCTGAAAAAAGCGTTGTGTATAACGGATAACAAACACAACGCTTTCTTGTTGCACCAAAATAGGTGATTCCACCTATGGCGACACCTGTAATTTCACCGTAGTTCCAGAGGATCAAGTGTCATATAATAGAATTAAGAACCTGAAAGATACCTAAGCATTGTGGATTAACTCGCAATAATGGGGGATCGCCACGTGACTAACAATTGGAACAATCTTGAAGAAAAAGGCTGGATAACGAGGGCTAAAAACGGTGATGACCATGCCTTTAGCAAAATCATCAAAAAATACCGACAACCTGTTTTCAATTTCTGCTATCTCCGGCTGGCCAACGTTACAGAAGCCGAGGATGCGACCCAAGAGATTCTTATTCGGGTTTATTGCAAGTTAAATACCTATGAGGAAACTCGCGGCAAGTTTTCAACCTGGCTTTTTTCAATTGCCAGCAATTACTGCACCGACAAGTTGCGACAACATCGTTCCCAGCCGTTTTTATGGGATGACTTGCCTTTTTTGTCTCACTTTGAAGCTAGAGAAACATTTCAACCGGAAAAGGTTTTGCTAAGGTCAGAAACCGTCCAACAAGCCCATGACCTGCTCAATACATTGCCGCCGGACTATCGAACAGTTATTATCTTGAAATACTGGCACGCTCGATCTTACCAGGATATTGCCCAAACGCTTAATACAACAGTCAGCGCCATTAAAAGCAAACTCTTTAGAGCCCGACGTAAAATGGCTCAGGCTGTTGCCTGATGAATATAAATGCTAACTGCCTTGGTATGTGTGGTGCAAATAGCAATCTCTGGAGTTATAAGTGACTTACCTGGCCTTTCGTAATCTATTCCAACAGAAATTTCGGTTAGCCCTCAGTATCGGTGGGGTGACCCTGGCTATGATGCTGATTGTGCTGCTTAACGGATTCCTGGCCGGTATTTATGTGCAGGTGACCGCTTATCTGGAGAACACCCCTGCCGACCTGATTGTAGCCCAGGATGGCGTCACTAACCTGCTCAGCGCCACCTCACTGCTGCCACCCAATACCGAGGATTTGACCCGGGGCGTGCCTGGTGTGGATCAACTCATCCCTATCGTTTCTCAATTTATCATTATGGATATTCACGATGAGAAAGTGGTGGCCTATATGATCGGGTATGACCCCGAGGCAGGCGGCGGTCCCTGGATGCTCAAAGCTGGCCGTCCGCCAGAAGATGATGATGAGGTAGTTCTGGATTGGATGATAGCCGACACGCATGGCTTTGACCTGGGCGATACCATCGAAATATTGGATGAGGATTTTACCGTAGTTGGGCTGAGCGATGGTACCAACTCCTGGATGACCAGCTTCTTCTTTATCGAGAAACGAGCCGCCGAACGGCTATTGCTGGCTCCCGATAGCACCAGCTTTTTGCTGCTAACGCTCGAACCAGATGCAGACCTGATCAGCGTTGAAACCCGATTGCGTCGGCGGCTGCGTGACGTCGAAATTTTACCCGCAGCAGTGGTCAAGCAAAACGATCTCGACCTGTTAGTGCAGATATTTGCCATTCCGTTGCAGATGATGGTGGCTATTGCCTTTGCCGTGGGCGCGGCTATTCTGGGTATGATTATTTATACAGCCACGGTGGAACGGGTACGTGAGTACGGAGTCTTGAAGGCGGTGGGGGCCAAAAACCATCACCTCTACTGGTTGGTGGCCCAGCAAGGACTATTTACGGCCCTGGTGGGCGCGGGTCTGGGCATCGGACTGGCCTGGGCGGTAGGGCAATGGGTGATGGCGGTTTCGCCCGAATTCCTGGTCATCCTCCAACCCGACTCAACCCTGACCATTCTACTGACGGGCCTGGTGATGGGGCTGCTGGCCGCGCTGCTTCCGGCCCGTTATGTGGGTGGCCTGGATCCGGCACGGGTCTTTAGAAAATAGACGAGATAAAACGATGTTCTACCTAGCATGGCGTAATTTATGGCAAAGTAAAACCCAATTCATGATGGGTGTGGGCGGTGTGGCTTTAGCTCTGGTGCTGATGCTGGCCCTGGATGCCTTGCTGGCCGGTTCCGAAGAAGACCTGACTGCCTACATCATCCAATCCGGGGCCGATGTATTTGTGGCCCAAGAAGGGGTCAAGAATATGCATATGGCGGCTTCGGCCATCACCTGGCGCGACCTGCGTATTGCCTCTCATGCCGAAGGCGTGGCCAGCGCTAGTCCCATCTTATACACCACTACCGTTATCGAAACCGACCGGGCCGATGTCCTGTCATATATCATCGGCTTTGATCCCACCGAACCGTTGGGTGGGCCACAAAAACTGCTGGCCGGTACGACTCGCTTAAAAGAGGATGAGATTATTATCGATGAAGCCGTAGCCCGCAGCCAGGATTTGAACTTGGGCGACACAATCGACATTTTTGGCGACACTTTCACTATTGTCGGCATGACCAAGGGTTTGACCAACATCATCAACAGCGTCACCTTTATTCGGCTTGAGGATTTTCAAAAACTGCGGGGAGATGAAGCTGTGAGCTACGCCCTGCTCAAGGTGAAGCCCAGTTACGACCCACGCGAAGTTGCCCAGATCATCACTGCTCGCAACCCCGATGGTGTGCTAGCCTTAACCCAGGACGATTTTGCCGGTGAGGAAAAGCAAATTATCAAAGATATGAGCATCGAAGTACTCAACCTGATGAATGCTTCGGGTCTGCTCATCGGTCTGGCCGTGACAGCCCTGACCGTCTACACTAGCACCTTGCACAAACGGCGCGAGTATGCGGTTCTCAAAGCAATTGGGGCCAACAACCGACATCTGTACAGGGTGGTTATCTCCCAGGCATTTTTGAGCCTGGTCATTGGCGCTGCTCTGGCTATTGGCCTGGTCTGGCTAATGGGCCTGGTGCTGCCTCAGTTCATCGCCGGTTTTAATTTGGCACTGAGCAGGGAGAGTATGCTGCGGGTGCTGCTGGCCTCGCTGTTCATCGGGGTCATCGCCGCCCTGGTTCCTACCTGGCAGGTAGCCCGGCTGGACCCGGCCCGTGTGTTTAGAGATTAGAAATCGAACATATCTATGTGCGAAAATATTTGCATAGGAAAAGATCATGACTGAACTGATTATGAATGTAGAAAACGTCACCCGGCACTTTGGCAGCGGCCTAACCGAAGTGATAGCCGTGCGGGATGTGTCATTAACCGTTGCGCCCGGCGAAGTGGTATTGATTATGGGACCGTCGGGCAGTGGCAAAACCACCCTGCTCTCTATGCTGGGTGGGCTGCTAAAACCATCCAATGGACGCATCCAAATTGATAGTGACGAAATTAGCGCAATGAATGAACGACATTTGCCAGAGGTGCGACTGCGGCATATCGGTTTCATATTTCAAGATTTCAACCTGCTGTCAGCCTTGTCGGTGCTGGACAATGTGGCGATGGTGGCCCAACTGGACGGGCTATCCCGGCGGCAGGCCCGGAAACGAGCCAAACCACTATTGGAGCAGTTGGGATTGGGACATCGCTTGAGCTTTCTACCTGAAAAGCTGTCAGGTGGAGAAAAACAGCGGGTCGCCATTGCCCGTGCATTAGTCAACAAGCCTGACTTAATTCTGGCCGATGAGCCAACCGCCAATCTGGACAGTCACCACGGTCACGAAATCATGCGCCTATTGCGACGGATTGCCAAGGAGGAAAATCGGGGGGTGATCATTGTCAGCCACGACCAACGTATCAAAGATGTAGCCGACCGTATATTGTGGCTGGAAGATGGTCAATTTAAAGATGTGGTTGAAATGGCTATTGACCCTGTCTGCGGTATGTCGGTTGATAGAGAAGAAGCCCCGGCCCAGGCGAAATATGACGGGCAAATTTTCTACTTTTGCGCTCGTGGCTGCCGCGATGAGTTTCTGGAGATGCCGGAGCGATTTTTGAAAGAAATGACACCATCAACAATGTAAGCGGCGGTTTCGTGGGCTAAGTATGATCTGTTGGTCAAAAATGCTTCTCCCCGTTCTGATTTTGTGGTATACTTTTTACCAAGCTGGCATGGTGGAGACGCGCCATCATAAAGCCTCTTCCAAATTGCCCGAACACCAAGTTAGTCACAGAGCACTTCCATTCTCTCTCGTCGGCCGTTGCCACACAATTTGAGCGTCAGTTTTCTTTTCCGCATAATTCTAGTCCTTAAGAAATCAATATACCTAAGATGACTCTTGCCTGGCATTTTCAAGGCACAGTCACAAAGTATTTTATATGGAAGCATTAAACATAGCCCATTCAATCTTAATGACGATCACAACGTCTGTAGCAGTTGCTATCTTTTTAGGATTAGCAATCTGGGTAATCACGCGCAATTCGCACCAACCCAATAGTTGGATTTTTAGCGTATTGTGCCTAGCTATAGCTACTTTTTACTTTAGTAGTCTATTTATGATCCCGGAGCCTGAGTTCTCCAGTTCCATTTCGAGTTTTTTTCTGTATGTGAAATGGGTGGCTATTGCACTCAGCCCCGCCCTTTACTTACACTTAGTATCTTTCTATTTCCTCTTTACCTGGCAACAATACAGGTCTTGGATATTGCTACCATCATATTTCCTCAGCGCTGGTTTGGCCTCCTTGATCTTGTTTACCAATCTTGTAGTAGCCGATCTGCATCATCATTCCGACCCGCACATTATCGGCCCGACACCCGGACCACTCATGCCCCTTCTGGCTGGGTTTTTCTTGGTACACGTAATGAGTATCGCTGTTGGCCTTATCGTCAGCTATCGAGTGACCCGAGCTCCTTCTATCCGGCACCAAATCCTTTATCTAATCGCGCCCACTGGCTTAGTTCTCTTGAGCAGTGCAATCCACTGGGTCATCATCATTCAAGATGCTGATCAATTTCCTCACGAAATACCTGATGTATTATTAATTCTGGCCGCTTTCTTTTATGTTAGAGCTGTCATTCACTATGGTTCGTTTGTTGGGCGACCTCTAACTCGAAGAAGATTGTTCTATTCAATACTGGCTTCCCTGGCCGGGTTGTCCGCACTGTATCTAACCTTGGCTTTGGATCGGTGGCTGATGGCCTACACCCACTTCCCCTTTCCACCGACAACCGGTATTTTGGTAATAACGTTGATAACCAGCTTCCCAGCCGCCAGTCGCTGGATTATAAGAAAGCTGGATGGATTACTCTTTCGATCCGAAGCCCAAGAGCGAGAGCTAACCTATCATCTGGCCGGTGCCTTGGTTGAGATACCTGACCCCGAACGATTAGAAGTCGAATTGCTGGATACGCTTTGTACAATTTTGAATGTCCGCAATGGATATGTGGCGCTTTCCAAACCGGAATTGTCACCGGATAAATTAGCTGTACATGTTGTCCACGGAGATTTGGCGCTGCAACTAGGCAGCTTAGTGCACCGACCTTCGCAACGTAGTCTGGGAAAGGTACCACAACTGGTTTCAACTTTCAGTCCCCAGTTAAGGTCAATGCCAGGCTGGCAAGATATCATCCTATTTTGTCCGCTAACCATCGACCAGGATATTGATGGTGTGCTTGCCCTGGGTGAGAAGCAAGACGGCACGCCCTTCACCTCACAAGAAATTACTCTATGTGCTGAGCTTGCCAAACACTTGAATAACGTTGGTCGGATGATACGTCTACGTGACCAGCGTAACCATTGGCTTGAGGCAGCACGTGAGCAGGAAGAGGCCCTGCGAGAACTGAGCGAAGTGGTGATTTCCTCAACACGTCAGACGTTATCTGTTTGGAAGGACAAAGATGTACCACTAAAGATACGGATTCTGGGCCCCCTACAAGTTAGCCGAAATGGACAAATTGTACCGGAAACGACCTGGGGTAGTGAGAAGGCCAAAGCTTTGCTGGCTTACTTGCTTTGGAAAAGTCCCACTGGAGTGACGCGCGAGGAACTCTCACGGGCACTGTGGCCTGATCGCCTGTTTGAGGAAACTGCCAATGTTTTCCATGTTACTTTACATCGCCTGCGACGAGTACTCCAGCCACAAGCCGGTCGCGATTGTATTTCGGATTATATCCGGCACGACCGGGGACGGTACTGCTTCAACATGGACACCCCCCATTGGTTAGATGTTACAGCATTTCAGGAGTTTGCAAGTCACGACGATCCGATAGCCCTAGAAACTGCTGTGCAACTCTACCGGGGTAGCTACTTGGAAGATGTGGCCTGGGCTTTACCTCCAGACGTTGAAGCACAGCAACGGCAGTTGGAGCAGTTGTACGCAGATATTCTTCGGCGGCTGGCAGCCCAGGCCAAAGGTCGAGAAACAACAATTTATTTGGAAAAACTCATTGCCGTCGAACCGGCTGACGAAACGGCCTATCGTGCCTTGGTTTTGGGTTATCTCGCCCAGGGGCGGCGCGACCTGGCTCGGAGGCAAATTGCAAGATGGCAACAAGCTTTAGTTGAGCTAGAGTTGGAACCAACCGTAGAAGTGAGGGCGTTATGGCACAAGGTGGGGTTTAAAACCGGCCATTAACATAATAAAGTTATAAAATGGTTATAATATTCAGAAAAACGGCTGGTGGGCCCTAAAAAGGTCCGCCATTTAAGTTTTAGGTAAGTGCTGTATAGTATTATGGTATGGTCTAAGTATGTGATTGCAGCTAACTGGCTACTGACAAGTCTTGGACAAGCCAAACTTGATGCCCACGATAAACAAATTGGACTATGCAGCAATACACCAATGCGTCCAGGCAATGGAGCCCCGATGCTTGGAGCCAACTTAAGAGGCCCTTGTTTCGGCGACGGTTACCCTTTTTGGTGACAATCTTCCTGACTGTCACCACATTGGCCTGTGGTTTTATCGAAACGAGTTCTCGATCAGCCTCAGGCCGTATTGTTCTAACCCGCTTACCAACACTCACCCGAACCCCTTTGCCAACCCTCACCCCAACGTCTATTTCGACCCCTGTCGCTATCGCAGCAGAATCCCTTGAAACCGCCCCAACGCTGGCTTCACAACCGGAAAGCGTACTGGTCGCGCCGAACGTCTCCGCTTCTTCCTCGGCTTCCGTGCTGGCCGATACGTCTGCAGATGTTTCTACCATGCCTGTTATGTCGGGGGGCAACAACGATACAGGCATTACTGATGCATCTGACTCAAGTGTCCCTTTGGATGCCTCTTCGGTACCTGCCGACACCCCGACCAGCACTCCTACCGTCACACCTACGAAAACGCCTGTGCCAACTAGCACTCCTATGGAGACCCCTCTACCCACTAGCACACCAACACCTACCACCATACCCACACCACTTCCCAAAGATTGGTTATTTAATGCGGTACAAATATACCCTGACCCAGACAAAGGCCGACTGTTACTCTATGGCAACTTGGTCAACAATACGGAACTTCCGCAGGAGATTATTTCCATTGTCGGTGCATTCCTTGATGACCAAGGTGAGGTTATCGCCAGTACAGGCCTTGCCGATGCCTACTGGCCTGGCTTTGTTGTGTCGCCAGGTGGCAGCATGCCGTTTGAGTTAAAGGTCAAGGGTATTGAGAATGCAGCCGACTACACCTTAAGTGTTGAGGCTGAACCTAATGGTGACGTGCCGCGCGAGAACTTCGAATTTTCAGATCTGAAGCCAGACCAAGACGGGGATGACTATTGTGTTGAAGGGGAATTTAAAAACCCTGGCAGTGGATTGCGAGACTATCTTGTACTTACAGCTGTGCTTTTTAATGGCCAGGATAATGTGGTCAACTTTGGTCATTACTCCGTGTACTATCCCGAAGGTGTAGAAGCAGACCCGGATTTTGAGTTTGACCTCTGTGCCGATTCATTTGATCAAGAAGTAACTCGCTTCGAGTTACAAGCCTGGGGACTGTAGAGATATCAGAAGGCAGAAAAAGGGAGGTGATTTTGCCGTATAAATAACGAATGATAGCTGCTTCAGCATTACCCAAACCGGCATGTCACTTTATGGGTTGGGTAGCCCACAAAAAATCAATGGAAGGGGGTGATGATATAAGGAAGATAACTCAGATTGAAGTAGCTATTTTACCAACAATCACAAAACACATAATCAAAAAATGATAAGAATAAGGAGAGAAAAATCAATGCAATACCTCAATATTAATTCAAAATTAAAATTCATACTTATCGCCGTGCTACTGCTTGGGGTGACGATGGTTCCGATGTCGGTATTTGCCGGCCACGGTGGGAGTACGTCACCGGAACTCAATGTAGTAGGGCAGCTAGACCTGAATCTACCAGGCGAAAATGTCACCGACGTTTGGGCCTACGGTAATTACGCCTACCTGGGCACTTTTGACGATATTGTCTGTTCGCTCGATTTCACAGGGGTTCATATTGTGGATATCTCTGATCCCTCCGACCCGGAAAAAGTTGCCTTCATTCCGGCTAAGCCAGGCACACGAAATAATGATGTCAAGGTCGCCCACCTTGAAACCGAGCACTTCACCGGCGAAATACTGGTAGCTTCCAATGAGCCCTGCGGATCGCCATTCCTCCCACGTGTACATTCGAATGGAGTTGGTTCACCACCAGGACAGGGCGGCGTGGCAATCTGGGATGTGACCAACCCAACCAAGCCAAAGGCGCTGAAGCAAAATTATCTAGATTTCCCTGTCCATAACACCTACATCTATCAGCAAGGCAGTAACGCCTACATGCTGGTGGTGGACGACGTGAACGTTCAGGATGTCCATATTGTGGATCTCACCAAGCCACAATCGCCGCAAGAGATCGCGGTCACCGGTCAACTCGACTGGCCCGAGAACGACAACATCGGCGTCGGTGAGGTGTTCCTGCACGACGTCTGGGTCCAGGACACCGGTGGCACCATCATCGCCTACCTGTCGTACTGGGACGCCGGACTCGTGCTGCTCGACGTGACCGACCCGGCCAACCCGGTTTTCCTGGGCGACAGCGAGTACCTGACCCCCGACCCGTTGTCGGGTGAGGCACCCGAGGGCAACTCGCACGTAGCAGTGCCCAACTTCGACGGGACGCGCGTTCTCATGGGCGACGAGGACTTCGCCGCCGGTCAGTTGACGAAATTCGAGTTCGACGGCACCCCGTACCTGGCCGCCGAGGGCGGGTTCACGCCGCCGGTGTTCGCCCCGCCCTTCAACGGCGCGTTCAGCGACCCGGTGCATTGGACCGGCGGTGACGGCTGCACCACAGGTGCGTTCGATCGCGCCGCCGTCGGTAGCGAGGTCGCGCTCATCCAACGGGGGACGTGCTTCTTCTCGACGAAGGCCGCCAACGCCCAGGCGTTGGGCTACTCAGGTTTCATCGTGGCCAACAACGTTGGGGATGGGCTGATCAGTATGTCCGCCGGCACGGCCGACGTGATCACGATCCCTGGCTTCTTCGTTGGGCAGTCGACCGGCGAGATCATGAAGGGTGTTCCGGGTGGTATCGTCGACGTCGAGGCCATCTTCGACGGCTACGGCTACCTTCGGCTGCTCGACGTAACCGACCCCAGCAACATCGTCGAGCTCGACCAGTTCGCCACGGAGAACGTGTTCACCAACCCACCGCTACCAGGCGACCGGACAATGCACAACGTGGTGGTCGATGGCGGCACTACAGCCTACATCTCCTGGTATGTTGAGGGCATGCGTGTGGTTGAATTTGCTGATGATACGCTCTCTGAGGTGGCCCACTGGACCGATGGGAACGCCAATTTCTGGGGTGTCTATTTGCACGAGCATCCTGACGGTAATACCTACATCCTGGGCAGCGACCGCAACAGTGGCTTGTGGATTTTTGATACGCCATAATCTCTGGTTAAGTTAAACAGAATAGGGTAGAGCCATTTTGGCTCTGCTCTTAGTATTGTTTACCAGCCCATTTAATAAAAAGAGGTGGTGCCCGTATCGAATACCACCTCTTTTTGTTTCTACAACCAGAGTGCGAACACGCCCATAATGCCATAAGGGTACAAATTCTGCCGAAAGAAAAAGGGAGGAGTTGTTCAAGTCTGTCTCCATCCGTATACTATCTTCAGGACGGTTACCCAATTCGACCATAACAAGAAGAAACTCAATCAAAACACATGAGGTTGGACGAAAGGCGGTTTATCATGTTTAGCTGGCATCACCTATCTTTGCTGGAACGCATCCGTCGTATACGGTACGTACTGGCCCTCTTGGTGGTCTGGTATCAGCTAGGGGTGGCCAGATACCTGGCAGATGATCTTGCCCTGAAAAAGTGGACACACAGAAAATAGAAAACGGCCAGCTGGTTAAAGCTGCTTTGGGTTTAGAAATTGTTAGGGTTGTTGGGAGACGTCAATACACCAATTCTGCAAGCTGAATCAATAGTTCATCATTTGGTACCAGACCACACGACATAAGACAATACGCGATTGGCAATCGAAGGGGGTCCGAGCGGGGATTGGAGTCGAGGCTTTAGCTGGTCTCATCTAGTTTAATGGCGGGGTTCAAGTGAGCTTGACACTTTGACATTTATGGTTGACACTTATTTTGGACTTAGATTTGTAAAACTCGGCAAAATTGACCACGATTTCAAACCATGATCGGGACTTAGATTAATTGAACCATTACAAAAAGTGTCAATTTAGCTTGCGGGATTCCGAACATCAGGTTGGTCAAACACCTTCTTTTTGCCAGATGAGATCGGCGGCAGAAACCAGGAGGTTGTGGGAATAGCTGCCAGAGATGCCTCGTTCAAACTCCACTTCTGTTTCCTCCAACGCGACTGGGAAAGCCTGGTACGGGGATGTCCACCCTATCGAGCGACGACCTGATTTTCACTCAGGCCCGTAGGGATTTGAAAAACAAGAGGCAGGCCAGCATAGGCCGTAGCTTCTCTGAAGCACGAAGAGAAGTGTAGGTCTACTTTGACATCAGATAAGCTCTCTGAAAGCTGGTTATTTTTCTCTCAACTGATCCTATTTTTTCGGGGCAAGATCAGCATCGCAAACGCTTGGGTGTCGAAACCAGTTATCGCCGTATGCGCCAAGTCCGAACTTGGACCACCTCCCGTAACGCTGCCTTACGCTTCTTGTTAATGGGCTTGGATTTCATTCTCTTTAGCTTATGGGTTGAATTGCGCTATCGTTTCTGTCAGGTTAAACTACCTCGGAGGTCACGTCAAAATGACATCAAACGCTCCGAACTTGAGCGTATGATTAGCTCAACCACGCCATTGAACAGGTTTTATGGCCTTGTTTTATCTATTAAAGCTGATGTTGTACCCCTCGGAACATGAAAGTTGGGTCTACTGATTACTGATAGGGAGGGATAAAACCATGAAGATTATTAGCATGAAACGAGGTTTTGATGCGGACCATAGCTCTTCAACTTATGAGTTTTATGCGCTTAAACCTTTGAAATCCACGCAGCGTGAGGCTGTGCAAGGTCTGACCGGAGAATCGCCTAAGCGTCGGCTGCATTTTCATTATGTGGGTGATTGGAGCGACATTCCTTATGATTGGAAAGACAAGTTGCTCACCTTGGGATACGATATCCTGGTCAGCGAAAGCTACGACTGGTGGGGCGTTTACCTTTCGCTGCCTGACGATCCGGCCTTGCGAGTCCAGTTGGAACCGTACCGGATCGATTCTGACGGCAACGGCTTTGGCATCGAGGTGGTTGACGAGCGAATGATTCTTTACTTTGGTATGCAATTGGATTACGGGGCGATGTACGATATGTCCGGGCAGAATCCCTTCAGAGGGTTGACCAACCTGTTCAAAACCGTTCGGGAAGAGTTACTGGTCGGTGATTTGAGCGCGGTGTGGGCTATGTATAAGACCTATGGTGGCTACGGGGATGAGGATGAACCGGAGCCGCTTGAACCGCTATCTGACAGTGCTGACACCCTACTCGGCATTATGGAGAATTATTAGCGTGGCCAATAACTGGCAACTGGCAGAGGCGGTGAACCTGCGCCCTGAAGCTTTCGGCGGGATGGCCTTTCATCGTGAGCACGGTATTACTCTGGAAGTGGATGTGGAGGCATATCGCTTCTTGTGTTCATACCTTGCGCCGCAGCCCCTGCCCCAGCCCGAACACCCTGCCGGGTACTTAGTACCCCAACTGGTACACCTGGGTTTCTTACGTCCGACGGATACCTGTTCAGCCCAGGCCAAATCAGTCCCGGAAGTTCTCTGGTTGGGCAATGACTGTACCCTTTCCGCTCCTGAAACGGTCCATCTGGCCATCACTACCCGCTGCAACTTATTGTGTCCCGGCTGCTACGCCCTGCAACCAAGCGCGGGGCCGGAATTGACCCCGGCAGAATTATGTGGCTTGATTGACCAATGGTCGCAGATGCGTATCTTCCAACTGGCCGTGGGGGGTGGCGAGCCATTATTATATGAGGGATTGTTCGAGGTGCTATCTTACGCTCGGCAGCAGGGGATGGTTCCCAATCTGACGACCAACGGAGTCCTGCTTACAGCCGAGGTGGTTCGTCGCTTGGAGGAAGCTGGCGTGAGCAAAGTCAACCTCAGTTGGAACGGTCCGGGACACACGCATCGCCAGCGCAGCCAGGTGGTCCGGCAAGCCTTGCCACTCCTGCTGGATTCGACGTTACAGGTCGGGGTGAATTTGCTGGTTACGTCCACAATGATCCCTTCTCTGTCTGACGTGCTGGCCCAATTGCAAAAGCTGGGCCTGCGACAGGTGACGCTCCTGCGCCCCAAACCGCCCACTGTTCCCACAAAAACCAGTCGAGCCTGGTACCACAGCAACCGGCTGCGCCACGTTGACCTACTCCGCCTGCGTACCATTTTGAGTAGTTGGAGAGGAAACCTGAAACTGGAAGTGGGCAGCGCTCTGGTCGGGCTCATGGGAAATGTGCCCCCATCGACTCTACGCCAGCGAGCGGTCTATGGTTGTGCAGCCGCACGGCGTATCTGCACCGTCTGGCCCGATGGGCGAGTAAGTCCTTGCTCGTTTCTGGCCGACCTCAGCGCCGGGAATGTACACCGAACCGCATTCGCCGAACTGTGGCAGCATGGACGGAACTGGCATGCTTTACGCGATCCGACCGCCCGACCACAAGGCGGCTGCATCGGCTGCACTATCGGCTCGCAATGTGGCGGAGCGTGTTGTGTAGCCCGCTACGAGCATAGCGACCTGTTCGCCGGTGATGCCGAATGTCCCCACTATAAATATTGATCGGACCTTACCGGGCTTCTGTTACCTTGCGTAATCCCTAACGCGATCCAGATGCATAGCGACGAGTCGCCCCGGCACAATGGTCGTGATCGGTGTGAGCCATTCGGGTACGTCGTTGATTCTCAAAAAGCTATCCAATTTCAAAGATGAAATTCTGCCGCTGTTTGAAGCGCCACTTCAGGCGAACCAAAAAATTCACCTGTTGGAAACACTGACAACTCATATTTATCGTGAGCGTAACTATAAAATGCTAATCCCCACGCCTCTTCATCACCAAAATACCGTAACCGGATAAAGATGAACCGGTGTATTGCGCAGACGTTCCAAATACTCTTCACGGCTTTCCGGCCAATCCGGTGGCGGCCAGTTTGGCCCGGGTGGCTCTGGTTCCGTGTAGGCGTCTACATAACAAAATTGTCCCCGAAACCGAATCTCTAGCCGGGTGTAACGACCCACGAGATGGGTTTCGGCATAGTCTCGGATACGTTTTTCAGTCCGATTCTTGACGGCTTCTTTTATCTTCACACCGCCACTATCGGGGTCAAATACCCATTGTTTGGGAGACATCTTATCACCTTACGTTTTTTCATCCATTTAACAGATTCTCAATTTCTCATCACCGACACGCCATTGACAGCAATAATATCGTTGGCTAGTTGTTCGGCCATTTCTGGTATTAAACGCTCTACATTTGATTGGTATGCCCTTCCCCACAATTCAAATAGTTTGTCTCTTGCCGCCTCATTGACATAGATTTTCTTCTCTTTGGTGATCAAAACCATAGCTGTGTCACCTGAGTTTTCAGTGATGGCGAACACATACTCATTTTGGTCTCTCTTCAAACCCTTGTACCAATAATCTATATGTTCGACCAGTTCATATTCATAGAGTGCCTCTGCCATTTCTTCATTTTGTATTAGTGCTTTACGGAGTAGATTTTCTATCCTCTTACTCACCATTTTACCCCTGTTTAATCTCTCTCCCCCTGTTTGGCCAGGAATGTATGGAATAATTCCTTTTTCGTACGCAGCTTGCTGGATACTCAATGGCGCACGACGAGCATCTACTATTAACCCATCGACCATAATCATCCAGGCCAGGGGGTTTTCATCCATCAGACTGGGTAAGCACCAACTAGGATCAAACTGAACCATATCCATCAGATCTCGAATCTGTCTAGATTTGTTCGATCCAGTACTTTTGCTGATACCAAAACCTGTACAGAGTTCTGTGGCACTCAAATATGGTTCGTGGCTCTTATCAAAAAGAAAATTCACAAAGCCAAGCGCATAGATGATGCCACAAGCCCAACTGTTGGGTTTACCTCTGGACAACGGGGATGGGCGTTTGCGACAAAGCGCTGCGGTTAGTTGACGCGCCAATTGTGCATATTCCTCATTCAGATGCTCTTTACAAAACCCGTCGGTCAACGCAACAATTGTAGTGTAGGTTGATTGCATTTTTTTCGGAACTTTTTCCGATTTTGGTTTTATTGTCATCAAATCACCCTATCCTGCCCCCACAATTTCAGAAGTGTAACCGGTAGTGATCGCCTTGGGTCGCTCCTTTTGGCTCTGCGGTAAGTTTATAGCTAAGAATCAAGATGGGACTACCTTTTTACATCTTGAAACATTAGATCACCGTCCGAGTAGCAGATCTCTCGCTACCTCAACCGGACGCCGATAGTTCAGCGGTGAATGTAGTAACTTACTAAGTTCCAACTCTGCTTCCGAAAGACTGAGACGAGTCTGCTCCCTGAGTCGCTCCGGAATCGTTTGATAATATGAAGCAATTTCGTTTAACGACCCCAATACGCTCCGGCTTGATGTTTTTGCTATACTTATCTCTTGATACCAGCGCATTTCTCTTTCCACTACTGGCTCAGGGATTTCTAACAGCCTCAGTAGATTGTACACGCGTGCCACAAATAGAGAGATCAGCTGAGAAAGTTGTTCCGCTGGAATTGCCACACTCAACAGTGTCTTTTCACTGGCAAAAATAATCAAATCGCCGGCCACTGTAGGGATGAGGTTAGCATACCAATCTCCAAGCACGTTGCCGGGCACAGGTGGTTCCTCTACGATAGCACCATCTATCAATTTCAACAGCTTGCGGGTACATCTGATCGTGACCATATGCCTCAGCCCGGTTTTCGTAACTCACCCCGAGCATCTAAATCCTCATAAAAGCTGAGAGCTCTTTCCAAGGCCCTTAGTAACTCCGAAGGTACTTCCTCTTTGTTCAATATTCCAGTTGCGATAGCGTAAGCAACATTCATCTCAGCCAGGCTATTTTCGTTGTATTTCTTGTATAGTTCTCTGGAAGGTCCGATTTCGTATTGATGAATCCGATAGCTGAGTTCACCACCGCTAATTTCACCGTTGCGCCATTGTTCAAAACTGCGTTCCAGAATGGTTAATTCTCGGTGCAGTTCACGCTCATATGCTGTGGCCGCATACTCTCGTAATAGTTTCTTGATGCGCTTCGGATAAGGTTTCATTTGGCCCTTACTCTAACAAAGGCAGCCGTTGCGGCGGAACTAATACCTCAATACTTCGAGCTTGACCAGGTATGCGTTTGATCAAACTTTTCTCCTCTAATTTGAGGATCATTTGATGGACGGTTGGTGGAGTAACCCGAAAATACCCTTGAATATCAGCTTCGGCAGGTGGGCGCCTATTTATTTTTGTGTAATGGTAAATGTAGGCCAAATATTGGCCTTGTTTTGGCGTAAAATCAATCATATACTTGACCTGATAACATCCGACTTATGGCGACGTAAGCTGGAGGAAGAATTCTAGCTGAGCAACAAAGTCTCAAAAAAATTCAAATATGGATATTTACGAGGAGAACCCCCTTCTCCCCATTATATATGTAATTTGAACGGCTTGGAAATTTAGCTAAAGCTGTAAAGTCCGAACAGGACCCTAAACCCTTACCAATTCTGAAAGCTGAAAAAATAGTTCATTATTTGGTACCAGACCGCACGACATAAGACAATACAGAATGAACAATCCATCCTGAACACTCCCCCATCCCCACTAACGCCTGACAGACAGAGTTACATTAGGATTTGAAAGAAATCGATGAGAACTGAGTCAACTCCGATGCTTTTCGTCTGGCACACGCCCAATCGGGAAGTCTACCCCACGAAGCCTGTAGAGGTCGCTCAAAATTGGAAAGGCTTGAAGTGATTTTAGATACAGGGACACCGGGAGATACCCCCTATACCACCAGATAATGTATCAGAAAATTGGTTGGATTTGCCCTGACCAATTCCTTATTTCCTCATGGTCTGGATATGTCTGGTGACAAGGGTCTTTTACGGGGACTTGGTCATCGCCTAAATCAACAACATTTCTCTACCTGGCAAGGGTGGACACAAAGAAACGTGTCCCAGCCCGCTAAAATAGCCCGACAGCATCTCCCAGAAGGTACCACGGCACCCCGCATTGCTAAAGATTTCAAAATAGAACTGAGACGGCAAAAGGAGAAACAGCCCCACCGTATAAAGCGGAATCAGCAGCCGCTTGACCCTTTCCCCAAAAAACTGTCCGCCGGTCCTGGATTTTAGCGCGTACCAGGCCCCAACTCCGGAAAGCAGGAAGAAGAGTTCCATAGCCCAGGGCCAGATCAAGCCAGTCGCCAGCACAAACACACCAAGGCTCTGCTCGGCATTCTTTAAATGCCAGCCCTCTATATCGAAAAAGCGGGTGCAGTGATAAATGAAGACTGCTAGCATTGCAATAACCCGCAGCCAATCCATGTCGTATCTTCGTTCTTTCATGATTATCCTCCCTCACAATTAGAGTTCACGCACTATATGCTCTCACGAATGCTTGACCCTTTTCAGGATCTAGTGAGCCTATCGCCCAAATATGTAGTTTGTTAAGCCATTGATATGTCGGCGAAGAGGTAAACAGAGACACAGCCGCTCTCAGTTGAGTCTCATTGGTGCCATCAGTTTGAATGGAAAGTCCATCTGAAGCGAATGAAATGTTGTGACCGTCATCCGTTCTGATTTGAGCATGGATGTGAAGTTGAAACTGACCATCAGCTCGAACATAAAGATAGTCCGTTCCCGTAATCTTTCCACGCAATTTGGGTCCCTGAACATCCCCTTGAAACCCATAATCAAACCGGACACCCTCTGCTGGAAGCTCAACCTTCCTCGAAGAAAGGGCTGCCATGCTTATACCATAGTCAACAATACTGGTGAACTGGATTTCTGCTTCGTAGATTAATTCACCGACAGGGATTGTTTGGGGGTTCATCAATTTGTTCGCTTTCTGGCGATATATAAATGGACGCTACCAAAACCGCCAATCTCTTCTTCGGTATACTCATAGGGCTTACGTTACAAGTTTCATGTGAATGGATGGATTTTTGAGTTGAGCAATCATATAATCTGAGAGTAGTCCGGATTTGAGTTCATAAATTGTCTGTTGGGTTTGGCGAGCAACTTGTTTGAGTCTGGCCCAGACGAGCATAGCACAAGCAATATGATTAGGCTGAATACGAGATTTACGACACTGACACTGTTCGATACCGGTCACTTGTTTGGTTTCGCGGTGAAACTGCTCAATTTTCCAACGGATGCCAGACACCTGTTGTACCGCATCGGTAGAATCTTGAGAGAGGTCGTTGGTGACCACAAAATCCGGGCGCTGGGTAGACAGCACAAACCGGAACAGTTTCAGACGATGACCTTTGGGAAAGTTTTTGAGATGCACTTGTTTGCCGGATTGTTGCTCGGTTTCAGACCAGGACAAGCTGTCAACACGACAATGAGACTGTTGAGCGTCGCTTTCATCTACCAGACGGTTACTTTTGATAGGACAGTAGTAAATCTTATCCAGTCGTTCAATGGTCAACATTAGCTTTCTTATCGCATACCAACTGTCCATCAAAACTGTGGTGAAAGGTAAGGGTTTTTGATAAACCAGGTTCATCAACATATCCTCAACATGATCCAACTTCGACTTGCCATCATCTTGGGGTGCATACAACCGATAATCAACCACCCAGAAATCATCAAGTTCCGGATTGACGTACACACAGGTGACCACGCCAATCCCTTTAATCACACTTTTGGCATTACCACTCCATTGACGCCTGACCAACTCAATGCAGTAGGAGTAATTCTTGTCAACAATAGTATCATCAAACAGAACGTAGCCCTTGGTCGAATAGATGATTTCATCCCGAACATTATCCCACAGCAGCCGAGGCGTCATCTTTTCTCGGCGTAGATACTGGTTGATCAAATCGTGACTAAATCCTTGATGATGATCCGCAAAGTAGGTCAAGGTATAGTTGATTTGACTGCTCAACAAAAATTGACAGTAATCTAATCGGGTAACTCCTTGAACCATTTCTCCTCCTGGTTTCGGATTAAGTTGGTTCTATTTTACCCGCCTTTTACCATTTTTCGTAAGTCCTGAGTAGTGTCATACCCCGAACGTGTTATTCGAGGGGTTAATTGCAGCCCAAGTCTGGCTCAACGTGCTTGTGTTTCTCTGGTTTCGAGGTGTTGCTTCAGCAGCCGTAGCTATCTGGGTCGCCATCATCTTCCGAGCCCGGAATAGCTTGCTCTTGACGGCGCTGACCGTCGTTTCCAGCGTTTGGGCAATTTCTTGGTACGACAGCGCG
>Ga0210124_1000282_pt1 | contig 27674 bp, 25 predicted proteins | sample Muzzi_PWC_D2_FD_185554 | JGI IMG/M metagenome (GOLD analysis project Ga0210124, IMG submission 185554) | Wetland microbial communities from San Francisco Bay, California, USA, that impact long-term carbon sequestration - Muzzi_PWC_D2 (SPAdes) | ecosystem: Environmental > Aquatic > Marine >... | reverse complement strand
AGTCCGAGCACATCGCCAAGACGATCGCCATCGCGCGCAAAAACTTTTTGTTCGCCGACACCGTGGCCGGTGCCGAAGCCAGCGGCCGGATCTTCAGCCTGATCGAAACGGCCCGGGCCAACGGCCACCACCCGCAGCGATACCTGAGCGTTCTGCTCGCCGCATTACCCAACGTCACCGACGTCGCACAGGTCGAGGCCCTGTTGCCCTGGAATCTGAAACCCGATCAGGTGGCCGCACGCTACACCGCGTTTCCCGCACCATAGCCCCAACACAATTTGCCACAATATCCTAGCCTGGGGCGCATCGTGCGCTTACGTTCAGACTCCGGATGCCAACCTGAGTAAAGGCATGAGGCAGCTCAACGGTGTTTATACCCAGGCCTATAATCGACGGCACGATAAAACCGGCCATCTGTTTCAGGGGAGGTATAAATCCATACTCGTCGACGAAGATAATTACCTGTTGGAACTCAGCCGATATATCGTACTGAATCCTGTCAAGGCAGGGATGGTAAAAAGGGTTTGGCAATGGAAATGGAGCAGCTATCGAGCCACGGCAGGAGAAGTTCCGGCACCAAAGTGGCTATCGAGCGATTATCTGCTGACACAGTTTAGCGTCCAGCGAAAAACAGCGATTAGAAAGTATAAGACGTTTGTTCAGGAGGGGTTGAATCATGGGCCCATTTGGGCAAATCTCAACAATCAAATATATCTTGGCGATCAGGAATTTATTGAAAATGTACAGCGGCATATCGATGTACAAGAGAAGGACTTACAGATACCTAAAATTCAGAAAAGGCCCATTGCCAAGTCTATATCGGAGTATGAGCGAACAGCTCAAAGCCGGGATGATGCGATTGTGCAAGCTTATGCCAGTGGCGCTTATTCGTACCAGGAGTTGGGCGAGTATTTCAATTTGCATTTTACCCGGATCGGAACGATAGTCAGAATGAGTAGGTATAAAGGCTAGACTTGACCCCTTTAACTTTGAAAGGCTAGACTTGACCCCTTTAACTGAATGAGTAGGTATAAAGGCTAGACTTGACCCCTTTAACTTTGTGTAAAGTCTAGACTTGACCCCTTTAACTTTGGAATGAGTAGGTATAAAGGCTAGACTTGACCCCTTTAACTTTTAACTTTGGAATGAGTAGGTATAAAGGCTAGACTTGACCCCTTTAACTTTGGACTTGACCCCTTTAACTTTGTTGCCTTTAACTTTGACCTCTTTAACTTGTGACCCCTTTAACTACATCGAAGACCCGTATATGGACTCCTCCTCGTTTGCGAGCACGCTGTGTCGAGGCGGTAAGGTTCGACTGCTCACGGATATCCGGTCTTTGTTCGTGCGATATCGCACGTGACCTTGATGGGTTATCCGCGCGCCAACTCCTCATCGGTGGTTCGTGCTTTCGGGTAGCTTTGCGTGCCCGCAACATCCCGGGGGATGCGAAGGTCAGCGCAGTCTGCGGACCGGTATTCGCTGCCCTTCACCCATACAAAGTAGACCCGGTCTGCCCGCCAGGATAAAGATATCCACTCCGGCGGTTTCCGGTGGGCACTATTCCACGCCGCTGGTTTATATCCACCAAGGCGCCAACCAGGTTCCACTGAAAGAATATCTGTGTTTCAGCAGGATATGACTAAATTGACTGTCTGGTACGGAAGTTGCCCTGACCTGTAAGGAGGGCATCAACCATCAGCGTCAGGTAGCTATCATGACATCGAGGCACGGATCGCGGGCGGAATATCCGGACCCCCCGACCAAAAAAGAGCATAAAAGCACCCTGCATGATTTGCAGGTCGAGCTGTTCAAGCCGCAAAAGCACATCATTACCGGCGGCGATCGGATTCTGGTACTGTTCGAAGGCCGCGACAGTGGCGGCATGGACAGCACCATCAAGCGTATCGTGCAGCATCTCTCACCGCGCGAAACGCGGGTGGTCGCCCTTGGCAAGCCCTCCGAACGCGATCGCACCAGCTGGTACTTCCGGCGTTATGTGTCGTACCTGTCGGCAGCCGAGGAAATGGTGTTGTTCAATCGCAGCTGGTACATCCGGGCCGGCGTGGAGCAGGTGATGGGTTACTGCAATGACCTGGAGTACGAAACCTTGCTTGAAATCATACCGTCATTCGAGCGGATGCTGCTGCGCTCCGGTATCCTCCTGTTCAAATACTACCTGGATATCAGCAGGCACGAGCAGAAAAAGCGCCTCGATGCGCGCCGTGAAGAACCGCTCAAACAGTGGAAGATGAGCCCCATCGATGCAGTGGCCCGGCAGCACCGGGATGCTTACAGCACGGTGCGCAACGGGATGTTCGCGCGTACGCACAGCCCTGCTGCGCCCTGGACCGTGGTCCGCGCCGACAACAAGAAGCTGGCGCGGCTCAACGTAATCAGGGATCTGCTTGCCCGGCTTGATTATGCCGACAAGGACCATGATCTGACCTGCTCCGACCTGGCAGTGGTATTCAGACAAGCTGAAGCCTGTATCGCCAACCATATGATCACCCCCTGAAGAGCCGCACGATGGTCAAAAGCATAGATAGTCGGGAGGTCGAGGAGTTGGATGTCGGCGCCCTGTTCAGTCAGCTGGAGAGTTCCATCGGGGGGCTAACCGCGGCCGAAGCGCAGCAACGCCTGGTGCAATTCGGTCCCAATGCCCTGGAAGAGAAACAAGCCAGTCCGCTGGTGAAATTCCTTGGCTACTTCTGGGGACCGATCCCCTGGATGATCGAAGTCGCCGCGAGCCTGTCGGCTGCTGTGCGTCGCTGGGATGATTTCATCATCATCCTTGCCTTGCTGGTGTTTAACGCCGTGATCGGTTTCTGGCAGGAGTTCAAGGCAGCCAACGCCCTGGAGGCCCTGAAACACCAGCTTGCACTCAGGGCGCGCGTGCTGCGCGACGGCAAGTGGGGGGAAACCGATGCCGCCGGGCTGGTGCCCGGTGACGTGGTCCGCCTGCGGCTTGGAGACATCATCCCGGCTGATGCCAAACTGGTCGAGGGTGATTATCTCAGTGTCGACCAGTCAGCGCTCACGGGCGAGTCGCTGCCGGTCAACAAGAAACCCGGCGAGGTGGTGTATTCCGGTTCCGTGGCCAGGCAGGGCGAGATGGTGGCCGTGGTCACCAGCACCGGCGGGGAGACTTTCTTCGGTCGCACCGCCAAACTGGTGGAAGGCGCCGGCGCCGTGTCGCACTTCCAGAAGGCCGTGCTGGCCATCGGGGACTACCTGATCTACCTGAGTCTGGCGCTGGTGGCGGTACTCATCATTGTCCAGCTGTTCCGCCACGCACCGCTGCTCAATCTGGTGCAATTCGCGCTGATTCTGACCGTAGCCTCGATCCCGGTCGCCATGCCGGCGGTACTGTCGGTGACCATGGCGGTGGGCGCCCTGGCGCTGTCGAAGATGAAGGCCATCGTCTCGCGCCTGCAGTCGATCGAGGAAATGGCCGGTATCGACATCCTGTGTTCGGACAAGACCGGCACCCTTACCCAGAACAGGCTCACCCTGGGCGAACCGGCGGTGTTCGCGGCGACCGATGCCCGGGACCTGATCCTGGCCGGTGCCCTGGCATCCAGGGCCGAGAACCAGGATGCCATCGACCTGGCGGTCATCGGCGGCCTTGCCGATCCCGGGATACTGGACAGCTACACCCAGACCGGCTTCACGCCGTTCGATCCGGTCAGCAAACGCACCGAAGGGCGGATTACCGGCCCCGACGGTAAAACGTTCAGGACCACCAAAGGCGCACCGCAGGTTGTCATGCAACTGGCAGGCCTGGATGGAGAGGAAGAGACACGCGCCAACCAACTGGTTGCTGACTACGCAAGCAAGGGTTATCGCACACTGGGCGTGGCGCGAGCCGATGAACAGGGTGCAGGCTGGCGTTTTCTCGGCATCATGCCCCTGTTCGATCCGCCGCGCGAAGATTCGCGCGAGACCATTCGCCAGGCGGGCGAGCACGGCATCGGTGTCAAGATGGTGACCGGCGACAACACCGCCATCGCGCGCGAGATTGCAGGCCAGCTTGGGCTTGGCACCGGCATCCAGCCTGCCGGCGATCTGCTCGTCCGGGCCGCTACCCAGGGGTATCTGTCCTCCGACGTGGCCGAGCAGATCGAAGCCGCCGACGGTTTCGCCCAGGTCTTTCCCGAGCACAAGTACGCCATCGTCAAGGCCCTGCAGGAACGCGAACACCTGGTCGCCATGACCGGCGACGGCGTCAATGATGCCCCCGCGCTCAAGCAGGCCGACGTGGGCATCGCCGTATCCGGGGCGACCGACGCCGCCCGTGCCGCCGCCGATCTGATCCTGACAGCGCCGGGTCTGTCCACCATCGTCAGTGCGGTCGAGGAGGCGCGGCGCATTTTCGAGCGCATGAACTCCTATGCGATCTATCGCATCACCGAGACCATCCGCATCATGATCTTCGTGGTGCTGGCCATGATCGTGTTCGATTTCTACCCGATCACCGCCATCATGATCATTCTGCTGGCCTTCTTCAACGATGTACCGATCATGGCGATCGCCTATGACAACACCGCACTGGCACAGCATCCGGTGCGCTGGGACATGCACCGGGTAATCACGGTATCCACGGTGATGGGCGTGATCGGCACGCTGGGCAGTTTTCTCATGCTCTACCTGGCAGTCGACTGGCTGCACCTGGATATTGCGAAAGTCCAGACCTATATCTTCCTCAAGATGTCGGTCGCAGGTCACCTGACGCTGTTCGTCGCACGCAGCCGCAGCTGGTATCTCCGGCGCCCCTATCCCGCCCCGATCATGATCTGGGCGGCGGTCACGACCAAACTGGCCGCCACGCTGTTGTGCGCCTATGGCTTCGGTCTCGTCACGCCCATCTCGTGGCCGGAGATTGCCCTTGTCTGGGGCTATTCAATCGTCTGGTCATTCGTCACCGATGTCGCCAAGGTCTCGGTATACCGCCGCTTCGACAGGACCTCGGCACGCCACCGCGGTTTCGTGAACACGCTGGGCACCCGCATTCACCCGCACAACCAGCGATGACTCTGCGGCACTTTATTCGACATGATCTGCCGGGCCGGACCCCGGTCCGGCGCAGCGCTGGTATGCGCCCGACGCCACAACAGGGTGTTGGCCGCGGCGCGCTGCCGGAATCCGGGGCCACGTTACACGTATGTGCGTGGATAAATGCAGCGGCGCGCAGCCCTTGCCTGAACCAGTAACGACTATCGAGGTGTTTCAGCATGACCGCCGAAGCAGACACCCAGCAACCACTGAGTCCTGAGGAGCTGTACCCGATCGACCACTACTGGCAGGCCGCCCTGTATTTATGCGCGGGCATGCATTACCTGCGGGAAAACCCGTTGATCAAGGAACCCCTCAACATCGAGCACATCAAGCATCGGCTGCTGGGGCACTGGGGTACGGACGCCGGCCAGACCCTGGTCTGGTGCCATCTGAATCGCCTGATCCGCGCATGCAACCTGAATACCGTGTTCATCTCCGGTCCCGACCACGGTGCGCCCGCGGTGCTGGCGCAGGCCTGGCTGGAAGGCACTTATGGCGAAGTCTATCCGGACAAGGGGCAGGGAGAAGACGGCATGCGGCGCTTCTTCAGGCAATTTTCCTTCCCGGGCGGAATCGGCAGCCACTGTACCCCGGAGACGCCGGGTTCCCTTCATGAAGGAGGTGAACTGGGATACAACCTGGCGCTCACCCAGGTCCAGAGGCAGCTCTGACCGCGAATGACTCGCCCGGCAACCGTGCGATAGTCCCGAATGGGCCTGAAATCCACTCACGTCGCTGTAAACATGCCCGCTTTTTCTCCACAGGATCGTTACTGCCATTCCAGGGTGTTTCGGATCGGTAATTAATAACCGATTAGCGATGTACCAAAGCAGGATGACAATGTCCGGCTTTGCGGCATTCAGAAAGTAGTCAGGACTGTTAAGAACGGCGTGTTTCCGCCCGATATCGGGCCTTCCCAGGCAAAATCCTCTGAAATATGATCTGATAACCGGTTTTGTTTCGCACCGGTCATCCGGCGCAACTTATTGTATAGCCTGAATATACTGTCAGTGATCATTCCTGATATTCAAGCAGATCTAAAAACAAATAACTTGGGTCGTAAGCTTTATCTGGACGTGGCAAATCCCTGCAGGATATTTCCGCGTGACGGGCGCGAAAAGAACGTTTTGATTAACAGATCAAGAGTAAATCTTTCCCTGCGATTCCATGGCAGTAGTGACACGCATCTCGCCATGGTGCAGTAGCCAAAAATAATCTGCGCCCATGTGCCAATGGCGGGGACCCAGTAGATCGGCTGGAGTGGGCCTGGCAATGCAAACAGGAGCAGCACCAGGTACCAGAATCGAACCTGTACCGGAAATGCTTTGATGCTGCGCTCCAGGAACACGAAGTAAGCCAGGTTAAACACCGTAAATCCAATGGCCAGCAGGAAGCCTGCCGGCTGGCCTGAAACCCCATACGACAGTAATATCGCGGTTACCAGCCAGTACCACCAGCTGATGTCTCTATATTCGATCATAAACATATTAATGTCCTCATTTATGATGTATTAAAAATGTCTGACTGTAATATGCCGGTCGCTTTGCAGCTGATACAAAAAAGGCGTTCATCGTCGTGTTTAACAAGGCGCAGAATGGGTCGGCGATCCGTCTGTTGGGCCTGGTTAAACACTTTGCCGGATGAAATTACATCCCGACCAGGGTGGCTGCGCAGCCCTGCTGTCTGACCACGTTCAACACCTCTTTGGCCGAGATGCTATGCGGGGCATATTTGACAGCAAGCAGGCTGTTGATCCTGGAATGGGCGGTTACGCTGATTACGCCTGCGGCCTGTCCAAGTTTGCCTATGACGCCCGTTGCAGAATCCTTTGCGTCATTTGATGGCATGTAAATCATTACATCTACAGAGCTGCTTTTCATCGCTGTTCTCCTGTTTTGTGAGTGAATGACTAACAACGTTAATGTTGCCGGGATGCAGGTTTGCTGGTGACATAGTTCACCGCGTGCACAAACAGATCCTTGGCAACCTTCTCTTCAGCGGTCGTGTTGTAGAAACAGTTGAAACGTTTCGTTACGACCCCCGATTCAAAGCCGGTTTGCAGCGCCAGGTTGTTAATTTCTGATTCAACCATGGCGCCGCCAATACAGGCCGCCCACAGGCCGGGGTTGGCGCGTACCTCTTCATTGAGTTCACGCTGAACCACGACATCGGCCATGAAAAAATGGCCACCCGGTTTGAGTACGCGATATATTTCCCTGAACACCTGTGTCTTGTCTGGCGCCAGGTTGACCACGCCGTTGGATATAACGACGTCGACACTGGCATCATCGACAGGCAGGTCTTCGAATACGCCTTCACGAATATCGACGATACCGGCCAGGCCGGCTTCTTCAGCCGCCTGCTTCGCCACCCTGCGCATGCCTGGTGTCATATCCACACCGATGGCCCTGCCGGTGTTGCCGACGCGTTTTGCTGCGAGCAGCAGGTCCATGCCTGCTCCGCAGGCATGGTCCAGCACCACCTGGCCGGGACGAATCGCGCCGAGCGACGGATCCGTTTCGCCGATGCTGATCGGGTTGCCGACACCGGCAAATCGTGCCGTTGCCACGGCTGGAAGCTGCATCAGCGCGGCAAGGTCATAGCCAAGGTACTGCGCCGCGTACTCCGGTCCGCGGTGAAAATGAAAATCGCCCTGTGGATCAAGTACCACGCGTTCGTAGGTTTCTCTTACCTGGTCACGCAGGGAGTCCTTATCGAAATTAAGCGGACATATTAATGACATGTTGTCTTCTCCTGTTCTGAGTGTTAATTACATGAGTGTTGCCAACGCATTGCTGACGCGTTCACCCTGTTCTGCGCTTATCATTCCATTGAGTGCCTGGCCGAAGCGCGTTGTCTGAACACCGGAAATGATGTACTGCCAGCGGTAGGCCTTTAACAAGGTTTGCCGGATCTGGGTTACTTCATCAGCATTGAAATTGCCTGAGCTATGGCGGACAAAATAAACTGCGTCATGCTCGGACTGCGCCTGCAAGATACCGTCTACCGCCACGACCAGTTCGATCAGGTCATCCACGGCCCGGTCGCGTTCACTGCCAGAGATGCCGCGGTCCTCGCGTATCCATTCCAGTTCATCCAGGATCGCGTGTTGTGATTCCTCTTTCCAGTGAAACAGGAACACGTCCTTCCAGAGTGCGGACAGCTGGCTGTCGGGCTCGATGCTTTTACGGTAATGCGCCTGGGTGAACAGTTCGATGTGCAGGGTCAGGCCGAGCACGGCCCAATCGCATTTACCCAGTACTGCCTGCGCGACGGCATTAGGGTCCGCTGCCAGTTGATAACCCTCGGGCATCTGTGCCGCGGCAAGCTGATCGAGGCGGCGGAAAAGCTCCTGGTGCTTGAGCTCTTCATCGCTGAAGCGAACCAGTGCTTCAAGTGCCACCTGGTCGTCCAGCACATAGTGCTGGCCGAGCTCCATCACCTTTGCACAGATGAAGCGCTCGACCAGGCCAAAAATATTGGCGTAGGTGCGACCCTGTACCTGGCTGAAAAAACGTTTGTCGTCTTCATCCAGGAAGGCGAGGTCGTTTGCCTTCGACAGGCCGTCGGGAAGGAATTTTTTATCGAAATCAAACTGGCGGCCACGAATAACATCTTCATCGATGTCCCAGCGAACACGCCTGGATGCGGCGATGCATTTTGCGTAACGCTCGGTATCGACCGGGTTGTTTGCGAGTCGCGTCATTGCAGTTCTCCTCTTGCTCCGGTTAGTAAAATAGACAGACAGGTCTGTCTTATTACCGGGTAAAAAAATTACCCGGTGTTCGCGTCGACCAGGCCCTGCAGCGTTTGCAATGCCTGCTCAAACGGGAAAATGTCATGATAGATTGCCGCCAGTGCGATAGCCCCGGTGAAAATCAGCATGTATTCATTGGTTAAATCGTCCACATCAAGGTGTCCGTATCTGGCCTTGTCCGATTCGATCAGCTCGCGGCACAGGGCCTCGACGCGCAAGCGAGTCGCGGAATACACCTTTTCACCGGCTTTACGCAGCGGGCTGACATGGTCAGGCACCTCGGAGGCCATATTGATGAACACACAGCCTCGAAAATCGGTTTCCAGCAGCCAGGGGCCGATGCCGGCGAGAACTGAAAAAAAGCGTTCTCGGGGGCCCTTTGCTGCTGCGATGCAACTATCCATGTAGGCCAGCTCTTCCGTACTTCGAAGCTCGAGGTAAGCCCTGGCGAGTTTTTCCTTGGTCGAAAAATGGCTGTAAAACGTGGCTTTGGCCACCCCGGACTTTTTGATGACCTCATTGATGCCGGTCGCGCGATAGCCCTGGTTATAAAACAGGTCCGAAGCGACGCTCAAGATGCGTTCGCGAGGGGAGCCTGCGGGTATAGTGTCTGGTTTGTCCATGGTTAAAGCCTATAACATACAGACAAGTCTGTCTAGTTATTTTTCAATATAATATTTTCCACTGGCCGGTTCCTGCGCCGTGTAAAGCACATTTATCATATTAATCAATAAACTAATAAATATACGAGGTCTCCGAGACCGGGAAATCAGGCGGGTTGGGCAGTAAATTGTCTACAGTTCGAGCCCACGAATACTGCTGAATACCGGCGCAGGTCGCGGTAGAAGCATTCCAGATCAGTTGCCGGTCCTGTTTTAAATGGCGGTATTGACCTGGTTCGATCATGAGGACAACGCGAAATCGACTGACTTCTCGCCATTCGCCAAAGATTATGCACAGCCACGCCGCCCAAGCTATCCGGCGGAAATGTTCGCTTACCTTGCTTCACTTGCACAGCGACATGATCTCGCCTGGGACTGTGCAACGGGGAACGGCCAGGCTGCACTGGAACTGGTGAAAAATTTTGACCAGGTGATCGCTGCAGACATCAGCGCGGAATAGATCGCTCACGCGGCGCGGCCGCAGGTGTTGGCGCGCGCACAGCCGCGCTGCTGGGGCTACTGGCTACTGGCATCTCAACCGCCGACGTTGCGTTGTTGAAATTCGATATCTCTGCACAAAACAATTCAAGCGATACGAACCTGAATATGATCGTGCCAGATGGCGGCATCGTTACTTTTTTACTCGTTGCCGACGTTCCCGGCGGTTTACCGCCTGCTGTCGGTATATTCTCAGCAACCAGTGGAGGTATGTCATGGGTTAATGGCGGGCCGCAAACATTCAGTTTTTACGAACACTGCTCAAGCTGGACTTTATGCCGATTTAGGCGGTCTCCTTACGACGCTAGGGCTCGGATAAAAAGCGTGTGCTCAGGTTGCCGAGCCCCGAAACGGTTTCCAGCGTCAGTTGCCGTTGCTTGCGATGGGCGCGTGCCAGACGGCCGAGTTCTTCGGCGGTCTGGACCGCACCGTAGGAGATGTCGTCCCGCGTCATGACCGTGACCATAAAAAATATACCGTACGGTAAAAAATAGCACCCCGGTCGGCCAACGACGGGTGAAATTTATTGTACCTGATAAATGTAGCCGTACTGCTTGCAAATTCCACTAAAATATCACGTACGGTAAATAAATAAGCGGCTCGACTTTGTTGCTGGTAGACTGTACATAAACACAGTATCGCAACGATGCGTATCATGGCCCACACCGCTGCGGCAAGGAGTGCCGGCACCGGAGTGGGCGCTTACCTTTACCAGCGCTGGCACGTAGAGCTGGATCAGAGGAACATCAAGACCACCCTCGGCATGGAGGTGTTGAGTTGTAAGAGTTCAGAGATGTGCGAGAAGGAAGTGTGGGACTACCTGTTGACGTACAAACTGATCCGATTGCTGATGGCCGAGGCGGCGCTGCGGGCCGGGGTGCTACCGCGCCAGTTTAGCTTCAAACATACGCTACAGATTTGTGTGGTCTGGAATCAACGGCAGTTTCTCTCAGGCGCGAAAGAAGATACGGCGACCTAATTCCTGCTCATCACCCATATACGGGTAGGAGAACGACCTTGACGGGTTGACCCATGGGCGGTCAAGCGCAGGCCCAGGCCTTGCCACTCTTGAACAAACCTCGGGAAAATGTGCGTCAGGACATCAGAGAACGTGGACATGACAGAAAGCTTGGGATTAATTATGTGCCATTCAGGGCAGACTCCAATTGAACTCTCCGGGCATGAGGTAAGAGAATCCGCAACAGGATCCATCGAGTCTGACCCCGATGACGGTCACGCTGAAGACCGAAGCCCCGGAGCCTTTAATACACATCTCACTGCAAACTGAACGATCCCGTGCCAGACCCGTACCGTTTTTTCATCACCTGTGCCCGCGGCGTCGAGGACCTGTTGCTGGGTGAATGCACGCAGCACGGGATTCGGAACGCCGAATGCACCATCGGTGGCGTCGCTTTTAGCGGTGAACTCGCCGATGCCTGGCGCATGTGTCTGTGGTCGCGTGTCGGCAGCCGCGTTTTGTTGCGTCTTGACGAGGCAGAAGTGGCCGATGACGATGCCCTGTATCGCTTCGTGCAGGGCATCGACTGGTCCCGGCATGTCGATGCTGCAGGCAGTATCGCGATCAACTGCGCAACATCACATCCGGTGATCACTAACAGTCATTACGCGGCCCTGCGCGTCAAGGACGCGATCGTCGATCAGTTGCGCGCGAACACGGGACGGCTGCCGTCCGTGAATAAACTGTTGCCGGACGTGCGCATCAATGTCTACCTCGGCCGCAGCAATGCGATTCTCTACATCGATCTCTCGGGCCAGGCACTGCACATGCGCGGATACCGCCAGGCGAGCGGCGAGGCCCCGCTGCGCGAGACACTGGCCGCGGCCATGCTTTACCGATGCAAGTGGCAGGCCATCGCAGAGCGGGGAGGGGCTTTCGTGGACATCATGTGCGGCAGCGCCACCCTGCTGATCGAGGCGGCGATGATTGCAGGTAATATCGCGCCGCAGCGGAGACGCGAACGTTTCGGATTCGAAGGCTGGCTGCAGCACGATGCCCCGGCATGGAACAGGATCAGGCCGGAAGCGCATGCGGTGACAATGGCTGCGATACCGACGATCACAGGCTTCGAGAAATCCGGCAGGCTGGTGGCCATAGCGCGTGAGAACCTGGAGCGAGCCGGCCTGGAGCGGCTGATCGAGATAAGGCAGGCGGACAGCCTGGCGAGGAAACTGCCTCTGCCCGGGCCGCCCGGACTGATGCTGACCAACCCGCCATACGGCAAGCGCCTTGGCAGTGTCGACCCGCTCCGGGACACCTATTTCCGGATCGGCCGTTGTCTCAAGCAGCAGTTCGCCGGGTGGGAAGCGGCGCTGCTCACCTCGGAAAACAGCCTGGCGCAATGTGTCGGGCTGCGCGCGCACCACCGCAACACCCTGTACAACGGCGCGCTGAAATGCACGCTGTACCAGTATCGCGTTCGAGAAACACAGGAGGCGCCGGCGGACGAGAGAAATTCGATCCATGCGCTGCATGACAACGCGGTGATGCTGAAAAACCGGCTGGAAAAGAACCGCAGGCACCTGGAACGCTGGGCAAAGCGCAATTCCGTGAGCTGCTACCGCCTGTACGATGCCGATTTGCCGCAGTACGCGGTCGCGATCGATATCTACGACGGTGAATTCGTTGTGCAGGAATACCAGGCGCCGAAGGAGATTTCACCGGGCAGGGCAATGGTGCACTTGAACGATGTCATCGAGGTCATCCAGCAATTGTATGACTGCAAACGCGATGCGATCATTGTCAAGACACGCAAGAGACAGTCCGGCAGCAGCCAGTACACCGGGATCGAAAGTTCCGGGAAGGCACGTACCGTGATGGAAGACGGCCTGCGTTTCGAAATCAACCTGCACGATTATATCGATACCGGACTGTTCCTCGATCACCGCGAAACGCGCCGGCTGGTGCGCCGCCTGGCGAAGGGGCGCAAGGTGCTGAACCTGTTCGCCTACACCGGCAGTTTCAGCGTATACGCAGCGGCAGGCGGCGCCGCCAGGATCACCACCGTGGATATGTCAAACACCTACCTCGACTGGGCCAGGCGCAACATGACGCTGAACGGTTTCGACATCCGGGCCAATCTGTTCGTCCGGACCGACTGCCTGCAATGGATGCACGAGGCCGATACCCGCTATCAGTTGATCATCCTCGATCCGCCGACGTTTTCCAATTCGAAAAAAATGGAGGCGACGCTGGACATCAACCGCGATCACGTGCGGCTCGTTCGGCAGGCGATGAAACTGCTGGACGAGGAGGGGGTGTTGCTGTTCTCCACCAACTCGAAACGGTTCCGGCTGGATGAGGCTGCGCTGGCCGCTTACGAAGTCAGGGAGATTACCGCGCTCACGCTCACCGAGGATTTCAGACGCAAACCGGCGCACCGCTGCTGGTGTATCAGCCACCGTGGCATCAGGGTGGATTGTTCAATTCACTGATTGCGGCAGCGTCAACGTCATTGCTTGCATCGGGGATCCGGCGGTGATCCGGAAGAGCCTGGATCCCCTGAAGGACAAAGCCGAAACAGCAGTGCATACTCCGTTGCCAGCGGGTCGGGCGCTGCTACCCGTCTGTTCGACTGATATCCCAAACCGTTTGAACGACTCAAAAAGTCGTGTCGAATTGCGGCGGCGTGGATGGTTGCCGGACGGCCGGACCGGGGCCGTAAATGGGAAAAACGGACAAATAGCAGGTGATGAATGGGTTTCAGGGCGAACTTTGTGCTGCAGGACGGTGAAGCGGCGGACCGATGACGGTAAACTACCGCTGGACCTGGACAATAAGGGCATTTATTCTCCCTGTACACCATCCGATCCTGAATCAGACCGTCTGCTTCGCGGTGGGAATTGGCGGAGGGTTCCATCACCGGCCAGATGCTACTGCGTAAACGGAAATCAGTGGGTGGACAGCAGCCGGCAAACGGGGCACCTTCCCCGAATACTGACTACAGATCGCTGTTTACCTTTGTCAACCCAATGCCTTGTAAATCGTAATCAACCATGTACCGCAAAGAACTCAAAGTCCTCGACTGCACCATCCGCGACGGCGGCCTGATCAACAACTACCAGTTCTCCACCGATTTCGTGAAGAAGGTGTACAGCGCCGCCTGCGAAGCCGGCGTGGACTATGTGGAGCTGGGTAAAAAGCTCGCCGAAAGTGACGAGTACACCCGCGACAACTTCGGCCCCTGGAATTTCTGCGATGATGAGCTGTTGAAGGAGGTGGTCGACTCCTACGATGGTGATTACCGGCCCGGGGTGGCGGTGATGTACGACGTGGGCAGGGTGGAAGTGAACGCGCTGCAGCCGCGAGACCAGAGTCCCATGGACATGGTGCGAACCGCCTGCTACGTACACCAGATCGACGCCGGCATCGAGCTGGTCAAGCGCTGTAAGGACCTCGGCTACGAGACTACCGTCAACATTATGGCCGCATCGGCCGCCATCGAGAGCGAACTGGTGGAGGGCCTGGAGGAGCTCAACCAGTGTGACGAACTGGACTGGTTGTACCTGGTGGACAGCTACGGCGCCTTCTATTCCGAACAGGTCACCTATTATTTGAAACTCTACCAGAAACACGCCCCGGACAAGCCACTGGGATTCCACGCGCACAACAACCAGCAACTGGCCTTCTCCAATACCCAGCAGGCCATCATCGACGGGGTCAATCTGCTGGACGCCACCATCAACGGCATCGGTCGCGGCGCCGGCAACTGCAACCTGGAACTGCTGCTGAATTTTCTGAAAAATCCCAAGTTCGACGTGCGCCCCGTCTACAAGGTGATTCAGAGCGAGTTCGTCCCCCTGCGCCGGGAGATCGAATGGGGCTTCAATGATATCTACGGCATCAGCGGCCATCTCAACCAGCATCCGCGTGACGCCATGAAATTGCGGGCCGATCCCCATCGGCGCGATCTCTGTTATGACTTTTTTCTAAGCTCCGCTCGCATGGAGGATCCGGGGATTTAGGGGAGTCGGCTCCGCGGTCATGCGAAAAAATGATCAGGCCCCTTCGGGTTGGTTCTCCAATGAGGCGATGCAGCATAGCTTGTTTTGAACGGCTAAGGTGCGATCCGCGCGGCTTGCCTGGCTCTCATTGGAGAGCCAACGCGGGTCTCCGCAGGGTGTTAACACTCACAGGAACACCTGCTGGGCCGTGATTTGTGATTTGAAAACGGAATACGGCACCGTGGGAACGATTTGAAGCACAACGTGATTGACACACTCCTCGTGATTGGCAACAAATTCTGGATAATGGTATTTTCCCCGGTATCGATACTTGTGACCACCGTGAAAGCCGCGCCATTGCTGGACTTCTCGACATTATTTACAATCGACTGGAAGTAATCTATGGGGCTGGATTCGGTTGACCTCACGGTGCAATGCGCAAGTGATCCTGCAGAAGGATCAATCGAATCTGCCCATGATGACGAACGCTGGATGCGGCACGCCATCGAGCTGGGGCGGCATGCCGAGTCTGCCGGCGAGGTGCCGGTGGGGGCTGTGCTGGTGCTGGATGACAAACTGCTCGCCGAGGGCTGGAACCGGCCGGTCGGTACCCACGATCCCGCCGCGCATGCCGAGGTCGTCGCGCTGCGTGCCGCGGGTGGAGCCCTGGGCAATTACCGTGTCAACGGCAGCACGCTGTACGTCACCCTGGAACCCTGCCTGATGTGCGTCGGTGCCATTGTCCATGCTCGTGTAGCGCGCGTGGTCTACGGTGCAGCAGATCCCAAGAGCGGTGTCGTGAATACCCTGTGTCGCGGCTTCGATCTGCCCGGGCTGAATCATCGTCCCGAAGTGACGGCAGGTGTGCTGGCCGATGTCTGCAGCGAGCAGCTAAAAAGATTCTTCCGGGCTCGCCGGTAAAAGATCGGGTTTGCATGGCGAATTCTTGCCGGAAATCTGGAAGTGGTGGTCAATGCCGCTACCATCATCGCCTGAAGATTGACCGCCATGCAGGCGGGCGCCTGCAGGTTGCCTGCATGTCAGCAGTGATATTCATCCCGGGTCTGATGTTGCTGCTGTGGCAGGCCCTTGTCCTGGCCGAGGGCAGGGCGGTGGAGAAATATGCACCCGCCACGGTCGACATGGAACTGCAGCGCGTTTCCGAACACGTCTGGTTTGCCGAGGGCACGCCCGGTATCGCCACCGACAACGAAGGCTTTGTTTCCAATGCCGGGGTTGTTGTCACCGGCGCCGGTGTGGTCGTATTTGATGCGCTGGGCACACCGTCCCTGGCCGAACTGTTGCTGAAGAAGATCCGCGCCATCACCGACCAGCCGGTGGTGCGGGTGATCGTGAGTCATTACCATGCCGATCATATCTACGGGCTGCAGGTCTTCGAGGCCCTGGATGCGGAAATCCTGGCACCCGCCGGGGCGGCAAGCTACCTCAAATCGGAGAACGCGCGGGAACGCCTGGCGGAGCGCCGGGTTAGCCTGGACCCGTGGGTCAATGAGCAGACCCGGCTGGTCGCTCCGAACCGCTACCTGGACGAAGGCATGCAGTTCCGGCTGGGAGATGTTGAATTTACGGTGACGGTTATCGGCAAGGCGCATACCGATGGCGATCTCACCCTGTATGTCGCGCCCGATGGAGTTCTGTTTTCCGGGGACATCATTTCCGAAGGCAGGATCCCGTTTCTGGGGGATTCCGATATCCGCACCTGGATGGCGGTACTGGAGCGCATGGAGCGGGAGCAGTTCACCGCACTGGTGCCGGGCCACGGCGGGGTCGCTGCCGATCCCCGGGAAGCCATCGGGCTGACACGGCGCTACCTGGCTTACCTGCGTGAACAGATGGGCGCCGCAGTCGACGGGTTGATTCCCTTCGACGAGGCTTATGCAGCTACCGACTGGTCGGAATTCGAAGACCTGCCGGCATTCGCGGAAGCCAACCGCCGTAATGCCTACCAGGTGTACCTGTCTATGGAAGCGAATCTGCTGGGCCAGTAAAGAACCCGCATGTTGCACCCGCCGGTCACGGGCCTGACTGTAATCCGCTGAACTGTGTATGGACAAGTATCGATAATGCGATAAACCGCATGCGTACATTTTGCAATCTGCCCGTGACCGTCACGCCTGAACTTGCTGCAATTCGGCGCATCCCTGTGCCTCCCCCCTGCGGATCCGATGCGAAAAATCGCTACAGACCAGCGTGCAGACGCACTCTTCCAGGGCCAGCAATTCGGATAGTGATGGAACACGCGGGCTATAGCGCGGGAGAACCGAATTGCAGGGGATCCCGCGGTGGTTTGTTCGCCACCATCTCCTGATCGGTGACCCAGACCAGGATGTCATAATACGTGCGGATGTTCTCCACATAGCGCACCGGTTCACGGCCACGGGCATAGCCGTAACGGGTTTGCTTGAACCATTTTTTCTGGCTGAGCAGCGGCAGATTCTTTTTGACGTCCACCCAGTGATCCGGATTTCCTTTGTTTATCCGCGTCAGGATGCGGGCGTCCTCCAGGTGTCCGAGGCCGATGTTGTAGGCAGCCAGCGCCAGCCAGGTGCGGTCGGGTTCCGCTATCCCTTCGGAGATGCTCTGCAGCATGTGCACCAGGTATTCGGCGCCACCATGAATGCTTTGCTCCGGATCACGCCGGTTCTCAATGTCCAGGTCCGTGGCTGCGTCCCGCGTCAGCATCATGATGCCGCGCACGCCGGTAGGTGAGACGGCATCAGGGTTCCAGCGGGATTCCTGGTAGCCGATGGCCGCCAGCAGGCGCCAGTCCATGCCGGCTTCCTTGGCCGCAGCCTCGAAGATATCCCGATACAGGGGCAGGAGCTGTTCGATATCCCGCTGGTAGCGCCGGGTGCCGACGTAATCGAACTTGCCGAAATGTCCGTAGTAGCGTTCCACCAACTGGCTCAATGTGCCGTTCTTCCTGATCTTGTTGAAGAAGGTGACCGCTGCGTCCAGCAGGCTTGTGTCCGGCCCCTTGGGGAAGGCCCAGGCCAGCGGCTCCGGGTCGGCGATGGCGAATGCAGGCTTGATCTCCGGGTAGAAGTGGCGATTGATGGCCAGTTCATTCGAATCCACGATGGTGTAATCGATGAGCTGATCCGAAATCATACCCAGCAGATCCTCGATGCCATCTTCCCGGTTGGCTACCCAGGAGATGTTCGGGTGTTCCTTTTTTAGTTCCTGCAAGCGCTCCTCGTGGCTGCTGCCGGCAACGATTTCCAGGGTGCCCTTTAGATCATCGATCGATTTCGGGCGCCGGGAACCACTGCGATAGACCAGTTGGGGAGTGATTTCCTGGTAGACAGGGCCGAAGCGGACCTTCTCCTTGCGATGCTCCGTGACCGTCAGGCCGGCGGCGGCGAGGTTGGCGTCACCCAGTGCGGTCAGGGTAAGGATATCGTTGAAATCGGCCGGGACCACGATTCGTAACTCCACACCAATGTACTTCGCAAAGCGCTTGACGAGTTCATACTCGAATCCGGCCGGTCCATTCGAGCCTTCGTAATAGGTCGTGGGGCCGTTGCGCGTGATCACGATGAGCTCATTGCGTTCCTGCACCTGTTGCAGGATGGGCGGCGGCCGGCCGCAGGAAAGAAGAAACATGCCCAGCAGGCCGGGCATCAATAAACCCGCCGTGGCGATTCTGGTCAGGGATACGCTAGAATACGCAGCCTGAATTATCAGCCAGAACGCTGTCAGTCCGGATTGAGATGATTCCTCAGACATGGTGGCACAGTATGCGTTAATATCCCCGGATCATTGTGGGGTAATAATACCGTAATTAATCGGCATATTATTCGGTCCGGTTAAAAATCTGTCATCCGGAGAGGTACCGAAGCGGTCACACCGGCACCGACTCGAAATCGGTTGAGCCTCGCAAGGGCTACGCGGGTTCGAATCCCGCCCTCTCCGCCATTTTCAGATGTTTAGTGGTTCACCTCCTGTGCTGTCGTTTCAGAATGAGATGCGCAGCGTAGAGAATTTGTAATATTCCCGGCTGCATTTCTCAGGTGGTCGCCGGCCAGATGGGCATAACGCAGCACCATCCGGTACGACTTCCACCCGCCCAGTTCCATGAGTTCCTGCAGGCTGGTGCCGTTCTGTACGTGCCACGAGGCCCAGGTATGCCTGAGGTCATGCCAGCGGAAATCGGTGATCCCCGCTTTGGTACAGGCCCGCTGCCAGGCGTCCGCGTTGATGTTGCGCAGCGGCTTGCCCCGGTAGCTGAACACGTGGGTAGCGTGGCTGCCGATCCGTCGCCGGATCACTGCGATGGCCGAGCTGTTGAGCGGGATGGTCAGGTCGGTGTTGTTCTTGACCTGGTCCGCATACAGCCAGGCAATCCGCCGCGACAGGTCCACCTGCGACCAGACCAGCCCGCGCACGTTTCGCGCACGCAGGCCGGTTGCCAGGGTGAACTCCGCCATGTCGGACAGGTGCGGGGGCAGGGCGGCCAGCAGGCGTGCAGCCTCGGCCTCCGTGATCCACCGTACCCGTTTCGTCGGCTCCCGGCGCAGATTGAGTGCCGGGTAGGCATCGATCCAGCCCCATTCGCGGCATGCCTTGCGCAGGATCGCCCGGACCGTGGTCAGGTAGCGATTGATTGTTCCTGGTCGTCGGTGTGCCTTGGCAGCCATGATCTCGTCCATCCGGTCGCGCGTGATCTCGGTGAGGGTCAGGCCCTCGAGATGGGGATGCAGCCAGCGCAGGCGGGCCTTGTCTCCTTCGTGGTCACGCTTGTGGGTGCTTTCGTTCAGGTACCGCAGCACGGCCTCCTCCCAGAGGTACGTCCGCTTCTCGCCCAGCATGGCCTGCCGCCACAGTTGGGCCTTCAGCTTGTCATGGAACTCCTGTGCTAGTTTCCGGTTGGCAGTCCGAGCGCTTTTCTGCACCGGCCTGCGGCCCGGGATTGAGATGTTGACCCAGTAGTTCGGGCTGTCGTCTCGTTTGTAGATGGACACACGTCACCTCCGATGTGCGCCATCTCCCCGGACGCAGCATAATCCCCCTTGAGCCATTCCTCCAGGTGTGCCTCCACGAACAGCCATTTCCGGCCCGGCTTGCGGGCGGGAATCGCGCCGCTAAAGGCCAGCCGGCGCAGGGACTCCGGGTTCATTTGCAACAGCCGTGCGGCCTGTTGCAGGTCGAGGATATTCATCTCGGAAATGCTGATCGTTACGTGTGCAAAAACAGTAACAGCGGAAAATCCTGCGGGCAAAGGGAAAAGTGTTATCAGCGTGCTATAAAGAATCGCGTTTAAAATGTGCTGTAGGAGCGCTTCGCGATGTACAGGGATGTACGAGTGCCGCGAGAGGCATGGATGCCGAGAGCGGCCAAGCGCGATTTGTTCGGAGATACGAAACGATCACAGCCGTTGCAGGCATTTGTGCATGCGTGAGTGTTTTGCATTGTGATAACAAGTTTGCAAAGAATTTGTCATTGCGAGAAACGAAGTGACGAAGCAATCTCCAGATCGCTGCACGTAGCGTGTGCCGGTTCACCGTATGGCTGTATGTGACGGGGCTGCCGGGGTTATTTCTTGCAACCGGCGTGACAGGCAACGCCTGGCGCTCCGGCTGCAGCGCACGAAGCGGCCGCGTCACTACACAAGCGAAGCGCGGTAGTGACGCGGCCGGAATCAGAGACTAAGTACCGGTAGAGCGGGAATATTTTCGAGCTGTATTCGAGTGCCGGCTGGATTACGGCGTGATTATGTGTTCCGCTCAGCGTCCAGGGCGAGTGCCGCGAGTGCCGGAAGCGGTCTGGTTTCGTCTAACGATCAGACAAACACTACATCAATATCAGCCGCAGCTGGCGCTCGTGGAGTCCGGCTGACTGCTAGCCTGAGAAGAAACACCCCGTCGCAAGGATGCGATCATGCAGCCATTGCCGGCTGGCAGGGAAGCCGGGCCGGGGGATGGTGTTCCCGGTTACCAGCGCCATCGCCCCGAACGGACGCTCTTATACCAGCTTGTTGATCAGTACTATCCCGCTTTCGCGGATCTGATGGCCGCGCAGGGCAGGCCGCTGCCCGAGTACGTGCAGCGGGAATTCGAGGACTACCTCAAGTGCGGGCGCCTGGAGCATGGTTTTCTGCGCGTGCGATGTACGTCGTGCCATCAGGAACAACTGGTAGCCTTCAGCTGCAAACGCCGTGGCTTTTGTCCAAGCTGTGGCGCCCGTCGGATGGCCGAGAGTGCGGCTTTATTGGTCGATGACATCCTGCCCGAGGCACCGGTCCGGCAGTGGGTGCTGAGTTTTCCGTTTGCGCTGCGTTTTCTGTTCGCGACCCGCCCGGTGGTAATGGGCCGGGTGCTGGGGATCGTCTACCGCATACTGGCCACCCACCAGATCAGGAAGGCTGACTACACGCACCGGAGCGCCTCGACTGGTGCGGTGACGCTCATCCACCTCTTTCATATTGCACCTCCCGCAAACGTGATACATTGCTCGTGCAGAACGTGCGAGCTTGACCTCTGCGAAGCCATTATGGAGAGCCGGTTGCGCGGCACACCCTGAGTATTCGTTGACGAGCTCAAGCGCACCCGCGGATTCGGAGTTGTGAAAGCAAGCATCGAATGCTTCGGAGTCTTGATCCGTAATCCGCAGGTGCACGTTCCTGCACAGTGAACAGTCTCACCGTCATGTGGAACGGAGCAACCATAACGGGGTGTTCGCGCCCAACAGCCCCTGGCGCGGGGCGATTACGCCGGGCAGGCGGGGTAAGGGCGCCAAACGCAAGGCGTCGGATGAGGGAGAGGAGGACACGCCGGCGGCCCGACGGTCTGCCATGAGCTGCACCCGAAGGGCATAAAGGCGCAGCGACTGAAACGGGTATTTGGCATTGACATCGAGACCTGCCCGGCCTGCGGCGGGGCGATGAAGATCATGCCCAAAGCACTCGCTGCGCTCGCGGGGCAGGCTCTCGCCAGCATCGAGGACCCGGTGGTGATCCGGAAGATCCTGGCGCATCTGGAACAAGCGGCACCGGTCCGTGAGGTTGTGCGATTGCCTGAGCCGCGTGCGTCGCCGGATGGATGGGTTTGACGCGGTGCGAGCAGGATTCGTGAATACAAATGACTCGGCATGGATGCCGGCCCGAGTGGGGGATGGGCAGGGTGGACTGCGGCCTGTGGGTCAGGCCACGGCGGTTGTGAAGAGAAAAAGGACGGTGAATGCCGGTGGCAGAGGGCTCGGGTGTGGCCTGCAGGCGGCCGGGTCGCGGGGATTCAGGGGGAGAGTGGCCGGTCTGATGGCCGGTTCCTGGGTGGATTCTCACGAAATACGTGGTTATGCTTCCTATACTCGGTATACACACTCTCCGGTATCGCGGAACCCGGCCGCGAGATCAGGGCCTATCGCGACGGCGAGCTGCAGGGCAGCGTCAACAGCGACGCCGAAAGCAATTTCTCCCTGTTCGTGGGCCTGCTGCAGGGGGCGAACACCCTGCATGCCAATGCCGTCAACGGCACCGAAGAGAGTCTTCCCTACCGGACCCATACGGTGACACTCGATCAGGTGCCACCCGTCATCACCCTGATCACCCCGACCGAGGGTGCCCTGGTGAACTACGCCACCTTCATCGACCAGCTCGACGAAGCCGGGACCGTGACGGTTAATGGCGAGCCGGCGACGGTCGATGCCGGAAACGGTTTCACGCACGTGCTGGGCGGGCTGGCGCCGGGGCCCAACACGGCGACGATCGTCGCCACGGACCTGGCCAGCAACAGCAGCAGCCTGGTGGTGGCGTTCACGCTCGACGGCGAGCCGCCCGCGCCGCCGGACACGGCCCAGGTCACGGTGGGGGCGCCGAGCGGGGGGCAGGTGACGGTGAGCGCTCCCGCGGGCGCGGCGACGCCGGGCGATACCGTGACGCTGACCAACAGCCGCACCGGGCAGAGCGTGCAGGCCACGGTCGCGGCGGACGGCAGCTACAGCCTGCAGATCGGCGCGCAGGCGGGCGATGAGATCGTCATCGTGATCTCCGATAGCGCGGGCAACGCCGCCCCGTCGCGCCTGCTGAAGGTGGCCGGGACGGCCCCCGCGCTGGCGCTTTCGGTCACCGCGCCGCTCGACGGCAGCAGCATCGCGGATGACCGGGTCGGGGTCAGCGGCACCTATGCGGGGCCGGCCAACGTGGGGATACGGGTGAACGAGGTTCAGGCACAACTGATCGGGAACAGTTTCTGTGCCGGAGGCGTTCGTCTGGGTGTTGGCAGTAATACACTTGAGGTGACAGCAACCGCACCGGACGGTAGCACTGCCAGTCAGTCAGTGACCGTCACCGGTACCGGCGCCAGCTTGTTGAGCCTGGATGCCGACCGGGAAAGCGGCTTCGCCCCCCTGACGATTACCTTCAGCCTGACCGACAACACCGGCCTGAATCTTACGCTCATCGGCTTTGATGTGGACGGGGGCAGCACGAATGATTATACGACGGCCAATACCGCCGAGACGGTAACCCATACCTACAATTCACCCGGCTGCTATGTGGCAACGGTGACGGCGCAGGATGTCGGAGCCGGAGCTACCGTGACGAGTCAACAGGTCATTGCCGTGATCGACAATCAGGAACTGGAAGGACAACTGCTCGGGGTCTGGTACGGGATGCTCGACAGACTCGGGAACAACGATATCAGTGGTGCGCTGAATGCGGTCTACCCGCCTGGCAGGGATCGCTACCAGTCGATCTTCACCGACCTGCAGGCAGATCTCCCAGTCGTTGCGGATGGCATGGGGGACATCCGCCTCAGTGCCATGGGCGAGGATCTGGCGGAGTTCCAGGTGACACGCAACCGAGACGGATTTCCAATGGCCTTCCTGATCTACATGGTACGCAATGCCGATGGGATCTGGCAGATTGGAGGGATGTGAGAGTTGAATCACGATCGTAGAGCAACAACCCTGGTTCACCGGCGGACTTGGTTGAGCGGGTTCACGGTGGTTATTGCCATTCTGCTTCTCTCGGGCTGCTGCCTGATGTGTCCGAAGGCGGTCGAGGAGTGGCCCGCGGAGCAGGGTGTGGTGGTGGACAAGGATACCGGGGAACCGATCGAGGGTGTCTATGTGATCGGGCACTGGGAGGGCTATGTCGGCGGTCACAACGTCTGTTTTCACGCCGAGGGCACGCGCACCGATGCGCAGGGCCGGTTCGTGTTTCCGGCCTGGCGCAACACGGGGCCGTACAACACCACACGCTACCAGCAATATGCCCCGCGCCCTTATGTGCGGGGTTATAAGGATGTAGGGGGGCACATAACCCGCATGGAGATGGTGCGTTTCACCGGTACGCGGGAGGAGCGGTTGGGGTATTTACGATCCCTGATACCGGGTTCTGCATGTGATCCAGCAGCCAGGTCATCCAGACGCAATCTATTTCCCTTTTTTGAGGCGATCTATCAGGAGGCTAAAGACTTATCGAACACACCTGAAGACCAGAAGGAGCTTGAGTGGTTTCGTTATGTTGCAGCTACCATGGCAATCGCATCTGATACCCCTGTTACAAGCAGTGCTGATTATGAAGCAAGGATAAAATCCTATCTTGAGGATCATCTTAAATGAACCCTCGCGATTTTCTGCTTGTCATTTTCTGTCTCTGCTGGAGCATTCCTGTATCAGGTTATGAGGTCGAGACCCACGGTGCGATCACTCGCGATACGTATCCCCGTTCAGTTCTGGTGATTTCAGACCTACTGAGCGAGTTGGGACTTGAAGAGGGTGATGCTCCCTTTGGTAACTCGGGAAATTACTACGATGTGTCTGGAGCGGAGGTACATGTACGAACGATTGGTAGTGAATATGAAGAGTACAAAATTAAAGTTTTATTAACAGAGAACCCGTATTCAATCAAAGGCTGGATGATGCAGGGCGCGATCCGCGAGGACGACGTTATCGAGAACCCCTGCAAACCCCATCCGGACAATCCGCTCGATGATGATTATCCGAACCCGCCGAACCGGCCGCTGAATCATTTCTACAATCCCGTCGATGACCGCGGGCTGAACCAGGTGATCGTCAACGGCGCGAAGGCGACGGACTGGGGGCTGGGCGTCGTGGATGCCTTTGCGCAGCCGCCCGCCGAGGACAGCGGCCGGCGCAACCATTACACGCTGGCCGATGCGCGGGAAGCACTGTGCCGGGCGCTGACCGGCAGGAAGAACGGCGTGACGCTTATCGACCGGAACAAGACCGATTCCGCTGGTGCGGATACTCACGCGTGCATGAGAGGTGAAACATGATTATTAACCGTACTCCAGCACTCGCACTGCTAATCGCACTGCGCCACCAGGTGGGAACTCTGGTTACGTTGGCTGTCGCGTTGTTTGTCTCGGGCTGCTGCCTGATGTGTCCGAAGGCGGTCGAGGAGTGGCCCGCGGAGCAGGGTGTGGTGGTGGACAAGGATACCGGGGAACCGATCGAGGGTGTCTATGTGATCGGGCACTGGGAGGGCTATGTCGGCGGTCACAACGTCTGTTTTCACGCCGAGGGCACGCGCACCGATGCGCAGGGCCGGTTCGTGTTTCCGGCCTGGCGCAACACGGGGCCGTACAACACCACACGCTACCAGCAATATGCCCCGCGCCCTTATGTGCGGGGTTATAAGGATGTAGGGGGGCACATAACCCGCATGGAGATGGTGCGTTTCACCGGTACGCGGGAGGAGCGGTTGGCGTATTTGTGGAAAATGGCAGGAAGTACTTGTAACCAGGCTGGATCATCGAAAAGAAATCTTTTCCCTTTTTTTGAGGCGATCTATCTGGAAGCCAAGGAGTTATCAAAAACACAAGAAGAGCTTGAAAAATTGGATAAGTACCGATATTGGGCGGCGCAGCAGGCAATCGGAGTGGATGGGGATGAGACCGGGAGTGTTTCTGAGTATAAAGCAAGAATAAACAAGTTTCTGGAGGGACATCTACGGTGATGCGCTTCAGGCTAATTGCTGGATGTTTGTTATGGTGTATTGTGCGCTGTGCTTCAGCTTATGAAGTTGAAACACATGCTGTGATCACGAAGCATACCTATGATAGATCTGGATTGCTATCGCCTGATTTACTGGACAGTTTGGGCATAGACAGTAACACTGACAATCCTTAATGTTCGCTATCAGTTGAAGACACCCTACCGGGACGGTACCACGCACGTCATCTTCGAGCCGCTGGATTTCATGGCGCGGCTGGCGGCGCTGGTGCCACGGCCGCGGGTGAATCTGACGCGCTACCACATACCCTGAGTCGGTCTGTCAAGAAGAACCTTGTCATCCTGTGCTCATAGTTCATGTGGAGTTCGCCAGATTCTGAATGAGCGGAGAGCCACGTTCTTGCAGTGCGCTGAGGTAAGTGGATTCGTCGTAGAGTCGCCTATCCTGCCAGCAACGAAATACGATCCGAATCCACTTGAAGGCCAGCGCGCGAATGGCGGCTTGATGAGATTGTCCTCGCTCACGCTTTTGCTGGTAGAACGCTTGCGCCCAGAACGAATGATGAATCGACTTGTTGGCCCACTCGATGAACGTCTGACGAAGAAACTTCGGACAGCGCCAGCGCCAGTGGACTGACCATTGCTTCCCGCTACGCTCGGTGACCGGTGCAATGCCGGCGAACTTCTGGATGTCCGCGGCACTGGCGTAGCGCTCGCACTGATCGCCGAAGGCCACCATAAGCCGAGGTACCAGGGCCTCTCCAGCACCGGGCAGCGCATGGAACAGTTCGAAGTCGGGATGGCTTCGGGCGCACTGTGTGATTTCTTCGTCGAACTGCGCGATCGCTGCCAGGACGTCGCGCAGTTGCGCCACGATGGCCTGAGTCAGGAGTCGGTTTGGGGCAATGATCGATTCATCGGTGGTCAGCGGCCTGGCGGCCTTGATGCCTTCGATGCGGCGTTCGATCAGTGCGGCCGATCGCACCCGCCGCTCATAGAAGAAGCGCTCGAGCGTTGAGCGCCGAGCCCGCTGCAGCGCATCCAGCGTCGGCCAACGCGTCAGGAAGTCGCAAAATAGCCTGGTGTCGCGGTATTCGAACCAATCCAGGACCTGCGGATAGTAGTTCTTCAGGATGCTGATCAGGCGGCTGACCAGGCGCACCTTGTCACCAACCAGACGTCGCCGGTATTCGACCAGCTGTTCCAACATCTGGAGGGTGGGACTGGATGGATTCAATGGCCTCAGTCGGTCGCGATGCTTGAGCAGTAGCTCCAGTTGCAAACGCGCATCGCTCGGATCGTCTTTGGCACCGCTGGTGGCAAAGGCTTCGCGGAACCTCGCAAGCGTCAACGGATTGACCGGAAACAGCACGAAAAAATCGTACTCGCGCAACGCGTAGACCAGCGGTCCTTTGTCCAACTCCAAACAGATCGCCACCGGCTGTCCGCCGTAGCGTTGGCGCATCGAATCAGCCCAGGCGGCAATCGCCTCAGGCGTATGCTGCAGGATGCTGGATTCCATCGTTGAATCACCGGCTGCCTGCACACAGACATCGTGCTTGGTATCGGCCCAATCGATGCCAACATAGGCAGCAAATCTGTCCACCTCTTTCATATTGCACCTCCCGCAAACGTGATACATTGCTCGTGCAGGACGTGCGAGCTTGAACTCTGCGAAGCCATTATGGAGAGCCGGTTGCGCGGCACACCCTGAGTATTCGTTGACGAGCTCAAGCGCACCCGCGGATTCGGAGTTGTGAAAGCAAGCATCGAATGCTTCGGAGTCTTGATCCGTA
>Ga0210124_1000281_pt1 | contig 27683 bp, 20 predicted proteins | sample Muzzi_PWC_D2_FD_185554 | JGI IMG/M metagenome (GOLD analysis project Ga0210124, IMG submission 185554) | Wetland microbial communities from San Francisco Bay, California, USA, that impact long-term carbon sequestration - Muzzi_PWC_D2 (SPAdes) | ecosystem: Environmental > Aquatic > Marine >... | reverse complement strand
ATTCCGGCGGCATAAGCTCTCGCGGCGCGAATTTTCAGAAGGGCCGGGGCGGAGTCGCGGCGGCGGCCAACCTGCAAGGCCATCTCCGGGGTGGCGGACAGATGAACGTATTGGCGGTTCATCGCTTTCAAGCCATCGCGTTGAATGGCGGCCAAATTGCGGCGCGGCGTGCCGTGATAGAGGAAGGGGGGCGGCTCAACCGGCTGGTAGGTGGGGCGGGCGGCTCGGCTGTGACCGTAGCGGGCGCGGATTAATGGGCCATTGCGTTCAAAACGCTGCTTATCCGAGGTCTCAACCACGTGCTGCACGTGCTCAGAGCGTATCCAGGCCCATTTTGGTCGGGCGGATATGGCCCCCACCAAAGCCTCGCAGGCCACCCAGCCATCCTTATCAAGAGTTAAGCCGAAACTCACCGGGTCGTGGCGCAGGGCCACACTCATCAATTTGCTGAGTTTAACCACCTCTTGCCGCTTCACTTACTCGCTCAGGGCCGCAATCCATTTCTCAATTTTGGCCTGCTTCTGCTCGATTTCAGCCCGCGTAGCGGCCACAATCTGGTCGATTTCGGCCAGCTCTTCTTCGCGCTCGGTCAGTTGTTTCACGTAACGGCCTCGCAAACGACCCTCCTCGCCCTCTTTGGATAAGGCGCTCATATTCTTCTGAATCTGCTCTTGGGCTTTGTAAATATTATTGCGCTGCTGCTCTTGCTCAACAATGGCTCCTTCTAGCGTCGAAATCTCGCTCCAGGTATCGAGCAGCGCCTTTAATCCTTCATAGGTGTCCTTATCTAAAAACTTATCTTCAAGATATTTCTGCAACCCCTGGTAAGATTGCTGGCGCAACTCCTCGCGCTGCACTCGCAGAAAACGCTCGTTGACGGCAAATTCGGTCACATGCCCGGGAGAAGCTTTCACCTTGTAGCGATGGCTTTCGAGAGTTTTTTCAACCGGCTCAGGCGTATCGAAAACCGTGTGACCGCCGCTCACGCTGCGCTCGATGAGGATTGTTTTGGGCTGCGGGGTCCGATTATCAACGCGATACAGGGTGCGGCGAACGTTATAGACCTGCTGAAGCAGATAGTTGCCCTTTATTTGCAAAGCATGTAGCTGATTCTCTGTTTTGACCTCTTCTTTGACATGTACGCCTAGCTCAACGGCGTAAGAAATCACAGCCTCGCCTTTGTCGGCGGTGAAGGGTAAGACGGCCTCGCCGACATATTCCCCATTTTCCAACACCGTCACCGGGCCACGCTCCAGAGTTAGGCCGGTACTATTTTTAAAGCGAAGGGTTGCCACGGGATGCGTCGGCATTTTGGAGCCATTGTAAATTAAATCCTTCTTTGGGCCTAGTTTACTGCTAACAATGGGCACCATCGCCGATTGGCCGCGCCCCACCGTGACCGGTACCCCCACATTATATTGAAATAGCTCGCCCAAAGCCGCGCCGGTCGCGGCACTTTCTACCGAGGCGGCCATGGTCTGGGTCGAAACGCTGGATTTAGCTCTTCTAGTAAGCATTGCGGCGGCGGGGGCTGGTGGAGGCGCTCCGACGTGAGCCATGAACGCATCATCGGCCAGTTCCGCTTCAGCTACCGCCCCTTCAAACATAATGGGGGCGGCAGCGATGCGGTCTTCTTCTTCGACTACCGGGCGTTTGGGCGTGTGGGGCGTATACAAATCATAAACAAAAGAGATGGGCATCCCGGCGGTGAGAGATAGGGAAATATCATTCAGGTCTTCTTCCAACCGATTGTCGAAAATGCCCCAGCCTTGTAGTAAGGCATCCAGTTGAGCCTCGGCAGAGTTATCCGTTTCGGGGTTATCTACTACCAAACGGTAGCTGACTCGCCATGTGGGGGCGGGGGCGATATAACTCACCTCCAAATCGTGGGGGCCGGGGCTGAGACGAACGGTGATGGAGCGATGGGTCTCCTGCCCCAGCGCCGTCTGCAGGAAAAAGCGCAGGTCTTCGGCAGCGGTCTCATCCTTTAATTCAACGCCTTCGATACGATTCAAAGGCAATACAGCCACCACTTCGGAGTCGCTTTGCAAGACCGAGACCAGAGATTGTTCCATTGGCTTTTCACGGTCCTCATCAAGCCCCAGCAAAATCCCTTCTACATTGCTACCATCGCTGACCTGCAAGCGCACGGCTCGACCACGCAACGCCATCAACAAATCACGCAGGCTACGCGCATCATCCAGAATAACCGAGCAACCTGCCAATCGTTCGTCCAGGCTTTGCGGCGTATCATAATCCACCCCCTGAACCTGTCCCCCGGCATGGTCTATAACAGTTAAACTTTTGAGCAGGTCATCCATCTCTTCCCGGCGAAAAGTCAGCTTAATAGCCTCGTCCGCCACCGAGCCACGTCGTCGAAAATAGCCGACACCATGCTTGTAAAGCGTCATATGAACAATTGGTAGGTGACTCATTGGTTACTCTCTTTGCAGGGCGACCAGGATAGATTTGGCTGCCTGATACCCAAGGTTATATTCTACATTGCCGATATTCAGAGTCAGAGGACCTTCGAAAGGGGCTTGCACCATCAGGGTGATTTCTGTACCGGGATATATTCCCAACTCACCCAGATAACGGAGCAACTCCGGGTTTGCATCATCAACTTCAACCACCACCAGCACATCACCCACCTTCATATCAACCAGACGTCCACTTTCATGGCGAAACACTTCGCCCGAACGGCTGGGAATTGGAGCACCATGCGGATCGAATTTGGGGTCTCCCAGCGCAGCCGCCATTCGCTCTTCCAAATCCTCGCTGATAACATGTTCCAACTTTTCAGCCTCTTCGTGGACTTGGTCCCACGGAACATCTAACGCCTCGGCCAAATACAATTCAATCAGCCGGTGGTGGCGAATTATTTCCAGAGCCAGCTTTTGACCAGTTTGGGTAAATTTTATACCTTGATACGGTTCATATTCCACCAGCTTTAACTCGGCCAGCTTCTTACACATATTCGTGACCGAAGCTGGAGCCACACCCATATCTTCGGCCAACACAGAAGTAGGCACCTGTTTGTTTTGGCCGTGAAGCTTGTAAATGGCCTTCATGTAATCTTCCATTGCCCGGCTAAGTATGGTTCGATCCAATGGGAGTCTCCTGTTGGTGTAGTCTACGGACGATAGAGCATGATTCGCCTGAATTGAGTCTATCCTAGATAGGGTATTGTGTCAAGCAAATTTGGCGATTGACAATCATTGTCGGGTATGCTATTCTCAGGCTCAACTTAAAATGAGAATAAAGATCGAGGGGCTAGCACGCCCTCGGGCCGTAATGAGGAGTGCGACAGACCCTCACGAGACGGCAACGACAATCAAAATTCAGGAGTGTCAAAGTGCACTTTGACACTCCTAAAAAGCTATTTACACAGGAGTTAAATTATGGGTGATAAACCAGTCATCAACTTTACACGCGGCGTCCCGGCTACCGAGTCTTTTCCGATTGAAGATATGATTGCAGCTTCACAGAGAGCCTTGGAAAAGTACGGCACCACGATTTTGCAATATGGAAAATCATATGGCTTTGTTCCTCTCCGTGAATGGCTGGCGGAGTGGCAAGGCGTGGCGCTTGAACAGGTATTGACGTCAAACGGTTCGCTGCAAATCATCGAGTTTTTGTGTTATCATTTTCTCGAACCCGGCGATGTTGTCTTCACCGAAGCGCCCAGCTACGACCGGACATTGACTCTCCTACGCCGCCACAAAGCTAAAATTGTGGGCATCCCTTTGGAGGCCGATGGCCCAAATATTGAGGCTCTGGAAGCTGCCTTGACTCGGCATGTTCCTAAATTTTTCTATGTTATTCCCGACTTTCAAAATCCGTCTGGGGCAACGTGCTCTCGTGCCAAGCGGGAAAAGCTGGTCGAGTTGGCCGATAAGCACGGTTTCTATCTATTGGAAGATGCTCCCTATCGCTCCCTTCGCTACCGGGGTGAGGAGCAGCCATCACTCTTTGCTCTAAACCCGGAACGAACCCTGCATATGCTATCATTCAGCAAGCTTGTCGGTCCTGGTCCCCGGGTTGGCATTCTCTATGGACAGGCAGACCTCTTGCAAAAGGTCGCCAAAATTGCGGAGGATACCTACATTACTCCCAGTTTATTGGGCCACGGTATTGTGTACGAGTTTTGCAGTGAGAACAAGCTGCCTGGACAGATCGAAAAATTAAAGACCCTTTATGCGCCTCGCTTACAAGCGTGTCTGGATGTTTTAGACGAACATCTACCCGATGCTGAAGCAACCCGACCCGATGGAGGATTCTTTTTGTCTATTACCCTACCAGAAGGCACAACAACGGCCCAACTTATGGAGCGAGCCAAAGCCCATAACCTGAATCTAGCCAGCGGGGAAGCCTTCTTTCCAGAAGGTGGCGGTGAGCGATTCTTACGCTTACCTTATTGCGCCTTATCACCAGAGGAGATCAATGAGGGGATCAGTCGCTTGGCGCTAGTAGTGAAGGAAGTGCAGGGATAACCTGGCACAATGTCGATATCCCTGGTCAAACGGTTGGGAATATGAGACTCAGACATTCCGGGGGCGTAGCGAAATCATCAGGTTTTGAGGCATCACAGTAAAGACAAACCGTTCCCCGATTTTTCGATCTGGCTCGGTCCGGACCACTTCAAAGTGACGACAAATCATACTCACGGCCATTTTAATTTCTAGCAAGGCCAAACTTCGCCCCGGACATAAGCGAGGACCACTACCAAACGGCAAAAATGATTTGCGATGGTGGGGGTTATCCTGGTGAGAATAGTCTAACCAGCGTTCGGGCTTAAACTCAGCCGCCATCGCAAATTCGTTGTCATCCAGCCCTTTGGGGCGCAACAGCACGAATACCGGCATCCCTTTCGGGATTTGAAGCTGATTAATCGTTACATCCGTTAAGGCTTGCAGTCCCAGAAATGGGGCCACGGGTTTAAAGCGCATTGTTTCGTGGGCCACCGCTTCGATATAACGCAGCTCACGTATCTTTTCATATTCCATCACCGTCACTGAGTCTGTCACGACAGCATCCGCTTCGGCTTGCATTCGTCGTTGTATTTCAGGGTATTTAGCCATGAAATAGATCACCCAAGCAATTGAGTTGGCGGTTGTATCTTCACCGGCCAATAAAAAGGTAAACACATTACCGTAGATTTCCAGATCACTGAACTCGATATCTTCATCGGCCTGCGCCACCAATAGAGCTTGCAACAGATTTTGGGGTCGTTCCGATAAGGTCGGGTTCTCAGCCAATTGCTGTCGAGCATGGTCAATCAATTGATTGACCGACACGCGCAGTTCAGCCAGAGAGGCTTCCAAAGCCCGATCTGCTGGAAATTTGAGGTAGTTCCAATATCGAACGGGCATGAAGGCCCGATAGGCAATCATGGGGAAGATCCGCTCTAAATGTTGTTGAATGCGGTCTCCTTTTTCTTCCATGGTATTCATGTCATATCCAAAAGCCAGATTAGTTGTGATATCTACCGTATAACGCATCAACTCTTTTTGGACATCAATTGGCGAGTGTTGCGCTGCCAACCGTTGCCAGCGGCGGTGCAGCCGCTGGGTCACTTTAGTCATTATGGGGAAAAATTCTCGCAAGTGGCGCAGATCAAAGGCACGCATACCAAAATGACGATGCCGACGCCACTGTTTGCCCTCGGCTGAAAATAAACCTTCGACGCCCATTTCTTCAATGGTCTGCTTGATGCCATGCAACCGCGAAAATTTATCAGGCCGCTCGTGCAATATCTTTTGCACCATGTCCGGATCTGCGATGGCAACCACGCGCTCTGGCCCCAATTTGAACTGATATAAATCGCCATATTGCTGGTGCCAATCCTCTAAAATCAAGTGAAAGTTATCCGTCTCAATTTGATGGATATTGCCTAAAATCGGTAAGCCACGGGGACCTGGCAGTTGTTTGGGGGTGAGCAACGGCTGTTCTCTTTCAGAGCCTGTCGCTTTTTTCTGCCCTGCTACCCAGGCCACCACCTCTGCCCGATCAACCAAAACCTTTCCGCCCTCAACCACCGCCGAAAACTGGTGCAAACAGGTCTGGGCGTCATCTATTTTCGCCCCACTCACACAATCAAACTGCCAGCCATGGCCGCGACAGACTAACCGGCCGTTGTCAACATGTCCCTCAGCCAACAGAGTCCCTTGATGTGGACAACGCCCTTCAAAGACAGTGACGTTACCTTTGTTGATCACGGCGACCAATTCGACTCCGGCCACTTGAGCGCCAGCCAGCCTCTCCTGTTCCAATTCGGCTAATGTGGTAATTTGTTCATCATACATGAAATTTTGATTACCCCCGTTTACTATGCCCAATAGAGCATCGCCACTGCTAAAACCACAAGCAGCTATTCATCCAGTCTAAAATTCTGGGCTATCGCTACCCGCCGACTAATTGAGGGATGGCTATGGAGCAAGAACTCAACCCAAGCCGGAGACTCGGCATCAGCCAGGTTTTGATTGGCCAGACGAGTCATCGCGCTGATGAAGACTTGCGGCATTCTGGTCATCTTGAGGGCATACTGGTCGGCTTTGACCTCTCGCCAACGAGACCAAATATTACCTAATGGCATCGTGACCAGTCCAAAAATCATCAACGCCACCATCAACAGGGGCAATGTCACCGGGTCGGTTAAGCCGGTATAGCCGAAGGTGGCAATGCCCCAACGCATCACAATATTGGCTAACCAGAAGCCAAGCAGGGTCAAGATCAATTGCACAATAATACCCAGCGTGACATCCTTGTGGACATGGTGTCCAAATTCGTGAGCCATTACGGTTTCAATTTCATCAGCCGTGAACTTCTCAATGAGCGTATCGCCTAACACGATGCATTTTGCGAGGTATTGCCTACCCGAATTCGTTCAATTATTGACCCAGACCTTAAAAGAAAATGCGCTCAATGAAGCAATCCCGGAATTGTCTGATAATAGCGCAGAACTAAATGCGGCACAAGGTGGTGCGGAGTTCTGCACTTTTTCTTTTGCGAACCGCATAGCCGGTTCGTTTAAGAATCGAACGAAAAGTTGCCTGAGCTTTGTCTCATGTAGGACCCAAAGATAACGGTTAGCAAAATTAGCCGTTTGAACAGTATTTAGACTAGTCAAGTATTGGGCGTAATTGGAGCAGTTTTGTTTTATACAGTATCCCTGGATTGGGGCGAAGAAACTTCCACGCTCCGAGAGCTTGGTCCATTCTGGGCTTGTTGCAGACTTTCTTTCAACTGTGTCGCCAGAGATTCGACGTGGGGTTGTTCAAGGATATTATGATGATTACCAGCTATCCTTCTAATGTTTACGCCACGGGCTACTACTTTGTTCCAGCCCATAGCTGGGTCTGGTGTGCGTGATAACGATTGGCTTCGTACTCGAAAAAGTGTCACCGAGCCGTTGTAAATTTCCGGATCATATTTACTCATCGCACGAAGTTGCGTTTCCATTAATTGACGTTGTTTGGCTGGCAAATGAGCAGTATCATCAATAACATCTTCTGCACCGTACATTACAATAACACCAAACTTGCGCATAACCTTTTTCCAATGGCTGCGGAATTTTCTACGTAAACGCCGCCACATTTGCTTGTAGCCAAGTTGCAAGTAGTCAAAAAACCAGTAAGGCATGTTGTGCATGAAGTTGAGCAGCAATTGAGGATTGCGCCAAATTGAATCACGATTCCCTCCCCGTAAAGGTGCGTATCCTTCAAATATAGCAACCAGAGCTGGCGTTTCGCCTTGGGTTTCAAGGTGTCGGGCCATCTCAAAAGCGATCACACCTCCGTAGCAATATCCTCCCAAGTAGTAGGGGCCTTCGGGTTGAACCGCACGCATGGCTTGAATATAACGGTCAGCCATGACTTCAACCTCTGTATCAAACTCACCAACTCCATCAATGCCTTTGGCCTGTAAGCCATAGAAAGGTTGTTCTGGACCCAACAGCCGAGCCAGCTCACCATACCCCACTACACCACCACCAAAACCATGGATACAAAAAAACGGTGGGTTAGAATTACCCGGTTGAATGGTGACCAAAGTAGACTCATCTACTTCAATGGTTTCTTCATAAATAAATCTTGCAAGTTGAGCTATGGTTGGAGCGTGAAAAAGGGTCGTCAGCGGTAACTTCTTACCTAACTCTCGCTCAAGTTGAGTAAAAAGACGTATAGCCAGTAATGAGTGCCCGCCAAGTTCGAAAAAGTTGTCATGAACACTTATAGCCTCGTGCCCCAGCAATTGAACCCAAATTTGTACAAGCTGCCGTTCCAATTCATTTCTTGGTAAGGTGAAGTTGCCTTCTGGTTTAACGTTTGATACCGGGGGTGGCGGCAAATCCCGATAGTTGATTTTTCCATTTGGTGTTATAGGTAACGCATGTATCTTGACATAAGCAGTGGGAATCATATAATTAGGGAACCTTTCTTTCAGAAAGGCTCGAATATCTTCAATTGAGATATTGTTGGTATGTTCGTTTACCACCAAATAAGCAACCAAACCATAGCCCCCGGAGACATCATCACGAGCCATTACCACAGCTTGTCGAATTAGTGGGTGTTGAGCCAGAGCATATTCAATTTCACCCGGTTCAATCCGGAAACCACGAATTTTAATCTGTCGATCAGCACGACCAGCAAATTCAACGATGCCATCAGGTTGATAACGTCCTAGATCGCCAGTGCGGTACAACCAATCACCTTCAATATTGGTAAAGGGGTTGGTGATAAATTTAATTTTGGTTAAGCCATCATCCCCAATGTAACCACCAGCTAGGTGAGGACTGCGTACATAAATTTCCCCTATTTCGCCGATTCCGGCAAGTTGATGGATTTTATTGAGCACCAAAAGTTGAACATCGGGCATTCCCTTCCCTAGTGGGTAGATTGGTTTTGAATTATCCATGCTGTCGGGCCGCAACCAGTGATAACCAACGGCCCGCTGCGTTTCGGTAGAGCCGTAAGAGTTAATGCACATCGCATGAGGAGCCAATTTTTGCAGGTCTGTCACATGTTGCCGGGTTAACTTGTCGCCCACATAGAATGCGTAACGTAGTTGTGGAAGTATATGATTGGCTGGCGCGGTTTCGGTGAGAATTTGGCTCATGGGTGGTGTCATATGGGCAAATGTAATTTTTTCTTTCTGCATCCATTCGGCCAAATAACCTTGTGAGCCAATCATTTCGGGATCGGGAATGCAGATGGTCGCTCCCACCCACAGGGCGGTAAAAATGTCTCTCTGCAATGGGTCATGTGACAGTCCGGAGAGCATGCTAAAGCGATCAATTCTGCTCAGGTTAAATACATCAGCTTGCCACGGCAGAAAATGAGACAATGGACCATGACGTCCACGCACCCCCTTTGGTTTGCCGGTGGACCCTGAGGTAAAGGCAATGTAAGCCGTATCATCAGAACCGATATTTATGCCGGGAAGTGTTGAGGGGTATTGTACAAGCAAGTCATTATTAGCGGCTTGAGAAAGATGGGGCAAAGTAATACGACAGGAGAGGCGGTCAGCATACTGAGTTAGCTCCTCAGTTAGCGAACCGGCAGCCTCGATTTGGATTAATCCTTTCGGTTTGGATATGTCCAGGTACTCGATCAACCTATCAGCCGGATAAGCCGGGTCTAAGTTAACAAAGGCCGCACCTGCCTTTAAAATACCGAGCCAGGCCCACACCAATGACGCACTACGGTGACCATAAATGGCTACAACAGTCCCCGGTTGGATATTGTTGGCAATAAGATAATGGGCTAATTGGTTGCTACGAGCCTCAAGCTCCTGATAAGTCCAGTTGCTGTGGGAGTCAGTGATAGCGGTTTGGGTGGGATATCTCCGGGCCAGTTTAGAGAATTGGGTGTGAACGGCCCCTACCCAATGATCGCTTAACGATGCCGTAGGATCGGGCAACACACGATTGGCGTGTGGCGTAGCCAGCGAAAATTCAGAGATGCAACTATCGGGGTTTTCAACAATATGCTGTAGCAACTGAATGTATTGATCCAGGGCTTCGACCATTCGATCTCGGCGAAATAACGCAGTTTTGTAAACCAAAGAAAAGTAAATCTCGTTGGCGGATTTACGCACATACATGGTCAAATCAAATTTCGATCCGACTTCTATTTCGTCTTGAGTGATCGAGTTTGTCTCTAAGTTGGCTAATTCAAACTGGCCTTCGTCAAAAAACATGTTGAAAAATATTTGAAAGATAGGTGTATAGCTGAGATCACGATGTGGTTGTAGTTCCTGAACGAGCCGTTCAAAGGGCAATCCTTGATTACTGTAGGCTCCTAACGTAGTTTCACGTACGCGCCCAAGAAGTTCACGAAAAGTTACATCACCGGACAGGTTGGTACGAAGTGCCAGGTTATTGAGGAAATAACCAATAAGGTTTTCAACTTCAATATGGCTACGGTTGACCATTGGCGTCCCCACAACAATATCAGCCTGACCTGTGTAACGTTGAAGTAAAATTTTGAAGGCGGTTAACAGGGTCATAAATAAAGTTGCATTTTCTGCATTACTCAAATTAGTCAATTGACGGGCTAATGAATCTGGCAGCTTAGCTTCAACGTGATCTCCTTTATAACTTTGAGACGCTGGGCGCGTAAAATCGGTGGGTAGCTCTAACAGGGCAGGGGCACCTTCAAGGTGTTCGCGCCAGTAGGCTAGGTGTCCTTCTAGTACCTCCCCATGCAACTGCTCACGCTGCCAAGCGGCAAAATCAGCATATTGAATGGGTAATTCGGGAAGAGCTGGCTCCGATTGTTGAGTAGAGAAGCTTGCGTAGTAAGTGGATAGCTCTCTTTGGAGGATACCTCTGGACCAGCCATCGCTAACAATATGATGGATAGTCAACATGAAAATGCATTCATTCGGATTCAACTGCAATAAGCTTGCCCGCAGAAGTGGCACTTGCGTGAGGTCAAAAGGGCGATGTCGTTCCTTCTTTAAAAGTATCTTTACCTCGTTTTCTCGTTCTACGTTGGATAAATGCTGCAAATCGATGACGCGAAACGGAAGAGATACGTCCGAGGCAATCTCCTGAACTGGTTGCTCATCAATTATCCTAAAGCTAGTACGTAGAGACCCATGACGCTGAATAATCTTATTGAGGCTCTGCTTGAGTGCGGATATATCGATGACTCCTTTAATTCGCCAGGCAGAATGCATATTAAAAGTCGTTGTGCCAGGTTGCAACTGTTCAAGATACCATACCCCTTCCTGACCGTAGGATAAGGGTGCTGGGCCAGCTTGAGTTCGCTGGGGAATAGTGATGTCTGCTTTTGTCTTGCGTTTAAGCCGTTGTTCCAGAAATGCTTTCTTTTCTGAGGCTGTGAGGTTAGTAATTGATTTTGTGGCTTGTGTGGTCATACCATTTTTATCTCGTGATGAATTAGGGTTCAATTTCAGCAAACAATATTTCTTCAATGATTGGGGCTAATTCTGCAATTGTTGGCGTATCAAATAACCGATATAAGGGAAGTACAACCTCATAATCTGCCAGCAAACGCGAAACAACTTGGACAGCTAATAATGAATGTCCACCAAGTTCGAAGAAGTTATCATTAGTTCCAATTTTGTCTACCTTCAGCACTTTCTGCCAAATCTCGGCCAACATCTCCTCCACAGGCCCTTCAGGGGCAACAAAGGCTTCAACTAACTCGGGCCTAGTAGTTTGCGGGGCTGGTAAGGCTTTACGATCTAGTTTGCCGTTAGGGGTCAATGGCAAGGCATCTAGAGTTACAAAAGCCGAAGGAATCATATACTCGGGTAGTTTTTCTTTTAGATAGTTACGTAATTGGCTAACATTAATCTCTTGCTCTGAAACAGGCACTATATAAGCCACCAGTCGTTTGTCACCAGGACGATCCTCTCTGACAATGGTAGCAGCCTCTTGTACAAATGGATACTGTTTCACAAAGGCTTCAACTTCACCCAATTCAATCCGATAACCCCGAATTTTGACTTGATGGTCAATCCGGCCTAAGAATTCGATATTACCGTCAGGCAGATAACGCGCCAGGTCGCCGGTTTTATAGAGTCGCGCTTCAGGATCATCACTGAAAGGATTATTAATAAATTTCTCCGCGGTTAGTTCAGGCCGGTTGAGATAACCTCTCGCCAATCCAAGACCGCCAATGTGAACTTCTCCGGGCAAGCCGATAGGTACAGGCTGCAAATATTTATCTAATAGATAAATATGGGTGTTAGCAATTGGGCGGCCAATGGGCACATTCCGCTTAACATCGTCAGGCTGGCACGTCCAGCAAGTTGAGGCAATAGAGGCTTCAGTTGGGCCATAAAGGTTGTACAGATTTGCCTTAAGACGTGTGAAAAACCGGGCTTGTAGATCAACGGTTACGGTTTCACTTCCGGTTGTAACACGTCTAAGGCTGGTGCATTTCTCCACGCCCGGCTCATCTAAAAAGAGGTAGAGCAGAGAGGGAATAAAGTCGGCAGCGGTAATTTTCTTCTCGACAATAAACTTAACCAAATATGCCGGGTCTTGATGTCGATTCGGTTCGGCCATAATCAATTGAGCGCCAACCATTAGGGGTTCAAAAAGTTCCCAAACCGAGTCGACAAAGCCAAAAGAGGTTTTTTGAAGCACCCGATCTGTATCAGTTAAAGGAAAGTAGCTCTTACGCCAGAGCAAGTAATTGCATACACCACGGTGCAGCACCACCACGCCCTTTGGTTTGCCGGTAGAGCCTGACGTGTACATCACGTAAGCCACATTATCGCCTGTGACTCCACTGGCAACATTGACTTGAGACTCTTGGAGAATGGCTGACCAATCTTTATCAAGATTAATGATTTGAGCGTCAACTTCAGGCAATGCCTCTAAAAGCTTGTTTTGCGTGAGCAGTATAGAGACTTGCGCATCTTCAGCAATAAAAGCCAGGCGCTCTCTGGGGTAGGTTGGGTCTAAGGGGACATATCCTGCGCCTGTCTTTAGAATTGCCATCAAGCTGATAATCATATCTAATGAACGCTCCATACAGATTCCGACCAGAGTTTCAGGCCCAACGCCATATCTTTTCAAATAATGAGCCACTTGATTAGCTCGCTGGTTTAGTTCCAGATACGTTAATTGCTCATCTCCAGAAATAACAGCAATGGCTTCAGGAGTTTGGACAGCTTGCGCTTCAAAGAGATGGTGAATACATTGACCCGGCTGGCAAGAAGTTACGGTATCATTCCAATCAACCAATAGCTGCTGACGTTCTGTATCAGTTAAGAGAGGCAATTGCGAAATGGTCATTTCAGGATTCGCAACAATACCTTCAAGTAGTGTTTGAAAATGCCCGATCATTCGCTCAATTGTAGCTGATTCAAACAAATCAGCGTTATATGTCAAGTATCCATTTAACCCTGCTGCTGTCTCATACATCGAAAGCGTAAGGTCAAACTGCTCGGTCCCGATCCTCTTTGGCAAATTGCTCACAGTCAATCCCGGTAAGGTCAGGGTTTTGTTAGATGCATCTTGAAAAATAAACATCACCTGGAACAGCGGATTTACGTGTAGATGTCGCTCCGGTTGTAGGGCCTCAACCAGTTTTTCAAATGGGAGGTCTTGATGAGAATAAGCTCCCAAGGCGACATCTCGTACACGAACTAAGACTTCTTTGAATGTCGGATTCTCCGAGAGGTCGGTATGCATGACTAACGTGTTGACAAAAAAACCGATAAGGTTCTCAATTTCCAGACGAGTGCGATTAGCAATAGGCGTCCCTACCACCATATGCTCTTGAGCCGTGTACCGATATAGTAAAATCTTAAAAGCGGCTAACAAAGTCATAAATAAGGTGGCGTTTTGCCGTTTACTCAACGCTTTGAGCGAGTCATACAAACTCTTAGGGAGCGTGATAGATTGTCGTCCGCCAAAAGATGTTTTCACCTTTGTCCGAGGGTGGTCGGTTGGTAATTCCAATATCGGTGGGGCATCCCTGAGTTGTTCTCTCCAATAGGCAAGCTGCTTCTCCAAAACCTCACCTTGCAATTGCTCTCTTTGCCACAGGGCAAAATCTGTGTATTGAATGGGTAACTCAGGCAGAGAGGCAGCTTCTCCTTTAGAAAAAGCTGTGTAAAATGCCGAAATTTCTTGAAAGAGAATATTGCTAGACCAGCCATCGGAGGCGATGTGATGGGTTACCAATAACAGAATATACGTCTCTGGCTCGATCTGGATCAACATGGGCCGTAGCAACAAATCCCTTGTTAAATCGAAAGGTTTGATGATGTGTTCATTAAGAAGACGTTCAACCTCATCATCTTTATTTGCTTGAGGTAAGTGGCTTAGACTTATCACCGGTAAATTAAGAGACCACTCTTTGGAGACAGTTTGCTGAGGTTCCCCATCAATTAGCTTGAAGGTTGTTCGTAACGCTGTATGGCGAGCTATAATAGTTTCCAAAGATCGGTGTAAGGTATCAACCTGGAGTGGCCCATTGATCTGCACTGCTTTGGGAATATTGTAAACGGGGCTATCAGGGTCTAGCTGATTGAGCAACCACAGCCGTTGCTGCGAAAATGAAAGGGGGAGCGGGCCATCCTTGCTACGGCGAGGAATTGACTGTTCCGCCGATGAAGCGACGGCTTGCTGTTTAAGGTGTAAGGCCAAGAGCGCACGTTTTGAGGGGGAAAGATCGGCTATTCGATCACTGGTTAGTTTAGTCTTATTAGATGAATTGTTGGTCATAATTTTATCTCTCATTACCACTTAATTGTGCTAAAAATTGCTCCGCCTCTTCATCTGAGAGGTTTTCTAACCTCACCAGCAAATTATCCAGACATGAGGCCCCCTATTTGCGAGTTGTTTCCCCATGATTTCTTCGGCACTTTAGACGGTTATGTTTGCTAACTTAGCTGGGGTGGTGTTTTTATTCTCTACAACTTTTTTGGCTGGGTTTTCAGGTAGATCAATTCGTTTTGACACATTCATCGGCCGTCGCAAACTCTCGATAGAAATACCTTCACGCAGGGCCACCACAACACCTGCAGCTTCAAGATAGGAGTTCACCTCAATAACATTGTGCATCTGCATCTTTTCATTTGTGATATTAAGCACTGTCTGATTTTCTTTGACCGCAATCAGGGGAATACCGCTAAATTCTGCGGCAAAAGCCGGGATTCCACCCAAAGCATCAGCAGGCATAATGATTGCACCTATGTTATTCAAGGTTGTAAGATAAGATGGTACATTTTCTAGCGTTGAGATTGGCACAAGACGTGGGGCTTTCGCTAATCCTTTTAACACACAGAAGTAATGAGGTGTTGAGATAAACTCGGCTGAGGCACGTGGATTGATGGTATCCTTTTCTTTAACATCTTGATAATATGGTAATGGTGCGTGAGCTGTTGGAATCTTAAACAACTTGGAGATTAAATGGGTGATAATCGCTTCAACCCCCCCAGAAGGATTGGGTATCTCCCCTTGCAGATGCTTTACGAACATCTCTTTGGTTACTCCGTGAATGACCGAGACACCGCCAATTGCTTGCGTACCGTGAGCAATTAAAAACTCGACAGCTTCCAAAATAGCTTCCGGGGTTAGTACTGTCCCGACGGCACAGCCTGTTTCAGACCACTCGATTTTTACCCCTAATTCTTCTCTTAAAACGGTGTAGGTCTCACAAGCAACACCCTTCACTGCTCTGGCCGCATTAAGTGTATTGACCACATGATCGATATAATCTAGCCCTGTTGGGTCCACAAATGTGCCGATACAATTGCTACGCACAGGTAACAAAGCTAAATGTCCCAACAGGAAATCATCAAGCGACTTACCCTCAACATACAAAATGTTGTCTGCCATTTCATTCAACTCAGAAGCATTAACCGCATTTGGGTGCGTTACCAAAAAATCTACGGTTGAAGCCAGCAGGTTTGTGACGGGACAGGCATCGCCAGCAAATCCACCTATTTCGCATCGAATACCGGTGGGAACAATCTGAACCACACCAAAGGAGGTACTTTGGAAAGCCTTTTTCCTGGGTGTTAACAGTTCGATATCGCTCAAAGATTCTGCATATTTACTATCGGGGTTGAATTTTACAATGGTTGCTTCAATCACCATTTCTTGGTCAATAATATCAACGATTGAAAATCGTAAGGGGTATGTATATTCTTCCAACTGTTTGGCTAATGACCTCGATATTGTTTCGAGCCAGCTATGGTGTCGCTCGGCTTTAATTCTATAAACGCTATTTTCTATTTTCATTTTTTATTGCCCCTAACGAGTTGACTATTATTTCCTCTTTAATGAGGTAAGTACTGGTAGTTATAGAATTCAATGTCTACTTGATCATTGCTCCCAGTGTTAAATTGGATATGCTAGTTTATCATTGTCAAATATGTGGAAATAGGAACTGCCCGCAAAACGACAAACCTATTATTACCACAAAAAGACATGAACTTAGTTTAAATTCAATTAGAAAAATATTAGAATGGGGCTTTTTATCATAATGTCATAGTTCACAATATTGTTGTTCTACCCGGTTTTGTGAACTATTGAAGAGTTAAGAATGGACAGATAGCTACTCATCAACATTGAAACTCTTGGCCAGTACTACCCGCTTACTGATAGAGGGATGGCTGTGCAATAGAAACTCAACCCAGGCCGGGGGTTCGGCATCGGCCAGGTTTTGGTTAGCCAGGCGGGTCATCGCGCTGATAAAGGCTTGGGGATTACCGCTCATCTTGAGAGCGTATTCGTCGGCTTTGACCTCTCGCCAGCGAGACCAGATATTGCCCAACGGCATCGTCACCAGGCCAAAAATCATCAAAGCGACCATCAAAAGGGGCAATGTCGCCGGGTCGGTTAAGCTGGCATAGCCGAAGGTGACGATTCCCCAACGCATCACGATATTGGCTAACCAGAAGCCAATCAGGGTCAAGATCGATTGCACAATAATGCCCAGCGTGACATCTTTGTGGACATGGTGTCCAAACTCGTGGGCCATTACGGTTTCAATCTCATCAGCCGTGAATCTTTCGATAAGAGTATCACCCAGAATAATTCGCCGGGTGTTGCCTAATCCCATGACCGCAGCATTAGCCGCGACAGTTTTGCTGCTCATATCAAAGGCGTAAACGCCCTGTACATGCGCCCCGGCTTTTTCAGCCAGGCGAGTTAAGCGGCTAACCAAATCCTCATTTTCTAGCGGTTTATATTTGTAGAACAACGGGAATATTAGTACCGGGGCCAGGTTACTGAGCAGTACGGTGAAAACCAACATCACCAATCCAGCCCAGAGCCACCAGGTTCGCGGCGCGACCCCCAGTAAGGCATAAATAATCTCCAATACAATCAACCCCAGGACGGCAGAGACTGACAGCCCTTTCAATTGGTCCAGAAGCCAATCTTTAAGGTTCTGTACCGATTGTTCATATTTGTGAGGCAGTACAAAACCACTGTAATAACTAAGCGGCGCAGTCAGTATGAAATAGGGTAAGCCAAAACCCACGGCAAAGAGAGGCACACTAAGCCAGGTCATTTGTATCAATGTGTGAACCTGATCACGCAGCCAGGGAGATAGTCCGGTCAAAATCCAGGCGATGACATAAACCGCGCCCAGAATCAGTTCAACAACAAAAATGCGCCGACCTAAATGGGCGTACTCTTTGGCTTTTTGTTGGCGTTCGGGATCAAGCGTTTCGACGCTTACATCTGTTGTATCACTCATCATAATACTCCGTTACAAAAGGAGCAGCGGCCATAGCCACTAATTGCTCATAGGCCGTCTGCCGGCTTGAGAGGCCATTGGTCAGAATACCAACCGCGCCACGTCCCTGTTTAGTATTGTGTTCATTAACGAGAACATCCATTGCCGGGCCTAATTCGCCATGCTGTCGCAGGAGAGTTGCCACCGGTGGCGGAAGCAACATATGGACGCCTCCGCCGTAGCCTACCTTACCGCTGCCATTAACCATCGCGCACCAGGCGCAGGTCATCAAACCAGCCGAAGTCTCTACCACCCCACCTTCTAAGCCTAGACCAAAGTCACTGCCTGCTTCTTCGCGCGCTTTGGTGGCCCGATTGAAGGCTCCCAGGCGAGTCTGGTCATCTCCCCAGGGCTGCTCCGGTACGTTGCTCTCTACAATGACGGACACAAAGGTGGCCTGTGGAAAGGCTTGACCTAAAACAACCTCGACAGCAGCCAATTTAACCGGATTTGCCGAGCCAATAGCAATGATAGTTCCCATAGGCGAGATTATAACATGGGTCATGGCCGCTTCACAATTGGAAAGTTAGGGCATTTGACAGGATGGGGTCTCTAGCACATACTAGGCCAGTCTTAGCAAGGCGAATTCGCCAGAGGGTGGAAAATAATATGTCCAATAAAACAAAGAACAATGATAGTCAAGACACTGAGGAGCAGGCACAGGAATCCTCACCACTACCTGTTGGCTCCCCGGTCGAGCCAATAGAAGATATCAAACCTCCCAGCCGAACACCTCTCCAGGGGAAATATATTTCTCTCGTGCCCATTGACCCGGAGCGAGACGCGCCAGAGCTATTTGCTGGCTCGCATGGGAGTGAGGAAAAAAACAAGATATGGACCTACTTGGGCTATGGCCCTTTCGCCGATGTGGCAGCAATGAGACAGTGGCTAGCAGTCCAGGCGGCCTCTACCGACCCGTCGTTTTTCTGTGTGGTTGATAACGCCTCGAATAGACGGATTGGGATGGTCAGTTACCTCAACATTGTGCCAACCATGCGACGTTTGGAGCTGGGCCATATCTGGTACTCGACGGATTACCAGCGCACCAAGGTCAATACCGAAGCTATTTACTTGATGCTTTCGCAGACATTTGACCAGCTTCACTACCGTCGCGCCGAGTGGAAATGCGACTCCCTGAATGCTCGTTCTCGCCAGGCGGCCCTGAGATTGGGATTCTCCTTTGAGGGACTCTTCAAACAACATTTTATCGTAAAAGGCAGAAATCGGGATACGGCCTGGTTTGCCATGATGGACCATGAATGGCCGGGGGTGAAGCACAATATGGAACGATGGTTATATGAGGAGAAGGGTGATTCAGCGGGAAAGCCCGCTGTATCCTTGCGGCAGCTTAACGATAAGTCGTAAGAAGGACATAGGCCAGATTATTTTCTGCGAAGTATGAGTGCCGGATGAATATCCGGCGCTATTGGAAAGTTTGATAGGTGCAAAGCATTATAGTATACTAATATCATGGTGCAAAATGAGGGTTTAAGATGGATTCAAGCCGCAACAGATGATTTGAACGCCACCCAGTCTTTGCTTGCAGATGGCTATTACCATCTTTGCGCTTTTCATGCTCAACAAGCGGCAGAAAAGGCACTCAAAGGTCTACTGCGATTACTGGGACGAGTTCCCTGGGGGCATAGTTGCTTTGATTTACTTACGGAAATAGATGGACTACTATCAAGCGCCGTAGATGCATCATTGTTCAGTTCAGCGCAGCGTTTGGATGGGCACTATATTCCATCACGGTATCCCGATGCGTTTCCCAGCGGCGTGCCTTCAGATCATTACGATGAGACAACAGCCCAGCAAGCCATAGCTGATGCCAAAGCATTACTCGATTGTGTGCAAGGAAATGTACCGTGATACTACAAGTTGAATTACCAGTTTACAAATTTGAAATTGGGCAATTTTGCCAACGTGTTGAAGAAGCCTTCCAGCCCGATTGTATCATCTTGCACGGCTCGATTGCACGCGGGGCTTATACTCCTTCCAGCGATATTGATATTATCGTCATTGGCGAGCGATTACCGGAGAACTTCTTTGAGCGGGCCTACCAACTTAATCGGCTACGGGATGGGACCACTCCCATTGAGGTTGTGGGCTACACTCTGTCAGAATGGCAACATATGATGGGGCAATTACACCTTACCGTGTTAGAAGCCCTGCACTGGGGGATTCCGCTTCAGGGACAAGTGCTGTTTGGGCAGTGGAAATCGAAGCTAGAAGAATGGAAATCTATGGGCTTACGCCGTGAGACAGTCAGTTGGTCTGTGCCGCCAGCCTTGCAGCCAGAAAAGACTGAAATTAAGTAGGCCACATCAATATCTGCTGAGTATGAGTGCCGGATGAATATCCAGCACTATCGGAATTGTAATTTATATTTCAATGATACCAATCTACTGGATGATGAAAACCAACCAAACGGCAAAGGCAATCAGAGCTACAATAGCTATTACAAACCAAAACTGCTCGATAGAAAGAAATTTTTCACCAACTTGAGGTACTCGTATAACCGCAATATCAGTCAGTGACAAAATTCTATCTGATAAATCTGGCAAATCTGATTTGTCTGGACTTGATGAAATGTCATCATGTCTATGCAGGCTCTCAAACCTCTTACGTATTTCCTTCGCTTTGTTGCGATCATCAAGATTCAATCTAGCCCAAACCGCCCGCTCCCAAGCGTAATATTTAGTCCTTAGATCAATGGCAAGTTGTTCAACTGGCCGCTCACCAGCTATCTTTTCGAAACTTTCCTGAGTCCAGCTTGAGAAGTTAGAAAGTTCACGTAATAAATCTACCGCCGAACGATCAATTCTTTCAAGTTCTGCTAAACTCCATTCTTGTCTTAACCTTCGCCAATTAGCAATGGCTGGAATTATAGCAGTAAGAATTGCTACTGTAATTGTCCCAAACACAGAAAAGATAGCAATAACCTCGGAACTACTCACGTTTTACCTCGAATTAGTATTACGATTATTTTTCTAGCAATCTAATGATGCGGCGGATAATTGCATCAAAGCTTATGCTATCCCGAATTTGGGAATAACACAGGAATCTCAACCTTACACCGTCTCCCCCCGGTGAATAGCCATCAACTTCTTGGCTGTCTCTACCGCTACCGCTGCATCTCGACAGTAGGCATCCGCCTCGATGGCCTCGGCAAAGGCCTCGTTCAACGGCGCACCGCCGACCATTACGATGACGTCTTTCCGCATTCCTTCTTCCTTCAATCGCTCGATCACCACCTTCATATACGGCATCGTTGTCGTCAATAAGGCCGACATCCCCAAGATGTCTGCCTTGTGCTCCTTCAACGCCGCCAGATAGCTGTCCGCATCATTGTTGATGCCCAGATTGATGACCTCAAAGCCAGCCCCTTCCATCATCATCGCCACCAGGTTCTTGCCGATGTCGTGAATGTCTCCCTTGACCGTGCCAATCACCATCTTGCCCACGGTTGGCGCGCCGGTCTCGGCCAGCAAGGGGCGTAATATCTTCATCCCGGCTTTCATGGCATTGGCCGCCATCAACACTTCAGGCACAAACAAGATGCCATCCCGAAAGTCGATACCGACGATATCCATCCCGGCCACCAGGCCATCGGTCAGGACGTCGTAGGGGGCAATCCCCCGGCCAAGGGCCTCCTGGACCCCTTCGACGACCTCTTCCTGATAACCGTCGTAGAGATCATCGCCCATCTGCTCGTACAGTTCTTCCAGCGAAAGTTCGCTCAAATCTAATTCGTCTGACACGTAAATACTCCTTCAAAAATAGTTTGGTGAGTTATATGAGTTTAGTCAGTTAGTGAGTTTAATGAGTATAGTGAGTTCAATGGGTCAAGGATGACGATTGGGGTCTTCAAACCTCAACTCACCAAACTTTATAACTCATACAACTCACCGAACACTTGAACTCATTAAACTCCATTTTACAAGGTAGCCGACGTCCTTGCAAACTCCATTACGATACCACCTCACCGACCACTTGTCGCCCGTCTTCGATGGTGGTGTTGCGTAAGATGACTGCATCTTTAATCAAGACGTCGGCCCCGATTTGGCAGTCGCGTTCAATGTAGACCCGGGGTCCAATGACGCAGCCGGGACCAATCGTCGTTCCCTCCTCGATACGTAGGGGCGTAATCAGGTGAGTGTGCTGACCCACACTGCGCGGCGCTAGTTGAGGCGTATCGCCGCCGTTTGTCAGGTAATGGCGGTTGAGCGCCAAAAGGTCACCGGCGTTGGTTAACTGTAAGCGATTGTCGGTAAAAGCGCCTGTAACTCGATACCCACCATCGATCATCATTTGAATGGCATCCTGTAGCTCATACTCACCGCGTGGCGATGGCTTTACTTCAGGCAAATAATCCAAAAGTTTAGTCGAAAAAACATACAACGGCAGGCTGGCAATATTGGACGGCGCTTCACCGGGCGCTGGCTTTTCCACAATGCGCCGAATATATCCGTCCTGCAAATCGACAATTCCGGTTCGGCCCACCATCGGTTCATCAACTTCCATGAGGCTGAGGGTAGCTTGCGCTTTTGTGGTCTGGTGAGTCGCCAATAACTTAGCCACATACTCTGGTGGTGTCAGATTGTCACAGGCGGAGACAACAAATGTACCCCGAATATGGGACGCTGCCAAACTCAGCGCATTCGCCATGCCGAGCCGCTGCGGTTGAATGACAAACCGAATAACAGCATCCAGGGTTGATTGTTCTCGAAAATAACGGCCCACTTCGCTATCTTCTCGACTGATCACCATAATAATGTCTTTTATGCCATTTTCAACCAGGGTTTCCATAACTCGTTCGACAATTGGCTTGCCCAAAATGGGCACCATAGCCTTGCTTCGGTTTAGGGTGATTGGATTGAGCCGCGAGCCTTTACCCGCCGCCAAAATAATACCTTGCATGTTAATTACTCCAGGGTATGAGGTGAGCGCAGTCATCAGACTGGCAAAAGTGGATGCTATAGACCCCGGCTTCGTCGGGATGCTCTACGGGATAGCGACGGTGAATGGCTTCGGCGATGGTTTCACGGGCTGCCGGGTCAATCAATGCTATACAACTGCCGCGAAAACCAGCTCCACTAAAGCGAGCGCCGTATACGCCGGAGGTTTCGCGCAAAATCTGGTATAGAGTAATGAGTTGAGGACTGCCACACTCGTAATATTTTATCGAACTCTCGCCCGATTCGGCTATAAGCGCCCCAAAACGCTTAACATCACCCCCCTGCCAGGCGGCGATACCATCGCTTACCCGCTGCATCTCGCCAAAATAATGGGTGACTCGTTTGTTGAGTGTGTTAGGGAGACGGTGGCCTTCACTCTCGAAAATCTCTGGGTTGACGTGGCGTAAACGTGGGGAAAACTCAATGTCTTTTTCACCAGTCATACTGAGCAATGAGTGAGCGGCTTCTTGGCATTCTGCCACCCGATTGTTATAATCAGTGCTAACCAAAACCTGCGTGACGCCGGAATAAAGGACCAAGATTTCAAAATTCTCGATTTGCGGGGTATAGGCCACTTTATCAATTTGCAGTGATTGGCAGTCGATCACGGTCAAATGGCTGGGGGCGCTAAACAGAATGACTGATTGGTCGAGGATGCCATTGTTGAGACCGATATATTGATTTTCGGTAAATCGAACCAGGGAGACGTTTGATTCCGGTGACACTTCCAAAGCATTGATGGCTTCTAACGCCAGCAAATAGGCAATGGTAACAGCCGCAGAAGAACTGAGACCACCTACCGGCATTTCACTGCCAACTATACCAACCAACCCATGATTTAGCCGGTGGTCACGCTGAAGGGCAAGCACTGCGCCGCGAATATAATTGCCCCAGTCACCAGGCTGATATGGTGGGACGTTATCCAGGTGGAAAGCGATGGGTGGCTCAAAATTTAAACTATCAATTTGAATGGTACCATCTCTTGTGGGGGCAAAAGCCATCAGAACGGATTGGTCAATGGCCATGCCGGTAACAACACCAAGTTGGTGGTCAATGTGTGCGCCTAACGGGCAAATTCGCAACGGAGCCTTAACCACCCGAATGGTAGTCGGGTCTACGGAATAGGTCTGCTGCAATCGAGAGACCAGTCTATCTATCTGTTCAGCCTGCGGGCGAGCATAGCGAATCGGTGGTTCGGTTTGAGTAAGATGAGTGGCCATAAAACCCTCCCAATAACTTCTGGATGAAGTCGCCATTATAGCCTGTTTCTGAGTCAATATCAAACGAAAAATCTCACAAATTCGACTCTTAACTATAAAAGGAGCCTACCAATGACAGACCGTCTTAAAATATCGTTGCCGGAAGACCGTTATTTTGGTCCCGATGCCGGGCAACAAGAAATTGCCATGCACCTTTATAAAATGGTGGCAGATCTGCCCCTTATCTGCCCACATGGTCACGTTGACCCGCGCCTGCTGGCCGACCCCGATTACTCCTTTGGCACCCCAACCGAACTGTTTATCATTCCCGACCATTATGTCTTTCGAATGCTCTATTCGCAGGGTATCCCCATGGAAAAACTGGGGGTCCCTCGTCAAGATGGAGGTGAGGTAGAGCAGGATCATCGCAAAATTTGGCAAATATTTGCCGATAACTTCTACCTATTTCGAGGCACACCGACCGGCATCTGGCTGACCCATGAACTTTACGATGTGTTTGGGGTTGAAGATAAACTAACCGGCGAGTCGGCTCAAGATATTTACGACCATATTGTTGCCCAGCTTGACCTACCGGAGTTTCGGCCTCGCCGCTTGTATGAGCAGTTCAATATTGAGGTGTTGTGTACCACCGATGCCGCCACGGACCCTCTGGATCATCATCGGGCTATTCAGGAATCGGACTGGAACGCTCGAATCTTACCGACGTTTCGCCCGGATGCGGTGGTCAATATCGACATGCCGGGGTGGATTAAAAATATCAAGGCTTTGAGCGAAGTGAGTGGTATCGAAGTCACCGGTTATAAAAGCTATATTAAGGCCATCGAAAACCGGCGAGCCTACTTCAAAGAGATGGGAGCCACAGCCACCGACCACGCTGCTTTGACCCCATACACCGAGGAACTGTCGCTGCAAGAGGCAGAGGAGATCTTCCAACGGGCATTGAAAGGAAATGCCGGGGCAGAAGATGCCACCCGCTTTACCGGCCACATGCTCATGGAAAATGCCCGGATGAGCCTTGAGGATGGGCTGGTTATGCAGCTTCACCCCGGCTCCTTCCGAAATCACAACGCCATAGTTTTTAGCCGTTTTGGCCTTGATAAAGGGGCCGACATTCCAATCCCTACGGATTATACCCGAAACCTGCATCCGCTACTCAACAAATACGGCAACGACCCGCGTCTGACCCTTATTCTCTTTACGCTCGATGAAACCACTTACTCTCGTGAGCTGGCCCCTATCGCTGGACATTACCCGGCGGTGAAACTCGGCCCCCCCTGGTGGTTCTATGATAGTGTCGAAGGCATGATTCGCTATCGCCAGCAGGTGATGGAAACCGCCGGGTTATATAACACGGTTGGTTTTAACGACGATACCCGCGCTTATCCATCAATACCGGCCCGCCATGATTTGGCGCGGCGCGTAGATGCCAACTGGATTGCCGGGCTGGTCGGGCGCGGCATTATTGATATGACAGATGCCGAAGAGATGATTAGGGCTACAGCCTACGATTTAGCCAAGCAAGCTTATAAACTTGGCTAAACTGCTTGGGGCTATTGCAACGTGGATTGACAAGGTCGCTAAAGTGTGCTGATACATATTGGAGTCGAGGCTTTAGCCGGTTATTACCAAACACAACCGGCTAAAGCCTCGACTCCACCCCTGACTCGGACTTTGCAGTAGCTCTGTAAAGCAAGCAGACTCATCTTCGCAGAACCGGCTTTAATGTGGTATAATTTGCTGACCACAGTAAAAACAGAGCAATTTGTGACACAAAAAGAACCAAAAATAGTCTCGCTAAATCCAGTCGTTTTCAGCGATAATCGGCGTGTTATGCTGGAGATGGTTGTCGAAGATTTACCGACCATTTTCTCTAATGTTGCTTTTACTATGCCCGATTTATCTCCGAACCCGCCCACCAAACCACCAAAACCCGATCCCGACGCCCCTAGCCCCTATCCCAATATCGAGTTGAGTATCCTCAACAGCCAGCGACAACAACTGACCAACCTTTTCATCGTCGAACATAAAGAGAAGCATACTTCACTAACCCTGCACCTGCGGAGTGCTGATATTGACGAACAATATACAGCCAGGGCAGAGATGACATATCTGGACAAAACACTTGATGTAGTTGAAGTACCCTTTACCTTAAATCGGAACGATTATTAATGGAAAATATATTCCCAAATGTGCATTGGACCAATCTGCTGATTATTCCTGGCTTACTGATTGGTTATACCATTCACGAATTAGCCCACGCCTTTGCCGCCTATTTTTTGGGTGACTATTCTCAAGTAGAACGGGGCAAAATTACCCTAAATCCTTTCCGGCATATCTCCTGGTTTGGCTTCTTCGCCTTCCTGCTGTTTGGTTTTGGCTGGGCCAACCCCCTGGAAGCAAATTCTCAAAACTTTAAGCAGAAGCATCTGGCAATGTGCCTAATAGCCATTGCCGGACCTATAGCCAGTATTACGTTGAGCATATTCGGGCTGTTGCTCACCCTCTCCGTAGCCGCCGTGCTGGTGTATGGGAGTGGTGCATCCACAGATACGGTTTTTTCATTCCTAAATTTTCCGATACCGGCTGATTTGCCTCAAACGTTTAATCTACAGGCATTGTCGATGGCTTTTACCAGCCGGATTGCTATTGCCAGTTTTTGGCTGGCCTTCACCAGCCTGATGCCTTTACCAGGCTTAGATGGCTTTGTCGTCATTATCAGCTTGATTGCTTATTTTCGAGAGCGTAAGGGCCAAGAGACACCTGTGCAACCTGCTCCAACAGAAACGACAACTAATACTCATCTCCGCCCTCTGATAAACCGTTACAAATTACGCAACAACATTTCCGATATCCATTTCAAACTAGGCGTTGAATACCATGAAGCCCATAAATACGATGATGCCGTCGCTCGTTATCGGCAAGCCATTAACGCCGATAAAAACTTTGGCCCGGCTTATGTTAATCTTGGGCTGGCATATCTGGCTAAAGGCAAACGCCGGGAGGCTATCCATGCCTTTCGAGGCACAATCAAATATGCCGATGACCAGAAATCTCACAATGAAGCCTGGTATCAACTCCACCAACTCAGCGAGGTTAGCCCCATTGATGTAGATGCCGCCCAGGAAAGCATGGCCGAAATGGGTGCTTCACCTTGGACCGATACTAAACCACGCCCTAATTGGTTGAGCCTGGGTATTGGCAGCGCTGTACTGCTTATTGCGGGTGTTTCTTTTTATAGCTACCTGCTCTCCAGCCTGATACAGATACTGAAAGCCTAACGATGTTAGATGTTAGATTTTGGATTTCCCTGCGCAGACCGCAGGACTGTGTGGATTTGCGATTTTCAATACTCTAGTCGTAAATCGTAAATGACGATTAAATATTCTTCTCGTGCTATCCGTACTCTACTGATTCTATTAATGGTAGGGTACGCGATTTTTTTCTCCATCCAACTCATTTTGCACTACTACTCCTTCGGTTCCCGTGCGCTGGATTTGGGGAACATGGGCCAGGCGATTTGGAATACCGCGCATGGCCGCTTGTTTCACCAAACCAACCAACCCGGCCTGACCAACCGCCTGAGTTTACATGTTGAGCCGATTCTCATCCCTGTTTCCCTCCTTTATTATATTTATAGCGGCCCCGAAATTCTCTTTATATTCCAAACTATTGTTGTGGCCTTGGGCGCACTACCGGTCTTCGCTCTGGCCCACTTGAAACTCAAAAGCCAGTCTTTAGCCCTTCTATTTGCCCTGGTTTATCTCATG
>Ga0210124_1000277_pt1 | contig 27823 bp, 30 predicted proteins | sample Muzzi_PWC_D2_FD_185554 | JGI IMG/M metagenome (GOLD analysis project Ga0210124, IMG submission 185554) | Wetland microbial communities from San Francisco Bay, California, USA, that impact long-term carbon sequestration - Muzzi_PWC_D2 (SPAdes) | ecosystem: Environmental > Aquatic > Marine >... | reverse complement strand
GGGCCCGGCGCCGCGCCTCCGGGCCCTCGGGCCAGGGGGCCACCAGCGCCGGCAGCGCCGCCCCCACCCCCCCCACGGCGAAGGCGAAGGCCAGGCTCTCCAGGTCGAAGCCGGTACGCCGGGCCAAGTCGAACAGCCCCGGCGGGTCCCAGTAGGCCGGCACGAACAGGGGCTGGAGCAGGCCGAAGGAAACGGTCAGCGCCCCCGCCCGCCGCATCACCCCCCTGAGGTCGGCCCGGGCCGCGTACAGCAGCCCCCACGAGGCCAGGAAGGCCCCCGCGAAGACGGGCCACACTAAGGCGTCGGGGATCACCCCCGGCGCCCCCGGGGCGGGGGGAGCGGGCGGGACGGGGCCATGTCCCGATTCTAGCCCCGCGCCCCGGAAGTCGCCCGGCCCTCCCCTCGCACCGGGCGCGCCCGAACGGGCGATCCTACGTCCGGCCCCCTTCCGCCGCCTCCGCCCGCAGGGCGGCAGGCAACCTCGCCCCCCGGCGTCCCGGGGCCGCTTCCGCCCGCAGGGCGGCAGGCAACCTCGCCCCCCGGCGTCCCGGGGCCGCTTCCGCCCGCGGGGCGGCAGGCAACCTCGCCCCCCGGCGTCCCGGGGCCGCCTCCGGGTGCAGCCCGGCAGGCCATCCCGCCCCCCGGCGTCCCGGGGCTATTTCCAGAGGTTCTCGAAGAAGCCCTGGGACTTCTCGCTGGTCTTCTTGGCGGCGTCGACGGACTCGTCGGCCACCTGGTCGGTGGTCTGCTTGGCGCCTTCCCAGACCTTGTCGCCGAACTCGGGCTCCTTGTTGGGGGAGCCGGCGCAGGCGGCCAGGAGCAGGGCGGCCGCGCAGGCGGCCAGGAGGGCGGGTGCGGTCTTCATGCGGGTCTTCCTAAAGAGAGGGCGGGTCGCCGGGCCGGGCTCAGGGCCCGGCGGGACCGGCGGGGGCGGCCCGCCCCAGGGCCTCGAGCAGCGGGCCGAGTTGCCGTTCGTAGCGCTTCCAGCGCCCGACCGACGTATTGTAGATCGGACGGCGCACCTGATCGAAGCTCGCCGTGCCCACGTCGCGGTCGGCCTCGTGGAAGCTCAGGCAGGCGGGGTCCCACCGGAGGCCCGCGAACTCCAGCAGCTCGCGGGTCTTCTCCTCCTGGCGGGCCACCAGGTCCTCGTAGCGCAGGGTCAGCAGGGCCACGTCGAGCACCGCCGTCCAGTGGGCCATCAAGCGCTCGTACTGGCGGTAGTAAAGCCCGAGGGCCGTCAGGTCGCGGGCGTAGGGGTGGCCCTCGGAGAGCATGGTGAAGTAGATGGACAGGCAGGTGTCCACCGGGTCGCGCACGCAGTGGACCACCCGCGCCCGGGGCAGCATGAGGGCGATGAGCCCCAGGTGGAGGAAGTTCTGCGGCATCTTGTCCGTCACCCGGCGGGCTTCGGGGAAGCGCCGCCGCAAGGGCCCCAGGTAGTCCTCCGCGAGGCGGTCCAGGGTGTGGCGGTCCAGGTCGGCCACGCACTCCGGGTAAGGCTCCCGCACCCCCAGGGTGCGGGGCAGGGCGTGGGCGGCGAGCTGCACGGCGGGCAGCTCCCCGGCGGCGGCGGCCTCCGGGTGGCGGGCCAGGATCTGCTCCACCAGGCTGGTGCCGGAGCGGGGCATCCCCACGACGAACACGGGCAGGGGGCTGGTGGACGACCCCTTGGGCAGGCGCGCCAGGCGGGCGGGGTCGAAGGCCCCGATCATGCGGTCGGTCCAGGCGGCGTGGGCGACGGCGTCGAAGGCGGCCGGGCGGGCCTCGTTGGCCCGGCGGTGATGGGCGAAGGCGGCCTCGTCGTCCCCCTCCCGGGCGCGCAGGTCCCCCAGGACGTGGTGCAGCCGGGCCCTGAGCACCGGCGCCAGGCGGCGGTCGGCCAGGCGCCGCTCCAGCAGGGCGGCGGCCTCCGGGGCCTTGCCGTGGCGGGGGCTCAGCTCGGCGTAGACGGCGGCCAGGTCGGGGCTGGGGTCGCCCTTCTCCACGGGGGGCGCCACCAGGGCCCAGGCGGTGTCGTGCTCGCCCCGCATCAGCAGGATGCCGGCGCGCTCGGCCCGGGCCCGGGGGTCCTTCGGGTCCAGCCCGGCGGCGCGCTCGAAGGCGGCCAGGGCGGCCTCCAGGTCCCCCAGGTCGCGGTGCGTCAGGCCCAGCAGCAGGTGGACCCCGGCGTCGTCCGGGGCCAGCTCGGCGGCCCAGCGCAGGTGGGTGAGGGCGTCGGCGGAGTGGCTGCGGGACAGCAGCACCCGGCCCAGGGCCAGGTGGCCGGCCGCCCGGTCCGGCCAGCGGGTGGCCACGGTACGGTAGGCCGCGATGGCCGCCTCGGCGTCGCCCCGGGCCTCGGCCACCCCGCCCAGCCCCATGTAGGGCTCCGGGCGGCGCGGATCGGCGGCCAGGGCGGCTCGGAAGAGGGCCTCCGCCTCGTCCGGGCGGCCCCGCGCCAGGGCGGCGGCCCCCCGTCGGGCGGGGTCTTTCCCTTGCGCGCCAGGGGCGCCGGAGGGACGGGCGCGCCGGCCCCTACCCGGCCGCCCCACGCCGCTCCAGGTCCAGGGACGCGCTGTTGATGCAGTAGCGCTGCCCGGTGGGGGCCGGGCCGTCGGGGAAGACGTGCCCCAGGTGGGCGTCGCAGCGGGCGCAGCGCACCTCCACCCGGCGCATGCCGTGGGACAGGTCCTCCTCCAGGCGCACCGCGTCGCCGCTCACCGGGGCGGTGTAGCTGGGCCAGCCGGTGCCGGAGTCGAACTTGGTGCCGGCGTCGAACAGGGCCGCCTTGCAGCACCGGCAGCGGTACATGCCGTCGCCCTTCTCGTCCCAGTAGGCCCCGGTGAAGGGGGGCTCGGTGCCCGCCTCGCGGCAGACGTGGTAGGCGTCGGCGGGCAGCTCGGCGCGCCACTCCGCGTCGGTTTTCTCGATCTTGTCGGTCTCGTCCATCGGGTTCGCTCCCCGGGCGTGGTTGCCCGGTGTACGGGTCGTGCCCCCCAGCATAGCAGAGGCCCCGGCGTTGACAGCGCCGCCCCGCGCCCCCGACCCTATCGGCGTGACACTGCGGCGACACACGAGGCGGCGGCCCTGGCTCCCGGCCCTGGCCCTGGCCCTGGCGGCCCTGGTGCCGGCCCCCGGGGCCGACGCCGACGAGGCGGTCACCGAGGTCACCGTGGTGATGACCGAGTACGCCTTCACCCCCTCGGACATCGCCCTGACCGTCGGGGAGCGGGCGCGCCTGGTTCTGGTCAACCGGGGCAAGCACCTGCACGAGTTCGCCACCCCCTACCTCACGGACCTGGAGGTGACGGTGGACGCCGACGGCACCGTGGTCGAGGCCCTGGGGATCGGCGAGGTGGAGGTGCCCCCCGGGCGGCGCGTGACCCTGTTGTTCACCCCCGAGTCCGCCGGCACGTTCCCGGTCGTGTGCCCGTCCAGGGAGCCCGTCTCGCACTACGCCGAGGGCATGCGCGGCACGCTGACGGTGGGGGAGGCGGCCCCGTAGGAAGCGCGCGGCCGTATACTCTCCCCCGGACGCGGCCGTTCCGGCCGCGCTGCCTCGTGCCGGAGCCCCCCATGCGCGCCCTCACGGCTGCCCTCGTTCCGCTGTCCCTGCTGCTGGCGGCCCTCCCCGCCCACGCCTACACCGTTCGCCTCACCGCCGCCGAGATCGAGGCCGTGGTGCGGCCCCACTTCCCCAAGCGGGGATCCGGCCCGTTCGGCGCCGTGGTCCTGTCCAACCCGAAGGTGGTGCTGGCGCCCGGCTCGGACCGCCTGGGCATCGGCCTGGACGTGGACGCCGAGCTGCCCGGCGGCGTGGCCGCCCGCGCCGCCGCCGTGGTGGACGGCGAGGTGGGCTACGACCCGGGGCGGCGCGAGTTCCACCTGCGGGAGCCGCGCCTGAAGTCCCTCGCGGCCGAGGGGCTGGAGGAGCCCTACGCCTCGATGCTGGCCGAGGCGGTCACGGGGCTGGCCCGGGCCCGGATGCCGGTGATCATGCTGTACCGCATCCCGGCCGGCGACCCGGCCCTCGGGGCCGCGGCGCGGGTGCTGAAGGGCGCCCGGGTGCGGGACGGCCGGCTGGAGCTGGAGCTGGGACCCTAGGGCCGGGCTAGCGCGCCAGCACCCAGAAGGCCCCCGCCCCCAGCAGGGCGGCCAGGGGCAGGGTGATCACCCAGGCCGCCAGGATGCCGCCGATCACGCGCCAGCGGGCCCGGCCCGTGGCGGCGCCGATGCCGAACAGGGCGCCGCAGGCCACGTGGGTGGTGGAGACCGGCATCCCCAGGCGCGAGGCCCCCACCACCAGCAGGCCGGTCACCAGGTTGGCCACCAGGCCCTGGCCGGGGTTCATGTCGGTGACCCGGTGGGCCATGGTCTCGGCCACCCGCCGCGCCGCCAGCACGCCCCCCAGGGCCATGGCCGCCGCCACCGCCGGGATGGCGCCGTCCGGCCCCAGGGCCCCGCCCGCCAGCAGCAGGGCGGCGATCTTGGGGGTGTCGTTGAGGCCCCGGGCGAAGCTCACCATCCCGGCGCTCAGGAAGTGGGCCCCGTCCGCCGCGCCGCCCGCCCCCACCCCCAGGAACCGGCCCCGGTAGCGCACCCGGCAGGTGGCCTGGGTGCCCACCCCCACGCCGGGCAGGGCGACGGCCCGCAGGGCCGGGGCCGGGTCGGCCCCCGACGGCACCACCGCCACCACCTCGCGCCCCACGCACACGCAGGTCTCCCACGCGATCCCCAGCCGCCTCCGCAGGGCCGTCAGGGGCGGGTAGCACCCCAGCGCCAGGCACGCCGCCGCCAGGGGGCTGGTGAGCAGGGGCAGCGCAAAGCCGCCCCCCAGGCGCCCCGCGTCCACCCCCGCCGCCGAGGCCGTCAGCCCCGCCCCCACCAGGCCCCCGATGAGGGCGTGGGTCGTGGAGACGGGAAAGCCCAGGCGGGTGGCCAGGAGCACCGTCCCGGCCGCCGCCAGGGCCACGGCGGCGGGAAAGCGCGGGTCGGCCACCACCTCCGGCGGCACCAGCCCCCGCCCCGAGAACGCCGCCAGCAGCCCCCCCGCCAGCACCAGGGCCGCCACCGATCCCGCCAGGGTGGTCGCCGTGGCCCACGCCAGCGCCCCCCGGTACGACGCGGCCCCGCTGCCGAACAGGGTGGCGACCCCCTTGAAGTTGTCGTTGGCCCCGTTGGCGAAGGCCAGCAGCAGGCCCACGGCAATCGGCAGCAGGATGTCCATGCGGCGCCCCTCGGGTGCGGCGTGAAGGGAGCCGGGCCGAAAGCGGCCCGACGGGATGTGCGAACCGGCGGGAGAGGCGGTCTATTCCCCGGCCGGCCCCCCGCACACCCGGTCCCGCAGCCGCTCCCGCTCCGAGGGGTGGGGCAGGCGCCAGGTGACGGCGCCGTCGGTCTTGGCCACGCGGATGGGGGGGCCGGCGTAGGGCGGGTCGGGGGCCGGGGCGGGGGCGATGAGCCAGGCGGCGGGCCCGTCCTCGGTCACGATCAGGCCGGCGGAGGGGGCGGTGGGCATCCAGCGCTGCCACAGGTAGCGCGCCACGGCCAGGGCGTCCTCCGCCTGCCAAGTCACCGGCGGGGCGCCCTCGTCCTCCTCGGCGTCGGCCGCGGCCCGGACCACCCGCTTGTCCAGCGCCAGCCGGGCGGCCGCCACGGCCTCGTCCAGGGAGCGGGCGAAGTCGGCCCCCTCGCGGGCGTTCTCGGCCTGGATGAGCTCCCCCAGCCGGCGGCAGAAGTCGTCCCGCACCGGCGTCGTCAGGGCCGGTCCCCGCGCCGCCGGAGCGACCGCCGAATCCATCACGGTGCCCGCCTCCGGCGGGGCCCCCTGGGCCGCGACGGCCACCGGCAGAGCCAGAAACAGGGCCACCCCGAGCGCCGGCGCCGCGCGCCTTACCACGGCAGCCCCGCCGCCTCGGTGAGGAAGCGCATCAGGGGGGCGGCGGCCTTGCAGCAGGCGGTGAAGGTGTCGAGGAAGTCGGGCGCGAGGGCCGCCTCCTCCGACAGGTCGGCCACCACGATGAAGTCCTTGCGCTTCAGGTCCTCGATGCACGGGTGCTCCGGGTCGTAGCCCCTCGGCGGGCGTTTCAGGGCGTCGCCGTCCAGGTAGAGGCCGCGCCGCCCCAGGGTGGCGCGCCGCACCCGGCGCCAGTCGTCGGGCCGGGCCGCGATGCGGTCGCGCACCGCCTTCAGCACCGGGCCGTCCGGGCGCCACATGCCGGCGCCCATGAACACCTCCCCCGGCTCCAGGTGCAGGTAGAAGCCGGGGCCGTGGACGTTGCCCGCCGCCGGGACTGCCGCGGCCTTCGCGTCGGCGGGGCCGAACGGCAGGTCGGGGTCGTCCTCCAGCACCGCCGCCAGGGGGTCGGCCGGGCCCCGGTGGCGGAACTGGGCGGCGACGTGGGTCTTGTAGGGGCGCTTGTCCTTCGAGAAGCGGGTGTCGCGGTGGATGCGGAACATGGAGCCCCCCACCGGCCGGGGGTCCGCCACCAGATGGGGACTGATCTTCGCGAGGCGCGGGGCGAAGGCGGCGATGAAGGCCAGCAGGGGGCGCCGCGCCGAGGCGTCGTAGCGGGCCTTGTGGTCCTGGAACCAGGTGCGGTCGTTGTGGGCCGCCAGGTCGCGCAAGAAGGCGAACAGGTCGGGCCCGAACGGCGCCCCGGCCACCCCGGCGGCGGCGCCCGCGCCCCCGGTCGGGGAACGGCCGGCCGGTCCGCGTCCCGCCACCCCCTCTCCCCGCCCGCCGGGCTCAACGCCCGGTGGCGCGGGCCTCCATCCAGCGCATCAGCTCGATCGCCTCGGACAGGCCGAAGGTGGGGCGCCAGCCCGACACCCGGCCGTAGATGCCGCTGTCGTAGCGGTAGGCGAAGCTCTCCACCCGGCCCAGGTCGGCCAGGATCCCGGCCGAGTCGGCGGCGGAGAAGCAGCCGGCGGCGCCGCCGAAGCGCATGGGGGTGCCCTCCGGGCCGGCCTGGATGCCGGGGGAGCCCGCGTCGGCGGCTCCGGCGCACACCACCAGGCCCGGGCCGTCCGGCAGGAAGCGGACCCGCAGGGCGGCCTCGGCGTTCCCCGCCTGGCGCACGCTCGAGATCACCTGGAGGCGGCAGCGCCAGGGGCGCCCCTCCCCGCCGCACTCCACCTGCCAGTCGCCCCGGGCGTAGTCCAGGTCCGCGGGCAGCCGCTCCGGGCTGCCTCCCACCATGCCGGTGCGGAAGTCGGGGGTGTAGAGGTAGGCCGCCTTGCCGACCCGCCCGGCGTTCACGCTGCGGCCGCGCCAGTCCGCCACCCGCTCGCCGGGGCGGAACGGCGTCGCCACCGCCGCGCCGGGCATGCGCCGGGCCTCGTCCCCGCGCCCGCCCGCCGTCGCCAGGGTCCCCACCGAGGGGGCCAGGTCCTCCCGCTGGGTGATGTCGGGGGCCGGGGCCGTCCATGCGCACCCCCCCAGGGCCAGCGCCGCCGCCAGGGCCGCGCCCCCCAGGAAGTCCCTCCGGCTCCGCGTCGTGCCCATACCCGCTCCCTTCCGGTCCGACACACCGGGTCATTCGGCGATGCCCCCGATTCTAGAGGAAACCCCACCCCCACACCACCCCGGGACGCTGGGGGGCGAGGTTGCCTGCCGCGCTGCGCGGACGCGGCCCCGGGACGCCGGGGGGCGAGGTTGTCTGCTGGGCGGCGCCCGGACGGGGCGCGGTCAGGGCAGGCGGGAGCCGGGGGGGCGGCGGGGGGCGTCCGGGGGCGGCACGGCCTGACCGTCGATGGGCCCACGCGGCGGCATGCCCGCGGGCAGCGTCACGGGCCTCGCCTCCGGCGCGGCCGGGGGGGTGCCTTCCGCCACGCCGTCGGCGCCGGGCAGGCGGGAGCCGGGGGGGCGGGGACGGGTGGCGGGGTCGCGGGGGGTGACGGGGGCCGGCACGCCGGGGGGGCGCATCAGGACGGCCCGGGCGGCGTCGGCGGCGGGGCCCGGGGGGGTGACCCCGGCCTTCGCCAGCAGGTCGGCGGCGGCGGTCCGGGCGGCTTCGAGGTCATGCCCCTCGGGGGGGTGAGCCTCCAGGTACCACACCCCGTGCTCCCGCCCCACCTTGTAGGGGGTGTCCACGATCCGCACCGGCGTGCCCTGGGGCACCTTCGGGAACAGGGACAGGATGTCCTCCGGGTAGAGCCGCACGCAGCCCCGGCTGACCCGCATGCCGATGGACCAGGGCCGGTTGGTGCCGTGGATGAAGTAGCCCGGCACGTCGAGCACCAGGGCGTAGTCCCCCAGGGGGTTGTCGGGCCCCGGCGGGACCACGGCCTCGAACGGCGTGCCCTTGGCCCGGTAGGCGTCGGCCATCGCCTTGGGCACGGTCCAGCTGGGGTGGGTGATCTTGTCCGCCACGGTGAAGCGGCCCAGGGGGGTGTCCAGCCCCACCCGCCCGATCCCCACCGGGTGGGTGATCACGATGCGCCGCTCCCACGGCGTCTCGGGCGGCGGGTAGTAGTAGAGGCGCATCTCCGCCACATTGACCACGATCCCCTCCCGGGGCCCGGGGGGCAGGACGAAGCGGGTGGGCACCACGACCCGGGTGCCCTCCCCGGGGATCCACACGTCCACGTCCGGGTTGGCCGCCACCATCTCGTCCATCCCCAGGTCGAAGCGGCGGGCGATGTCCAGGAGGGTGTCCTCCTGGTGGGCCCGCACGTGCCGGACCTGTCCCACCACGCCCTCGCCGTCCGGCGGCACCACGAAGGTCTCGGCCCGGACGGGGGCGGCGGCGAGGCACCACAGGGTGGCGAGCGGCAGGGCCGCCGCCTTCCAGACGGGGAGGCGGCGGGGCGCGCATGGGCGGCGCCGGGGGGTCATGGTCCCCATTCTACGCCCCCCTTGCGCCCACCGCCGGGCGCCGATAGGGTGTTGCCATGGCTTCCCCGCGGTTGAACCACGGCCGCCCGCGGCGCCCGGGCACCGGCTCGGGCCGGGTCGCGGGCACGCTCCTGATCGCGACGTTGTGCCTCGGCCTGGCGGCCTGCGCCCAGTCCCGCGCGGACGGGGTCCCGGCCCGGGACCTGTCCCTGGGGTCCCCGGAGGCCCCGGTGCCGGCCGCCCGGAGCGGGCCCGACTCGCCCTTCGGCCGGGACGAGGAGAAGGTCCGGGCCCAGGGCCGGACCCTGCGCGGCGGCATCGCGGACGGCGCCGCCTACGTCTACACCCCCGACCACCGCTTCGCGCTGGTGGCCTCCCGCCCCGGCGTGGGGCCCGAGGTGCTGGGATACGACTCGCAGGACTGGTTCCTCGCGTGCGACGGGTCCGTGTGCGACCTGAGGCTGGCCGCCCCGGCCCGGCCCGACACCCCCCGGGAGGACGCCCTCCGGGTCCGCATCGACCCCGCCGGGCCCGCCTATACGGTATGCCTGGGCCCGCCGGGCACGTCCGAAGGCGCCCTGCGGGTGGACGACGGCGCCTGGCGCGACGTGGGGGCGGACGGCTGCCTGGACGCCGAGGCCTCGCGCCGCTTCATGGAGGCCCTCCGGGCCGGGGAGGGCTTCGCCTACCGCTACGTCCCCCGTCCCGGGGTGGACGTGCGGGGCTGGTACCCGACCTTCGGCCTGCGCCAGGCCCTGGCGCTGGCCGGCTGGCTCGCCCGCCCGGGCGCCGCCTGACCCGCCAACGCCGGCCCGCCGCGTCCGCGAAGGGCGGCAGGCAACTTCGCCCCCCGGCGTCCCGGGGCCGGCGTCCCGGGGCCTATTTCGAGACGGACTTCTTGAACATGCGGTCGGCCTTCTCCTCGGCGCGGGCCGCGGCGGCCTGGGCGGAGCGGGCCTCGGAGAGCGCCTGCTGGGCCATGGACTGGGCCTGGGAGATGTTGCCGCTCGCCCGCTGGGCCTCGGCGAGGGCCTGGTCGGCTTTCTGGCGGGCGACCTGGGCCGTGGTCTTGGCCTCGTCGGCGCTGGCCTGGGCCATCTGGGCGGTCTGGCGCACCTCCTCGAGCTGGCCGGCGGTGACGCACCCGGCAACGAGCAGCAGCGAGCTGCCGGCCACCAGGGACCGGACGAGCGACCTCTTCATGATTCCTCCTCTCCTGATTCGGCGCGGGGTGCGCCGGCTCTCCCCCCGTCCAATCTAACGGAAGGGCGTTCGGGTTGCCAGGGGCGGGCGCTTACGGCTCGTCCCGCACCTCGCGCCAGCGCTCGCCCAGGGTACCGGGCGGGGCGTGGCGCAGGAAGATGCTGACCCCGGCGCTGATCTCGTTGGCGATCTCGAGCACGCGGCGCGGGTCCGGGGGCGGCGGGGCGTCCCCGCGTCCCCACGTCAGGCGCTCCTGCCGGGCGGCGCCGCGCAGGGCCTTCAGGGGGGCCGAGGCGGGAAGGCGCACGGCATCCCAGGCCTTGGCGGCGGGGAAGAAGTCGGCCGCCAGCACGTCCTCGGCCCGGGGCCGGACGGGGTGCAGGAAGTTGACGAGGGCCCGGGCGTGGTCCAGGAAGGCGTCCTGGAGCGCCGCCACGGCCACGGGGGGCAGCGGGCGGGGGGGCGCCACCAGGGCGTTGACCAGGAGCGTGAACCGCCTGACCTCGGCGTGCAGCCGGTCGGCGGCGGCCGCAAGCTCCTTCTGGCTCCGCTTCTTCCGCGCCATGCGCTCCCCGTTGTTCCCGCCCGGCGGCGGGTATCTTACCCAAAACGGGGGCGCTTGGGGGAGCGGCTTTCGCGCCCGGCCCGCCCCGGCGCGCTAGCGGGGCGCCCGCCAGGCGGTGCGGGCGGTCTCCGCCGGCGGCGTGGTGCGGGTCCCCAGCCCGGCCGGGACCAGGTAGATCGTCTTGCCCGCCATGGCCCCGTAGTGGTCCTCGGACGGGAAGGTCACCGCCAGGGCGCCGGGGGGCAGCAGGGCCACCTTGTGCCCGGACGCGGTGTCGGTCAGCACCGCCTGGGCCGGCACCATGTGGGCCACGATGTCGGCCTGGCGGGGCAGGCGGTACGGGTGGCCGAGCCAGCGGCCCGGCTTGTTCCCGACGGGCTCGAACGAGAAGCGCTCCGGCCGCCGCCGGGTATCGCCCCGGAAGTTGGGCAGGAACAGGTCGATGCGAGACCCGTTGCGGAACGCCACCGCCCCGATGGCGGCGTCCGGGGCGTAGACGGCCGGCAGAGACGGCGGATAGGTATAGGTGACGGACTGCGGCCCCGCGGCGCAGGCGGCCACCAGGGCCCCCCACGCCAGCACGGCGGCCAGCAACGCGGGCGCGGCGGAATGCGACGGCTGGTGCATGGTCCCCCCCCTTTTCGGGTCCCGGCGGAGCGCCCGGAGGGCGCCGGCCGAGGGTCACGAGGTGCGGAGCCCCGCTCGGGCTCCCGGAGTCGGCCTCGCTCCCGCCTAGGGAGGCTGATCGGCGCGGCGGGGCCCGAAATGCCCACGCCGGCGCGCACCGGGTCGGTCCCCGGCGGCGTCGCCCATGGTGTTCCCCCATCGTCCGGCCGCCCCCCCATCGGCGCGGCCTGCTCCCACTATACCCCAGGCGCCGCCGCCTTTCCACGGGGGCGGCGGGTCGCGGTGAGGGGCCCGGGCCTACGGCTGCGGGAGGTGCGCCGGAACGGCCGCCACGGCGGCCTCCAGGCCGGGCAGGAGGGCGGTGCCGGGGTGGCGTTCGGCCACGTGGGCGGCGGCCCGGGCGAAGCCCCACCCCTGCACGGCGCACAGGTAGGCGACCGCCACGGAGGGGGCGCGGCGGTCGCCGGTGGCGGAGCAGACCAGGGCGCGGTGGCGGCCGGCGTGGTCCCGCAGCCACGCCACCGCCTCGGCCAGCCGTTCCGGCGGGGCGGCGTGGCCCTCCACCAGGGGCACTTTGTGGTAGAGGCGCTCGGGGAAGTGGAGGTCCTTCTCGCGGGCCACGCACAGCACGGCCGTGAGGTCCGGCGGGGCGGCGGCGGCCTCGGCGAAGCCGGCCACCGCCAGGTTGCCCAGGATCAGGTCCGTGGCCCGGCGCCCCGGAGCGACGCGGGCCGGGCGGGGCCTCCGCGGTTCACCCGTGCAGCTTGCGCCAGGCGGCGTAAAGCCCCAGGCAGAGGAACAGGGTGAGGGTGATGACCTCCATGCCCAGCAGGAGCCAGGCCATGTAGCGGTCGCGGTGGTGGGCGTCCGGGTCCACGTAGCCGCCGCCCCTGCTGGGGCGGCGGAAGGGGCCGGAGCGGCGCGGGGCCTCGCGGCGGGCGCGGTCGGGCCCCACCTCGGCCCAGCGGCGGCGGTCGTACTCGCCCTTGGTGACCGGGTCCTTCAGGACGGTGTAGGCGTGGGTGATCAGCTTGAAGCGCTCGGTGGCCCAGTCCTTGTCCGGGTGGACGTCGGGGTGGAACTCCTTGGCCAGGCGCTTGTGGGCCCGGGCGATCTCGTCCGCCGTGGCGGTGGGGGCCAGGCCGAACAGCTCGTAGTAGTCCTCCTCGGCCGAGTAGCGGATCTCGCTCACCGGGGGCCTCCCGCTTCCGGCGCGGCCGGCGTCACGCCCCGGCCCCGTGGGTGAGGAGCGGGATCTTCTTGGCCTCGCCCAGCAGCTCGAACTCCTCCTCCAGGCCCCGCACCTCGTGGACGTGGCTGAACTTGCCCCCGGTGCGCTCGGCGACGGCGCGCAGCAGGGTCTCGTCGAAGCTCACGTCGCGGCCGTGGGCGCCGCCCCCCACCCCGATCGTGTCGATGACGACCCCCATGTCGCGGGCCCGCCCGGCCAGGTCCAGCACCAGGGACGAGCCGGTGGTGGTGGGGCAGCCGTCGGACAGGAGGATCACGCGGCGCAGGCCGTGGGCCTCCTCCAGGAGCTCCAGGGTGTAGGCCAGGCCCTCGTACATGGCGGTGCGGCCGCAGGCGCCCACGCCGCGCACCCGGCGGGCCAGCAGGTCGAAGTCGTCCACGGGCTCCGAGACCAGCTCGCACTCCTCGCCGAAGGTGACCATCCCCACCAGGTCCCGCTCCCGGGCCCGGGCCTTGGCCGCGACCAGGCGGGAAATGGCCTCGCGGGTCGCGTCCATCTTGCTCTTCATGAAGCCCAGGGACTCGTCCATGCTGCCCGAGGCGTCGATGAGCAGCACCAGGGTCTCGTAGGGGACGATCTCCACCAGGTCGCCCACCTCCACCTGGAGCATGCCGCGGGCCATGGGGTTGAGGCGCGCCACCGGGCCGTCGCCCCGGGCGGACACCTCCACCCGGGCGGGCAGGCGGTGGTCGCCGGACTGGACATTGACGTAGTCCCCGGCGGAAAGCCCCAGGTTGCGGCGCATCTCCTTCGACAGGCGCACCACCGGCTCGGCGTCGGTCTCGTCCCCCTTCATGGCCGGGGCCACCTCCAGGGGCACGGCGGCCGAGGAGATGGGGGACAGGGAGACCACGGCCTCGACCCGCTGCCCCACCTCCACCCCCAGCAGCTTGCGGGCCCGGGGGTTGAGGCGGATCCGGTCCTGGCCCTCGTCCCCGGTGCTGGCCGGGCCCACCCGGCAGCTGACGGCGCGGCCCCCCGCGACCACCTTCAGCAGGCTGCCCGGCACCACGTTGAGGCGCCCCCGCAGCGACTCGCACAGCCGCGCCCGGGGCAGGCGCGCCTCGGCGTCGTCCTTGAAGCCCGCCGCCACCGTGAGGGGCACGCGGGGGCGTCGGACGGCGGCGTCGCGCTTGCCGGTCAGCACCTGCAGGAACTTCATGGGGCCTCTTTCGCCACGTCCACTCCACGCGGGAGTGGCGTGTAAACCTTCATTTTACGGGTTTTCCGGCCGTCCCGCAAAGGAGGGGCACGGCCCGGAGGGGCTCTATCGCCGGCTACCCAAAGCGTTCGGAATTGTCCGCCGTTCCGGTCCTGTAACCGTTCTGGTCGGGCCCGGAAAAGCCCTTTTGGATCGGTGGGTTGTGTCCGGGAGGGGCGGGATGGCCCGGAACGTGCTGACGGCCCCTGCCGGGAGGGAACGAGAACCATGCCAGACCTGCATCCATCCACGTCGCGCCGCGCCTCGCAGGCGGGCTTCACCCTGCCGGAGCTGATGGTGACCCTGGCGATCCTGGGGATCATGGTGGGCGTCGCCATTCCGTCGGTCCTGGCGTGGATGCCCGGCATCTACCTCAAGGATGCCGCCCGGGACCTGAAGGGCGGCGTCATCCGGGCCCGCTCCCTGGCGATCAACGAGGGGGTGGAGCACCGCCTGGTGCTGGGCAGCGCCGACGATACCTACCGGATCGAGCGGGGCAACCTAACCTCCGGCTCGACCGTCTGGACCTCCGTCCGGGGCCCGTTCCCGCTGGGCAACGGCATCTCGGTCTCCGCCACGACCCCGGGGATCGAGATGAGCGGCACCGACCCGGTCCTGACCTTCGGGATCAACGGCAGCGTGGAGACCAACCTCGACACGGTGGAGGTCACGCTCGAGAACAGCGACGCCCACACCTACCTGCTGGGCGTGGTGCGGCGCACCGGCCATCCCGCCATCACGAAGGGACCGTGACGTGACCCATACGCCCCCCATCCGCGCCAGGGCCCGGGCGGCCCTGAAGGGCGAGGGCGGCTTCACCCTGCTGGAGCTGCTGATCTCGCTGGTGGTCTTCTCGATCGGCATGCTGGGCCTCAACGCGCTGTTCGCCCTGCAGATCGAGACCAACGCCGACGCGATCCGCCAGAACACGGCCAACAACATCGCCCTGGGAATGATCGAGAAGGCCCGCTCGGTGCCCTACTACCTGATGGTGTCGTGGGACCCCACCGACGAGCGGCCCGCGATCCCCTGCCAGGGCTCGGGCGCCGCCAACGAGGCCAACCGGGTGGACTGCCTGCGGCCCGACACCTCGGACGCGACCGTACCGCCCGCCCCGTACAACGGCCTGCAGAACGACGCCGCCTTCGTGCCGTTCTCGTCCCTCTCCACCGAGGAGATCGGCACGCTCAACGCCAGCTTCACCAAGGGGATGGAGGTCAAGCGCAGCTACGTGATCGTCCCCAACTCGCCGGCGGCGGACATGAAGACCATCACCGCCCAGGTGAAGTGGCGCCTGACCGGAAGCCTCCAGGTCCACACCGTCAACCAGGTGCTGGTCCGGGACATGGCGGTCAAATGATCCGGAGATTCGCCATGCGACACCCGCATCCCGAGCCCCGCGCCGCCGGCTTCACGCTGGTCGAGCTGATGATCTCCCTCGCCATCGCGGCGTTCGTGGTGACCGGGATCTTCACCCTGTACAACACCTTCTTCCAGTCCACCGCCATCCAGGACCAGGTCCTGCAGCTGCAGCAGAACTCCCGGGTGGGGCTGGACGACCTGGCCCGGGACCTGCGGCTGGCCGGCGTGGACGTGACCCGCAAGGACGGCGTCCTGCCCGACCAGGCGGTGTTCGCCTACGCCGCGCCCTACGACGTGGTGTTCAACGCCAACCTGGACGACAACCTGGCCGGCCTGCGCCCCGACAAGGCGCCGGACAAGGTCCCGTCCGCGCTGGCGGGCGGTCTCTCGCCGTTCTACGACCCGTCGGTGGCCTATCCCTACGCCGAGACCGTGCGCTGGAGCCTGGACGCCGACTCCGACGGCACCCTGGGCGCCGCCGACCGCATGACGACGGACAACCCCGCCCTCTACCGGCTCAAGCGCCAGGTCTACGGCTACAGCGCGGGCACCGACTCCAACGGCCCCGAGACCGCCACCGGCGCCGAGGACGTGCGGGGCCCGGAGACCTACCCGGACGGCACCCGCCCGCCGGTCCTGTTCCAGTACTGGGTCCGCGAGATCGACCTGGACAGCGACAAGGCGGTCGACGCCGGCGAGGACATCAACGGCAACGGCGTGATCGACACCTTCCTGTGGGGCGACGACGGCTCCGGCGGGGGCACGGCGGGCGACGGCGTGCTCGAGGACGGCGAGGTCTCGGCGCTGCTCACGGGCAACGGCGGCGGCCCCAAGATCATCGACAACTTCAACGCCCTGATCACCGCCGCCACCGGCGACGCCCGGGCCACGGCGCTGACCCGGGCCCAGGTCCTGTCCAACGTCCAGCGGGTGGTGGTCACCCTGGTGACCGAGACCCCCAAGGCCGACCCGAACTACTCCACCTCGCCCCACGGCTCGGGGTACGCGTACCGGGAGCACGTGGTCACGGCCTCGGTGGCGCCCCGCAACCAGCTCACCGACGTGACGGCCGACATGAGCCTGACGGTATCGCCCAGCCCCGATTCGGTCACCTGTCCGAACACCTCCACGGTGCTCACGGTGGCCCTGTACAGCGACTCCGGGGCGCTCTACACGATCGCGACCGACGTGGACCTGACCACCAGCCTGGGCAGCTTCTCGGCCAGCGGCCCGATGGCCAGCAAGACGGTCACGCTCTCCGGCGGCACCGCCAGCGTGGTGCTCTACGGCGACAGCTTGACGACCAGCACCACGGCGGTGGTGGACGCCTCCACGACCGTGGGCTCGGAGGGCTACACCGCCAGCGCGTCGATCGACTTTCTGCCAGGCCCGGTCCAGTCCATCAAGGTGGAACCCGACCTGCCGGGGCTGCCCGCCGACGGCCTCTCCACCACGGGCGTCACCGCCAGCCTGCTGGATGCCTGCGGCAAGCCCGCCGGCGACGGGGACGCCGTGGCCTGGAGCGTGGCGACCAACCCTCTGGGGATCGGCGGCACCGTGCTGCCGGCGGCCGGCACGGCCAGCGGCAACAAGATCAGCACGACGCTCACCTCCGGCCTCTCGGCGGGCGTCGCCACGATCACCGCCACCGACGGGGTCACCCTGGCATCCGGCGGAGGCACCGTGAACTTCACCAACTGCGTGGTGACCCTCACGCCGACGGATTCCTCCCTGCCCGCCGACGGGATGAGCTCCACCAGCTTCGCGATCCATGTGGCGGACGTGGGCGGGACCGCGCAGCCCGGCGTGACCCTGGCACTGAGCACCAGCGACGGGACGGTCGCCCCGGGTTCGGTCGTGACCAACGGCTCCGGCGACGCCACCGGGACCCTGACCAGCTCCACGAATCCCCACACCGCCCAGATCATGGCCATCGTGCCCTCCGCCGGGGGCTACTGCGCCAACGCCGTGGGCACGGCCGACGTGGTGTTCAGCGACTGCGGCGTGACGATCGCCAGCGACGTGGCCGAGGTGGTCCCCGGCAACCCCGGCGGCCAGGCCAACATCACCGCCACGGTGTCCGACTCCGGCGGCGGCGGACCGCTGTCCGGCCAAGGGGTGACCTTCGACCTGACCGCCGCGGACGGCTCGGTGAGCCCCGCCACCGGCACCACGAACGGATCGGGCCAGGCCACGACCACGTTCACCGCGGGGCCGACCACGGGCGTCGCCACCGTCAAGGCCGCCAGCGGCTGCGGCACCGCCACCGTGGACGTGTACGTGCGCGACTGCGTGGTGGTGGCCCTGGCCTCGCCGAGCTCGGTGCCGCCCGCCAAAGGCAACACCACCACCGTGACCGCCACGCTGAGCGACAGCGTGTCGGGCACGCCCCTCGCGGGCCGCACGGTCACGTTCGCCCTGGACAACCCGTCCCTGCTGGACTTCACCAGCTCCACCACGGCAACCACGGACGTCAACGGCGAGGCCACGGTCACCCTGGCCACCAAGGGCGTCACCGGCACCGCCACGGTCACCGCCACGAGCGCCTGCGGAACGGCCGACGCCAAGGTGAACATCAACGACTGGCAGATCAGCCTGAGCTCCGCCAAGCCGAGCATCGACGAGGGCACCACCACCACCCTCACCGCCACCCTCACCGCGGGCGGCGTGCCGGCCGACCCGACCGCGCCGGAGAACGTGGTAACGATCAGCTTCGACGCTCCCGGCGGGCTCGGCTCGACCGTGTCGCCCGCCTCGGGGGGCACCGTGGGCGGTACCGCCACCTTCAGCTTCACGGCCGGCAGCACGGCCGGCACGGTGGTCGTGCGGGCCAGCGCCACGATCGGGGGCGCCACCATCAGCGCCACCACGCCGATCACGATCACCAGCGTCGGCGGTCTGAACAGCCTGGTGCTCGACGTGGGCTCGCCCGCCACCTGCGGCGGCTCGGGCGACAAGGCGTCGTTCCGGCTGCGCAACGCCGGCATCGACAACCTGGTGGTCACGGACGTGCAGTTCGAGTGGGTCAACGGCACCGACCTGCAGCGGGTCAAGACCGGCGGCCTGGCCAGCAACTGCAGCGGCGGCAGCGACCTGTGGCGCAACACCGGGTGCGGCAAGCCCGACGGCAGCCAGAGCTCCCCGGCCCAGCTGACCTCGTTCTGCAAGGGCGTCGTGATCACCTCCGGGGCCACCTACACCTTCAACGAGGTGAACTTCAGCGGCGACATGCGGGGCGAGCCGATCACCGTCATCCTGACCCACCAGCCGGCGGGAGGCGGCCCCTCGAGCACCTCGACGATCAACTTCAATGTGCCCAACTTCTAGGTAGGGACCCGAGCCATGGATACCCGACACGGCAACCCCCGACACGGCAACCGGACGCGCGGCCGCGACGAACGCGGGTTCGTGCTGGTGATCTCCCTGCTCACCCTGGCGCTCATGTCGTCCCTGGGCCTGGCGGCCCTGTACCAGAGCAACAGCGAGATGACCGTGGTGGGCAACGAGCGCGTGGGCAACGAGCTGCTGCTCGCGGCCGACTCGGCCGTGGAGTACGGCAAGAACGCGATCTGGGCCCAGTCGGGCTTCGGCGCCAACTCGAGCGTGACGTTCGCCAACCTGGACGACTACTTCGCCAACAACGCCCTTCCCCTCACCCTGGGTCCCATGAACGTGTCCGGCGACCTCTACTACGCCGCCACCATCCCCACGTCCGTCACGGTGCCCGGCTCGGGCACGCCGGTGTCGGGGTACGACACCACCGACGGCAGCAAGCGCACCGTCACCTTCCAGACCCGGGCCTGGCACGACGTGAACGGCAACGGTACCTACGACGTGGGCGAGAAGAGCCGCATGGTCACGGCGCGGGTGGCCTTCGAGTACACCCTCCTGGACTTTCCCTACGGCGTGCTCACCCAGAACGTGGAGTGCATCTTCTGCCACGCCAAGATCGTGGGCGACGTGGTGTCCCTCGAGACCATGACCGTGCGCACCATGGACGAGGCCTACTCCACCGTCCTCGGCAAGGTCTACACGATGGGCACCACCAACCTGGACGACCCGCTGTCGCGGGTGGTGAACGACTACGTGGACCAGGACGGCGACTACAGCACGGTGGAGGCCGCCGGCGAGACCCCCCTGGACATCACCACCAACTACAGCGACCCGGACCGCTTCCCCGTGGACGCCAACGGCAACCCCTCGTTCCCCAAGATCGAGAACCTGGATTACTACAAGGGCCTGGCCGCGAACTACGGCGGCGGGACGGGCAGCACGGTGAGCGGCGGCACGATCACGGCGGTGCCGATGGGCAACACCTATGCGTCCGGCAAGTCCGTCGTGGGGACCATCAACCAGACCTACACCGGCAACCTGATCCTGGAGGGAACGCCCGGCAACTGCATCCAGCTCAACGGGCCGATCGTGGTGGAAGGCGACGTGGTGATCAAAGGCTGCGTGCAGGGCGAGGGGAGCATCTACTCCGGCGGCAACGCGTACGTGGCGGGCTCCGTCACGTACTCGGACGCCGGCGCCGACCGCCTGGCCCTGGCGGCCGGCGGCAACATCGTGATGGGAGACTACCGCAACTCCGGGGCCGGCGGCGGCAGCACCGGCGGCGGGGACTTCATCGAAAAGCAGATGTGGAATTTCAACAAGACCGTGCAGTCGGTCAACCCGTCCGGCGAGCGGCGCTACTACGCCGCGGCCGACGGCCAGATCTACACCGGCGGCAAGAGCACGGTCACCCCGGCCGCGGGCGACACGGTGGTCTACTACACCCCCTCGACCAACGCCGGCGGCGCCCCCTGGATCACCGACACGGAGTACGTCACCAACTTCGTGGACAACGTCAACGGCATCGCCGAGATTGATGCCCTCGCCTACACCGCCAACGGGATCTTCGGGATCAACAAGGTCGGCGACAAGAAGACCACCGTCAACGGCGCCCTGATCTCGGCCGACATCGGCATCCTCATCCCGGGCCCCAACGGCAAGAGCAAGACCTACGACCCGGACAACATCGGGCTGACCCTGGTCTACGACGACCGCATGCAGTTCTTCCTGGCGGTGGCCCGCAACCCGACCAAGACCGTGCTGTCCTGGAAAGAGGGCATCTGACGCCCTCCCGTTCCGGCCCCGCCCGCCCCGTCCGGGGGGCGGGCGGGGCCGGGACCGGGCCGCGGGCGGCCCACGCCGCTCGGGGCCCTCTCCCGGCTCCCGCGTAGTGCCCCCTCCCGCCCTCACGGCGGCCCCGGCCTGGGAAATCCCTTCCACACTCCCGGCCCCGCGGCCCGCCCCGGGGGGAAGTCCGTTTCCCTCCCCGGCCCCCGGCGCCCCTCCGCGCCCGCCCGAATCGTCCTCCGAACCCCTTGATCGAACGCCGCTTTCCGGGGCGCCGACGCCCCCTGGCCCGCCGCTTGCACAATATATGTGCATCGGCGGGCCGTGTGTGTGGGCCCGGCCCGGTGTGTCGCGGGATCGGAAATGGCGAGCGAAACCATGGCAGAAGCGGCGAGCGGGCACGGCAAGGTGGGCCGCCACGCACGCTGGGTGCTGGGCCTGTGGCTGGCGGTGGCGGCCCTGTACCTGCTGGCCGGCTGCGTGGGCCGCGTGTCCTTCGCCAACGACCCCCGCCCCGACCCCCGCCCCGAGGAGCTGCACTACCCCACCACCTACCCCGAGGCCACCCCCGGCCCCGGCGAGGTGGTGCTGCGCTGGAACGGCGCGCTCCTGACGGCGCTCGACCTGCCGGCCACCCAGCCGGCAGTCACCGCCGCCCGCTGACCGGGCCCCTCGCCTCCCCTACAGCGCCGTCCCGTCCCGGCCGAACAGGCGCACGGCCGCCACGTCCACCACCAGGGCGACCCCGTCCCCCTCCTCCAGCTCCGCGTCCGCCGGCAGGCGCGCGGCCACCGGGGGGCACCCCCCGGGCTCGGCCAGGGCCACGTGGGCCAGGACCTCGTGCCCCAGCCGCTCCACGGCCCGCACCGTGCCCGTGAGGCGGGGACCGGGGCCCTCCAGGGCCAGGGCCTCGGGGCGCAGCCCGGCGGAGACCTCCCCCGCGGCCCCCTCGGCCTTCGGCTGGCGCGCCCGCACCGGGGCCGGCAGGGGCACGGCCGCCGCCCCCAGCCGCAGGCACGGGCCCTCCGGGCCCGGCTCCAGGCGGGCGGGCACCAGGTTCATGCCGGGGCTGCCGATGAAGCGGGCCACGAAGGTGTCCGCCGGGGCTTCGTAGAGCGCGCGGGGGGCGTCCACCTGGTGCAGGCGGCCGTGCTCCATCACCGCCACCCGGCTGCCCAGGGTCATGGCCTCCACCTGGTCGTGGGTCACGTACAGGCAGGTGGTGCCGGTGCGGCGCTGGAGGGCGGCGATCTCGGCCCGGATCTCGACCCGCAGGGCCGCGTCCAGGTTGGAGAGGGGCTCGTCGAGCAGGAACACGTCCGGGTCCCGCACCAACGCCCGGCCCATGGCGACCCGCTGGCGCTCGCCGCCGGAGAGGGCGGCGGGGCGCCGCTCCAGGAGGGGGGTCAGGGAGAGCAGGTGCGCGGCCTCGGCCACCCGGCGGGCGATCTCGGCCCTGGGCAGCCCCCGCATCCGCAAGGGGAAGGCCAGGTTGCCGGCCACGGTCAGGTGCGGGTAGAGGGCGTAGCTCTGGAACACCATCGCCACGTTGCGGGCCTGGGGGGAAAGGTCCGTGACGTCCCGCCCGCCGATGGCCACCGTCCCGGCCGAGGCCGGCTCCAGCCCCGCCACCATCCGGAGCAGCGTGCTCTTGCCGCAGCCCGAGGGGCCCACGATCACCATCAGCTCGCCGTCGGCCACCGCCAGGGAGACCCCGCGCACGGCGGCGGTGCCGTCCGGGTAAGTGCACGACAGGTCCGTCAGGCGCACGTCGGCCACGCCGGCTACCCTTTGATCCCGCTGTCCACGGCGCCCTTCACGAACCAGCGCTGGAACAAGAGGAACAGCGCCAGCACCGGGGCCGCCGTCATCAGGCAGAAGGCGAAGATGTCGCCCCACATGCGCGGCGGCAGGGTGTGGAACGCCGCCAGCCCCACCGGCAGGGGCCGCACCCGCTCCCCCACCGTGACCATCAGGGGCCACAGGAAGCTCCCCCACTGGGTCAAAAAGGTCAGCACCGCCACCGTGGCGAACACCGGCCGGGCGCCCGGGACCACCACCCGCAGGTACGTCGCCAGGGGCCCGGCCCCGTCCACCCGGGCCGCCTCCTCCAGCTCCCGCGGCACGTTCAAGAAGAAGCTGTAGAAGAGGTACACGGAGAAGGCGTTGGCCACGAACGGCAGCGCCTGGACCGTGTAGGTGTCGCGCAGGCCCAGCCAGGCCATCTGGTAGAACAGGGGCACCGCGATGGCCTCGAAGGGCACCACCAGCAGCGCCAGCACCGCCCCCAGCACCAGCCGCCGCCCGGGGAACGGCAGGCGCGCCAGGGCATAGCCCGCCAGGCCGTTCACCGCCAGGCCCCCCGCCACCACCCAGGCCGCGATCCACAGGCTGTTCATCAGGTAGCGCTCGAACGGCACCCGGGCGAAGACGTCGGCGAAGTTGTGCAGGGAGGCCCCCACCGGCACCACGGCCCGCCACCCCGCCGCCTCCGCCAGCACCCGGGCGTCGGGCTTGAAGGCCCCCGCGACCAGGAACAGGAGGGGCGCCAGGTAGCCCACCGCCGCCACCGCCAGGGCGCCGGTCCACAGGGCCTTTTGCGCCCGGCCCGTCACCTTCCCCCCGCGTGGCGCACGGCGCGGCGCCCGGCCGCCGTGAGGGCCAGGACGATCACGAAGAAGACCACCGTCATGGCCGAGCCCTCGGCCACCCGGTTGCGGTCGAAGGCCGCCGACACGGCCTCGTACATGACGGTGGTGGTGGCGTCCCGGGGGCCCCCCTGGGTGAGGATGCGCACCTGGTCGAACAGCCGGAAGGCCAGGATGGCCGTGACGGTCACCACGAAGATCAGGGTGTTGCGCAGGCCCGGCAGGGTCACGTGGCGGAAGCGCGCCAGGGGCCCCGCGCCGTCCACCCGGGCGGCCTCGTAGAGGGAGCGGGGGATGCCCTGGAGGCCCGCCAGCAGGATCACCATCTGGAAGCCCACTCCCTGCCACACCGATAGCAGCATCAGGGACGGCAGGGCCAGGCGGGTGTCCCGCAGGAAATCCGCCGCCTGCCAGCCTCCGAGCGTGGCCAGGGTCAACAGGGCGTTCAGGGGGCCCCCCGGCCCCGGCGCCAGAATCAGCTCCCACACCACCGCCACCACCACGAACGGGAAGATCACCGGCAGGAAGAACAGGGCCCGGAACAGGGGCATCCCCGCCAACGGCCGGTCCAGGGCCAGGGCCAGGGCGAGGGCGAGACCGGTCTGCACCGGCACCACCACGGCGGCGAACAGGGCGTTGTTGAGCAGGGCCCGCAGGAACACCGGGTCGGCGAGCACCCCCAGGAAGTTGGCCGCCCCCACGAAGCGCGGCGCCAGGGGCGAGCCCAGGCGCAGGTCCGTCAGCGCCAGGGCGAAGGCAAGAGCAAACGGCACCCCCACGAAGGCCGCCAGCCCCACGGCCGCCGGCAGGGTCATCCACAGCCCGGCGCGGGCCTCGCTCCGGGGCCCGGCGCTCACCGGGGGGCCCCGGGGACGGGGTAGCGGGAGGCCGCCACGTCCCGGTCGATGTCGGCCGCCGCCCGGGACAGGGCCTCCCGCACGTCGGCCCCCGCCGCGATGTCGGACACGGCGCGCTGGAAGGCGGCGGTGATCGCCGGGTAGGCCGGGGTGGCGGGGCGGGGCACGGACACGGTGCCCAGCTGCTCGGCGAACAGGCGCAAGGGGCCGCCCGGCCCGTACAGGGGCGAGCGGGCGGTGGCGGCGCGGGTACCCGGGGGGGCGCCGTTGGCCTGGGCCATCGCCAGCACCTGGTCCGGCTCCAGCAGGAAGGCCAGGAACCGCGCCGCCCCCTCCGGGGCCCTGGCGTCTTTCGTCACGGCCCACTGCCACGAGCCCTGGGCGGTGCGGCTGCCGGTGCCCAGGTCCGGCAGGGGCAGCACCGCCAGGCGCTCCCCCAGCGCCGCCTTGCAGCGGGGGTACTCCCAGTGCCCGGCCCAGGCCAGGGCCACCCGGCCCGACGTGAAGGCGGCGTCGTCCAGGTCGGGGTCGACCCGGCCGCCCGCGATCCAGCCCTGGAGCTCGGTCAGCGCCCGCACCGAGGCGGGGCCGTCCAGGGTGCCCGCCGCCTTCAGCGTCCGGCGGTCGATCAGGTCGCCCCCGGCGGAGACCAGGAGGGGGTAGAAGGCGTAGGTGAGCCACTCGCCGCGCTGGTTGAGCTTCAGGTCCAGCACCTGTCCGTCCGGGTCGTGGGCCGCCAGGGCCCCCAGCACCTGGCGGAAGCGGGCCGCGTCCCAGGCGTGGGCGGGGTCCGCCGGGAGGTCGATCCCGGCGGCCGCCAGGGCCGCGCGGTCGGCGAACAGGCCCAGACCCGAGTCGAAGGTGCCGGCGCCGTACCGCCTCCCCTGCCAGGTGCCCTGCACCTCCAGGGAGGGGATCAGGTCGGCGGTGGCGGCGTCGGGGAGCAGGCCGTCCAGGGGGCGCAGGCGCCCGGCCCAGGCGTAGGAGGCCAGCATCGGGCCGTCCAGCTCCAGCAGGTCCGGCAGGTCTCCCGCCAGGGCGGCGGCCTGCACCTGGGCGCCGTAGGCCCCCTCGGGGATCAGGGTGAGCGCGGCGCGGAAGTCGTGCTGGCGGGCGTTGAAGGCGGCCACCTGGCGGGTGATCGTGTCCCGCTCCGCCGGGCGGCCGGTGTGGTACCAGAGGGTGACCGGGACGGGCCCCGCCGCCTTCTCGGCGCTGCCTTCGGGTGCCCCGCCGCCGGTGCAGGCCGCCAGGGCCAAGAAGGTCGCGCCGACGGCGGTGGCGAGGCCCACGCCGAGGCCCTTGCCGATGCCGCGTAGGGATTTCACGCCGAATCTCCCGCCCCCCGCTCCGGGGCGGCCCCAGCTTACCCCCGCGGGGCGCCCGGGCCAAGGCCGCCCCTCGCCAATCCGGGCGCCTTGGCCGATAATGAGGTGCGGCGCGCGCCCGTCGGGGCGCCCCCGTGAGCCACGCTACCCCCGGACGGCGCCATGACCCAGGACGCATTCCCCGGCATCCCCTACCGCCCCCCCGACTACGGCGCGGTGCGCACGTTCCGCGCCGGCCAGCTGGCGGCCCGCGACCCGGAGCCGGCGCCGGCGGCGGTGGTGCCGGCCTCGTTCCGCCGGCGCGCGGTGGCGTTCGTGCTCGACCTGATGATCGCGGACCTGCTGGCGGGTCTGCTGGGCACCCTGGCGGCGGCGGCCGGCTCCCTGGCGGAGCACGGCCCGGACCCGTCCCTGTGGGCGGGGGCCCGGCAGGAGGCCGTGCTGTTCGCGGGCCAGGCCTACCCCCTGTTCCTGTTCTGCTACTTCGCCTTCTTCACGGCTTACGGCGGCCGCACGCCGGGCAAGATGGTGCTGGGGCTCCAGGTGGTCACCGCCTCGGGGGCGCCCCTCTCCGCCGGGCGGGCCCTGGGGCGCACCGCCTGCTACCTGCTGTCGGTGCTGACCTGGGGCCTGGGGTTCCTGCTGGCGGCGGGCCCGGCCAAGCGGGCCCTGCACGACCGGCTGGCGGGAACCCGGGTGGTCCGCCGGACGCCGGAGCGGCGCCGCACCGGCCCCGCCTGATGCGGGCGCCCCGCGCCCCGGCGTGGGCCGGCGCCGTGGTCCTGTGCCTGCTGTGGGGGGCCGCCGCCCACGCCCAGGTCTGGTTCGACGCGCTCCTCGCCCGGGTGGACGGCCAGCCCATCCTGGCCTCCGACGTGACCCTGGAGGACATGTTGTTCGGCGAGGGGCGCACCTTCTCCGAGATGGCCCCGGACGCCCGCGAGGCGATCCTGACCCGGCTGATCCAGCGCCGCCTGCTGCTGGCCGAGGCGGAGCGCTTCGGCGTGGCCGAGCCCGCGGCGGGCAACGTGGGCGCCGCCGTGGAGCGGCTGCGGCAGCGGGCCGGGGCGCGCCTGGAGGGCCTGGACCCGGACACGGTGCGCGCCCGGGTGCGAGCCCGGCTGTGGGCCGAGGCGTTCGTGGACGCCCGCATCCGGGCCTTCGTGTTCGTACGCGACGCCCAGGTGGAGCCCCGGGTGCGGCAGTGGGCGGACAGCCTGCCCACGCCCCCCGACGCGGTCGCCCGGGCCGAGATGGAGGCCCGGGTGCGGGGGGAGCTGGCCCGGCGGGAGGCCGCCCGCCGCCTGGAGAAGTACCTGGCCCGTCTCGAGAGCCGCGCCACGATCCGGCGCTACCCCCTGCCCGACGCCGGGGCCCTGGCCCCGGACCCCGCCCGCACCGCCGCCGGCGGCTGACACCACCCCGGCACGGGGGTAGGATGGGCGGGAACACCCGCCCCCGGAGGACGCCATGCCCCGCGCCGCCCGCCTTTCCGCCGCCTTCGCCGCGTTTCTGGCCCTGCTCGCGGCCCTGCCCGCGCCCCCCGCCGGGGCCGAGCCCACCCACGTCACCGTCCGCGTCCTGGCGCGGGACGCCAAGTTCGTCGGCACGGCCATGGGGGGCGTGCGGATCACCCTGACCGACACCGCCACCGGCCAGGTGCTGGCCCAGGGCCTCACCGCCGGCGGCACCGGCGACACCGACCGCATCATGCGCCGCCCCCGCGTCCGGGGCGAGGCCCTCTCCAGCGGGGACGCCGCCGCCTTCTCCGCCACCCTGGACCTGGCCGAGCCGCGCCGGGTGCGGGTCACGGCGGAGGGGCCGGCGGGCCACCCCGGCTCGGCGGTGCGGGTGTCGGCGGAGCAGTGGGTGGTGCCGGGCAAGGACCTGACCGGCGGCGACGGCTGGCTGCTGGAGCTGCCCGGCTTCGTGGTGGACGTGGTGGCGCCCGCGCCGGGGGCGCACGTGGCCGGCCTGCCGGCCCGCGTGACCCTGGACGCCAAGGTGACGATGATGTGCGGCTGCCCCATCGAGCCCGGGGGGCTTTGGGACGCCGACCGCTACGAGGTGCGGGCCCTGGTGCGGCGCGACGGGACCCCAGCCGGAAAGGTGCCCCTGGCCTACGCGGGCACCACCAGCCGCTTCTCGGGCAGCCTGCGGGTGGCGGCGCCGGGGGCCTACGAGGCCCTGATCTACGCCTACGACCCCGCCACCGGCAACACCGGCGTGGCGCGGGCGGTCTTCACCGCCGGGCCGTAAGGCGCCCGGCCGTGCGTGGCGGGGCCGGCGGGGCCTAGACGCAGTCCCAGAACAGCTCGCTGGCGTGGTTCGAGTCGGCGTCGCCGGTGTTGACGTAGAGCAGGTAGTGGAGCACCTCGTGCTTCCACACGTAGGGGCTGCCCAGCTTGATCGTGTTGGGGGTGACGAACTCCCCCGAGCAGCCGCTCTCGTACCAGCGGCAGGCGAACTGGGGCTCCATCATCACGACCGTCAGGTCGTCGAAGCTGCCCCGGGCCAGGTCGCTGCACGCCTGGGCCTCGTCGAAGCCGGCCTGGAGGTACTCCACCAGGGTCTGGTCGGTGAACATCCCGGGGGGGTTGGGCTTGTTGAAGCCCCCTCCGGTCAGGTCCTGCACCCCGCAGGAGGTGAGCAGGAGCAACCCCCCCGCCCCCAACAACGCGCGCAGCGCCACCCGTGCCTTGCGACCCATGCAGACCTCACTCCGACAATGTGACCAATGCGTCACCAATTTGTCGGCGCCCGCGGGGCGTTCCTTGAACCCTTTTCGGGGGCCTCCGGGGAGGCCGGCGGGGGGCGGCCTTGACCCCCTCTCGGCGG
>Ga0210124_1000276_pt1 | contig 27830 bp, 23 predicted proteins | sample Muzzi_PWC_D2_FD_185554 | JGI IMG/M metagenome (GOLD analysis project Ga0210124, IMG submission 185554) | Wetland microbial communities from San Francisco Bay, California, USA, that impact long-term carbon sequestration - Muzzi_PWC_D2 (SPAdes) | ecosystem: Environmental > Aquatic > Marine >... | reverse complement strand
GGGCACCACTTTCCATAACTCATTCCCGTGTGTGCCGTCATTGGCCGCAAAGAAGAGGGTACCGTTCACGTTTATCAGCCAATCGAGGGAAGAACCGGTCGGGCCAGACAAGATATCTTTCGCCAATATGGTGCCCCCCCCTAGCATTCCATAACTTTTCCATAACTCAGTTCCATGTGTGTCCTCATAGGCCCCGAAGAAGAGGACGCCATTCACATTGGTCAGTAAATCAGGGTTAGAACCATTCACGCCAGGCTGAATATCTTTGATCAAGACGGTACCTCCCGCCGTCCCATTACTTTTCCATAGCTCCCGCCCGTATGTACCATCATCGGCCCCGAAGAAGAGGACGCCATTCACATTGGTCAGTAAACGAGGGTAAGAATTATTCTCGCCAGGCTGAATATCTTTGATCAAGACAGTACCTCCCGCCGTCCCATTACTCTTCCATAACTCTAGCCCATGTGTACCATCATGGGCTACAAAGAAGAGGGTACCGTTTACATTGGTCAAGAAACCAGGATAGGAAGATCCTGAGCCAGGCCAGATGTCTTTGACCATAAAGGTTCCTCCCCCATCACTCTTCCATAGCTCTAGCCCGTTGCTGTCTTGGGCCGCAAAGAAGAGGGTACCGTTTACATTGGTCAAGCCATAAGGAGGATAGGAATATCCTAAGCTAGGATACCAGATGTCACTGACCCTGACGGTTCCCCCCATCGTCCCATTACTCTTCCATACCTGGCTCCCGAGTATGCCGTAGTCGGCTGTGAAGAATAGGGTGCCGTTCACATTGGTCAACCAACCGGGGCTAGAATCCAAAGAGCCAGGCCAAATATCTTTGATCAAGACGGTACCTCCCGCCGTCCCATTACTTTTCCATAGCTCCCGCCCGTAGGTACCATCATCGGCCCTGAAGAAGAGGGTGCCGTTCACATTGGTCAACCAACCGGGGCTAGAATCCAAAGAGCCAGGCCAAATATCTTTGACCATGACGGTTCCCCCCTCGGTCCCGTCACTCTTCCATAACTCAGTTCCATATGTGCCGTCATCGGCCGAGAAAAATAGGATGCCATTCACATTGGTCAAAGACTTGGGATTAGAACCCGCCAAACCAGACCGAATGTCTTTAACCATGACAGTTCCCCCCTCGGTCCCATCGCTCTTCCATAACTCAGTTCCGTATGTGCCATCATTGGCAGAGAAGAAGAGAGTGCCATTCACATTGGCAAAGTGCTCGGGCCAAGAGCTGTCCAAACCAGGCCGGATGTCTTTGACCAAGACAACATCGCCTGTTGATTCGGCATTTGCCCTAAATATCACTAAGCCACTTAAATATAGTGACAGAAGCAGTATCAACAATAACACCACGCGGGCTGCAATACCTTTACCTCTCATTTTGTTTTGTTATCCTCGTAATTTACCCATTTCCACTAAATACAAACAGCCAGAGGCAAAATCCTGATCCATATTCGTGCTCAGAAAGCCTCCGGTTGAAATCGATTAACTTTGTTTGATAACAGTAGAATGGGATTGAAGATAGAATTTTAGAATGTAACAATCACGGAATACTGGTAATTAGTCTCTTTAGTATTATAAAACACCTCTTGCATTTAGGCTCTAGTCACATGAGCCGGTTTTCACCTATCCGTTTGGCTAGTTTTTTTATTGGCTGAGTGAACAGGTAATAAACTTGGTCAACAGGATATGATGGGTAAACCAATTAATTATCTCTTACAGTGTTGGCTCTCACCCTTCGAAAACGGCGATGGCCCGCACGGGTGAGCCGGTGCCTCCCCGTATCTTGAGCGGCAAGCCAATAAAACGAAAACGTCCCCGCCCGATGAGTTGGTGCAAGTTGACCAGATTCTCATAGTGGGTAAAGCCCAACTCTCCGCAAATATGATGAACTTCCTTATTAGAAACATCCATTACCCCTGGTGAACGTGGTTCCACCCCAAACGCGGCAATCCCCTGCTGCCCTAGCCAGCGGGCGGCTTCAGCGGTGAGTCCCGGCCCATTCGGCCAGTCCACTGTTCCAAAAGCGCGTCGATAATGATCTGTATAGAGCAATACCGTATCCCCCGGCTTAATGTCCAGATTGGCGTTGGCGAGTGCCTTTTCCAAATCGGACGGCTCTATCAATTCCAGCAGCCCTTTATGGGATAAATCCAAACAGATACCCTCAGTATAAAACATCGTCAGCGGCATCTTGTCGATAGAATGTCCCCGATGTACCCGCGCCATATGATTGATGGCATCGACATGCGTAGCCGTATGTTCGCCCAATGTCAGCCGGTGTACAGCAGGCGAAACCACATCACTATCGGTAATGCCCACCCGTTGTTCGTGCGAGACATGCACGGTTATCTCTACTGCTGGATGACCGGGAAAGACGGGTATGTCGGCAAAAATTTCTTGGCTAAGATCGATTATTTCAACCATATCAAAGACCCCCTGATAGGCTAAACACATCAAATCTGGCGATACAACCACACCCCATTCTTTTCCCGATGGAGGCGCTGCCGGTCAACCAGATACTCCAGGTGAGCCATAGTTTCAACCACGGCAAAGCGCACCTCATGCATGGATAAGCCAGCAAAATTAAAGATGTGGTCACTGACCTGATAAGGCGTAACGCCCGTATCATTGACGGCGGCTAACATCTTCTCCAAACGTTCGGCATGGTGTTGCTGTAGTTCAGCCAGCCGTCCCTGCCAGCTATTAATAACCGAACCATGCCCCGGCAGAGCCATGCGCACCTCCAAAGTAGCCAATTCGCGCAGCGAAGCCAGGTACCGCCCCAATGGGTCCGCCTCCGTGAACGACCAGAGGCCAATATTGGGGGTGATTTTGATAAGAACCTGGTCACCAGACAACAACAGCCGGTCTTCAGCATCATAGAAGATGAGCTGCCCGTCACTATGGCCAGGGGCATGTATCGCCTTGAAATGACGCTGGCCAATATCTAGAACGGTGCCGGGTTCCAACAGCTTCAACGTCTGTGGGTGAGGCAAAGTTAATCGCTGAGTTTCAGTAGCGGCCATACCTGCCTTTTGAGCGGTATCCCTTGGAATGCCAGCCACAGCAAAGATTTCTGCCGTGATATTGACAAGATCACCATGAACCCAGACCTGCTTGGCCAACTCGGCCTCACGCGGCGACAGCCACACCGTCGCCCCACACCACTCCTGAAGCCAACCGGCCATTCCGTAGTGGTCGGGATGGACGTGGGTTAAAATAATCTGGTCGATATCATCCGGCCCAATCCCCAGCGTATCAAAAGCGGCCTGCCAGCCAGCCCGACCTTGGGATGTATTGAGGCCGGTATCTATGATGGTCCAGCCATCATCACCGCGAAGCAAATAGCAGTTAACGTGGTTTAGGGCGTAGGGTAAAGGCAGCCGAACTTGATATATGTCGTCGGTAATTTGGGTTAGTGATTTCTTTTCTGTAGTCATTGATTAATCCGTGTATAGTATAGTAACACACATTATAGGAGGAACTTATCAGAATCACCAAACTGGTGCATCTTAGTGCAGTTGTTAATTTGATGCTTCGACTGTGATGCTATCTGTGAGGCGGTACAAGACGACGGACGAATGACGAATACGCTTAGATGCTGGTATTTCGGCGGTGGTTGTTGGGCCTTCGTCAGCAAAGAAGGTTAAGTCATTCAAACCATCAGGCCACCATTCGCCATCGTAGCAATCCTTTTTTTGACAGAACGGCCAACAAAACGTACAATTTTCAGATGGGGCACAGATTTTTCATCGCTTCCGAATGGCTTGATCTTCCAACTGTACATCTACACGACAACCTGGCTCACCAAATTAGAACTGTACTCCGCCTTCAACCTGGCGATGAAATCATTGTGCTAGACAACTCCGGTATGGAGTGGCAGGTAAAACTGACTTCAGTTCGTAAAAACTCGGTACACGGCGAGATTATCGCGCAAAGATCGGCTCAAGGCGAACCAACCGTCCAGATAACGCTGTACCAGGGAGCACTCAAAGGGCAGAAGTTTGAGTGGGTACTGCAAAAGGGTACCGAGTTGGGCGTATCGTGCTTTGTGCCGACGGTATGCGAACGCTCTATTGTTCGTAATCTTGAGGCCTTAGACAAAAAACAGGAGCGCTGGCAGCATATCATTCGAGAAGCCGCCGAGCAGAGCGGCCGGGGAAAATTACCCCGGCTTGAAGCGGCGACGCCTTTGGCCGAGGCCGTGGTCCAGGCCCAAGCGAACCCGTTAATTGTCATGCCCTGCGCGATGCCGGAGGCCAAAGGCGAGCGGCTCAAAGAGATTCTAGGTGAGGCCAGACTAGACAGGGTGGCCCTATTCATCGGGCCGGAGGGTGGCTTTACGGCGGATGAGGTGGCGCTGGCTCAAAAGGCCGGGGCCAGGGTGGTGACCCTTGGGCCTCGTATTTTACGGGCCGAGACCGCCGGAATCGCTACCTGTGCGGCTATCTTATACGACTTGGGGGAGTGGCACTAACTTTTCTAACTTAACCCTAATGATATTCATATATAATTCCCATATTTCTTTGCTATAGTTTCGTTGATGGTCGTTGTCAGGTCCCTTGTCCGTAAATGAAAAGCGTCCTATGAAAGTATCATTCGATGCCCGCAAAGTAAGGAAAGGCTTATTAATTCTTGTCATTAATATTATGCCAATCCTGGTTGTGCTGGGTGTGGGGGAATTTTACCTTCAGTATAAGGGACGCAAACCGTATTTGAGGACATTTCCAGGGCAATATCAAGGGGTGGGAGACAGGATATGGGCTCAGCAAGACCCATCGTTGGGTTGGACTGTTAATCCAGACTGGCTTCCTCAAGAAATCAATCCTCAAGGGTTTCGTGATACCAAAACATTTGCCAATCTACCTGCGAAATCGGACAAAACCCGGGTGATGGTTCTGGGTGACTCGTTTATGTTTGGGGTCGGGTTAGAGGCAGATGAGGCGTTACCGGGTCTACTCCAGGCGGACCTGCCCAACAATTACGAGGTCTATAGTTTGGGGGTTCCGGGCTGGGGCATCGACCAAATGTATCTGGCTTATCAAGATTACAAAGCGGTGATAGAGCCTGATATTGTGATCTTAGCCTTCATTGACGATGACGTGATGCGGGTTTTAGAGGCGTATCGTATCCGGGAAAGATTGAATAAACCCAGTTTTACCGTGGCTAAGGGGCAACTGGTGCTGCGGACACCCGCCTCGAAAGCGACCTTGTATTTCAATGAAATCATCGGAAAGAGTGTCTTTTTAAGTTACATTTTGCGCGAAGTTTATGCGGTCACGGAAGCAAAGCCGGTTATCAATTATGTCTTCGCTGATATAGATCAGGATATAAGAAGCCGGGGGGGGCGATTGGTGGTGATCAGGATTCCAACCCCAAAGCAGGACGAAGCTATTCAAGTGCTGAGAAGACGCTTAATTAACTATGATAAGATGTTAGAAAGCACTGAAGCAACTTATTTAGAACTAACACAAGAACTGACGCAACATCCCAATTGGGAAACGGAGCTACATTTTCCAGATGACCACCCAAGCCCTGACCACCTGAATAAACCTGGGAATCGAATATTGGCCGATTACGTCCTTAAGTACGTGTTCGAGAACTGAGTATTAATTCTCGGCATTTGATTAAATTCTTTTATACACCTAAAATTTAAGGCCGAAGCTGTCCTTATGAGTGCAGAACCTATGATCCTTTATATAGAAGATGAACAAGCCCTACTGGAGTTGGCCCGCCACGCCTTTAATGTTTCCGGCTATAAACTGGCGATGGCCACGTCTGGCCGGCAGGGTATCTCAATGATTCGAGAGGAAAAGCCGGATCTCATTCTTTTGGATTTGATGATGCCCGATTTCAACGGTTGGGATGTCTACCGGGAGATCAAGAGCGATACCGTTTTGGCCGATATCCCGGTGATTGTGATTACGGCCAACAGCCGCGAGCCCAGCCGCACCATCATCGATGGCCTGCCCCCGGTGGAAGAGTATATCACCAAGCCCTTCGATTTGGAACATCTCATTCAATCTGTGCAGAGCTATATATAATCAAGTTGCAGCCCCTGCGGTAGGGGCAAGCTGAAAGCGGGTTTGGACCGGTCGAGTTCGCCACCAGAGATAGATGATTTCGGCCAGCATACCCAGACTGAGGGCCACAGCCGCCGCCGGGGCGCCGGGCGCTTGCCATAATATTCCACCGACCAGGGCTATCGCCGTTACCAGCAGATTAACGCCCATCCCCCAGTAGATACTACCCGTAAATTTGACCACCAACAATACACCCCGAAACCAACTCTGAAGGGCCTGAAGCGCCGGGAGGAACAACCCGACCATCGCGCCAGCCATGATAAATTGAGCCAAATTTACCGTTACCGCAGTGACAATAAGCAGATAAAAGGTGATGAGCGGCGTGAAGAGCATCACGGCCAAAGCCAGGGTGGCCCCTGCGGCAACAACCAAACTAAAGCGCCTGAGGGGAGCGTATGGTTTGGACCCCTTTAGTAGAGCCACAATCGTTTCGGGTAAGGCCTGGGACGGGCTACGGAAGATGAGCCAGATGGTAAAAATCACCGGCCAGGCGGCCAGGTTTTCCTCTGGAAAGGCCATCCGGGCCAGACCAGCCCCAATCATCGGTTGGGCTAGTAGAGTTAATAGCGAAGTGGCGGCCAAGGGGGCGTGATATTTGGCTACTTCCCCATAGCTTATATCGGGCTGGTCGGGGTCGTCGGGGCCGCTGAGGTGCATCAAGATGGGGGAGCGCGAGGCAAAGAAGGCATAAATCATCTCCGAGGTGACGCCAGCCATCAAACTACAACTGGCAATAACTACCCCTGACAGATCGGAAAATATCGCCAGGGAGATCATCGTGACGGTTATTGAGGTTAACCGGACGCCAGTGCCATAGCTCACGTGCCGGGTCTTATCAAAACGAATCAAAATACCCTGAAAAAAACGGCGCCAGCCGATGGCGGCGGTCCAAAATGTCATAATCTTCATGGCGGGTTGGGCGGCCTGGGCAATAGGCAGCGGGATGCCCATCAAACCGGGGACCAAGGCATCATACACCGGATCAACAAAGGCAATTGTGGCTGCGACAATCGTCAGTATAATATTGAGGTGGAGGACAAAACGTCGCAACACGCGATAAGCCTGCGGCGAGGTTGCCAGAGCGGTGGTGGTGGCGAGTATCATAATTACCGGGCTTTCGATGGTGACGGAGAGGCTCATGACAATGCCCTGGGCGGCCAGCATGGTAACGGCCTGGGGCAAGCGGGCAATGGAGCCTTGAATTACGGGGCCTTGCAGCATCATTAAAGCCCAACTGGCGGCTAGGGGTAACCAAAACCAGAATATTTTTCGCTGGGTCAAATTACAATCTCCTATGAGTTGAACAAAAGTAAAGGCGACCTTTGTAGTCGCCCACATAAGAGCAATCTTCGATAAGGTATTGCCCCTATAATCGTGTTGTATATTTTAGTCGATAATTCAAATCTTGCTAAGTTGTAAAGATGACCATGCTAAAAGCCGGACAAATGCTTCTCCTCAATAATCGCCTTTGGAGTCTAAGGCAGGTGCAGCCGCTCGACGAACGAAACCTGGCATTTGAGACGATCGGCGCGTCTGAAGCCTCGTTGGGGATGACCCGCCATATGAGGGCCATCCAGTATGGCGAGGAAATCTTTATCGAGCAGCGGCAAGGCAGTTATTGGCACGCTCACCTTGACCGTGATTGGATAGAGGGCGAGCGTGGCCCGGTTCTCAATTGCCAGGCAGCAACTTCACTCGATTTGCTGGCAACGCATACCCGCCACCCCGCTGTTGGCGACTTAAAGAATGAATTTAGCTGGTCTTACTCGCGGGCTACCAGATATGACCGCTGTCCCCGGGCCTATTACTATCACTACTATGCGGCCTGGGAAGGCTGGCGCAAAGAGGCTCCACAACCTGTTCAGCAGGTTTATCTACTTAAGAATTTGACCAACTTAACACTCTGGGTCGGCACTATAGTCCACGAGACCATTAAATTCGCCCTGGCTCGTCTCAAAGCGGGTCAGCCCGTGGCTCAGGATGACCTTATCAAGCAAATGTACCGTCGAGCGCAAACAGATTTTGACGACTCCTATAGCAGTCGCTACCGGCAAAACCCCCAACAACTGACCGGATTTCAAGAACACTATTATCAAACCGACCTATCGAAAACAACCTGGCAAACGGCCTTGGTCAAAGCCGAGGGATACATCCGCACCTTTATCAACTCGGCCCTTTATGCCCGATTACAGAGCCAACCTGCCGCCTCTTTTTTGAATGTTGAAACCTTACAATCCTTCTCCATTGCAGACACAAAAGTATGGGTGCAAATGGATCTGGCTCGATATGAAGATAATACAATTTATCTTTACGGCTGGAAAACCGGTCAAATTGACGAAGTAGCAGTCCGGCAACAGTTGGGGATATACGGCCTCTATGTTCGGCAAGCCTGGCCAGAGTGGGCCACAGCGCCAATCCGAGGTATTGTCTTTGCCCTGGCCGAAGATAAACTTGTTGAATTTGACCTTGATGAAGCAGCCCTCCAAGCAACGCAAGCCACTATCGAGACCAGTATTGCTCAATTAAAGAGACTACTCATCGATTCGGAGACCAATTTGGCGGAGATGCGACGCTTTCCTATGATTGATAATCTACAGATTTGCCGGGGTTGCCAATTTAGAGAGTTATGTGGACGATAGCAGTATAAGGGGACTACCAAAAATGGCAGCCCCCTTACTTACAGCAAAATTCAGATGATTTACGGGGTTAGAGGGATTGTAGCGGTTATACTAAAGGGAGAAACGGCATCTAAAACCGTGACCGTGTTATCACCTGTGTTACCAACATATACCTTTTGGGTAAGTCGATTTACATCGACGCCTTGCGGTTGGTCTCCAACGGCAACCGTTGTCACGTAAGATGGCGTCCCACCATCTTGTAAAATAACCAACGAGTCACTACTGGCATTGGTGATAAAAACGTAACCTGTATCGGTATCAACCGCAATCCCTTCTTCCCCTAAGTTCGTACCACCAGGGACACTAATTTCTGCAATCCACGGGGCGTCCAGGGCGGAAACAACCAAAGCCAGTTGACCATTTCGATTTTCCAGAACGCCTGAAGTCTCGAGGTCTAATACGGAAATTTGATTCTCCGCCAGGACAAAGACTTCACTCAACTGCGGACATGGCACAAAAACATGACCTGTAGTCTGGTTAACAGCGACACTCCACAAACTACATGCTTGAGGTGGCTTAACATGGGTTGGTATGTAATCCGCCTCTAATAACCGGTCATTGTTGCCATCAAACACAATTAACTCGCCGGTGTCGCGTGTAGCCAGATAAACACGATTAGTAGCCGAACTGGTATCAATACCGTAAGCCCCTTGGTATGCCTTTTGCACTACCCAACCCAATCTATTTTCAGGAGGACCAGAAGCGCCATCCAATACGGCCAAGTGATCAACATAGTTTGATACATAAACCCGGTTATTATTCGTTCCATTAGAAGCAATCTTAATGGGCACAACCCCAACGTAGCCACCGTCGGATGTATCGTGCGATGTTGATTCGTTCACCCCAAATGCCTTAGCCCCTGGTCGATAGAAATTGGCTCCATATTGGTGGGCTACAAAAACCTTGTTGTCTATCAGAGTAGTTGGGCTTAACACCGTGAGGCCAGTTGGTCCCTGTCCCACAGAAACAGCACGATCAACGGTATCAGAAGCACCATCAATCGCATAGACCCAGTTATGGCGTGGGCTGGCAATAAATGTCTGATTGGTCTCAATATCGGCGGCCACATCAGAGACATAGGCTAGGGGCATTGGGGTAGGCGTGGGATTTGGTATGTCGGAAAAACCTTTGAGGATGATTGGCAAGTAAACATCACTGGGCGGAATAACTGTTGTGGTTTCGGTATCATCATTGTCACTTGTATCATCGTCAAACCCACTAGGCGTTACAACAGTTGTGTTAGTAATGACGCCCACTACATTAGGGATAATGACAATGGTTATTGTGGCGGTCTCACTAACGCCCAGCAAGCCTAGATTACAGGTGACAACCCCACCTGATTGAGGGCAGGGGCTTGTCCCCTGGCTCGGTGTGGCAGAAACAAAGGTGGTATTTGCCGGTAAATTATCGGTAACTGTCACCGCTGCTGCCGCATGAGGGCCGCTGTTGGTCACAATAATGGTGTAAACCAATTGACTGCCTACATGAACCGGGTCGGGCGAGTCGCTCTTACTGATGGATACGTTTGTAGTTCCCGAAAATCTGGTGGTCTCCTTGACCGTCGGCTGAAGCCCTCCCAAATCTGGAGACTTCACTATAGCCACATTTTCAATTAGCCCCGCTGCTGTTGGCGTAACCGGAACAGTAACCACGACACTCTCAGTAGGATTGAGCGTACCTAGATCGCACGTAATGTTGAACGATAGCATATCGAAGGTACATGTCCCTTTACTGGTCGTAACCGTGCCGTCAACATAAGAGACAACTCCCGGTGGCAACGATTCGACGACAGCCACCGAGGTGGCGGGTGCAGCGCCAATGTTGGTTACCACGATGGTGTAAATTAGCAGGTCGCCCACATCCACCGGGTCGGGTGAGTCACTCTTGCTGATGGACATCGTCGTTGCGGCGGGACCAATTCCATTATCTCCGATGGAGAAAGTCGTACTCAAGGATCCATCAGTGTAAATGACAGTATCATTGGAACTGACCAGGCTATATGCCTTTTGAAGCGTTTTAAACGCACACTCAGGGGCAACTGATGGGCTATAATCCACATTTGCCGTTCCATTACAGTGGATATCATCTCCCCCAGAACGCACATAGATCGTTGTTGTATCGGCTTGAGCCAACGGCACTAGCGTTATAACCAAGGCTAATCCAGCGAGCAGCATTGCAATGAATAACAAAGGTAATCCTCTGACAAACGATGCTTCGAATATCTTTTGATTCTTCATTCTATATTCTCCATTAACCAGGCATTGAAATGAAGGTCACCCCAATATGCTTATGAAGGTTACTTCAAACAACACCTATCCTCCAAACAAAAAAGACTACACCCTATCGCAAGATTCTAGCTCACCATAGTTGTAGTCTTCACCAATAGACAATCGCGGCCAAACGGCCTATAGCATACATCTTTATCAACACCCAATAAGGGGGGACAATCAAAACATTAACGGCATAAAACAGGACTGAATATACTATATCACAAAAGCACCTTAATAATCAATGGGAAACTCATCCCACTGCCTAAATTTAACAGGAGCATCTTAAAATTTATGGTACATAGATGATTTAATTTTTCATGATGAGCGGCAAGTAAACATATTCTAACTCCCGACAATGCATAATCAGTGCCCAATTATTTAGCTTGTCTACAGTACCCAGGTTATTATTGCCACTGGTGTCATCAACGATGGTCAATATCCATTGACCAATACCACTTTTTTGGAAAAACTCATGCAGTGTGGTGTTTTCAGTTTGGTAACGTCCGCCAATTCTTGCGTCGGCAGCATCGACGCCATCCTCCGGGAGAGGCGCTAACCCACCTTCATCGTCTAAAGTAATGCTCAAGCTGTTTTCATCGCCGCCCCGGTTGGTAAAAAGGTCAATTGTAGTTCCATCGGGGCCTTCTAAAGATATGTCCAAATCATCCAAATTATCATGGTCAAGATCAAGCCACACATCTAAATTATTCATACAGAAATTCCCAGAAATTAGCGTCGACGTCATCGGAGTACCATCATCCAAAATGAGTTTATCCACAACATCCATACTATAGGTAACATCCCCTTGCTCTGTTGGCGAGTAGCCCACCAGAAGGTCATAGGGAAGGTTGATACCATCACCCTGGCTAATGACCGAGGCATACCAGATGGTGGTTGTTATGGTTTCGCTAGCCGTTTGGCCATAGCTAAGCGCCTCGCCTATGGGCGTGGAATTTCCACTGGCAACGGACAGCACCTGAGTACCTGCCATGTTATATAAGCTCAGGGTTCCAGTAAATTCGGTGGTATTATCATCGGCGTCTGTATCCAGACTGCTAAAGATGACCGAGCCCGCAGGGATGGCAAATTCAAAAAAATCCTCTCCATTAGCCACGTTATTTTGGTGTCCTTGAAAAATTTGGGGAGGAAGGTGATAAGTAGAACCCCCATCATTATCATAAGGAGTGGCACTGCCGGTATTATTGTTGGGTTCATTTTCCTGTATAGGGTTTTGGTCGCTGAGATAAACATAAAGATAATAGGGAGAAATTATATCGTCATCTCCCTGCTCGGTTACCCGCACATAGTAAGGCCGTGTTTCTAATACTCTAAAGCCCGCAATAGTCGAACTGTCCCCACCCTGTCCCCCATCGTTATCATCAATACTGACACCGGGAGCAACGACCAAATCCAGGCCATTCCTAAGCTCAACATAACTGTCCTGGCTACTTGTCGACTGGTCGGTACGAACGTAAATCCAAACTCGCTGATTGGCCACAGCTTCAAAGTAATAATAGTCAACATCACCGGTGGCGCTGATTTCTGCGGTTATCCAATCGATATTGGGCGTAATGGGTCGCGCATGGGCAACATCATCATTTGGCTCCTGTTCAGAACCGGCGGGCGAAATGGCCAGGGTAAAGCTACCCTCATCAGAAATATTGCTAAAGCCGGTAGCAACCACAACAATTTGTTGACCCGGACCCCAAGAAAAATTATTTATCAGGGCAGTAGTTCCATTCCCATCATCGGCCTTGATACAGTTATTAGCCGGGTTGGCAGGGTCAAAACTACTATCATAAACGTGGAGTACAGGCTGTAAACTACCGGTATCTCTGGTTAGTGATATGGCTACGGTGTAGGCTTGATTGGTCGCATTAGCTATGACGTAGGCTTGATAGTTAATATTATTATTAGCGGAGTCACCACCACAAATTTGGGCAAAGTTTTCTATACGCCGATTAAATTTGGGACTCGTAGTGTCTTGCAGAGAACCATTAATAACCAATGAGGTTCCATCAAAGCTAAAGTTTACTAGAGAAGAAATTGGCCCGTCGACGCTAGAAAATATCGGATTGATTAGACTTGTTCCATCGACCTCGCAATCTCTAAGGCCAACTGGATGGCTACCGGGGGGGCAATCGGTGCGAACTGGGGTGGCGGTTGGGAGTATAATCTGCTCACAATTAGCGCCTGACTCGCATTGGGCGTGGGCGGGTTCGAGACCACCTAGCAAGAGGAGAGTTACAGCCACAAGTAATGCCGATAAGACAGCCACGAAGTAGAGGCGATGTGATAACATATTTATTTCTCCTTATAAAGTACCCTGAGCTAGACTTTCATCCCCGGTAGGGTGGCTCGTGACAAATTTTATCTTAATGCTACAACCAGACACCTGGCATTGGGCAGAATTAGTATCCAACGACCCTAATTTTTGAACATAATAGGAAACAGGTAGGTTTGCAGTTTGGGAACAAATTTAAATTGCGCTTCGCTCGTTGCCGGGATAACCCCAATACCCGATGCTGTACCCTTAACAATTACGGTTGTGGTGTAACTACCATAGGTGACAGGTTTTGTAGAAACCAGGGTAAACTGATTAGACTTAGAAGATGAGACAAGACCAGATATAGGCGGTGTTACGCTAAGCCAGGGTACGCTTGGTGAGATAGTGACAGTCCAAGTGAGAACATTTGGGTTGTTCGTCGTAATTTGAATAGGTTTTGACAATGGCAATGGGTCATTTGTTGTATCATCAGCAAGGAACGAAATCGGTAATGATAGTGGCGTCCCGGTAACCTCTTGCAAATTAACTGTGGTGAATGTCTCTAATGCTTTCAGAGCATTGATGCGACCATAACCGTATTCCGAATCGTATCCCGACTGGCCCAGGTCATCAGCAGTATCTTGAATAATATTCCATGTCTCGTTATTTGTAAGCGAAGAATTGACCGACCAAATCAGCCCGGCTAATCCGGCCACATGCGGTGTAGCCATAGAAGTGCCACTCAGGCTAGCGTAGCCCCCTCCAGAAAAAGTGCTGTAAATACCACTACCTGGTGCTACGACATTAAGACCGGCCCCATAGTTTGAGTAAGAGGCTCGTTGATCGCTGGAAGTTGTAGCCCCCACCGCCAATGCTTCTGCCTGTAGGGCCGGACATTCCAGGCGACTGGTAAAATCGTTGCCCGCAGCAGCAACCACTAAAACGCCGGCATCGAAGGCATCTTTAACAGCCTGACTCATCACCGGAAATTGCTGCTCACAAGTAAGGCTGCTACTCGGCAAGGCTCCCAAACTTAGATTTATCACCTTAGCCCCATGACTGACCGCCCAATTGATGCCTTCTTGGACATCAAATTCATTACCAGAACATCCGCTTCCCCCGGCGGTTAGCGTCCGCACCGGCAAAATCTTTACCCCCCAGGCAACACCGGCCACCCCCACGCCATTGTTTCCTTCGGCAGCAGCGATTCCCGTCACATGGGTTCCATGCCCGCAGGTATCTTCGGGGATAGCATCGTCATCAATTGTATCGTAAGGGTCAACAATTCTACCGCTAAATTCAATATGCGAGGTATCGACGCCAGAATCTACCACGGCAATAATAATATCACCGCTTCCAGTGACAAGATCCCAGGCCTCTGGAGCCTTGATTTTGGGTAGTCCCCACTGGGAACCATATAAAGAATCGTTGGGAACAAGCGCTACAGAAAAGATGTGGTTCAAAGAGGTCATCTCCACGTCGCCTCGGGCCATCAACTTGGCCCTGGTTGCTTCTTCGAGACCCGGTGGTACCTGAACACGGATCAACCCGCTATGTGGTGAAATTTCCAAAGTACGCAATCCTTCGGCATCTAGCGAACGTTGAGCGCCATACGCGGTAACATGCGGCCGAAACTTAACCAAAATCTCGCCAGATACAAAGGGGGGAGCCTCTGAATCGGGAAATGGTCCCTGAGCAAAAATAGGGGGCGCAGTAATCAACCCGACCAGAGATAAAACACCAAAGAAAAAAACTATAATAGATTTAAAGACTGACACGGTATTTAACAATCCAAATCGTTCGACCTGGCAAAACAACTCCAGCGGTCGACACTATCATCAGAACAATTTTCTCAAAATAACCACACCTCTCCCTCCTACTAATCCTATCACATTCGATACAGCATAACAAGATGACCAAAAGGCCAGCAATAATTATACTCAGGCCATGTGTGAACACTGTTTGAGGATAATTAGAATTTGGTTAGAAAATTGGTCAGCATAGTTTTACAAGGCAAAATAAACCATCAATATCTCTATATAATAGAGTCTGTCTAATGACCAAAAAGGTTACGCTGAGTTTTTATATTCGCTTAGATAAATTTATCAAGGAGTTCTGGATAGTTGATGATGAGAGGATTGGAGGTTACGGCCAGGGAGAGGTTCGCCAGTCAGCAAGGCATAATAAATTGCTTCGATCTGTTCGCCGGTCCATTGCCAGGAAAATTGGCGGATAACCCGTTGGCGGAGATACTGCCCTAACCTTGCCCGTTCTTCGGATGATAAATCCAGGGCACGGCCCAAAGCTACGGCCAGGGCCAAACTACTAATCTCGGAGGCGTAGATGCCACCATCGCCCAAAAATTCTCGGCTGACTGGCGTATTAAAGGCTACGGTGGGCAGCGCCAGCGCCATATAATTAAGTATTTTACCACTACCTTCGGTGGCAGATATTTTAGGGGCTGTGGCTATATCACCCAAGGCCAGATAACGAGGAGCATCCTCATAGAGAATTTTGTCGGTGAACGTCACTTGCCCAATCAACCCTAGCTTCTCGGCCTTCTTTTTGTATTGCATGACATCTGGATATCCCATCAGCAATAAATGGTAATCATCTCGTTTCTCGTTCAGTAGGGTCAACGCTTCGAGCAGCTTATCTATACCTTGATAAGCAGTCAGAACGCCTAGATAGACAATAATTTTCTTATTAACTGGAAGCCCTAGAGACTTTTTAAGCCGACGCTTTTCATCTTCAGAAAAGTTATGAGAACAAAATGTATCGGCATTAACACAGTCTGGGGCAGGATAGATTTTTGTGGCTGGTACCCCGAATTTTTCCGTCAGCAGGTGGGCTGCATGAGTTGAACTCGTTAAAACCACATCAGCCGCATGGTCGATGCGTGTTTCCAACCAATGCAAGATTTTATAAAAGGAGCTCTTCGAGGATAAAAATTTGTGGTCAATCATTTCGGCGGTTAGACTGCCTTGAAAGTCAAAAATCAGGGGTGCACCGGTCAGTTTGCTCAAAACCCAACCGAGTAATCCCCCCTCGTGCAAATGAGCGTGGATAATATCTGGCTTGTGGCGCACGATATACCACAGTGCCATGATGGCCAGTAATACGTCCAGGTAAATCTTATGGCGGGAAGAGCCAACGATAACCCGATAGTTAAATGGCAAGCCCCAGCACCGCCGAACAGTGATACCTTCAATATCACGCCCATTGGGATAGGCTAACACGGTGACACGGTGCCCTAGTTTTTGTAGAATCGTGACTTCTTCCAGGATGCGTACGTGCGCCCCATAGTCGGCAAAAAACATGGTCGGCGACAGGGTCAAGATATTCAGGCTTTTTTTAGGGGAATTTTTTTCAGGCAAAGTTGCTGTTTTCTCCCTCCACAACCGCCCGATTGTACTTCATGCCAACCGGAAAGACAAATTGAGAACTAACACTGATTACTAATAAGTTTAAGTTTTCCAGCCCGGTTCATGCGTTTAATCTCTAATTCTCGTTGCATAGCGGCGCGGCGATCCAGCTTTTCTTCGGTATATACTAACCGCACAGGAGTGCGAGAGCGGGTATATTTTGCGCCTCGTCCGGTGTTGTGTGCCTTTAGTCGCTGCTCAATATTGGTGGTCCAGCCGGTGTAGAGAGTTTGGTCGGCGCACTCAACAATGTACACCACAATAGCCATCAACCTCTACTCCGATTTTGCATCTTTAGCAGAGTCGGGGGAACGTTTTCGTAATAGCCCACTACCAACCATTTGGCCTAGAAGTCCGGGAGTTTCCACTTTGGGCGAAGCCAACTCTGGATCGAGAAAATCACCCTTCTCATAATCGATCAACCAATTGAGGCGATTAACAATGGCTTTATCTATCTTTTGAGCCAACTCCTCACTTGAATCATCCCCGGCCAGGAGTAAGGCTCGTAACTCACTAATCTGAGCCGCATAGCGATCCAGCCAATGAAGAAGTGTATCTTTATTTTTCAAAAAGCCGTTACTCAAGGCATCCGGGTCGCCATCTGCCCCAGCTGAAACCTGGGCAAATAGACCACCGGCCATCTTACGAATTTCTCGCCAGGAAGTTTGTTCGGAAACGGTCTTGAGCAAGGCTATACTGAGCAAATTCGGTAAATACTCTACCGCGGTGATGAGGCCATCATGCTCTGCGGCATCTAAAAAGAAAGGCTCGGCCCCTAATAACGAAACCAGATTAACTAACAGTTGTACTGCTTCTTCATGAGCCGATGGCTCTGGGGTGAGACAATAGAGCTTATTTCGAAACAAATCGGCCGTCGCATGCTTATGGCCTGTACCTGAGGGATGGACAATCGGATTGCCCCCGACAAAGTGGGTATGCTCCGGTAAAAGTTCGCTGGCCCAGGTGAGAACCAATTCCTTATTAGGGCTGGTATCGCTCACAACAGCATCTTGCTTTAAATAAGGGGCCACAGCCTCCAACGTGGACCGAATAGCATTGAGAGGAGTCGCCAGAATAACTAAATCAGCCGGTTCACAAGCATTGATAAGATTCCACTCGGCTTTGTCGAAGGCCCCCATTTTTACAGCCTCTCTGGCGTTGCCCAACTCCTTATCGTGTGCCAGCAAGCGCAGCGAAGTTCCCTGCTGCTTAAGCGCCAGCCCTATCGAAGTGCCGATGACTCCGGTTCCAACAACGGTAATCGTAAATTCGCTCATATAAATAGCCCTAAGAAAAATATATTACACGGTGACAAAGTAACAAGGTAACAGAGTGACAAGGTTGCAACTTTCACCTTACAGTTGTTACCTTGTAACCCTAATTCAAATCATCTGCCCATTGCAAGGCGGCCAACAGCTTCTGTTCTTGGGTGACTTCGTTGCCCAATTCATCTTGATGCTTGGCAATCAGTCTCACCGCTAACGGATCACAACCGGCCTCCTTGGCCCAGGTTGCCCCAATAGCCGGGTGTTGCGCATGAATCACAAAGGGACGGCGCCACCAACTTATCTTATGAATAAGGGAATTGGTGTTCACCATTCGCTGATTCGTCGATTCGTATGAAAGCCATTGCAAAACGGTAGGCCAAAATGCTTCGAACAACACAATTAACACTCGATGGATGATGGGCTGGCTCAAACTTTTCCCAACATCGTGCAACAGCGCCGCTTGCATCAGGGCCGGATGGTGATGTCCAGCCTGTCGCAGGGTATGAGCGACGGCAATCGCATGTCGTTGGTCATTCGGTGGCATACCAGCAAAGAGACGTTGCTGTTCAGGTGTCGCTAAAATTGAGTTGACCAACGTCCGGTCATTAGTGCCAAGATAACCTCGCCGCATCCCCCCGGCCCACCAGGGAAGGGTGGCTCGGAGCGCCGCAAAAAATTGAGCGGCTCGATATAGGGCGGGATGCGTGATTTTTGATGAGGCCATTGGTAAAAACATTCCTTATTACAAAAAAGCCCACCAGAGGGCCAAGGGAATCGAATTAAATTAACTCAAGTGAGGGTATGAATCAGTACATACCACCACTCATCCGTAACGTCTGATAGCTTTGGAACGCTAAAAGCCCAAACAAGAGCGCTATAAAGATACTCCCTAAGAAGATCAAGCCTAAAACAGCAACTACAGCGCCAGAGATAACCGAAAGCCAGAGAGATTTGCGGACGCCATCCCAGGGGTCAACCTTGATATAAATATTTCGGGCCACGTTTCCCCCATCGAGGGGAATGACCGGCACAAGATTAATAAGGCCCCAAAACACATTCACCCAAAGCAACATGCTCACCGCCGCATTAACAAGCCCACTACTATTGGGAAGAAAGGCTCGTGGCAGCGGGATAATAAATAAGAACCAATTTATGGTAATCACACCACCCATTGCGGCAACTACTATCACCACAAGCGCAGCGAACAAAAATCCGGCAAAAGGTCCAGCCAGCGAGATGAAAATCTGCTGAGTTGAGCTATCCACGGAGTTGGCCCAGCGATTGCCCCGGTATGATGAGGTAGGTACGGCTAACCCGCCAAACATATGCAAGATAATATAGGAACCCTGACCATAGGCCCGCATCATGAACGAATGACCCAGTTCATGGATCAAAATCGATACGAAGACAACCGCTACCCACATGAATATTAAGGTAATACTACCGGCACCTGATCCAATAATCAGACCTATCAACCAAAATAGGGGATGAACCCGAACCGGTATCCCAAAAACAACAAAGTTTAGGTCTAAACGTGTCTGTGGAGGTACTTGAAATAGAGACATGAGCTATCCTGAGTAATACTGAGTAGGGGCATTATAACACGCGCTCGGTTGAATGTGAAATCAAAGAGGGGTGGCAGACCTATCCTAAATAATCCCGACAAGGTCGATGGCGGTGTAAACTAACAGCAGCGCCAGGATAACATTGACGGTAGTTTTTATGCGGGGTTGGCGGAGATACGTTCTGATGGCAGTGCCAAATAAGGCCCAGGTCGAGACCGAACTAAAGGCCACGATTGTTAAGAGAATCCCAGCTAATATTATCAAGCCAAAACTGCCCGTGATAGGCGCTAAAAATGCGGAGAACAAGGTCAATCCATAAACAACGCCTTTGGGGTTCACCAGTTGCAGCATCAACCCATTGGTAAAGCCCAAAGGTTTAATGTCGCTATCTTCGAAGGTATAACTGGCCTTCAGGATACTATAGGCGAGATAGAGAATATAAGCAGCCCCTACAATACGAAGCACATTCTCAAAGGGTGGAAATATCGTCAGCAGCGTGGTCGACACCAAACCGCTAACGAGCATTACAAAAAAGAAGCCACACAAAATACCACCCATATAATTCAAGGTTTTTTTATAGCCATGAAGAACCCCCATAGACGCGCTGGAAATATTGTTTGGCCCCGGCGTAAAGGTAGTAATCAGCACAAAAGAAATTAAAGCAGGTAGATTATCAATCATTAATGTCACTCCTTGGCAGAGGCTATTAGCGCTAACAAGTTATGCGGTTGAGCGAAAAAATTGTACAATGAGGGCATAAACCCGAAACCGCGATAAACGTTACACCAAACAGCTAGCATTTGTCAATAGACATTTTATCCATTAAAACTGTACCAATTTCTGCAGAGCAGAATCTGGAGTAGGAAGTAAGGAGTAGGAAGTAAAGGAATTTTTCCCCTACTTCCTACTTCATACTCCCTACTCCCTATAGCTAAAGACAGGAGAAGTCCATCATGCCAACACAACGAATCATCTCTCTCATCGCCAGCAGCACCGAAATTGTGGCGGCGCTTGGTTTTGACAATCAACTGGTGGGGCGTTCTCACGAGTGTGACTATCCGGCCTCGGTTAAACAACTACCTATTTGCACCGAACCCAAATTCAATGTAGCTGGAAGCAGTTTGGAAATTGATGGGCGGGTTAAAGAGATTTTGGAAAAGTCGCTGTCCGTCTACCGGGTCGATTCTGCGATGTTAGAGGCGTTGCAGCCGGATGTCATCATTACCCAATCTCAGTGTGAGGTTTGCGCGGTTAGCCTAAAAGATGTGGAGGCAGCCGTCTGCAAATTGGTCAGTTCACAGCCAGAGATTGTCTCATTGGAGCCGAATGCGCTGGCCGATGTGTGGGCCGACATTAATCGCGTGGCAAACGCCCTGAACGCCCCAGAGCGAGGGGCTGAATTGGTGACGCAGTTGCAACAACGGATGGCGGTCATTGCCGGTAAAGCCAGACAGTTGCCGGAACAGCCAACCGTCGCCTGCATCGAGTGGATTTCCCCCTTGATGGCCGCCGGTAATTGGATGCCGGAGTTGGTGGAGATGGCCGGAGGAGCCAATCTGTTTGGCCTAGCGGGCAAACACTCTCCCTGGATGACATGGGAAGAGCTGGTTGCCGCCGACCCTGAGGTTATCGTTATTCTCCCCTGCGGCTACGACATCAAAAAAACCAGAGAAGAAATGCCTGCGCTAACCCGGAAGGCGGAGTGGTCGCAATTAAGTGCCGTAAAAAATCAACGGGTTTATGTGACCGATGGCAATCAATATTTCAACCGGCCCGGTCCCCGTTTGGCCGAGTCACTGGAGATTCTGGCCGAGATATTTCACCCTGATGTGTTCCACTTTGGTCACGAGGGTATAGGCTGGGAGAGATGGTAACTGCCATAGGTCACCGCCTGTAGCGTGACCCTCTCATAGCCATTTGTCCCGTTAAAAACGGAACCTACGAATACTACCCCCTTCCCCCTTGCTCTACCGGCTTACCTCATTTGATACGCACCAAAAATATCGGGCAGGGAGCCTGCTGTAAAACTTTTGTCGCTACACTGCCATAAATCCAGCGGCTAGGGCCAGAGCGACCGTGGGTGGTCTTGACTATAACATCTATATTTTCCTGGCTGGCTAATTCTACAATGCCATCCGCCACCGATACGTTCTCTAAAACCTTTGTCCGGGTTCGGATATTTTTTTTGCGCAGTTTATCTTGCAGACCATCTAAATATTCTTGAGCCGACTTGTGCCTCTCTTTCATATCCATCTCGTCATAATTATAGAGAGGAACCCCACCATAGGGTTCTGCCAGCAGCGGAATAGTAGGCGTTTGTAAAACCATCGTCAAAATCAACTCCCCTTCAAACTTCTCAGCTATAGCTTCGGCGTAGGGTAGCGCCTTTTCTGCCAACTCGGAGCCATCTAAGGGAACTAATATCTTTTGTAACATGAGCTTTCCTCCTGTCATGGGCTAAACAATCTGGTTAAACAAGAACCAAAGGTGATATTCAATTTTGAATAAGGAAACCTTTGGCAATTGAAATAAAACTTATCGGAGTCGTTGTGGAGCTCTTGTATTATATCACATTTTGCCAATCTCTACCGGCTAAAACTGCCTCGACATTCGACGCAACTCGTCACTTGCCTCTCGCAAATATGTACCAAAGGGCGTATCATCAAGCGCAATGTCGATGGGTACATCCATCACTACCGGAACCTCAATAGCAATGGGTAGGGTTAGATCAAGCGGTACGATAACTTCAGTCTCAATAGGCAGGCTGATGGGAATCTCCAAATCAATGGGGATGGTTTGGTCAATCGCAACCGATACCCCATCCCCAAAGGGCAAATCAAGCGGGATTTCGGTTTGGATAGGGATTTCCTGGTCAATGACAATCGGTATTTCCAACTGTACCGTTCGTTGATCTTCTGGGACATTGGCGATAATCTCATCGACGCTGGGAATGGGTATAATAATCCCCTTGTCTGTCGTTTCGGCGGTGGTTACGCCAAGTGGTACGGTAATATCTGATGGCAATACCTGATTAATGGACAAATTGAGCGGCACATTGCCTCTTCCTCCGGTAATCAAGTTTGCGCTGGCCGAAACTATCTTATTAACATCCAAATTGACCGGTACAGTAATCTCTTGACCAAAAAGTTGGGCGGTTGCCGAAATTTCCTGGTTAATATCCAATTCCAGGGGTATAGAAACCGCCTCATTCAACGAAACCGTACTGCTAACCGGCAAGAGTTGATCAATCCCCAAATCAACAGGTACGATAATTTCTTGACCAAACGCCCCCAGAGCAGACGTCGATAGCAACTGCTCAAGCCCCACAGTCACCGGCACGGTAATCACCTGATTAAAGGGAATGGTGGTACTGATGGGAAATGTCTCGCCAATATCTGCGGAACTGAGCGGGATAGTTAGCTCATCTTGAAACGGTATCTCGGTCTTGATGGGGATGGTCTGCTCAACCACCATGCTAATCGGCACAGAAATCTCTTTATTGATGGTAATTTCCGTGGCAACCGGCACGGTCTGGTTGATTTGTACGGTATACTGAAAGTGCTGACCAGATAGTGCGTCTAGCCTTGTAGCAGTATCGGTCATTGTGTTTTTTGCGGCTATGCGAACTTGGAGTAGCACAAAAATAATTAGCGCATTGAGAGCCAATGATAAAAGGGCCAAAAAACCTACAAAAACCACCGCCGAGCGTCTGGCCGGTTTATACTTTATCACAGTAGGCATGGTATCTTTCCTCCTTTGTAATAGTTTGGTGAGTTATTCTCTACATCAAGGTATCTCTTGAACTCACTAAACTCATCTAACTCATTAAACTCATCTAACTCGGCTTAGCTGGCCGGAGTAGGGGTAAGGATTGGTGTTGGAGTCGGCGTAGGCGTCGCTAGAGGCGTACTGGTAACATCGGTTGGGCTAACGGTAGGAGACGCCTGCAAGGCATCAGGCTCACCCTGGACGACCAGCAACAAATCTCTCAATCTGGTAAGAAAATCGTCAAAGCGGCCTGTTTCTGTTTGCAGCTCATCGATGACCTCTTTTACTTGTGCGTTATCCTCTTCCAGAGTCGTAACTTGTTCGTTAAGTTTTCCGGCCTGCTCCTCTAAAGTGATAACACGTGTTGCCATGGCCGAAGTTTCCTCCTGCATATTTTCCACCTCGCCCGTCAATTTGTCACGAGCTTGTTTAAGTATCTGAATCTCAGCCTCGGTATTCTGCAAACGAGTACTTAAGGCCTCAAACTGTTTGACCTGGGCTTCTAATTCATCTATTTTGCCACTCAGATTATCATTCTCCCGCTGTAAGGTCGATAACTCATCACCCAATTCTAGAACTTTGGCGTTTTTGTCAATACGGTCATCAATACGCAATGTGCCGCCATTGAGAAGAAACAGAATTAATAGGGTCAAGAACGTCCCTAGCAATGTTCCCACCAGCATCAACAACCAGGGGCGTCGAAATCCGCTTTTGTCTTCTGGTTCTTCCGGGCTGAGGATATACCCTTCTTCTAAATCGGCGTCTGCAACGCTCTCTTCTTCCTCATCGGCCTGAACGATATAAACTTCCTCTTGCCTTGCCTGTATGGGGCTGGCTTTTTTAGTTTCTTGTACCGCTACTTCAGCCTCAACAGTTGGTGTAACGTCTTCGGTCTCAATTTCTGCAATACCGTCAGGTTCTTCAGCTTGAGGTATCGATTCCTCTACTTCATCACTCAATTCTTCTGCTACAGCTAACTCACCCGGCAGCGATACCATAACCCTATCGGCAAATTGGTGATAGATTTTTTCAGAAATACCCGGCACCGCCGTAATTTCTATCGCCTCCTCAAAGGGATGAACCTCTTCCCGATAGCGAATGATACGTTCGGCCAGCTTGGGGCCAATGCCGGGCAGCGTTGTTAACGCTGGCGTATCAGCTTGATTCAGGTCAATTTGAGGCAGAGATGAGGGGTCGTTTATCATGATTTTTCCCCTATGTTAATAGTTTTAGGTTGCGGGTTTCAAGTTTGGGGTTCAGAATACCAACTCGAAACATTTTTTGCGACAAGATAAAATACACTCCACCTATATTATCGCCTATATTTGGTATATCTGCTAGTTCGTTGATTGTTTTTTATCAATTTCGGTTGCATTATCAAGCCTTTGTGCTATAATCACCGGCAATGGTTGCGATGGAGAAAAGTAGGCAGTTTCCCCGGCTTCAGAGAAGCGCCGGTTGGTGCGAGGCGCTCGAAGGGATTGCCGAATTCCACTCCTGAACCGGCGGCGATGAGTCGCTCCGGGTGCGCCCGTTATCGCGCAGTAGAGACCAATGTCAATGAGCAATGAATAATGAACAATGAACAAAATTTGTTCATTGCTGAAGGTTGATAATTGGTAAAGAAAGGTGGCACCGCGAGTCATGAAGCCTCGCCCTTTTATGGGCGGGGTTTTTTTGTTCAAAGGGGCAGGGCGACAAAGTCGCAGAGTAGCAAAGTAAAAGATTATCAGTGCAGCAATGAGACCTTTAGCATCTAAATTTCTAAACTTAAAGACAGAGCAAAAAAGAAAAGCCCATTTGATGCTCTGCGAATATGCGTTAAGTAAATGGAACATTTTTGTCCAAACAAAAGAGACTATTAATTATATCGATTCAGTTGTAGGTATTAGGCACGAAGTAGATAGACGGCTACCAAATGATGCCCTGGAAAGTGCAAAATCCCAGAAGGATTTGGCTGGTGTAGAAGAAAGATATCGTGAACCTATCGTTGCTTTACAAGATGATGATTTTGAGCTCCCCGATAATATTGAATTTGCTTATTACGCAATTTACAACGTATTCAGAAAATATGTATTGAATCAAGAGATTGACAACGGGCTTATCATTAACCAAGCTCTAGCTTCAGAAGAAGATATCTCAAAAAGGGATGAAATTCTATCAGAAGTCGTGCAACAAGTAATTTAATGATCAGATTAACCTTCTACACTTGTAACCAAGATTTCTTGAACTTATGGAAGCGAGGAGAATATTATGCTTGATCTAAATTTTATCCGCGAGAATCCAGATGTAGTAAAAGCCAAACTGGTGGATTTGAATATTGAAGCGCCGATTGATGAAATCTTGCAACTCGACCAGCAGCGCCGGGAACTCTTAAAGGAGGTCGAGGCGCTACGCCAGGAGCGCAATGTTGGCAGCAAGGCCATCGGCCAACTCATGCGCGAGGGTAAAAAGGATGAGGCCCAGGAGAAAAAGCAGCGCATGAGTGAGGTCAGTGCTCGAATCGGCCAGATTGACGAAAAGCTGCGCCAGGTAGAAACCGACCTCCATGATAAGCAATTGCATGTGCCGAATATGCCCGCTCCCGGTGTTCCTGTTGGCCCCGACGAAAGCCACAACGTCGAAATACGGCGTTGGGGCGACCCGCCCACCTTCGATTTCGAGCCTAAAGCCCATTGGGACTTAGGTGAAGCCCTGGATATCATCGACTTTGAACGCGGGGTCAAGATTAGTGGCACGCGCTTCTATGTCTTCAAAGGCGCGGGCGCGGCCCTGCACCGGGCGCTGACCAATTGGTTCATCGAAGTCGGTGTAAATGATCACGGTTATACCGAAATCTATCCCCCCTTTATGGTCCGTGAGCAGGCCATGTATGGCGCGGCCCATTTGCCCAAATTTCGGGATAACATGTATTATGATGCCGAAGAAGATTACTGGTTCATCGGCACAGCGGAAGTACCGCTGACCAATATCTTTGCCGATGAGATTTTGGAAGCCGACCAGTTGCCCATAAAATATTTGAGCCACACCCCCTGCTTTCGCCGCGAAAAGATGAGTGCCGGGCGTGACGTGCGCGGGATTAAACGGGTTCACCAATTTGAAAAGGTAGAGATGTACCACTATACAACACCCGAAGAGAGTTACGACCATCTGGAAGAGATTGTCGCCAACGCCGAAGACCTTTGCCAGCGCCTCAACCTGTCCTACCGGGTGTTGCAAATGTGTACCGGCGACCTGGGCTTTGCCGCCGCCAAAAAGTACGACATCGAAGCCTGGGTTCCCGGCCTGGATGGTCAGGGCGAGTGGATGGAAGTTAGCAGTTGTAGTAATGTTGAAGCCTTCCAATCACGCCGGGCCAACATCCGCTTCCGCCGCGAGCGAGGGGCCAAGCCCGAATTCATCCATACCCTCAACGGTAGCGGCCTGCCGCCTGGCCGGATAATGATTGCTGTGATGGAAAATTACCAGCAAGCCGACGGTAGCATCGTTGTGCCGGAGGTGCTGCGCCCCTATATGGGCGGCCGGGAAGTGATAAATTAGCATGACCCCGAAAACATACCCACCTGCAATTCTGGCTCTGGCAGATGGGACTATCTTTTATGGGCAATCCTTTGGTGCGTCGGTCACCATGACCGGCGAGATTGTCTTCAACACCAGCATGACCGGCTACCAGGAAATCCTGACCGACCCCTCCTACTGCGGCCAAATTGTAACCATGACCTGCCCGCATATCGGCAATGTTGGGGTAAATCCTGAAGATGTCGAAGCCAGTCGACCCTGGGCTACCGGGCTGATTGTGCGAGAGGTCAGTCGCCGGGTAAGCAACTGGCGAGCCAGCCAATCCCTGCCCAACTACTTACTTCAGCATAACCTGCCCAGTCTGACCGAGATTGATACCCGTGCCCTGGTTCGACACATCCGTAGCAAAGGCGCGATGATGGCCGCGCTCTCAGCCGATGACACCCTCTCCGCCGATGATTTGGTCGATATGGCCCGCGCTGCCCCCTCAATGGACGGCCTCGACCTGGCCCAAGTCGTCACCTGCCCCGAACCCTATACCTGGACAGAAGGCATCCAACAGGACTGGAAAACTAAAATAAATCGTAAATCCAAAATCCAAAATCCAAAATGGCATGTTGTTGCCTTCGACTTTGGCATCAAGCATAACATCCTGCGGCTGCTTACCGAGGCCGGTTGCCGCGTAACCGTCGTTCCGGCGACTACTTCTGCTGAAGAAGTGTTGGCAATGCAGCCCGACGGCATTTTCCTTTCCAACGGTCCCGGCGACCCGGCTGCCGTCACCTATGCCATCGAGGAAACCCGCAAGCTCATTGACAGCGACTTGCCAATTTTCGGCATTTGCCTGGGCCACCAAATCTTGGGCCTGGCTCTGGGGGGAAAGACGCATAAGCTCAAATTCGGGCATCGCGGCGGCAACCAGCCCGTTAAAAATATCTCCTCCCCTTTGGGGGGGACTAAGGGGGGGCGG
>Ga0210124_1000274_pt1 | contig 27931 bp, 15 predicted proteins | sample Muzzi_PWC_D2_FD_185554 | JGI IMG/M metagenome (GOLD analysis project Ga0210124, IMG submission 185554) | Wetland microbial communities from San Francisco Bay, California, USA, that impact long-term carbon sequestration - Muzzi_PWC_D2 (SPAdes) | ecosystem: Environmental > Aquatic > Marine >... | reverse complement strand
ACGGCCTGGTCGACCTGATGGACGCGGGGCTGGCCGCCGCGCCGCGCTTCACCGCCCCGGCGCTGCTGCTCTACGGCGAGAAGGACGAGGTCGTGCCGCCGGCGCCGATCCTGCGCGTCTGGCGCGCCCTGCCGGCGTCGGCGCGCGACGGGCAGCACCTCGCCGTCTACCCGGACGGCTGGCACATGCTGCTGCGCGACCTGGAGGCCGAGACGGTGCGGCGCGACGTGCTCGACTGGATCGACGACCCGGCGGCGCCGCTGCCGTCCGGCGCCGAGACCCGCGCCCTGCAGCGGCTCGCCGCCGAGAACGGCTAGGCTGTCAGCGCACGGCCTGTGCGCGGCCGGGGCGGACGGGGGCCTGGGCGAATAAGGGCCGGGCGAACAAGGGGCCGGGCCGAAGCGGCGGCCCGCTCGCGGGCGGCCCTCGTCGCCGCCCAACCGCCGGCTTGGCGGTTTACTCCGCCGCGCGCCTTGCAGTATTGTGCGCCCGCTTGGCGCACCCCGTCGGGGCCGCGCGCCGCGAGGACCCGTAGCTCAGCTGGATAGAGTGCTGCCCTCCGAAGGCAGAGGTCACAGGTTCGAATCCTGTCGGGTCCGCCAATCCCCTAAACCCCTGAAACTCCTTCCCTGCGATCCTGGCAGCTAGCAGTTAGTGGCTGTTTGAGTGTAGCAGATTGTGGAGCAGAGGGAATCCCCCTGCGGACTTCGGTTGCTGGGTCTGGAGGATTGGCTGCGCTTGGCCCGCCCAGGACACCCTCTAGAACGGCTCGCAGACTCGCTGTGTGGCCATCTCTGGCTGAGCGCTGTTGGGAGCCTGGTAAGCCCTGACGACTCTCCTGAGCGATTCTCGCGGCTTCTGGAGTCAATCTGGCGGACAATGCCAGTCGGACGTCAGACGGAGGGGGGTGGGCAAGGGCCAGGCCGGGTATGCCGGATACGCTTGTATGGCCTCGCCATAAAAATCAGGATCTGAAAGCGTTAAGGAGATACAGCGGGGCACCTGGACCCCGACATCAGCAACTCTCAAAAGACTCGGCAGCCGACCCTTCAGCCACTCTCAAGGCTAGGCTTCAGGTGTGTCTGGGCAATGAGACCTGAGGAACTACGGCAATCAGCCCTAACTGGGCTGTTGCGGGTCAGGTTAAGCAGAGCGACTGAGGGGGCTACCAAGCGGGTGACAGCAGAGTTTCCCCTCGGTTTCCTATAAGAACCTTATAGGTTCCCGAGGGTGTTCTCCCGGCTAGTCGCCCTTCTGAGGGGTTGGCTCAGTCGCCTCCTGTACTTCCGGCAGTGAGGGCACGCAGAGAGCAAGCCACCGGAATAAACGAGCTTAATTACGACCACATAGACTCTCCAATAGTTTATTGCATAATCAACCTAGTATGCACCGCTATGTCCTAAAATTTGATGCGCGTACGATAGATAAGACGCGTCTGCGCGACACTCTAGAGCGCGAGTTCGCTGTATTGCATCTATCCATAACGCGGCAGACAAATGCATCGGCCTCAGAAAATCAATCTGGCCGCACGCCGCTAGATGTCCAAATACTAGAATTGCTGAAAGATGGCCTGCCACACAGCGAGTCTGCGAGCCGTTCTAGAGGGTGTCCTGGGCGGGCCAAGCGCAGCCAATCCTCCAGACCCAGCAACCGAAGTCCGCAGGGGGATTCCCTCTGCTCCACATTTTGCTACACTCAAACAGCCGCTAACTGCTAGCTGCCAGGATCGCAGGAAAGGAATTTCAGGGTCTTAGGGGAGTGGCGGACCCGACAGGAAGGCTTGTGGCCGCCTCTGCCTACGGCTTTGGCGGTTCACCGAAGCTTACCTAAGCCACTGTTCCCGAAGACGCAACTAGCGCCACCATAAATTCCATCCTGCGTATCACACGGCAGCAGTTTGGTGGCGAGTCCACTGGTTCTAACTTCGGCTATGGGTTCATTTTTGTGATCGCTCTCATGCGAATTGATGCTTCAAAATCAACAAGAGCATTCGATCATCGGATGAATTAATTTCCTATTCGGGTTCGTGGAAATTTCCGTTGAGAGGCCGAATGGCTACGATGAGGTCCGGAAACGGCATTCATCCAGGGAATGCTGGTTAAGATCGCGACAGATTTGCGCTTTGCTACCGTGACATAAAGCAAAGACCTAGAATTCGGCAGTACTGCGTTACAAATACCATTGCCCTTGGACTCTGCTGATAGTCAATCAACCGATTGCATCGGTTATCAAAACCTCGGAAAGATGACCATGACAAGATCTCTGCTAACAAAGGGTCTTGGAACACTCGGGTTAGAATTGCGGCGCAGGAGAGCCTTTACTCCTGAAGAGGAACTTCGCCGTACAATTCCCGAAATCACGGAAATCGAGAGGAACTGGATTCACTGTTGTCGTCCCTACACCATGACCTCAGTGGAACGGCAATGGGCACTTATCCAAGCAATCCGCTATCTAGAGGCTGAAGCCATAGTCGGCGATATCGTTGAATGTGGCGTCTGGCGGGGTGGCAACCTGATCTTAGCCGGTTTGATGCGCCGAGAATTAGCATTTGAGCGTAAGATAATTGGCTTCGATACCTTTACCGGCATGAGCGCCCCCACCGACCGTGATGTGCATCAAAGGACCGGAAAATTGGCAGAAAAGCGATTCGGGCACCTCACGCGTGATGGATACACCGACTGGTGCTACGCTCCCGAGAGTGAGGTCTTCAGCGCGTTTGTCCGGGAGACCGGAAGTTCGGACCTTTTTCTCATCAAGGGGAAATGTGAGGAAACGCTGGGCAATCCTGCTAATTTGCCTGATCGCATTGCTTTGCTACGCTTGGATACAGATTGGTATGAGTCGACTCGCGCCGAATTAGATGTCCTCTATCCACGACTATCCCGAGGAGGCGTTTTAATTCTCGACGATTACGGCCATTGGCAAGGTGCAAAGCAAGCGGTGGACGAATTTTTCGAAGGTCATTTTGCCTGGCTACACCGAGTGGATTATACCTGCAGGCTATATATCAAGCCGCGGAATCGTTGATGAAAACTGAGCGTCCCTCGAGCTCGAACGTCACCAGCCATCCGGGTCGCTAAATGGGGCGCTCGCCTTAACATTTGAGTTCCGAGCGACAGAGGAGAACGGCACTCAAGCATTTTTCAAATCTTTTTTGTGCGGCATCGATACCATGCCAATGACACCAGCAAATATGGAAAATTACCTTGGCAAGGACGTGTCACGCGAACGCCCCGGAAATTAGTAGCCGAATATCTTGCAAAGGTTCCCAGATCTATCCGTCATGCGAGCGTAGCCCCCGCAAATTTAGGCCATAGCTTAGCGAATCAACCACTTCCTGTAGAGCATTGGTGCGATAAGGCTTCCCGTACCTTACTGTCGTAATCGAGTAGTTTGCATGCCCGACGAGCTCTTGGGCTTTTTCATTTGGGCACATCCAACTGTTTCAGCCGATCAATCAAGGTATGCCGAAAGGAATGGAAAGTCTGCTTAGGATCAGCAATGCCGATTAGGTTCTTGTATCTGCTGAACCACTTAGAATAAGCCGATGAATGGGGGGGGCGCGCATACGAGAATGATAGCGGCCGTTGCGGGAGTCAAAGTGGCAGTCGTCGTGCGTTCTCCGTGCAGCAATCAGAGGACTCGCCACCAAGTTGCTGCTGCGTGATACGCAGGGTAAACCATGGGTGATGCAGAAGGCATCTTTAGGGTCAGTGGCTTATTTGACTGTAGGTAGCATTCAGGAACCGCGAATACTTTACGCAAAGGCGGCCTCAAGCCTTCACGTCGGGTCCGCCACTCTTCTTAGAGATTTACGGAATTGCGGCCGGCCAACGGATGCCGCCGGTCAACACACCGTAAGCCCAGTCTCGCGGGTCTCGCGGGTCTTAAGGGATCGCGTATCCGAATGCCCCCGCCCAGAACGCGCGCCCGCCGAGTCTGGTATTCGCACCGATCGCCGGCCTCAAGGTCAGCGTCGTCTCGATGCTGACGGCGACCGGCGCTTGCCTTGCATCGCTTCTGTAACGCTCGGGATTGTGGCGGGCCAGCAGATAGCGAATGTGTCCCAACCACTCGTGCGTTGCAGCAACCTCGCCTCTCTTGAGTTCTCCCGCACGCGCACGCCGCAGCAGTTCGTTGGCAACTTCAATGCTGCGTTCGGCTTGTGCAAGCGCGCCGATCTGGCGGGCCTCGGCAGCCGCTTCCTCGAACTCGGGATATCCCTTCAGCCAGCGATAAACCGTCTTTCGGCCGTGGCGCCCTAAACGAAGGGCGCGGCACGCATCTTGAACAGATCCACCTTCTGCTAGAACCGCCAGGACACGTGCCGCAGTGGCTTGGGTGAAGCGTGCCGGTGGCTTACGCCGCTTCCGGGATAGCGGTTTTAAAACATTTGGCCAGCCGTCACTGAATGACTGGTTGACTTCCCAATAACCGAACATGGCCGGCGTCTCTAAGTCACGCCCCGAAATGACCCCTTTCGCAGATTCGGCCCGTTCGAATTCGCGGCAATCGACGCCTGCCGGTCAAACTGAGATCCTATTGCCAGCCCAGAGCGCGCACCGATTGAGCATCGTTCCAGATTTTAGTCATATGCTTCATCCGCCCCCCGTCGAACTCCATGTTGTAAACATAGTCGGCTGCAACTTTCTTCCCGGTCGGCGGGACCGGCCCTCCATTTCCTGTATGAGTGCCGTGAAACACCGCAAATGCGCAGACTGAGTTCCGTTCCGGATCAACTGCAAATGTTTTCAGTTCATAGTGACCATCGGGCAATATTGAGAGGAGGCCCTTCATCCAATCAGCGTAACCCTCCAGCGTATTGATATCGGCCAAGACATCCGTCTGTGCTGAGAATGTCGCATCTTCCTGGCAGTAGGCCTTGCAGCCATCCCAGCCTTTGCCGGTTTCGCAGGCTTCAAAGAAGTCGCGCGCGACTTCTCCAATATCCGTTGCCATAACAGGTCCTCCTTTTCATTTAGCGGCCAGAATTTTGGGCGTGGTCGCAATCCCAGAGATCATATCTTTGGCTCGGAGCCAGCGACTTCATATCTTACGTCGTCGCTTCAATGTAATGCGACTTTAATTCTCGCATGGGCGTTTTTTTGCTCCGTATCGGCCGATTCTGCCTATTTCTGGACGCCCCGGTGGCCAGATCAGCACGTCCGCTTTATCCTCGGAACCGGACATGGCGGACGTTCCTGGGCCATGTCCGGAAATGACCCATATTGCACATTGAAACCTTGTCGAGAACATCAAGGTCTAAAATTGGACACATGCGGGATAGCCGAACTCCGTAGGGCATTACCCACTTTCTCAATGCCAATTCTGAAGCGGTTCTGTCCGAGCAGCGTTAAATCCAAGGCAACTATTCGGTTGCGGCTAGCTTAATACCGAAATGAGGTGACGCTTGGCGCATCGACTAATCCAGCAACCCGGCCTTTCGCAACCCGTCGCAGTAATGCTCTAAGTCGGCTGGGTCTCGATAGGCGAACGTCCGTGCCATCTTCGTAATCGAAAAATGCGGTTCGAGTTCGACTATTTTGGCAACCTCCCGATCGGCCATATCTTTTATTCCTAGCTGCGCATAACACGCGGCCAGATGCCGGTGCGGCGCCACAAAATTCGGAAACGAGTCGATGGCATTGCGCAGAGGCGCTATTGCTTCTTCGTACCGCCGTGCCTCATATAATGCCAAACCAATCCACCAGAAATAATAGGTTGGGTGAAAGGGATTACGCCGAGTGGCTCGTTCAAGCTCCTTGAGAGCGTCCAGTGGGCGACCTTCGTAAATCAGATAAAGTCCTCGGGCAGCCATGGCATCTGCGTCGTTCGGGTTCAAAGTCAAAGCTCGATTCAGATAAGTTTGGGCCTGCTCTCGCTCGCCCCGAAACAAACGAATGACTCCAATGCGGCGCTGGGCTTCGCTGTCAAGGTCATCTAGGGTAGCCGCCTTCCGTGCGAAAACCAATGCCAGATTCAATGATTCTGTCGGCGAATCAGACCAGCCGCTAGTCCACTCGAACAGGTAGGTCTGTGCCAATCCTGAATAGGCGTGGGCGCATTCCGAATCGAGCGTTGCGGCCTTCTCATAAAGCGATCTGCTTACTTCCAAGTTCTCGCGGTTGTCCTCTATAATTGCTCTTGCCTGCAGAACGTAGTCGTAGGCGGCGACGGCCTGCTTCCCTTTTCGAGACGCTCTCCTTTCACTAACTGATCTAATGCGCTCGACAAGAGTCTGTACGATGCTTTCAACAATTTCGTCCTGAAGTGCAAACAGATCGGTGATCGTGCGGTGATACCGTTCGGACCATGCATGGCTACCTGTGCTTGCGTCTATGAGCTGCACCGTAACCCGCAGACGTTCACCAGACCTCTGCAAGCTACCCTCAATGACATATTGGACGCCAAGGTCCCGCGCGATCGTTTGCGCCTTACTCGGTTTGCCTTTGTATTGAAAGGACGAATTGCGCGCGATAACCAATAGTTCCCGAAACCGCGAGAGGTCGGTGATGATGTCCTCAGTGATGCCATCGGCAAAATACTCTTGGTCGAGATCAACCGACATGTTGACGAAAGGCAGGACAGCGATTGATGGTTTTTCTGGGTGCGGTGAGGAATTACTTGTCGGCTTGATAGAGCTTCCCTGGAATTGCGTGGTGGCGACGCGATAAACCTGAATCGGCTCGACCACATTCTTGATCTCTTTTTTGCCCAAGTCTTCGAATTCCACCCGAATCTTGCCGCGAACTTGGCGGTACGCATCGCCGGAAAGACAGATTCCCTGCGGCTCAGCTAAGCTTTCCAGCCGCGCTGCAATATTGACGCCGTCTCCATGGATATCTCCGTCTTCAACGATCACATCGCCCAAATTAATGCCGATTCGGAATCTTAATTGATCGGCTTCATCGATTGCGGTCTCTTTTTCGGCAACAGTAGATTGCCAGACCACCGCACAGCCGAGAGCTTCCACGACGCTTGCAAACTCTACGAGGAGGCCATCCCCGATCAGCTTGACGATGCGACCATTGTATTCAGCAATCAGTGGTTCCAGGACTTGCCGCCTGAGCTCTGTCAAACGCTGCAATGTGCCGGCCTCATCCGCACCCATAAGGCGCGTGTACCCGACCACGTCAGCGGCCATGATAGCGGCCAACCTGCGTTTCATCCTACTCCCCCTCAGGCTGAACATTAGCTGGCCGAGGCAGAAGAATCCATCTGTGTTGGAATGGCCCCGAATGTCGTATTTTGGCTATTTCCGGACATCTTGAAGGACGGCTTGGAACGGCCGCTTTACCCCCAAATCCGGACGTGGCGGGCAGTCTTGGTGGATGTCCGCTTATGACCCGACTTGAACATTTTGCCTCAGTGATCAACGTTTATTTTGTGCCCAATGAGTGTTGCACAAATCCTTAGTCGAAGGCTCTGAGGCGTTGGCTGGTTTCCGCTGCAAGTGTCCGGACAAGGTCCGCCGCCGATGTTTCACGCGTTAGTGCGACTGACTGGCCGGCATACAGTCCCATAAAGTCTCGATCGCCACTCGCTTCCAGGGGGTAGGTCACACTCAATTGAGCCGGAAACGGCAGTGGTTCCGCCCCCGGTCTCGATAAGTCTTCTATAAGCCTGTTCTTGATAAACCGGGCGGGCTTTCCGGACACAACCGTGGTAACGATGGTGCTGGCATCCTCAGCGGTGTCGAGGGCCGCACGATACGCATCGGGTACGGCTGCTTCTTCGCAGCGCAGAAAGGCCGTGCCCAATTGAACGCCGCTCGCGCCCAGCATGAATGCCGCCGCAATGGCGCGCCCGTCCGCGATTCCACCCGCCGCAATGACCGGAACGCTGACCGCGTCGACGACTTGCGGCAGGAGCGCGAACAGACCGGGCTGCATGCCGATGTCGACGCCCGAGAATGTTCCGCGATGACCACCGGCCTCGGTTCCCTGTGCAATGACACAGTCGACACCATCGGCTTCGAGCATTCGTGCCTCGGCGACGGTCGTCGCACTGCATAAAATGAATATGCCCGCCGCTTTGATCGCTTGAACAGTCTCCCGGCCGGGTAATCCGAAATGGAAACTTACAACTTCGGGCTTCGTATCCTGCAACATGGCGAGATGCTCAGAATCGACCACACCGCCCGGAGCCTCTGGCGTCGGTAAAGGTCCCATACCCTTGATATCGTAAAGCGCTTGCACGCGTTCGCGCATTGCCATGCCGACGCCGGTCAAATCGCCTGGGTCTTCCCAAAGCGGATAGTTGACATTCAGGTTTCCGCCGCTTCGCTGGCGAAAGCCGGCAATGCGTCGTTCGGCCTCCTCCGCCGAAAACTCCCACATCCCCAATCCGCCCAGGCCGCCGGCGTTGCTAACCGAGGCTGCGAGCGCGGGCGTGGTAAATTCCCCCATTGGCGCCTGCAAGATTGGCCACTCTAGATTTAACCGGTCGGTAAGCGCGTTTTGAGACCACATGTCGCATACCTCCCCTAGCGAATTCCTCTTGGGAAAGAGAATAAGAAAGCCGCTGGACCGAGTCGAGCCGTCTTCTGGAGGGATTGGAATGTCCGAGTCCGGCTATCTTCTGCCGTTCTCTCCCGGCCTCGACTACGGCCGCTGTTCCCCTAGAACCGCACGTCCCAACTCCAGCGTCCCGTTTTGAGTGGATGACGACTGGTTAGGACCCGAATCCAGACGTGACCGCGACCGGCCCACATCCGGAAGTGCCCCATCCCGGTCATTCCGGAACCCCCGCTATGCGAAGGAACTTCACTCTTCGTTCGCGATCACGCTCGGAACTGAATGGTGCATAAGATGCGAAAGCATTCAACGTGAAACGAGGGTTGGTACGAAGGATCTCGGCGGCCGCCGCTCTTGCTTCTTCTACGCGGCCAAGGGCCGCATAACATCCGGCGCGACTCACGTGCAGACCAACATAATCGGGGTCAAGTGCGACACCGCGCTCGGCCACCTCGATACATCGACCGTAATTTCCAACGCCTGCGTATGCGTCAGCAAGGCGCTCCAGGTAGTTTGGGGGATGAAAGGGATCTAGACGAATCGCCTGTTGTAGGACATCTATAGCCTCATCGCCTCTATTTGCCCACACGAGCATGGAGCCGAGGTTGCTAAGCGTGATGGCGTCGTTCGGTCGTAGAGCAAGAGCCTTATCAGCCGCCGTATTAGCGGCATCGAACTCTCGGCGGAATTGGTAGACCATTGCCAATAGCGCGTGAGGGGCGGGGTCCGATGGGCTGAAACCAATGGCCGCAGTTCCCAGCTCCAGGGCGCGGGCGAGATTCTTATCGCGCTGCCGTCCCCAAACACGCCATTCATCGAAAAAGTAGGCGCCAAGCAAGGTTTGAGCTTCGGCATAGGAAGGATCGACCTCGATTGCGCGCTGAAGAATATCCCGCGCCTGAGCCGCAGCCTTGTGGTCGAAGCGGGTCAGGAGTTTTCGCGCTTGGAGCACCAGGTCATAGGCTTCGAGGTTCACCGTCTTCGGCCCTTCGTCCTGCCGCTCTCGTTCCCTCTCCGTCAGATGGAGTTCCAGTGCCTCAACCACCTTCGCCATAATGGCGTCTTGTAAGGCAAATATATTCTCGAGCTTTCCGTCATAGCGTTCGGCCCATACATGGCCGTCCGTTTTTGCGTCAATAAGCTGGGCGTTGATCCGCACTTGGTTGTCGATGCGTCGCACGCTGCCTTCGAGCACATAGCGAACGCCCAGCTCTGCAGCGACCTGTCGGACCGTCACCTGTTTGCCTTTGTAAGCAAATGACGAGTTGCGCGCGGTGACGAACAGACCAGAGATTTTAGCAAGATCTGTGATCAGGTCCTCGGTCATGCCATCGGTGAAATACTCTTGACCCGGATCGTCTGACAGATTGGTGAACGGCAAGACGGCGATGGATGGCCCATCGGGCAAACGGACGGCGAAGTCCTCAGCGACGGTTGGTTCCTCATTCGACTTCCAGGCGTGCCACCAATACGTAGCGCCGCCTGCCAAGATCAACATGGCAACCAACGTTGCGGGAACCGGCCACCACCGACGCTGGGGAATCGCTTCAGCTAGCGTCACTTTGGTCACAAGCGCCGCGGCCTTGTCGTCGAGAACGACACGATAGACGGTGATTGGCTCGGCGATGTTCTTGACCTTCTTGTCGCCCAGATGCTCGAAGGTGAGGTCCAGCTTGCCTCTCACCTGATTGTAAACGTTGCGCGACAGGCAGACACCACCTGGCTCGCATAACCCCTCCAGACGGGCCGCCACGTTCACACCGTCGCCGTATATGTCGTTGCCTTCGACAATGATATCGCCGATATTGATGCCTATCCGGTGGATGATTCGCCGATCCTCGCGCACCTTGGCGTTGCGCTCGGCCATAGCCACCTGTACCTCGACCGCGAAAGACACTGCGTCGACGACGCTGGCGAACTCCATCAATGCACCGTCGCCCATCAGCTTCACTGTGCGGCCCTGATACTGAAGTTCTTTGGGTTTTATGAGGTCGCGACGGAGAGATTTGAGAGCTGAGAGCGTGCCGGCCTCATCGACACCCATTAGCCGGCTATAGCCGACCACATCAGCAGCAAGAATCGTGGTCAATCGGCGGGCCAAGATCCAATCTCCATCTGTCAGGAGATTATCACGCGATGAGCGAGGAATGTATACTTGCAGAATGGCGCTCGGACAGCGGCTTCCGGCTATTCTCGGACGTCCTGGCGGCCAGTCTGGCACGTCCGCTTGCCCCGCAATCGGACGTGGGGGGGGCGTCGTCACCGCGTTCGCACGCGCGCACCGACGAATGGGCCGCAACCGCCTCCCGGCCGGGATGGAGGGGTCGATGTCTTGCCGGACGACGCGTCGCGATTTAGCGCCGATCGCCGGGCCCAAGGTCAGCGCAGGTACGAGGCCCCGTTGACGTCGAAGGTGGCGCCGGTCATGTGCCGGACCCGGCGATCGCAGAGAAACGCCGCCAGGGCGCCGATCTCTTCCGGATGCGCCATCTCGCCAAGGGGAATGTCGCTCGTCGCCCGCGCGATCGCCTCCGGATCCATGGCGCCCGTTACCATCTCGGTATCGGTGAACCCCGGTGCGATGCCGAACGCGAGCACCCCGTCCGCGGCGAAACCGCGGGCGATCGTCTTGGTCAGGGTCACCAGGCCGCCCTTCGACGCGCCGTAGGGCATCTCGTCGGGCGCCTCGCCCCGGAAGGCCGCCCGACTGGCCACGTTGATGATCCTGCCGCCGCCGATCTTGCGGAAATGTTCGATCGCGGCGCGGCACAGATCGGCGGGCGCCAGGAGATTGACCTGCAGGACCCGCGACCAGGCGGCCCGCCACTGCTCGAGCGGCGCATCGACGGGCGCGTCCTCGAAGATCCCCGCGTTGTTGATCAGCACGTTCAGCCCGGGGGCGATCGCCAGGGTCTCGGACCACAGCCGGTCCACCTCGGCCGTCACCGAGAGATCGGCCTGGACGACATGGCAGCGCTCCGCGCCGATCTCCCGCCGCACCGCTTCGGCGGCGTCCCGGTGGTGCGCGTAATGGAGGATCACCTCGCCGCCGGCGCCACCGATGGCCCGCGCGATGGCCGCGCCGATGCCCCGTGAGCCGCCGGTCACCAGCGCAACCGTGCCATTCAGATCCGTCATGGTGAGCCTCCTGTCTTGCAAGATGCGATCCCGTCGTCCGGCGTTTTCAGATAACCCAGTATGCGGGGAATTGCATCACCGTTGGCCTGGTTCCGCTCGCGCCGCCATCACGAGGTTCCGGTTCCGGCCGTCTCCGGGCGCCCCTGCAACGGTCACGGCACGACCGCTTCGCCCCCCGAAGCCGGACGCTAAGGTAAAGCAACCCAGGGCAAGACGCGCTGCGAGCTCGCGATACAGGTATTTCGAGAGAGTTGGAGGCCGCGCCCGAGCCTAACGTCCCCAATTGACCCCACTCGGAAATGCGGAGTTGCCTTGAGGCCGGCGCTGTTCAGCAGCGCCGAAGCAGCACCCAGAGCAGCCTCCCAACATTCACCAGTCACGGACACTGCGGTCCATTCCAGTTAAATGGGATGTGCTTCGAAGAATTGACGGTCCACGAGAAATTGACGCCAAATGCGTCGACCTTGCAGATCGTCGATTTACCCCAAGTGACCACCTGACCGGGCCCCGTCTCCGATCCAGGTGCGCCGCTCATTCGCGGGGGTTCGCCGGGACTGCTTGTCGGCCCGGACAGAGCCTCCGCCCAGGCTTTGACCTTGCCTGGAATGTCGAGTCCCCACCGGGATTGGTCGGGCGCAATCTCGAAAGAGATGGCGGCCCGTTCGATGCCGATGACTTCACGGCCTCTTGAATACAGATCGCTGACCTTCTCCGGCCACCCGCCCGCCCGGCCACCGAAAATGGCCGTTAGGGCGTCCGCCTGGAGGTCACTGGCCCTGTCGTCGACGAAGGTACCAAAACGGCCTCGGGCATTGTCGGCCCACAGGCTTCCCTCAAAACTGCCAACACGGACGACCGAGCGATCGTCCAGCGTGACGTCGCCATAATGACCTTCGACTACGTGCCAGAAGAGGACCGTCTCACAGAGGTCATTGTCCGGCGCCTGGCCAAACGTGCATGGACAGGCGACGGCACAGCTGCAGTTGTCGAACCAATCGCCTGCGATGTGCCAATTCGGGACGTCTGACATGGCAACTCCAGCGCTAGGGTTGTGTCATTCGGATCCGCTGGCGTCCAGACTAACAGCCCGGCCGGATGGTCGCCAAGAGAGCATCCGTGCGAGTGACTAAGGCGCGCTTTCTGGAGCGCAATGCCTGAAAATAGCCATTTTCGGACGTCCCGGCGTGCGACCCGGTACGTAGACCTTGGCCCGGAAACCGGCGATTGCAGGTGCCTCCCGGGCGCGCCCGGGATGACCCCAAGCGAACGTCGTCAACGATATAGATCGCACCCTATTTTATTGGACTGGGCTTCCCCAACATGAGCATCGTAAGCTACCAATGAGCAAGCCATGATTACGGAAGAATCACGAATGGCAGCTTGCCTCCGGGAGCTCCGTTTGCCGCTATCCGAATGGGGCCTGGCGACTATCTCCGAGATTCATTGGCACTCGGCGCAAAAAGCCTACGCCTACCGAAACTGGCGCTATAGCGTGCAGGAAGTGGTCGATTGGTATGCGGAGAGGTCAGTCGCTTGGGATTGGGGGCGAATTGCATGTGTTGTGGATCAAGGCGACGAAGAGGTCGCTGTCGCATTTGCTGTCGCACGTGGAAATCTTCTGGATCAGCTTTTTGTTTATCCGAAATTTCAGGGATCGGGGATTGGAAGCCAACTGCTCCAAGCCATGCTCGAACGCAGCCTGGGACCAGTAGATGTTCATGTCTTGGAGGGAAACAAGCCAGCCAGGGAGTTTTACGAAAGGCATTGCTTTAGAATGCAGAGATCGTGGTGGGATAGCGACGAATGCGAAATGAAAATGCTATATCGCCGAAATTGACTGCCTGTTGCGGGCAGGGAATGGTCCTTGACCCAGCATCGCGAGTCCGCTCTTGGCTATTTCCGGACGTGACAGGGTTCAGCTCGGCACGACCGCTTTGGCCCCCGAAACCGGACGCGGAAGACACGCTGGACGCAGGACCGGGTCTGACCCCAAAAGGGACAACGGCGCGCATCGCGATCAACCGGATTCAAGCATCGGAGCGGACGTTTTCGGATCTCTGGCCACGCCAAAAGCCGGCCTACACAGAGCCGGTTTCGTTGAGCGTCCAGACCGGTATTCCGGCTTGCCGACCGCGAATGCTCTGTATCCCGGCCTTGGAGAATCTTGCCAGGATCGTTCGCCCAACAGGGCTATCCTTCGCAACGTTCTCGACCACGCTGTCGCTGACGACGACCGTCGTACCCAGGTCTCGGGTCAAATGTTCGAGACGGCTGGCGATATTGACCGTGTCTCCGATCACGCTGTACTCCAGCCGACGTTCGTTCCCGATGTCGCCCGCTATGACCGGTCCGTAGTGAATGCCGATTCCCACACGAACGGGTGCCGTGCCCGCCCTCGCCCGCTCCGCGTTCCATTGGTCGAGCGCCGCGATCATGTCGATTGCACATTGCAATGAATTTTCCGCGTCGTGCGTGTCGGGCGCTGGGGTTCCGAAGGTCGCCATCAGGCCGTCGCCTATGTATTTGTCCAGTGTGCCGTGATTATCGAAAACGGCCCGTCCAAGACGATCGTGATAGTCGCGCAACAACGCAATGACATCGGGCCCTGCCTGCCTTTCGCAAAGCTGCGTGAATCCCATGATGTCGGCAAATAGGACAGCGACATCCTGTTCCCGTATTGTATTCAGCGACTCTCGGGAGTCACTCAGTCGATCGACCACGTTGGGAGAAAAATAGCGCGCGAGGTTTGCTCTGGCACGCTCCGCCAGCGAGCGGCTCGCGACAAGCCGCCGGGATCGCGCGACGACGACAGCGAGACCGCCGGCGACGATCAGGGCGGTGATCATTTCCATCGCCCAATCGCCAAGATATACGAAATCCGGACTTGTATAGGCTTTAGCAAAGGTTTCCGGGGCCAACCCACGCAGATCGACGTTCGTGAGAACGCCAGGTTGACTGGTAATCCAGAGCAACATGCCGGTGCGTGCCGTCACGATGCAAAGGCCGCACCAAAGAACCAGACGCGGTCGGAAACTGAAAGCAGCCTGCATTAAAAAAAGGAAGAACAGCGAGAACTGACTGCCGCGCATAGCGAAGGTCGACGGCAAATCATGACCCACGAAAGGATTCCCGAGAGTCAGAAAAAGCGCCAGCAATGCACAATCCGCCAGAACGAACAAATACTTCAGAACCGAAACGTAAAACCGTTGCCTCGCACAAATGTATTGCAGGAAACCGAGCACGGCGAAGGAAGCGACCACAAACAGGTTGTAAGCGTACGCGAGACCACCGTGCGGGCTATCGATCGCTTGCCAGACCAAGATGACCATGACCGCGACCGTGCGGGTCTTGGCGGCCAGCATGAGACCCTGGCGCTCCTCCTCCGAAAAGGCTTCCTCCATTCGCTTCGCCAGGCGGGCGAGGAGCCCTTGCTGGACCGTTTCCGATGCCTTCGCCGCGCTTACCGATACCAAAGGAGACTCTCGTGGTCTTGTTGGAAGATCGTCGTTGTCGCACCTTGAGTAATAGGACCCAGGTGCCAATGCCGGAACAACCGCTTAACTGAAATTATCAGCTCGCAATACCAAAAGCGTGACGAATCACCAGCTGGGTGCGTGAAATTCGCCCGCCCCCGACGACGGGCTCGAGAACCGACAAGCCAGGAGCATCGAGGCCACCGCTCGATCTTGAGAAGCCGGAACATCTGATGACGACCGACGTCGCCTATCTCCGGCCGTCCCGAGGACTGAGGCGGCATGACCGTTTCGCCCGCGAAGCCGGACATGGAAGGCACAGGCGCCGAACGACTGGAGATGATCCGAACCTGACGTGTCGCGGCAATCGCTCGGCAAGCGGTCGGCTAATCCGGCTTCGCCCGCCCAGGCGCACATTCCGGAAGGCGCACCGGCTCGGCGATGTCCGGCATTTGCTCGGCCTTGCCGCAGGGCGGGAAACCGGCCAGCCGCATGGATTCGATGAGATGGGGACGAAAGTTGTCACTCATGCTCTGTCCATAGGCATACCCTTCGATCGTCAGTTCGGGAATTCGCTCTAGGGCTTGGCGCACCGTCGCCTCGGCCTCTGCCGTTCGCCCCAGCGACGCGAGAGAACCTGCTCGCGCCACCCAGCCAAAGTCTCCGTAGTTCTCCGGCGTCAGGCGATCGAGCATTTGCAACGCATCCTCGTAGCGACCCGCCGCGAAATAGGTCCAGCCGAAGATCTGCGCGGACCAGGTCGGATAGTTCGGATTGAGTCGAACCGCCCTGTCGGCCATCTCGGCACCGCGCTCGGCTTCACCCAGCTCAGCGGCCCAGCCGGCATATAAGGTCAGGATCTCGAAAGCGTTCGGTGCCAGCCGCAAGGAGGTGTCGAACGATGCCTTGGCCTGTGTCAACTCACCCCGCGTAGCAAGCGCGGATCCGAGCACGGAATGCGCCTCGGCGTCGCTTGGATCCAGGGCAACTGCGCGTTTAGCTGCGTGCATCCCCGCTTTCATCGCGGCCGCGGCGTCTTCGATCCCAAAACCCCTTGAAACGGTATATGCGTGATAGAGTTCGACCCATGCGCGGGCCAGTCCCGGGTCCAGTTCGACGGCGCGCGTCAGCAACCGGATCGATTCCTTGGTGCTTTCGGGCGTCAACTGCTCGATCTTCTCGCCGCCGAGAAGATAGAGTTCGTAGGCCGTCAGGTTCTCCGGCCGCTTTCGTCGCGCCAAGCCGCGTTCGGCTCGCAGGACGAGCCCCGTACCGCCGCCGAGCTGGTTGGTGACCAGTTCGGCGATCTCGGTCTGCACGGAAAAGACGTCCTCGGCCGGACGGTCCCATCGCTCGGACCAGAGGTGGTTTCCCGATGCCGCCTCGAGCAGCTGTGCGGTGATACGCACCCGACCCTCTTGACGCTGGATGGAGCCCTCCAACACGTACGCGACGTCGAGCGCCCTGCCGACCTCCCGGACGTCCACGGCCTTGCCTTTGTAGACCTCTGTCGAGTTGCGGGCGACCACCTTGAACTCGGGAAAGTGCGCGAGATCCGTGATGATGTCCTCCGTGATGCCGTCGGCAAGTCGCCCGGTCCTCTCGTCGCCCCCGATGTTTTCGAACGGCAGGACCGCGATCGACGATGCGACGCTCGCCGGCTCGGACTGCCGGAGCTGCCATGCGGCAAAAGCAGCGAGTCCCAAGACGAGCAACACGGCGACAGCGGCTAGGCTCCTGCGCGGCACCTTGCGGAAAAATGCCCGGCGAGAAGGCGTGCCGTCGAGACGAATGCGGTGCGCGCGCACCGAGCGCGCAATATTCTTGACCTTCTGGTCGCCGAGATCCTCGTACGCGAGATCGAGCTTGGTTTCGATCTGGTCGAAGGCCTGTTGGGAAATGCAGATCCCGCCGGGTTCGGAGAGCCCTTCCAGACGGGCCGCGACGTTGACCCCGTCGCCGTAGATGTCCTCGCCCTCGACAATGACATCGCCCAGGTGCACGCCGATGCGCAGGCCGATGCGACGCTCCTCGGCTGCGTCGGCGTTGCGCTCGGCCATGCCCCTTTGGATGGCGAGCGCGCATTCGACCGCATCGACCACGCTCGCGAACTCGACGAGCGCGCCGTCGCCCATCAGCTTCACGATGCGGCCGCCGTGACCGGCGATTTCGGGATCGATCAGTTCCCGGCGATGGGTTTGGAGCGCGATGAGCGTGCCCGCCTCGTCCGCCTCCATGAGGCGGCTGTAGCCGACCACGTCCGCAGCCAGGATTGCAGCCAGCCTGCGTTCCACAACCCACTCCTGTTTCACAGGAGAGTAGCGGCCAATGCTAGGAAAATCTACACTACCGACCGGACCCGAGATGTCTGGCCTTGGCTAATTCAGGACATCCCGGCAGCTGGGCCGCGCGTTCGCTTTGCCCCGAAACCCGACGTGGCGGGCGCTCTTGGGGGATGCTCGAATTTGACCCATGTCGGACGTCGCCATCGCTACTCCATAAATACAGCCAGATCGTTTGCTCCCCGTCCAACAAAATCGCCGATAATCTTGCCATAGTCCTCCGCCATCTTGATGTAGGGATTGTGCCGCCGCAGCGCCGGACGACCGTTAGCGCGCATAGTGCCCTCGGCGTGGGCCATGGGATACAGCGAACAGGTGCGCTGTCGGTTGATGGGCGCTTCCGCCGGCGCTACGGTCAGCGAAGGAAAGACAAGGGGGCGGCTGATGCCACGGCAGAGCGGGGGGCAAACGTGATCTGTCGGACTGGGAGACTGTTTCTCGCGGCGACCCTCGTCGCGATCATAGTGGCCCAGCCGGATTCGGCGACCGCCGAGGACGGCATCAACGGGATCATCGATACACACGCGCATCTCGTGCCGGATGAAGCGATGCACTTCGATGAGGCCCTAGCCGCAGCGATCGACGTGATGGACCGCTACGGCATCGCGACGACGTTCGTCATGTCGCCGCCATCGTCTCCTGCCGTGGACCGCAAATACGATCTGGATGACTTTTCGGCCGCCGCGAAACGCTACCCAGGCCGCTTCCGGTTCATGGGCGGCGGGGGCAGCTTGAACCCCATCGTGCACGGCCATCCCGATCCGTCCTCGGTGACGCCGGCGGTGCGCGAGGCGTTTGCCGCCGAGGCGCGCCGGCTGATCCGGACCGGGGCGCTCGGTTTTGGAGAGATGAGCTCGCTGCACATCTCGCTTTCGGCAAAGCACCGGTTCGCCTTTGTTCCCGCCGATCACCCGCTGCTACTGCTGCTCGCCGACATTGCGGCCGAGGAGAACGTGCCGATCGACCTGCACTGCGATACGCTGCAAACCGAGATGGCGACGCCCCAACGTCTGGCGCGCTTTCCCAACAACCCCAAGCGCATGCCGGCGACCATTCCGGCCTTGGAACGGCTGCTTGCGCACAATCCGAAAGCGCGGATCATCTGGGCCCATGCCGGAACCGATCATCTCGGTGACTTCACGCCGGAACGGATCGGCGCCATGCTCGATCGCTATCCAAACCTCTTTCTTTCGCTCAAGATTGCTTCGCCGCGGTCACAGTCGGAAAATAAGGTGTTTTCGAGAAAAAAACTGGACAGCATCTGGCATGATCTGCTGATCCGCCACGCCGATCGCTTCGTCATCGGCACCGACAGCTTCTATGGCGGCGCCGGGGCAGCCGGTGTAATCGTCGGATTCACCGAAATTACCGAGCCCCATCAGCGGATGACGCGATTGTTCTTGTCCAAACTGCCGCCCGAAGTTGCTCGGCAAATCGGGCGGGAGAATGCCCGGCGTCTTTACCGATTCTGATATGCTCCCCGCACCCGGGTCCATGTGCTCTTATACATATAATGGAGGTTGGCTGATCCTGTGGCGTAACCCTGTCCGGCTGACAACCGAAACCCTTAGATGGCCCAAACATCATCTTGCGGTACGCCTTAGCCGTTTAGGTGCATAGAACCCAGAATATTCGGGACCACGCGGTTCGTCTGGTCAAGTCGGTTTTTTTATATGAACCCGCAGTGTCGCTTAATGGCTATTTCCGGACATCCTGGCGACCGGTTCGCCACGTCCGCTTTACTTCCGAAAGCAGACATGGCGGGGACTCCCGGCCCGCGTCCGGGAATGACCCGAAGCCACCATTAATCGACGCAAGTCGAAGCTTCTCTTCATTAAGAACAAGCGCACTGTCGTCACTCGCTGGTTTAGATGCCGACGGCTAAAGGGCTGAAATGACTGTTGCTGGTGCTCGTCGAATGCCGCTCACTCGAATCAGGAGTCCGGTTGTACAACTCTTCTAGAGGTTACGGGCGCGCCTGCATCAAACTCCGCGGGCCGTTCATCTTCTGCTACTTCAACGGCGGATGCGTACGGTTTGCCGCGTTCGAAGTTTGCTTCAGTCTCGAGTCTCGACCTATCGCTTCGCCCATCTCAACCTTGGTTTCCACCGTGCCAGTAACCAGCAACAGCAAATAGCCACAGACCGCCGACAACAGCGAGCCGCTCAACACGCCGAGGCGCACGGGGGCCGCGTGGTCGATATCCTCGAAAGCGAGGGTCCCGATGAACAGACTCATGGTAAATCCGATGCCCGTCAGCATGGCGAGGCCGTAGATCTGGACCCATTTGGTGGCCGGCGGCATCTCGCATATGCCAATCCTGACCGCCCCATAGGTAAAACCAAACACGCCGATCTGCTTGCCGATGAACAGGCCTGCCGCGATGCCTAAGGGAATTCCACTGAACAAAGAGTCGAGACTCATGCCCTGCAACGAGACTCCGGCGTTGGCGAAAGCGAAGATTGGCAAGATCAAGAAGGCGCTCCAAGGATGCAGTATGTGCTCCAGGTGTTCGAGCGGCGAATTGCCCTCAGCGTTACGGGCCCTGAGTGGGATGCAGAACGCCACCGTTACTCCGGCCAGCGTCGCATGTACTCCCGATTTGAGCACGCACACCCAAACGGCGACGCCGACCAGGACATAGGCCGCAACCCGCGTGATCCCGAGGAAATTGAGAACGATCAGCGCCAAAATTCCAGCGCCCCCCAGGGCCAGGGAGAGCCAGGAAAGGTGGGCGGTGTAGAAAAGCGCGATGATGATGATGGCGCCGAGGTCGTCCATGATCGCCAGCGCCAACAGGAAGATCTTGAGGGTCGGTGGCGCACGGCGTCCCAGCAGCGCCAGGACGCCGAGTGCGAAGGCGATGTCGGTGGCCGCCGGAATGGCCCAGCCACGTAACGCGTCGGCATTTCCCAAATTAAACAGAACGTAGATCAACGCGGGCACCACCATGCCACCGACCGCCGCCACACCTGGGAGAGAGGCTTGCGCGACCGTGGACAGCTCGCCTTGCAAGACCTCGCGCTTGATCTCGAGTCCGATCAGGAAGAAGAAGACAGCCATCAGGCCGTCGTTAATCCACAGCAGCAGCGGCTTGGCGATCACCAAGGCGCCAACCTGGATCGCCACCGGGATCTTCAGGACCGCCTCATAGGTGTCGCTGAGGACGCTGTTGGCCATGATCATGGCCAATGCGGCGGCCCCGACGAGCACGATACCACCCGCAGCTTCGAGCTTGAGAAACTCCTTAATGGCCGTCACCGGCATGTTGTTGGACATCTCAGTCTCTCCGGCGCTTCGCCACGGGTTGCCAAAAAGTAAGCCGCAGAACCTTGACGCCGACGCAACGATCTTTCCCGCGAGTTGGAGCACACGTTGGTCGAATCCGCTTCGGAATGCAACGGCCCACCGGGAAGGGTTGCGCCGCCGGTTTCCAGCATCTGTTTCCGAAATTGGCTATTTTCGGACCTCTTGCCGGTGGGGCCAGCACGTCCGCTTTGCCCAAGAAACCCGGCGTGACGACCGCTCGCGGCCGATGTCCGAAAATGACCCAACCCAGACATTCGTGGTCTCCGATGCTTAGAGAGAACAGTCAGACCGTTTGGCGCTGTTTCTTGCGGAAACGTCGATGTATCTCGAAGGCGAAGTTGTCGACGACCTCGGGGTCCACCGGGTCGCCGTTGTACGAGACCGTCAGTGATGGAAGCCCCTCCTGCTCACCGACGCAAAACAACTGTGCCTCGGCAATCTTGCTTGGCATGCATTCCAAGGGGCCCACGTTGACGACGCCGTCGATAAGGGAGTGACGCCACTCATGCACCGGGCCACCGACGGTGAGCACCGCTTCACCGATCAGATCGCTGCGGATGTAAGGCGCCGCAGCCTTGAGGCTGTCCGTCGCGCGGGTGCGTTCGGGCCAGCTGAGCTCACGCGCCATCACCCTGTAGGCGTGGTTCTGGATCCGCGCCTGGATCCGACTGCTCAGTCGGTCGCCTAGCCGGTTGGCACCGAACTCGGTTCTGTTGAAGACGTCGGCATATTCGAGCCACTCCATGATCGGGGCGAAGCGTACCCGCAGGCCACAGCGCTCGAGCTTGTCGATGATGAAATCGTTCGCGAAGGGATCAGCGCGCACATAGATCTCTCCAACCACCATCACGACCGGCATTTCGCGCGCCGTCCGGATCCGGGCATATCGGCGGGCGGCGGCTTTGAGGATGTTCGCGCAGCCGAACAGTCGGCCCGAAGATACTTCCCAAAGGACCGAGGACAGGGTCAGGTGACTCTGGTCGACGGCTTCGATATGACGCACCAGGGCGCGCTCGTAGTCGTCGTATATCGACTGCGCTGCTCCCTGTTCAAACTCGCGCGGCCGGGTGTCATACAGCCCCTCCAGGAGCACGTCGATGGCAGAGATGCCGGTGATAGCCAACGCCGAAAAGCCCGAAGGCAGCCCTTCGTAGTACTTCTCGTCGTTGGGCGACCAGATGCGGACGCGCTCGGCCCAGCCGAGGCGTTGGAGCACGGCCTTGTGCAGAATGCCGTAACAGCCGAGGCGGCAGGGGCCGTTCGTATTCGCCATCAGGAAGGCGAAACGCGCGTCGCTATCGCGTTCCCGCTCCAGACGTTGCAAGAGGCTGCCGAGGGTGATGCACATCGGCAAGCATTCCTTCCCGGAGGTATAGCGACGCCCGATACGCGTGCTTCTCCGGTCCGGCATAGGGAGTACCTCGGCCGCCACTCCGGCCCCTCGCAGCACAGCGGCCAGCGCCTCACTGTTCGGGCCCATGCGAGGGATGAGCACCTGCTCGCGGCGATCGCGGATATCAGCCAGACCGATCCGGTCGGGACGAATGGAGGCCGGTGCCTCGGATCGGCAACCGGCCGCGAAGTCCTCTGCGACACAGTGCAGGAAAGCCTCCACGCGGGTTTTAGTGCCGGCGTCCCCCGAGTGACCGTCGGTCTCGATGACCGCATAGGGCTTCCCCCGCATCAAGTCGCCGTAGAAATGCAAATTGAAACTGTCGGGCCCGCACGAGTAGTTGCTGCACCACAGGGTATAGACGCCCGGGGTGCGGCGGGCCTGCCAAGCAGCTCGTAAATTGCGTTGGCTGTAGCCCCAATACACGCCATCGATCAGGGGAGTGTCCGCCGAGACCGGGTAGCAGTCTATGGGGATGGCCAGCGCGCCTTGCTCGCGCAAGATTGCCGGAACGTTGGAGTTGAGAACCTTGTTGTGGATCGTGTAGGGGCGTCCGAGCACAACCACGGTCATGAGGCCGTGCTCCTCGGCGAAGCGCAGCGCCTGTCGTCCCAGTTCCATGCAGCGCGCTTCGAAGTCCAGCTGCTCGCAACGGGCGCGTTCGTATGCGGTGCGCCAGGTTCCGTCGTACATGCCGAATGCCCGCGCCAACGAGCGGCAGCTGTCGAGGAAATCCGGTGACTCGAGCCCCCCCTCGCCGATATCCACCACCGGCGAGACAACTTTGCCGCCATCCTGGTCACTCAGTGTCCAGCGCACCAGGTCGGGGCTGGCCTGGGCAATGGGACAGACCACCGAGTGGCTTTCGCCCCCCACTCTGGGCACTTCCCGCAGCATGGGTGCAAAGATGTAATCCGGCTGCCCCTCCGCCATGCCGCTGACCAGCCCCTGGTATAGCTGCATTGGCGCGCAGAAGGGCACGTTGGCCTCCTCGATGCCGCGTTTTAGGGTCTGCTGGCCGACCCTGCTCTCAACGACCAACTCTAAGCCCAGCTCATGGAGGAAGGTGGCGAAGAACGGGAAAAGACCCTTCAGCATGAACTCGTCGCACAGGGCCACTCGCGGGCCACCGGTGCGTCGGGTCATTCTCTTGACCAGCTCTTGCGACATCTCCTCGCGGGCCCGGAACGGGTCGGGGGCCTTGTCGGGGAGCTTGGCGCGGCCCGTGCCGCGGTCCCACAGGGAGCAGTTGCCACCCCAAGTAAAGCGCTGCTTGTGTGTATCCACTACGGTCGTGATGCGGTCAATGTGGCAGCGGTTGCCGGCGCCGCCGCAAAACTTGCTCGATTTGCAGACGAAGGTGTCCTTACTCGCCACTTCCGCGTCCAAGAAGCGCTGCGGATCCCCCGGGGGCAGGTTCTCCCAGTCGAGGTTCTTGCGTGCGAGCAGCGCGATGCCCAGCGCTCCGACGATCCCTGGGCTGGGCGGGACAACGACCTGGCTGTCGGTTTGCCGCGCAACTGCGGCGGCCAGGGCGTTGGCCGCGAAGGGCATGCCTTGGCAGAAAATCACCTCCCCCACCGATCGACAACCTTTGACGCGGTTGAGGTAGTTCTGGATGATCGAGTCGTAGATGCCGGCGACGATCGAGCTCTCCGCGACGCCAGCGGCCACGGCCTCGTCGATCACCTCGGCCATGAACACCGAACAATGCTGGCCAAGGGAGACGCCGCATTCGGCCCCCAAGGCCGCCTGACCTAGTTGGATGACATTCTGGATGGATGAGAATTTTGCTCCCTGCTCCTCGATAAAGGAACCGGTGCCGGCGCTGCAGGCCTCGTTCATGGCCGCGTCGACGACCCGGCCATGGGCCAGGCGGGCGTACTTGGCATCCTGCCCGCCGATTTCGAAAATAGTGTCTACACGCGGATCGTAGTAAAGCGCCCCCTCGGCATGGGCAACAATCTCGTTGAGGATGTACACGCCATCGGCGCCGTAGCAGGTCGCCAGCAGAGAACCGACTATTTCCCGACCACTGCCAGTCGCACCGAAAGCGACAACCGGGAAAGCGCCAGCCTTGCCGGAGATGAACTGGGCCATCAATGTCTGGGCCGCCGTCACCGGTTGCCCGTTGGTGCTCACGTAGGCGTCCCAGACGAGCTCGCGCCCTTGGCACTCGAGGGCCACGATCTTGGAACCGGTAGACCCAATGTCGAAGCCGAGAATCAGCTCGACAGAACGGCCAGCGGTCACCGAAAAGGTCTTTTCGCGCTCCATGCGCGTGACGCTATCAAGGTAGTTGGAGAGGGCAGGCACCCTTTCGAGATCGTGGTCTCGCTGCGGCAGCACTAGCGCTTCCAGAGCCGGCAGCGGCCCCGGACGTTCGGCCGCCACCAATGCGCACCCCATGGCTTCGAAGAAGAGGGCGTCGTCTTCCTGGATCTCAAGCAGACCCATGCGGTGGCGTTCGAGAAAGACCCGGAAGTTTTCCCTAATCCGCCGCGAGCGAGTCACGCCGCCGACGAGCATGACTTCGGGTGGGCTCAAACGGGGTTTGATCAACACCTGCACGTTCTCACAGACCGCATCGTACAGGCCGGCGAGGATACGCGAGCGATTCTCGCCTTTGTTGGCCAAGTGAGTCATGTCGGTCTTGAGGATCACCGGGCAGCGACCGGACAGAGCAGCGGGCTCGGATTCACCCTCGACCAACGCGCTGGCCTCGTCGATGCTCAGGTCAAAGCGTTCCACAAGCTGGCGCAGAAAATTTCCGGTGCCCTGGGAGCAGCGGGAGTTCTCGCGAAACACCTCGGCTCCACTTTTTCGCAATTCCAGCACCGAGAATCCGTGGCTGCCAATGGAGACCACGGTACTTGCGTGGTCGCCCCGCAACCAACGCAGTGCAGATACCTGAGCCTGTTTGATCGGGACCCGTTGCAGATCCAGCTCGCGGCTAAGACGTCCACATGCCGCCGCTCCGGCGAGGCTCTTCCACTCCCAGCTCTCGAGTAATTCGCGCACCGCCGTGCCCGGCGTCTTGCGGTGCTCGACCAATTCCCTCCGGGTGAATTCCAGCACTCCCTTCCGGCGAGAGAGCTCGACCACCTTGATGGTCTCGGCTCCCACGTCCAGGCCGACAAACCGCTCTGGCATCCCGCCGTTTTCGACCGTCATTGTGCGACCCTGAACTGAGCCGACATTTTGAAAGCGAAACAAATCTAAGTATAAAATTTAACCCGGATTGCGTCAGCGGTCATTGATCCAGGTCACCGTGGCGACCGTCGCTGTTATACGTGCGCTGAACCCGAAGACCAGCTATTGGACGTCAGGCCAAAACTGCCTGACCGACCCATTGCAGAGGCCCAAGGGTTGGTGGCCGATTGGCAGCCCAATCCAGCGGAATGTGGGTCTATTTCGAACGCGAATGTTGGCTTAACGCAGCCGAATCAATTTCCGGATTTGGCTATTACCGGACATCCTAGCGGCCGGTTCGCCACGTCCGCTTTGCCCCCGAAGCCGGAAGTCGGCGGCGAGCCTGGCCGACGGCCGGTCATGACCCGAGGCTGACATTAGGCCGCTGTGATCCGTCCCCCGAAGGCAGAGATCGCAGGTTCGGATCCGGTCGGGCCCGCCAGTTTTTTTCCGAACCCCTGTGACGGCACCGAACCCGTCCGCGTGACGTCTCGAAGGCCCCGCGCGCGAAACGCTAGTCGCGCCGGCGTCGCGTCTTGGCCGAGCGCAGGTAGCTCACGGTGACGGCGCCGAGGAATGCGACGTCCGCCACGATCAGGGCCAGGATGAAGGCGGTGTAGACCAGCGGCATCTCCATTGCGGCTCTCCTGTGCGTCCCAAACGTGATCGACTGCGAGGCGGGCCGGTCCGGACCGCGACGGCGCTGCACCTTTGCGTTCGCGCCGACGCCACGCTACCGAATCGACGCCACCAATTTATGACGATTGGGGCGATATTCTTGTGATAACTGCGTCGCAAGGATGAGGCGCGCCGCGGGGCTCCGGCGGGCGGAATGCGCAAATCCTGAATAGGTCGGTATTCCTGGACTTTGTTACAGAGGTATCACGCCCCGGGACCCGCGCCGGCATGGCATGCTGTCGGGACAACCCGAAGTTCCGATCTGACGGCGCTTCACGCGGCCCGGCGCACCTTGCCGGGCCGCCTTTTTCAATGGCCGCTCAGGTCATCCCGGATACGCTCAGGCCGCCATGCCGAGCGCTTCGCGGACCTTCCGCGCCAGCTCGTTTCGCCGGAACGGCTTCTGCAGCAGGGCGACGTCGGTCTCGCGTATGCCGAGGTCCGTGAACACATTCCGCGCAAAGCCCGACATGAAGAGCACCCGGAGTCCCGGCCGCATCTTTTGCGCTTCGATCGCCAGCTCGGCGCCGCTCATTCCGCCCGGCAGCACGACGTCGGTCAGGAGCAGACTGATTCGCTCGTCGCCCCGGAGGACCTCGAGCGCGGCGGCCGCGGTCGCGGCCGCCCGGCGCTCGTATCCGAGCGCCTCGAGGTGCGCGACCGCCAGGGTGCGCAGATCGGCGTCGTCCTCGACCACCAGGACGACCTCGCCGCGGCCGCGCGGCTCGCCATCGTCGGCCGCATGGGCCGGGTTCGGCTCGGCGTCGGCCCGGGCGCGCGGGAAGTAGAGCTTCACCATGGTGCCGCGCCCCGGCTCGCTGTAGATCCGGACGCCGCCGCCGGACTGCCTGACGAAGCCATAGACCATCGCCAGGCCCAGGCCGCTTCCCTTGCCGACCTCCTTCGTCGTGAAGAAGGGGTCGAAGACGCGCGGCAGGATCTCCTTCGGGATGCCGGAGCCGGAATCGCCGACCGACAGCGCGATGTAGTGTGCCGGCGGTACGCCGACCTGGACTGCGACCAGCTCGTCCGTCAGGTCGACGTTCTCGGTCTCGATACACAGCGAGCCGCCGTTCGGCATGGCGTCGCGCGCGTTCACCGCCAGGTTGAGCAGCGCGCTCTCCAGCTGCGCGGAGTCGACCTCGCAATCCCACAGATCGGCCGCCGTGGCGATGCGGACATCGATCGTTTCGCCGAGGGCGCGGCGGATCAGCTCGACCATGGTCTCGGTCGAGTGATTGAGATTGGCGGCCTTCGGCTGCAGGGCCTTTTGCCGCGAGAAGGCCAGAAGACGGCCGGTGAGCGCCGCCCCGCGGTCGGCCGCCGCCAGCGCCTGCGCAGCCAGACCCTTCAGTTTGGAGCCATCGTCGAGGCCCTCGTCGATCAGCTCGAGATTGCCCAGGACAACGCCCAGCAGGTTGTTGAAGTCGTGCGCGATACCCCCGGTGAGCTGCCCCACGGCCTCCATCTTCTGCGCCTGCTGAAGCTGCGCCTCGGTCCGCTTGCGCAGGCTGATGTCGCGCGTGACGCCGATGAAGAGACGCTCTCCGCCGATCATCGCCTCGCTGACCGCCAGCTCCATCGGAAACACGGAGCCGTCCTTGTGCTGGCCGAGGACCTCGCGCGGCCCGACGCCGATGATGCGGCGCCGGCCGGTGGTCACCAACTGCGCGATGAACCCGTCGTGTGCGTCCTGGTGCGGCTCCGGCATGAGCAGGTTGACGTTCCGCCCGATGGCCTCGTCTGCGGCGTATCCGAAGGTCGCGACGGCGGCGGGATTGAAATCGCGGATGATGCCCCGGCTGTCGATGGTGATGACGCCGTCCGCGACGTGCTCCATGACGGCGCGCGCGTGCTCGGCCTGCCGCGTCGCTTCCATCTCGGCCTCG
>Ga0210124_1000273_pt1 | contig 27989 bp, 17 predicted proteins | sample Muzzi_PWC_D2_FD_185554 | JGI IMG/M metagenome (GOLD analysis project Ga0210124, IMG submission 185554) | Wetland microbial communities from San Francisco Bay, California, USA, that impact long-term carbon sequestration - Muzzi_PWC_D2 (SPAdes) | ecosystem: Environmental > Aquatic > Marine >... | reverse complement strand
TCGCACCCCCCGACTCAGCCAGGATCTTCGTGATCGCCGCCGTCAGCGTCGTCTTCCCGTGGTCCACGTGACCGATCGTCCCTACGTTGCAGTGCGGCTTCGTCCGCTGGAATTTCGCCTTTGCCATCTCTGCCTCGTTTCCTCTTCTAAGTCCGATCCGTCACGACACACCGGTTTCCAGACGGCTCGCCGGTCATCCTGGAGCGGGTGGCGGGAATCGAACCCGCGTAACCAGCTTGGAAGGCTGGGGCTCTGCCACTGAGCTACACCCGCTGCGATTCCGCTGCGCCAGGCCCTGTCGTGATCCAGAGGAGCTGGTGGAGGGGGTTGGATTCGAACCAACGTAGGCTAAGCCAACGGGTTTACAGCCCGTCCCCTTTAACCACTCGGGCACCCCTCCGGATTCCGCGCGCGGCGGCGCAATGGAGTTGCGAAATATGTTGAATTAACCCGGCCTGTCAACTTGAAACACAAAGACAGCGCAACCCTCGGCCCCGCCCCTCCCGGGGCCGGCCGAGCGCCGCGCTTGCGGATCTCATCCCGTTTGTCGTCATAGTAGGGACCGTCATGGCCAAGCGCAAGCCTCTCCACCCCCGCGACGGCGCCGCCGCCGCCAAATCCCGGCACCGACACGCCCCGGGCCGGGCCGGCCGGACGGACGGAGCGGGCGGAACCGGCGGCGGCCGCCAGGGGCAGGCGCTGTGGCTTTACGGCGCCCACGCGGTGCTGGCCGCCTGCGCCAACCCGGGGCGGCGGCTGCACCGGCTGCTGGCCACGGCGGAGGCCGCGCAACGCCACGCCGCCGCGCTCGCCGCCATCCCGGGCCGCCCGCACCCGGACCGCCAACACTCGGACCGCCCGAGCCCGGAAATCGTGGCGCGGGAGGAGATCGAGCGCCTGCTGCCGCCCGGTGCCGTCCATCAGGGCCTGGCCGCCCTCGCCGCCCCGCTGCCCGACCGCGACCTCGACGAGATCCTGCGCGCGCGCGAAAGGCCGGAGAACGTCGAGCAGCCTGCCAAGCGAGTGGTCCTCGTCGTGCTCGACCGGGTGACCGACCCGCAGAACGTCGGCGCCGTGCTGCGCTCGGCGGCCGCCTTCGGGGCCGCGGCCGTGATCGTTCCGCGGCACCACGCCGCCCCGGAGTCGGGCGCCCTGGCCAAGGCCGCCTCCGGCGCGCTGGAGCACGTCCCCTACGTCGTCGCCGGCAACCTGGCACGCACGCTGATCCGCCTGAAGCAGGCCGGGTTCTGGATCCTCGGGCTCGCCGGCGAGGCCGCCGACGACCTGGCGGCGGCCGATCCCGGCGGCCCGCTGGTCCTCGTGCTGGGGGCCGAGGGGGCGGGCCTGCGCCGCCTGACCCGGGAGACCTGCGACCTGCTGGCCCGCCTCCCGACCGCGGGCCCGGTCGCCAGCCTCAACGTATCCAATGCCGCCGCGGTCGCCCTCTACGAGGTCCTCGGCCGCCGGGCCTGACGCCGTTCCGGCCTCACGGCGATCCGGCGGACAAGGGAACCGCGGATGGGGATGCCGCGGACGGGGATGCCGCGGACGGGGACGCCGCGGATGGGGATGCCGCGGACGGGGACGCCGGCCCGCCGCGCCGCGTATCACCCGGTCGAACGCGCCATTCGGACGCGCGCAACTCAAGCAGAGGAATGGACCCGATGGGATCGACCAGGGCTTACGTTCTCGCCGCTATCGTGCTGACCGTGGTCGCCGCGGCCGGACTCGCCGCACAGGCCAACGGCGGGCGCTTCTTCAAGTCCATGGACCAGGACGGCGACGGCGCCATCTCCCTGGCCGAGGCCGCCGCGGTCCGGGACCGCCACTTTGACCGCCTGGATCAGGACGGCGACGGGGTGATCTCGCGCGCCGAGTTCGCCGCCCGTAGCGAGCGCTTCTTCGCCAAGTTGGATGGCAACGGCGACGGCCTGGTGACCCAGGAAGAGATGCTGCAGCAGCGCGAAAATTGGAAGAAGAACGAAAAATAGATTATATAATCAAATATTTATAATGCGTCTTTAAGGCGATACCAGAACGTGGCGAGCCCCAGGATCGGGGCGCCCATGAGGCGGCCGCCGGGAAAGGAGCGGTGCGGCAGACGCGCCAGCAGGTCGTAGCGCTCCACCTGGCCGGCCACCACCTCGGCCAAAAGCCGGCCGACGATCCCGGTCAGCACGACGCCCTGGCCCGAGAAGCCTTGCGCGAAATAGAGATTGTCGCCGAGCCGGCCGACATGCGGCGTCCGCTCCGGGGTCAGCGCGATGTAGCCGCCCCAGACGTACTCGAAGGCGACGCCGTCGAGCTGCGGGAAGACCTGGAGCATCTTGCGGCGCATGGCCTGCGGCAGGTCGGCCGGCACCTCGGCCGAGTAATGGACGCGCCCACCGAAAAGCAAGCGATTGTCGGCGGATAGCCGATAATAGTTGAGAAGGTAATTGGAGTCGGACACCGCAGCGTTGCCGGGTATGAGAGCGCGTGCCCGGCCCTCTCCCAAGGCCGCGGTCGCCGCGATGAAGGACCCGACGGGGAGCACCTTGGAGCGGATCTCGGGCACCAGGTCGCCGAGGTAGGCGTTGCCGCAGAGCACGACGAAATCCGCCTCGACCCGAGCGCCGGCCAGGTCCAGCCGCGGCCGGCGGCCGCGCGCAATGGCCGTCACCCGCGCGCCCTCGAAGATCCGCACGCCCGCCACCTCGGCCGCCCGGGCCAATCCGAGACAGTATTTGAGCGGATGCAGATGGCCCGCGCCGCCCTCATGGAGCCCGCCGATGTAGGCCGGCGAATCGACATGCGCCGCGGTCGCTTGGCGGCCTTCGACCAACGCACCGTCGCGGTAGCCCGCCTCGGCCCAGGCGTCGCGCAGCGCCGCCAGCTCGCGCAGGTGGCGCGGCTTGGTGGCGGCGTGGAAGTAGCCCCAGGACAGATCGCAGTCGATGCCGTGGCGGCGCACCCGCTCGCGGATGATCTCCTTGCCCTCTTCCGCCAGGGCGAAGGCGCGGCGCGCGTCCTCCGGCCCCAGCCAATCGGCCAGGTGCCCCATGCCGCCATGGATCCCGGTGCAGATCTGGCCGCCGTTGCGGCCCGAGGCGCCCCAGCCGACCCGCTCGGCCTCGAGCAGCACCACGTCGAATCCGCGCTCGGCGAGGTCCAGGGCCGCGCTCAGCCCGGTATATCCGCCGCCCACGACGCAGACGTCGGCCGAGATCCGCCCCTCGGGCTCGGGATACTCAGGCAGGTCCGGCACCGTCGCGGTGTAATAGGACTCGACGTGGGCGCTGCGGCTCATGGCGCTGCCTAGCAATTCCCGAAAATCCCGACAAGACCGCATTTTAGGCGGCGACGCGATCGGCATGCCCGGCTTGTCTTGAACGCGTGCGCCATGCTAGCGATGGCCCGCGCCGCCCCGGACACCGTCCCCGCCGGCGGTCCGGAAAGCCTTTCCCTTGGTGCCCTATGGAAGAAATCGAAGCGTTCCTGAAGGAACATAGGATCGACGAGGTCGAGTGCCTCGTGCCGGACATGGCGGGCATCGCCCGGGGCAAGATCCTGCCCGCCCTGAAGTTCCTGCGCGGCAGCGTGCAGCGCGGCCTGCGCATTCCCGAGGGTGTCTTCGTCCAGACCGTGACCGGCGACTACCCCGAAGAGGGCGTGGTCACCAGCAAGGCGGTCCAGGACGTCTACCTCTATCCGGACAAGGCGACGATCCGCCTGGTGCCCTGGTATCCCGAGCCGACCGCCCAGATCATTTGCGACGCCCATTATCACGACGGCAGCGTGGTGGAATTCGCCTCGCGCAGCGTCCTGATGCGCGTCCTCGAGCTCTATGCCGAGCAGGGCTGGGCCCCCGACGTCGCGCCGGAGCTGGAGTTCTTCCTGGTCGACGTCAACACCGACCCGGACTACCCGCTGATCTCGCCGATCGGCCGGTCCGGCCGGCGGGAGACCTCGCGCCAGTCTTATGGCGTCGATGCGGTCAACGAGTTCGACCCCCTGTTCGAGGACGTCTACGATTTCTGCGAGGCCCAGGGCATCGACATCGACACGCTGACCCACGAGGCCGGGGCGGCCCAGATGGAGATGAACTTCAACCACGGCCGGCCCTTGGAATTGGCGGACCAGGCCTTTTTGTTCAAACGCACCGTCCGCGAGGCGGGCCTGCGCCACAAGGTCTACGCCACCTTCATGGCCAAGCCGATGCAGGGCCAGCCCGGCAGCTCGATGCACATCCATCAGTGCGTCCGCGACGCCAAGACGGGGCGCAATCTCTTCGCCCAGAGCAGCGGCAAGGATTCCCGCCTGTTCCACCACCACATCGCCGGGCTGCAGAAATACCTGCCGTCAGTCATGCCGCTACTGGCGCCGAACGTGAACTCCTACCGCCGCCTGACCCGCAACTCCGACGCGCCGATCAACACGCACTGGGGCTACGACAACCGCACCGTTGGCCTGCGCGTGCCGCATTCGATCCCGGACAACCGGCGGGTGGAGAACCGGCTGGCCGGGGCCGACGCCAATCCCTACCTGGCGATCGCGGCCTCGCTCGCCTGCGGCTACCTGGGCATGATGCAGAAGCTGAAGCCGCGGCCGCCGGTCGAGGGCAGCGCCTACCGCCTCGCCCACACCCTGCCGCGCACGCTCTACGACTCCCTGTCGCGCTTCAACGCCAGCCGGGAGCTCAAGGAGGTGCTGGGAGAGCGCTTCATCGATGCGGTCACGCTGGTCAGGGATGCCGAGCTCGACGCCTATCAGCAGGTGATCTCGTCTTGGGAGCGCGAGCACCTTCTGCTAAACGTATAGTGGTAATGGCACAGCAAGCTCCCCGAGGTCCGAGGAACGCGGTGGCGATCCACGACGTGCAGGTATCCCGCGACGATGCCTCCGCCCGCTCGCGCCATGCCGAGCTGCTGATCGCCTGCGCCCGTATCGGCTTCAATCCCTAGGCGCGGCCCATAAATCGCCGCGCCGGCCGCCGTCCCGTGGCCGGATTTTACGACAACCGATCCGGATTCCAGGGAGATCCACGCTATGAACAGCCAACCCGCGCGCAACACGACCACCGCCTGGCGCGAGAGCGACACCCGGCACCACCTGCACCCCTTCACCGACTACAAGCAGCTGGCCTCCGAGGGGGGCAGCCGCATCGTCACCGCCGCCGAGGGCGTCATGCTGACGGATTCGGAGGGGAACAAGCTGATCGACGGCATGGCCGGCCTGTGGTGCGTCAATCTGGGCTACGGCCGCAAGGAACTGGCCGAGGCGGCCTACAAGCAGATGCTCGAGCTGCCCTACTACAACACCTTTTTCAAGACCGCGACGCCGACCTCGGTCGAGCTCTCGGAGGTGCTGGCCGAGATCACGCCGGCGGGGCTCGACCACGTGTTCTACGGCTCCTCGGGGTCGGAGGCCAACGACACCATCGTCCGGATGATCCGGCACTTCTGGAACCTGGAGGGCAAGCCCGGCAAGAAGACCTTCATCAGCCGGATTCACGCATACCACGGCAGCACCATGGCCGCGGCCAGCCTGGGCGGCATGGCGGCGATGCACGGCCAGGCCGACCTGCCGCTGCCCGGCTTCGTGCACGTCATGCCGCCCTATTGGTACGACTACGGCGACGACCTCTCGCCGGAGGAGTTCGGCCGCAAGGCGGCGCAGGCGGTCGAGGACAAGATCCTGGAGCTCGGGGCCGACAACGTGGCGGCCTTCATCGGCGAACCGATCCAGGGCGCCGGCGCGGTCATCATCCCGCCGGAGACCTACTGGCCGGAGATCCAACGCATCTGCCGCAAGCATGACGTCCTGCTCATCTCGGACGAGGTAATCTGCGGCTTCGGACGTACCGGCCACTGGTTCGCCAGCGAATATTTCGACATCAAGCCGGATTTCATGACCCTGGCCAAGGGCATCACCTCGGGCTACCTGCCGCTCTCCGCCGTCATGGTCGGCGACCGCGTGACCAGCACCCTGGTGGAGAAAGGCGGCGAATTCTTCCACGGCTACACCTATTCCGGCCATCCGGTGTCCTGTGCCGTGGCCCTCGAGAACATCCGCATCATGCGCGAAGAACACGTGGTCGAGCGGGTGCACGACGACACCGGCCCGCACCTTCAGGCGCGGCTGGCGGAACTCGCTGACCATCCGATCATTGGCGAGGTGCGCGGCCTCGGCCTGATCGCCGCCGTCGAGCTGGTCAAGGACAAGGCCACGCGCACGCATTTCGACGACCTGGGCAAGGTCGGCACCCTGTGCCGCGATCACTGTGTCAACAACGGCGCGGTGCTGCGCGCCGTACGCGACTGCATGGTGATGTCGCCGCCGCTGACCATCAGCAAGGCCGAGATCGATCAGCTTGTCGCGGTCCTGCGCAAGGCGCTGGACCTGACTGCCCGCGACGTCGGGCTCATGTAACGGACCCCGAGGGGCGCAGGGTATCGCATGGCACAGGTCACCGTCGCCGCCACGCAGATGGCCTGCACCTGGGACGTCGAGGCGAACGTCGCGGGCGCGGAGGCCTTGGTGCGCGAGGCGGCGGCACAGGGCGCCGACATCGTCCTGCTGCAGGAGCTCTTCGAGACGCCCTATTTCTGCAAGGACCAGGACCAAGCGCACTTCGCCCTCGCCCGTCCGGTCGAGGACCACCCGATGCTGGGCCGCATGTCGGCGCTCGCGGCCGAGCTCGGCGTCGTGCTGCCGGTCAGCTTCTTCGAACGGTCGCATAACGCCTACTACAACGCGCTCGCCGTCATCGACGCCGACGGCCGGCGCCTCGGCGTCTATCGCAAGAGTCACATACCGGACGGGTCCGGCTACCAGGAGAAGTTCTACTTCAACCCGGGCGACACCGGGTTCCGCGTCTGGCCGACCCGGCACGGCACCGTCGGCGTCGGCATCTGCTGGGACCAGTGGTTCCCGGAGGCCGCCCGCGCGATGGCGCTGCAGGGCGCGGAGATCCTGTTCTACCCGACCGCCATCGGCAGCGAACCGCAGGACGAGAGCCTGGACAGCTCGGGCCACTGGCAACGCACCATGCAGGGCCACGCGGCCGCCAACATGACGCCCCTGGTCGCCAGCAACCGCATCGGCCGCGAGGAGGGCGAAAGCTGCGCCCTCACCTTCTACGGTTCGTCCTTCATCGCCGACGAGACCGGGGCGAAGGTGGCCGAAGCGCCGCGCGATGCGCGCGCCGTGATCACGGTGCGCTTCGATCTCGACGCGATCCGCGCCGCCCGGGCCTCCTGGGGCCTGTTCCGCGACCGTCGGCCAGACCTTTACGGCCCCCTGCTGACGCTTGACGGCCGCGCCCGGCGGGACTGAACGAACGCGGCGCACGATCCAAACAAAGACGGCTCCCAGTGGTCGGCAAGTCGCCGCGCAAAGAAACTTCCGACACACAATCAAGACGAAATTGCGAAGCGACGAACGAGATTGCGCTTCTCATAATTATTTTGACGATTTCGAAAAGATTTCTGCTTGGAACGGTTTACTTAATATTTACATCTATCCCGATAATCCCACAGCATCTCTCGTTGATTCTTGGCGAATCTCTCATATCTATAGGGTCTGATTTGCGCCCACATTCGATCGCGCTGTTGCTTCATGTCGGAATGGCGTCGAAATCGCGGCAGGGGGTCCCCGGGCGTCTTCATCGTCTGTCTTACGATCGCATCAACCCCATACGGGGCGCGGCCACATCGGCAACACGCCGCCGCATACCGCGGAGCGCCGTTCCGGCAATCCGCAGGCAGGCATCGTCTCACGCGCGAACGAATCAACAACTAGAGGAGCCTGAAGCAAGTTCATGTGCGGCATCTGCGGTGAAATCTGGTTCAACGGCCGGGCGGCCTCCGTCGCCCGGGTGCAACGAATGGCCCATCACCTGCGTCGGCGCGGGCCCGACGCCACCGGCGTGTTCGCCCAGAATCACCTGGCCGTCGGCCATCGCAGGCTGAAAATCATCGACCACCGCGAGGTGTCGCAGCAGCCGATGATCGATTCGGCGCTGGGCCTCGGCATCGTCTACAACGGCGCGATCTACAATTTCCGCGAGCTCCGGGCGGAGCTGGAGCGGAAGGGCTACAGCTTCTTCTCCAACGGCGATACCGAGGTCATCCTCAAGGCCTATCACGCCTGGGGCGAGCGCTGCGTCGAGCGGCTGTCCGGGATGTTCGCCTTCGCGCTCTGGGAGCGCGACAGCGGACGACTGTTCCTGGCCCGAGACCGCCTCGGCATCAAGCCGCTCTACCTCGCGGAGTTCCCCGGCGGCCTGCGTTTCGCCTCGAACCTGCCGGCCCTGGCGCGCATGCCGCACGTCGACCGCGACATCGACCCGGTCGCGCTGCACCATTACATGACGTTCCACTCCGTGGTTCCCGCGCCGCACACTTTGCTCAAGGGAATCCGCAAGCTGCCGCCGGCCACCACCCTGACGGCCGAACCGAACGGCCGCATGGAACAGCGGCGCTACTGGCAGCCGGTTTTCGCGCAGCGGCCCGGCGACGAGTCCTTCAGCGAAAGGGACTGGGAGGAGCTGACCCTCGAGACGCTGCGCGGCGCCGTGAAGCGCCGCCTGGTGTCCGATACGCCGGTCGGCGTGCTGCTGTCCGGCGGGCTCGATTCCAGCCTGCTCGTCGGCCTGCTGTCGGAGGAGGGCCAGCACGGCCTGGCAACGTTCTCCGTCGGCTTCGAAAGCGTCGGCGAGGAGGAAGGCAACGAGTTCCGCTATTCCGACGTCGTCGCCGAGCGCTTCGAGACCAACCACACGCGCATCTTCGTCGAGGAATCCGAGGTCCTGCCGCACCTGCCCGACTGCATCGCGGCCATGTCCGAGCCGATGGTCAGCCACGACAACATCGGCTTCTACCTGCTGTCGCGCGAGGTTTCCAAGCACGTGCGCGTCGTGCAGAGCGGCCAGGGTGCCGACGAGATCTTCGGCGGCTATCACTGGTATCCGCCGCTGCTGCAGAGCGAGGACGCCGTCGCCGACTATGCCTCGGTCTTCTTCGACCGCGACCACGACGAGTTCGCGCGGGCCGTGGATCGCCGCTTCGTCGACGGCGATCACAGCCTTGCGTTCGTCCGCCGGCATTTCGCCGAGGCGCGGGCGGCGCGGTCCGTCGACAAGGCGCTGGACATCGACTCGACCGTCATGCTGGTCGACGATCCGGTCAAGCGGGTCGACAACATGACCATGGCCTGGGGCCTGGAAGCCCGGGTCCCGTTCCTGGACCACGAGGTCGTCGAACTGGCCGCCCGCATCCCCGCGGAGCTCAAGCTGCGCGGCGAGGGAAAATTCGTGCTGAAGGAGGCCGCCCGGCGGGTCATTCCGCACGAGGTGATCGATCGCCCGAAGGGCTATTTCCCGGTGCCCGGCCTGAAATACATCCGCGGCGCGACGCTCGATTTCGTGCGCGACGTGCTGGAGCAGCCGGCCGCGCGGGACCGGGGCCTGTTCCAGCAGAGCTATGTCGACACCCTGCTGCAGAACCCCGAAGCCCACATCACGCCGCTGCGCGGCTCGAAGCTCTGGCAGGTCGCCTTGCTCGAGGCCTGGCTGCAAACCCACGGGCTGTAGGATCATGGCAACGAGACCCGCACGCGCTTCGCGACCCCAGGACGGCCGGCTGCGGAGCCGGCTGGAGAAGCAGAGCGGCCCCAGCGTCAGCCCCTCGCACCGGCGGACGCCCTCGGGCGACCCCTTGCCCAAGGAGGTCATTCTCGATTGCGGATGGGGACGCCTGATCTTCGCGCACACCTTCAAGGAACCCCAGGCGGTGGTGCGCGCGCTCGAGGACGAGCAGCCCGGCAAGCGGGACATCGCCTTCTATATTTCCGATCCCCACGTCGCGCTGAGCGCGGCGCCGCAGAGCATCTTCCTCGACCCCTCGCACAGCTACCGCCTGTGGCTCCCGCAATACCGCCCGGCGCAGCGGGTCCATCGCGGTACCGTGGTGCGCAAGCTGCGCTCCCGCGCGGATGCGGCCGGCATAAACCGGATCTATGAGCGCCACGGCATGGCGCAGCCGCCGGGCGACTTCCTGCTGCGGCAGCGCACCAGCAAGACGTTCACCTATCTCGTCGCAATCGACCAGGAAAGCGGCGCGGTCGTCGGCACCGTCATGGGCATCGACCATCGTGAAGGCTTCAACGATCCCGAGAACGGCTGCAGCCTGTGGTGCCTCGCGGTCGACCCGCAGGCGCCCTACCCGGGCATCGGCGAGCTCCTGGTGCGCAACCTGATCGAGCGCTATCAGACCCGCGGCCGCGACTTTCTCGACCTTTCGGTCATGCACGACAACAAGCAGGCCATCGCGCTTTACGAGAAACTCGGCTTCCAGCGCCTGCCGGTCTTCGCGCTCAAGGCGAAGAACTCCTTCAACGAAGCGCTGTTCACCGCGCCGCAGGATGGGCCGCAGCTCAACATCTATGCTCAGATCATCGTCGACGAGGCGCGCCGCCGCGGCATCGGCGTCGACGTCATCGACGCGCGCGCCGGGCTGTTCAAGCTGCAGTACGGCGGCCGCGCCATGCGGTGCCGCGAATCCCTGTCGGAGCTGACCAGCGGCGTCGCCATGAGCTGCTGCGACGACAAGGCGCTGACCCACCGGCTGCTGCGCAAGGCGGGGCTGCAGGTGCCGGCCCAGGTCTTTGCCGGCGAATCCTCGGCCAACGAAGAGTTCCTGCAGGAGCACGGCGCCGTCGTCGTCAAGCCGCTGCGCGGCGAACAGGGCCGCGGCATCGCGGTAGACCTGCGAACGGCCGAGGAGGTTGCCGAGGCCGTCGAGCGGGCCCGTCACTACTGCGAGGACGTCATCCTCGAGTCCTATATCGAGGGCCAGGACCTCAGACTGATCGTGATCGACTACCAGGTCGTGGCCGCGGCAACGCGGCGGCCGCCGGAGATCGTCGGCACCGGCCGCCACGACATCGCCGCCCTGATCGAGGCGCAGAGCCGGCGCCGGGCATCGGCGACCGGCGGCGAGAGCCGCATCCCGATCGATGCCGAGACCCGGCGCTGCCTGACCCAGGCGGGCTGCGGCCTGGACGACGTGCTGCCGCAGGGCGAGAAGCTGGTCGTACGCAAGACCGCCAACCTGCACACCGGCGGGACGATCCACGATGTCACCGATATCCTCGATCCCAAGCTGCGCGAGGCCGCGGAAATGGCGGCGCGCGTCATCGGCATTCCGGTCGTCGGCTTCGATTTCATTGTCGATCGCGTCGATGGCCCGGACTATGTCATTATCGAGGCCAACGAGCGCCCGGGGCTGGCCAACCACGAGCCGGCCCCCACGGCACAGCGCTTCGTCGACCTGCTGTTTCCCAACAGCATTTCCGCGGGCAAGGGAAAGACGCAAGAGGACAGGCCATGACGTCGAAGAGCGTGACGAAGCCGGAAGCCCTGTGGCCCGAGATTCGGATCGACATGGATTACGTCCAGGACGTTCTTCTGCGCCTTTTGGAGATCCCCAGCCCCTGCGGCTATACCGACCGCATCGTCCACGCGACCTGCGAGGAGCTGTCCAGCCTCGGGATCGAGCACGAGCTGACGCGCCGCGGCGCGATCCGCGCCACCCTGCCCGGCAAGCAGACCACGCCCGACCGCGCGATCGTGGCGCACATCGACACCCTGGGAGCCATGGTCAGCGGCCTGAAGGCCAACGGGCGCCTGGCGCTCACCCCGATCGGCAGCTGGTCGAGCCGCTTCGCCGAGGGGGCGGACGTCACGATCTTCACGCAGCCGGGCACCCGGCGCGGCACGATCCTGCCGCTGAAGGCCGCCGGTCACGTCTACGGCGACGAGGTGGACAGCCAGCCGGTCAGCTGGGACCAGGTCGAGGTCCGCGTCGACGAGCTTTGCACCTCGCGCAGCGATCTCGAGGCCTTCGGCTTCGCGGTCGGCGACTTCGTCGGCATCGATCCCAAGCCGGAGATCAAGCCGGCCGGGTTCATCTCGTCGCGCCACCTGGACGACAAGGCCGGGGTGGCGGCCCTGTTCGGCGCCATGAAGGCGGTCTGCGAGCAGGGCTTCGTGCTGCCGGTGACCTGCCACCCGCTGTTCACCATCGCCGAGGAGGTCGGCTCCGGCGCCTCGGCCGTGCTGCACCAGGACGTGGCGGAAATGGTCGCGATCGACACCGCGCCGCAGGCCCCGGAGCAGGAGAGCCTCGAGACGCACGTGACCATCGGCATGAAGGATTCGAGCGGCCCCTTCGACTGGCACCTGACCCGGCATCTGGTCGAGCTGGCCCGGCAGAACGGGATTCCGCATCGGACCGACATCTTCCGGCACTACCGCTGCGACGCCGCGGCGGCCCTGGAGGCGGGCAACGACATCCGCACGGCGCTGCTCTGCTTCGGCACCGACGCGACGCACGGCTACGAGCGGACCCATCTGAGCTCGCTCGAGGGCATCGCCCGCCTGATGGTCGCCTACATGCGGACCGCGCCGGTGGTCGCCCGCGACCGCGCGCCCCTGGCCGGGCCGGAAGGCTTCCCGACCCAGCCGAGCGAGGAGGCCCCGGACCATCCCGACCAGCTCCACGAGGTCGGCGGCACCGGGGAGGCGTGAGACCGCCGGCGCGGGACTGCCGGCCGGCGACCGGTGACAGCGGCGCCGGTTCGACTATTATGGACGCCGGCGCCCCGATAGGGACGCGGCGCCACGACAGGGCAGCCTATAGGGCAGCTTTTTACAGGGCCGCTTATCGCCGGGCCGGGTTAGCTCAGTTGGTAGAGCGCTGGTTTTGTAAACCAGATGTCGCGGGTTCGAATCCTGCACCCGGCACCATTCCCCGCGCGACTCCGCGTGCCAGGCCCCCTACCAGAGCTGCGCGATCACGCTGATCGGCCAGCCGAGCCCGGACTGCACCCCGTCGACGAAGGCGTCGTAGGGCGTCATCCCGTCTTCCAGGTTGACGGTCAGGGAGATCATGAACCAGGCAAACGCGGCGACGCCATAGAGACCGAGGATCCAACCTAATACTTTTAGCATGTTCGCCGCCGTCCTCCTTGGCCCGAATCGCCCGGGCGAGCGACTCGGCGCGCGCCGGGCGGCGCAACGCTAGCACGCCCGGGTCCGAAAATGGAACCGTTCCGAAGGACTTTCGCGTCGGGGTCGCGGCCGAACGGCGGTCGCAGGATTTCCGCGAAGGCGCCGCCTCAGGCCATTGCCGATTCGAACTGGACGGTGACCTGCGACGGGTCGACCAGGAGATTGACCGTGGTATCTCCGAAGTCCGCGACATAGACGTCGAAGGTGCCGAGGTCGTTGGTGACCGTGCCCGAGGGGTCGATCGTGCCCGGTGTCGACGGGTCTCCGTCGTGCCAGTTCTGCGTGTCCGCGATCGTCAGGGTGTCGTTGCCGTTGCCCTGCACGATCAGCGTGTTTCCGTTGTCGGTGACATCGAATATGTCGTGGGCGCTCAGCGTGAGCGTGTTGGCTTCGTCGCCCTGTGAGCCGCTGATGTCCACGACCTCGATGTCGTCGAACAGGATGCTGGTGTCCGCCGGCAGGTCGCCGACGGGCGTCGTCCCGTCGTCCAGCGGCACCAGGCCCAGGTCGAGGCTGAAGCTGCTGTGCGACAGGTTGGTGTCGAGTGTCACGAAATCGTAGGTATTGCCGCCGGAGCTCACCGACGACACGTCGTAGAGGATCGCATCTGAGTAGGTGAACCCGCTGCCGTCGCCGTCGACCTGCCAGATGATGCCGTCGACGCCGTTGCCCTGCTGGCCGAGCTGGATCGTCCCCTCGCCGTCGGACAGGTTCAGGAAGATGTTGTCCGGGTCCATAAGGTTGGGCGCGTTCGGATCGGTGATCAGCTGGAAATCGGTGATGTTCACCGTGCCGCCGCCGGAAACGAACTTGATCGCAACCACGTAGGAGGCCGAGTCGTCCAAGAGTACGCCCTGCCCATCGTCGCCCAGCAGGATCGCCTGAAGCTCGTCCTCCTGGCCCGTGCCGGGCCGATCGACCTGCGTGTTGGTCAGGACCGACTGGTCGTCGCTGATGATGATGCGCACCACCTGGTTGGTAATGTTGGTGTTGCTGAGCAACGCGGCATGCACGGGCTCTGGCACGTTCTCGACGTTGATCGAGAAAGCGGCCGTATCGGTGTCGCCTCCGCTGTCGGCCAGCGTGTAGGTAAAGGACTCGACGCCGTCCGCGCGAATGTCGCCGAGCGCAGGCGGCACGTAATCGTAACTGCCGTCGGAGGAGAGCGTGAGCGTACCGCCGAGGACGGTCGTGAAAGTGACCGAGTCGCCGTCCGGCACCGCCACGGTGACGCTGTAAGAATCGCCCTCCTCGACGACGTCGAAGCCCATGCCCGCGTAGGCCGCCGCAAGGGTTGCATCGATCGTGTTGAAGGAGATCTGCGTCACCCGCCCGGGACCGTCGCCCAGGATATCGCTGCCCAGGATCAGCTCGCCGAAAATCTCGGGCCCGTCCTCGGTCGCCGCCGCGACGTCATCGACCGCTTGCGGCACGTCGTCGACGTCGATGGTCAGCGTGGCGCTGCTCTGACCTCCGTCACCGTCGAGCAGAACGTAGGTGAAGGTCTCCTGGGCATCGGCATCGATACCGTCGAGGGCAGGCGCGGTGTAGCCATAGGCGCCGGTGTCGAAATTGAACGACAGGCTGCCGCCGAGTGCCGTCGCGATGACGATGGTCGTGCCGTCGTTGCTGAGCACGTTGCCGCCGACCGCCGAGTCGCGGTCGTAGCTGTCGCCGGCATGCTGCAGACTCAGGATGCCGCCGCTGCCGTCCGCGCCGGGATCGTCGACGCCGCCGGCCTGCCCCGCCCCGGTGATGACGTTGCCGTTGACCGCCTGCCCCTCGTCGACCGCGTTGGTATCCGCGACCGCCAGCGGATCGTCGTCCTGGATCGTGACCGTGAAAGCGGCCGGCGGGCTGACGTCGTTGTCGGAATCCTGGATCGTGTAGGTGAAGGCGCCGATGCCGGACAGCGTCGAATGATCCAGCGGCGCCGTCTGCGTAAAGGTGTAGTCCCCGGTCGCGCGGTCGATCACCAGCGTCCAGCCGGCGCCCGCAAGGGTGATGGTCGCCGCGGTTACGTCCTTCGACGTCAGGTCGCCCAGGCCGCCCGTGTAATCGGCGTCCGCGATTTGAATCGCGCCGGATCCGTCACCGCCGAAATCGTCGTTGCCCGTCAGGTTGCCGGTCTTCTCGATCGCCGCGAAGGCGTTCAGCGGATCGCCGGGCAGGGTATCGCCTTCCGCCTCGCTGAAGGTCAGGCTGTCGGCGAAGGCCGTCGGCGTGTTGGCGTCGCTGATCGCCACGGTCAGCGTGGCGACCGACTCGTTGCCGTCGCCGTCGCGCAGAACGTAATCGAAGCTGTCCGAGACCGCGCCATCCTCGTTGGGCACCGAGGCATTGGCGACGTAGCGGTAGCTGCCGTCGGCCTGCATGTAGAGCGTGCCGAAGGTTCCCGCGATCTCGGTTTCTCCAGCCGCGGCGACCGCGTTCCCCTCGACCGAGGCGACGTTGCCGCCATCGACGCCGGGATCGTCGGTCCCGTCGACCTGGCCGGCACCGGTGATGACGTTGCCCTGGACCTCCTGGCCCTCGGCCGTCGCGTTGGAGTCGTCGACCGCAAGGGGCGAATCGTCGGTGATCGTCACCGTGAAGTCCGCCGGGCCGCTGAGGCTGCCGTCCGCGTCCCGTATGGTGTAGGTGAAAGTTCCGTCGCCGGACACCGCGTCGTGATCCAGCGCGGCGGTCTGCGTGAAGGTGTAGTCGCCCGTGGCGCGATCGATGACCAGGGTCCAGCCGTCGCCGACCAGCGTGACGCTCGCCGCGGTCACCGTCTTCGAGGTCAGCCCCCCGAGACCGCCCGAGTAATTGGCGTCGGCCACCTGAGTCGCTCCGGCGCCGTCGCCGCCGAAATCGTCGTTGCCCGTCAGGTTGCCGGTGTTGACGATCGCGGTGAATCCGTTCAGCGGGTCGCTCGGGTCGGTGTCGCCCAACGCCTCGCTGAACGTCAACGAGTCGGATTCGGCCGTCGGGACGTTTGCGTCGCCCACGGCGATGGTCAGATTCACCGTCGACGAATCGCCGTCGCCGTCCCGTAGGACATAGGCGAATACGTCGTTGACCGGCCCTCCGACGTTCGGCACCGATTCGTTCGCGACGTAGCGATAGCTGCCGTCGGCCTGAATGTAGAGGGTCCCATAGGTACCGGCGATGGCGGTCTCGCCCTCCGCGGCAACCGGACCGCCGTTGACGGCGACGACCGTCGCGCCGTCGGCGCCCGGGTCGTCCGCGCCGCCCGCCTGGCCGTCGCCGGTGACCACGTTGCCCTCGACCTGCTGGCCTTCCAGCAGCGCGTTGGCGTCGGCCACGGCATGGGGCACGTCGTCGTTGACGCGTATGACGATGTTGCTGACCGCGGTATCGTTGTCGCCGTCCGTCACCGCGACGTTGAAGGTGATGAAGAGCGGTGTCGTACCGCCGCCCGGCGCCTGGTCGACGGCCTCCAGCAGCGTGAAGGTGTAAGCGCCGGTCGCCGCATTGAACGTCAGAGTGAAGACGGTCTCGCCGCCTGCCCGGCCTTCGTAAGTGTTGGCCCCGGTCTGTACCAACGAGACCGGATCGCCGCCCGAGGTGAGCGAGATGGGCGATCCGTTGGCCTTCGTGCTGAACCCGGTGAGCTCGACCGACTGCAGACCGTCGGCCCCCGCCACGATGGGCACGACGCCATCCACCGGCGTCCCCAGACTGGACGCCTCGTCCACCGTATCCGTCTGGATCGACGCCGAAGGTCCGGCGTCCAGGATGTTGGCCTGGACCACGGTCTGGAGCGTTTCTCCGGTAATGAAGTCGACCTCGATGCCGAAGCTGACCTGGATGACGTCGTCGCTGCCCGTTTGATTCGCGAGGGGATGATCCAGTGCGCCGAACATGAAGAAGGTGAAGGTTCCATCATCGTTCAGCACGAAGCGGAAGACCGGATCCCCTTCGGTGGTCGTGCCGTCGACGGTGTTGCCGTCCTGCGTGAGAATCACGGGCACGCCGCCCGACGTGAGCGACAGCGGCGAGCCGTTGCTCGTGATGGCGAAGCCGAAGAGCGTTACGTCCGTCGGGATGGCGCCGGCCCCGAGGTCGAGGTTTCCGGCGCTTGCCGTGCCGGGCCCTCCGGCGGTCACCTCGGCGACCCGCAGACTGGCGGCAACGGCGATGCCGCCGGGATTGACGCTGAAGTCCAGTCCCAGAAAATTCTCGTTGAGCGTGGTCCCCGCAAGCACGCCTTCCGGCGTGAGCGACGCATTCAGAAGCTGCAGGGCTTCGGAGAAGAAATCGAAGAAAGTCCCGCCGCTGCTGAGCGGTCCCGGACCGGACTCGGTCACCGGCCCGACGCCCAGGTCGAGATTCGGGAACAGCGTCTGCAGCTGGTCCTCGAGCCCCTGAACGGTCTGCACGGCAACGCTGAAGCCGCTCGCCAGGATGGCCTCGTAGGCCTGCGAGACGGTCACGCTGCCCGCGCCGTTGGAGAACACGATCTTGCCGACCGTTCCGTCCTCGTGCGGCAGCAGCATGCAAACCGCCTGGCCGTTTCCGACCCCCAGGTTGCACGCCACCTTGGTCCCGCGAATGCCGATCGTGCCGGACGGCGTCTCGACCTGCATGGCGTCGTCGCCCATGCCGGCGATTTCGCCGGTGATGAAGACGAAGGTGCCGGTCACCACCGAGGTTACCAGGGACCCTTCGTTCTGAGCGGGATCGTAGATGAGCTCGTCGAGCACCATCGTCGTATCGCTGCCGAGCGAGAACGTGGTGCCGTCCAGGAAGACGATGTTGATCGAACCGTCGGGCGAGGTCTCGAGAGTGTCGCCCTGGAACACCGAGGAACCGACGCCGAGATCGACCGTCGTGCCGTCGGCGCCGGTGGCCTTGACCGTGCCGGTCAGGGAGTCGACCTGGCCGATCTCGGTCGCCATCCCTTCGGTCCCGGCCTGCGCGTACTGTGCCGGCGCAACCGGCCCGGCCAGCGACTCGACCGTGTGTCCGGAGAGCCGGAACCCATCCGGCGTAAAGACATCGGGTGGCGTCTCGCTAGCGAAATAATCGACCACTACGACCTGGTGCCCGTCGGCGCCGGTCAGCGTCAGGTCGGACCCGTCGCGCCCGAAATCGGCGGAAAAGACGAAGCCATCGCCCGGCAGCAGGATATGCCCGCCCGAGTCCGACGCCGCGAGATAGGAAATCGCATGCGAATCGGCGGATACGTCACCCGAGGCCGGCGCTACCAACCGGCCCCCTTCACCAACGGTATCCGTCGCACTTGCGGATTGGGCCGGCTCGGTGACGCCGTTCTCGCCCTGCCATACGACACCCATGACTGTCATCCCTGTTCAGTCAACAACCCCAGGGTGTGCACATTCTTATTGTGGCCTACACTGGCTTTAACCATGGATGCTGGCAGTTTTTCACCTCTCGTTCCACGGTTTTTTTGTGAATCCATCCATTCCTATACACAATAGTGGGTGGGTTTTAGAGAGAATCCTGGTCATATGGCCCGATTTCGGGCCCGGAAAGCCCCTATGGCCGTTAGAATCCGGCCGGCCCCGGGCCTTGCAGCAACGGGCAGCGGGCGAGCAACAGCTGACGGATCGAAGGCAATTCGCGTGCTTAGGCACTTCCGGCGACGGCAGAAAAAGACGCAGCGGAGACGCAAGGGCCGGTGGCGCCCAAGTGTTGTCGCCCACGTGCTTCCGTTGGCCGCACTCTGCGGGCTGGTCGCGCTGCGCGTGGCGGACCCGGCGCCGGTCGAGGCCTTCCGGCTGCAGGTCTTCGACCTGTACCAGAGGCTGGCGCCGCGCAAGGCGCAGGGCTTTCCGGCCGTCATCGTCGACATCGACAACGCAAGCCTGGCCGCCTACGGCCAATGGCCGTGGCCGCGAACGCTGCTCGCCCAGTTGGTGGCACAGCTCGTCCGTAAAGGCGCAGTGGTCGTCGGGTTCGACGTGATCTTTGCCGAGCCCGACCGCATGTCGCCGCCCGCCCTGGCCCGGGAGCTGCCCGGCCTGGACGAGAAGGCCCGCACGATCCTGCGCAACCTGCCGACCAACGATCAGGTCTTCGCGGACATGATAAAGCGCACGCGGGTCGTGCTGGCCCAGGCCCCGGTGCCCGACAGGATCGGCGATCTCGAAGGCGCCAGCCCGGTGAAGACGGGCATCGCCGAAATCGGCGGCGACCCGCGCCCCTTCCTGCTCAGCTATCGCGGCGTGGTGCGCAACCTGCCGGTCCTGGAGCAGAGCGCCAAGGGCCTCGGCAGTATCACCCTGGCACCCGAAGCCGACGGCGTCGCGCGGCGTGTGCCACTCATTGTCAGGGCCGGCGACCACTTGCTGCCTTCTCTGACGATCGAGATGCTGCGCGTGGCGACCGGCCAGCGTGCGGTCGCGATCAAGTCCAATAAAGCGGGCGTGGACAGCGTCGTCGTGGCCGGCGTCAATATCCACACCGACCGCAACGGCCTCAAATGGGTTCATTACGCCGCGCCGGATCCGGCACGTTACGTCAGCGCCAAGGACGTGCTGTCAGGGCGTATCCCGACCGCCCGGATCAAGGGCAAGCTGGTCCTGGTCGGCACCTCGGCTACCTCGCTCGGCGACATCAAGGCCACCCCGGTATCGCCGACCCTGCCGGGTGTCGAGGTCCACGCGCAGCTGCTCGAGACGATCCTGGCGAAGGCCGACCTGGTCCGGCCCAACTATGCCCTGGGCGCCGAGATGGTGCTGCTTGTCGCCACCGGGCTGTTGATCGTGCTCCTGACGCCGCTGGCGGGTGCGCTCTGGACGTTGATCTTCGGCAGCGCCGTCGCCGGCAGCCTCGCCTACGGTGCGTGGTACCTCTACGACACCCGGGGAATCCTGCTGGACGTCTCCTACAGCATGGTGGCCGGCTTCCTGATCTATGCCTTGATCACCTACGGCAAGTACCTGCGCGAGGAAGGCGCGCGCAAGTCGATCCGGCGAATCTTCTCGCAATATCTCTCCGAGGCCGTCGTCGATCGGCTGGCCGCCAATCCCGACCAGCTTCGCCTCGGCGGCGAGATGCGCAACATGACGGTACTGTTCTCGGACGTACAGGGATTCACCACGATCTCCGAGCGGCTGACGCCGGAGGCCCTCACCACCCTGATGAATCGCGTTCTCACCCGAATGACCACGCCGATTCTCAAGCACCAGGGCACCATCGACAAATACATCGGCGATTCCGTCATGGCCTTCTGGAATGCTCCGCTGGCCGACGCGGCGCATGCGCGCAACGCCTGCCATGCGGCGCTGGAGATGCAACGCGAGATGGGCGAACTGAATCACGAGCTCCAGGAAGAGGCCGAAGCGGCCGGCGAGCCGCATACGCCGATCAACATCCGTGTCGGCCTCAATACCGGCGACTGCAACGTCGGCAACCTGGGCTCCGAGCAGCACTTCAACTACTCGGTGCTGGGCGACGCCGTCAACCTGGCTTCGCGCCTAGAAGGTCAGGGAAAATTCTACGGCTGCCCCATCATCGTCGGAGAGAGCACCGCCGAGGGCGCGAGCGACCTGGCGTTCCTGCAGCTGGACCTCATCCGGGTCAAAGGCAAGCACCAGGCTGTGCGGGTCTTCGCGCTGCTGGGCGACGCCACGCTACATGACGACCCCGGCTTCGCCACGCTCAAAAAGGTGCACGAAGAGATGCTGCGTGCCTATCGCAACGCCGAATGGCAGACGGCGAAACGGCAACTCGCCCGCTGCCGCGCTGCAATGGGCGATCTGCCGCTCGCCAGGCTTTACGACATCTACCAGGAGCGCATCGACAGCCACCCCACGGTGGTGGACGTGTCGCAGTGGGACGGCGTCTACGAGGCGCTTCAGAAATAGCGCCTAGACCGGCAGTACGGAGCCCAGATGTCCGGCGAGATCGTGGATCGCCACCTGGGTCAGGTCCTTGTCCAGCTCGCCGCTGATCTTGGCACGCGCCCCGGGCGGCAGCTCGGACCGCAGGCTGCCGAGCGCACGCGGCGGCGCGACGATTACGAGGCGGTCATAGGAGCCCTTCTTGGCCTCCTGCTCCAGGTACTTGGCCAACTCGTGGAGCATTTTCTGCTGCTCGACCTCGCGCGGATCGGTCCGCGGCTCCATCGCGTGCCGCCCCTGTCCGGCGGAATCGAAAGACCGTCCGGGGCGATCGGCCATGATCTCCCGGCCCGCCACGTTCACGGCCGAGAATGTCCTTTCCGGCCCCGCCTTCACGCCCTTACCGGGGCCGTCGTTGAGAACGATACGGGCATGTGCCCCGTCCGCGATGACAATCCAGGTCGTGATCGGTTTCATGTCGCGTCCAGCTCGTTTTCGCCAGGAGAATGCCAACATCCTTTATTTGGGATCGCAGCGTTCCTTGCCAAGGCGTGAGGCCAGGATCCGGCGCCCTTATTCATGAACCCGACGGCGCGCAGCGGCCTTGACGTGAATCATTGTCGCCGGCCCCGGCTTCGCCTATCCAGGCGACGACCCGCAGCGCGGCCCACGCGCACCGCCCGGCCCGCGGCGACCGGGCGCGACGACCGACCGACTCTCAGGAGAACCCGGGCATGGCGGCGGACGCCACGTTGAAGCGCGGCCTGTCGCTGACGCTGCTCACGCTGTACGGCCTGGGCACGACGATCGGCGCGGGCATCTACGCCCTGGTCGGAAAAGTGGCCGGCAGCGCCGGGCTCTACGCGCCGGCCGCCTTCCTGCTCGCGGCCCTGCTGGCGGGCTTCTCGGCCTTCAGCTTCGCCGAGCTCTCGGTGCGCTTTCCCGTGAGCGCCGGCGAGGCCCGCTACGTGCGCGAGGGCCTGCGCTCGCCGGCCTTTGGCCTCCTCGTTGGCCTGCTGGTCGTCGCCGCCGGCCTGCTCTCGGCCGCCGCCGTGGCCAACGGCTTTGCCGGTTATGTCCATGAATTCACCGGCATTCCGACCGCGTTGTCACTGGCTGGATTCGTCGTCGGGCTGGGCCTTCTGGCCGCCTGGGGCATCGGCCAGTCGGCCCTGGTCGCCGGCCTGATCACGCTGATCGAGGTCGGCGGCCTGCTGGCCGTCGTGTGGGTCGGCCGCGAAAACCTGGTCGCCCCGCCGCCCGAGCTCGCCGCGGTCCTGCCGCCGTTCGAGGCGGCAACCTGGATCGGCATTCTCGGCGGCACCTACCTCGCCTTCTTCGCCTTCATCGGCTTCGAGGACATGGTCAACGTGGCCGAGGAGGTGAAGGACGTCTCGCGCACCCTGCCGCGCGCCATCATCGCCACCCTGCTCCTGACCCTGGTGCTCTATATGGCGGTCACGCTGGTCGCCGTCCGCAGCCTGCCGATCGCGGAGCTCGCCGCCAGCGAGGCGCCGCTCGCGCTGGTCTACGAGCGCGCCGGCGGCGACGCCGCGGTCCTCGTCGGACTGGTCGCGGTCGCGGCGACGGCGAACGGTGCGCTGATCCAGATCGTCATGGCGTCGCGCGTGCTGTACGGCCTGGCCGCGCAGCGCCAGTTGCCGGCGGTCCTGGCCCGGGTCCATCCGCGAACCCGCACCCCGCTGATCGCCACCGGGCTGGTCGTCGCCGCGGTGCTGCTGCTGGCGGAAGGCTTCGATCTCGGCGGGCTCGCCGAAGCGACGTCGCTGATCGCCTTGACGGTCTTCACCCTGGTCAATCTCGCGCTGTGGCGCCTGAAGCGGCGCGAACCCGCCTCACTCCAGCGCCGCACCGGGCACCTGACCGTCCCGATCTGGGTGCCCGTCACCGGTTTCCTGGTCAGCGCCGGCTTCGCCTTGGGCGGGCTCTATCGATTCGCGATCGGTTAGCTCGCCGAGCCCCCGGCACGGGCCGGGGCGGCCGGGTTCCGACCCGCCCGTCTATTCCCGGTCCTCGGGCGCCACCGCCTCCGCGCGCAGGATGTCGTAGACGGCCGCGACGCGCGGCGAGGCGTGCCGGCGCAGGTCGCCCATCACGTCGCTCTCGCCGGCTGCCAGGGCCGCCGCCTCCTCCAACTCCGACAGGCTGGCGCCGGTCGCCGCGATCTCGGCGATGGTCACTTCGTCGAGCCGTCCGACAACGCCCTTGATCTCCTCTGCCGTCAGCCGCGCTGTCATGATCCTTCCTCCAAATGCTGTTGCACCCTCCAACTCGGAGTCAGCCGAGCACGACGACCGAGTATTTCGACGTTTCGCACAACGGGCCGATCACGTCGTTCGCCTCGCCCTGGCCGCGGTCGGCGACCACCAGGCCGGGACCCTCGGACTGTATCGAGGCGATCAGCGCGGTTATGTCGTCGTCCGTGACGAAGGGCTTGATCCGGATCCGGGCGGCGGTCTCGCGCTCGGCCAGCCAAGCCCGCGCCGCCGTCACCTGTTTCTCGGCGGCCGCCGCGGTCCTGCCGACCGCCAGAATTCTGAGCGGCAGGCCGAAGCCTTCGGCCAGACGCAGCGCCAGGGCAAGCACGCGGGCGCTGCCGTCGTAGAGCGCCACGATCGGCCGCCGGCTGCGGCCGTCGCCATGAACCAGAAGCAACGAGCAGCAGGCCGCTCCGCCGACCGCATGCTGCATCGCCTCGATCCCGCGGCGGCGCAGGGCTCGGTCGCGCGACGCCAGCGCCAGGAGGTCGCCCGCCGCCGCCTCGGCGAAGACCGTTTGCGACTCCCCGCCGCTGGCCACGCGGAACGACCAGCGCACCCGGCGCCGCGCAGCGACCGAAGCCAGGGCCGCGCTGGCGCGGGCGGCGCTGACCCGCAGCGCCCGCTCCATGATCCGGGCGTCGAGCGGGCGCCGACCGGCGCCGGACCGCGGCCAGGACCAGGTGGTGGGCAGAGCTGCCGCCGTCACCAAGTCCTGATCCTCGACGTAGATGCCGACCAGTTCGGCCTCCAGCGCCGCCGCCATGCGGGCAACGGCGTCCAGCGTCTCCGCGTCGGCTCCGGCCGCGCCGAGGGCCAGCAAAATACGCCGCAGGGACGGTGCCTCCTCAATTACGGCCATCGTCGTCGCCCTTCCCGGCCAGCCGACCGAACCTGCGCCGCTTTTCCGCAAGGGCGACGAGGCGGTCCTCGACCAGCCGGTTGATGGTGCCCTCCGGAAAGACTCCCTCGGCACCGCGCGCGCCGGCCTCCATCCCGGTGAGGATCTCCATCCCCTGATCGATGGTCTCCACCGGATAGATGTGGAACTTGCCCTGTTCCACGGCATCGACCACGCGCCGATGCAGCATGAGGTGCTTCACGTTGGTGGCCGGGATCAACACGCCTTGCGTGCCGGTTAGTCCGCGCGTGTCGCACACGTCGAAGAAGCCCTCGATCTTCTCGTTGACCCCGCCGATCGCCTGCACCTCGCCGCGTTGATTGACCGACCCGGTGACCGCGAAGTTCTGCTTGATGGGCACACGCGCGATCGCCGAAAGAAGCGCGAAGAGCTCGGCCGCGGAGGCGCTGTCCCCGTCGATCCCGCCGTAGGACTGCTCGAAGACCAAGCTGGCGCTCAACGACAGCGGATGTTCGCTGGCATAGTTCGCCCCGAGATAGCCGCTGAGGATGAAGACCCCCTTGGAGTGCAGCGGTCCGCCGAGCTCGACCTTGCGTTCGATATCGATCACCTCGCCGGCGCCGAGACGGACCCGGGCGGTGATCCGGCTCGGCCGGCCGAAGGCGAAGCCGCCGACCTGCGACACCGCGAGTCCGTTGATCTGCCCGACCATCTCGCCGTCGCTGGCAATCACGATCGTGCCGCGGTGGATCTCCTCCTGAATGCGCCCGCGTACGCGGTCGAGACGGTGGATCTGGGCGTCGGCGGCGCGCTGCACGTCCTCCGCGATGACCCGGCTGCGCGCCTCGGTCTCGGCCCAGTAGTCGGCCTCGCGCAGCAGGTCCCCGAGCCCCTCGATGTGGGTCGACAGCTTTTCCGCGTCCCCGGCGTGTCGGGCGCTGTATTCGAGCACGCGAGCAACCGCTCCGCCGTCGAAGGCCCGCAGCTCGCTCTCGCGCACCAAGGTCGCGATCAGCCGGGTGTAGAAGCGGTTGTTTTCCTCACTGCGTTCGATGTGCTCGTCGAAGTCGGCCGCCACTTTGAACAGGCGGCTGAATTCGGGATCGAGCTCGGCCAGCAGATAGTAGAGCATCCGTTCGCCGACCAGCACGACCTTGACGTCGAGCGGTATCGGCTCGGGCTCCAGCGTGACCGTCGACAAAAGTCCCATGGCCTGCGCCAGGGGCTCGGTCCGAATCTCGCTGGACATGAGGGCCTGCTTCAGCCCGTCCCACGCCATCGGGCGGGTCAGCACCTTGCGTGCGTCGAGGATCAGGTAGCCGCCGTTGGCCCGGTGCAGGGCACCCGAGCGGATCATGTGGAAGTCGGTCAGCAGGGCGCCCATCTCGGCGCGGTGCTCGATGCGCCCGCGCAGGCGGTCGTAGGCCGGGTCGTCCTCGTAGATCACCGGCGCATGCTGGCGCTCGCCGTTGTCGACCAGAAGATTGACCCGATAGCGCCGGAACAGCGGATGCCCGTCGCCGAACTCGGCCGAGACGCCGTCGGCCTGCGGCTTCTCCGGTGCGTTGACGATGGTCTCCACGTTGTCGATCACGTCCTTCTGGACCGCATCCAGATAGGCCTTCACCTCCGGCAGGTCGGCATAGTGTTCCTGCAGGTCCTGAATCAGGTGGCCGACCGAGAACATCGCGGTCTCGTCGTTCAGTTCGCGCAGCTTCTCGCGCAGCTCCTTGACCCAGACCGGCGTCTGGCGCAGCACGTCGTGCAAGCGCTTCTGCAGCTTCTCGATATCGGCTTCGATGCGGTCCCGGTTCTCCTGCGGCAGGCGCTGAAAGACCTCCGGGGAAACGACCTTGCCGTCGGCCACCGGCGCGAAGGCGAAGCCGACCGGCGTGCGCAACAGAGCGATATCGTGCTTCTTGGCATCCTCCTCGATCTCACTCAGCGCCTGCTCCTGGCGTTCCTTGAATTCCTCTTCCATGACCTGGCGGCGCGTCCGGTATTCGTCGCTCTCGAAAGCCGAGCGCAGCGCGTGGCGCAGGTCGTCGACGAAGCGCGCCATGTCGTCCTGGAAGGCCGCACCCCGGCCGGCATTGAGCTGCAGGATGCGCGGCTTCCGGGAATCCTCGAAATTGGCGACGTAGCACCAATCCATCGGCCGCGGTCCGGTCTGCGCTTTTTCCTCGAGGAAACGCCTTACCAGGGTGTGCTTGCCGATGCCTTCCGGACCCAGGGCGAAGACGTTGTATCCGAAATGCTTCATGCCGAGGCCGAGGCGAACCGCCTCGATCGCACGCGCCTGACCGAAGGTCTCGACCAGGTCGGCCAGATCGTCGGTCGTCTTGAAATCGAAGGCCTCGGGCCGGCAGCGCCAGCACAATTTTTCGACCGGGAGCGGTTCGACTTTCGCCATCGTCCTGGAATGCCTTACCCTGAACCTTCTATCTGGTAACTTCACGCAAGCGCGGCAAGACTAGGGGGCGCCGCCGATTTCTCCTTTGACCTGGGTCAATGAGCGCCAATTCACACCTGCCTAGCGTGCGATCATGACCGGCGAGCATGGCAGAGGTCGGCCTCGCGAGTCGAGCCGCGCCGGCCATGTGGTCGCCGACCAGGCGGAGGCGATCGCCTTTCTGGCCGATCCCGCACATCACGGCGCAGAGGCCGGCGCGATAGAGCGCATCGATACCCACGGCGCCATTGTCTTCCTGGCGGGGCCGCGCGCCTACAAGATCAAGCGCGCCGTCCGCTACCCCTACATGGATTTTTCGACCCTGGCGCTGCGCCACGACGCCTGCGCGCGGGAGGTCGCACTCAACCGCCGCACGGCGCCCGATCTCTACCTCGGCTGCGAACCCATCGTGCGGAAGCCGAACGGCGCCCTGGCACTGGGCGGCGCGGGCGAAGCGATCGAGTGGGTCGTCGTGATGCGTCGCTTCGATCAGGCCGGGCTCGGCGATCGTCTGGCGCAGGCCGGCCGACTCACGGCGCCAATGATGACCCGCCTGGCCGAGGCGGTGGCGGCGCTGCACGAAGGGGCGGAGCGCTATGGTCCCGACAATGCGGCCGGCGGCGGCAGCGCCGGGCTGGCCGCGGTGATCGCCGAGAACGAGGACGAGATCGCCGAGCGCCCGGACCTTTTTCCGGAGCCCGAGGCGCAGCGTTTTGCGGCGGCCGCGCGGCGCGCGCTGGACGCGGTGCGCGACCTGCTCGATCGCCGGCTGGCCGAGGGATACGTGCGCCGCTGTCATGGCGACCTGCACCTGCGCAACGTCTTCTTCGAAGACGGCCGGCCGACGATCTTCGACGCGATCGAGTTCAACGACGCGATCGCCTGCATCGACGTGCTCTACGACCTCGCCTTCCTGCTCATGGACCTGGAGCACCGCGGGCTGCGGTCCTTCGCCAATCTCGTGCTCAACCGTTATCTGCAGTGCCGCGACGATCTCGCCGGTCTGGCCGCCATGCCGATCTTTCTCGCCACGCGCGCCGCGGTGCGCGCCAAGGTCAGCGTCAGTATGGCCAACAGCCAGTCCGACGCGAACAAGGCCGCGCGGCTGCAGCGGGAGGCGGTCGGCTACTTCGAGGCGGCATGCGCCCATCTCGCTCCCGCAGCGCCGCGCCTGGTCGCCGTCGGCGGCCTTTCGGGGACGGGCAAGAGCTCGGTGGCGCGCGCCCTGGCGCCGGTCCTGGGCGCCGCGCCGGGCGCCGTCCATCTGCGCAGCGACGTCCTGCGCAAGACGCTCGCCGGCGTCGGCGAACTCGAGCGGCTGCCAGCCGAATCCTACACCGCGGGGCGCAGCCGGGCGGTCTACAAGGCTCTCGCCGACAAGGCGGCCGTGGCGCTCGACGCGGGTCGCGCCGTCGTGGTCGACGCGGTCTATGCGCGGCCGGAGGAGCGTGCCGCCATCGCCGCGATCGCGCGCGCGCGCAACCTGCCCTTCGCCGGGCTCTGGCTCGAGGCGCCGCCGGATGTCTTG